>Ga0080005_152803_pt1 | contig 44025 bp, 45 predicted proteins | sample JossMetagenome_2_FD_69208 | JGI IMG/M metagenome (GOLD analysis project Ga0080005, IMG submission 69208) | Hot spring sediment microbial communities from Joseph's Coat, Yellowstone National Park, USA - JC3_ASED (SPADES assembly) (version 2) | ecosystem: Environmental > Aquatic > Thermal springs >...
CCATAAAACCAGGATCGGTGAATCAACGTGCGAGGTAACTTACCTAATCGGGGTGTAGATTGATAAGTCCATGCTTGGGCAGTTTAAGGCACAGTCCACTGGGTCTGAACACTCGCAGTTAACCTTGCCACCACGGCAAAACACAGCATTAACAGCAATAAACCTTGATACAAGCTCAACGTTACTGAATATCACGTTCCTCACGTTGTCCATGGGTATGTTGTATATTAAGTATTCGTCTAGGTTGCCGTGCTCGGGTATGTATAGATTTATCGACTTAATGCCCCTTAAAACCACGTGAACCGTCGACGAGGCTTCATCCCTGGTGGGCTCCAGGTAGAGGTCACCGTTAATGTAGTCGTGTGTAATTAAATATGTGCTGGGTCTAACTACATACGACACATTGGCGGGTCTCAGGGAGTTGCTTAAAGCCTTAAGGAGACTTGGTGACTGATCCATGGGCTTGATTAGGACCCATTCAGCATCATGAATAACATTATTTATCAACCTCCACTGGTTCATTATGAACCTACCACTGGCCCTTAGCATTATTCTCCCACCCTTAATTACAGGGTAAGCCTCCTCTAACTCGGAGTCCTCCACTTCATAGATTAAGTTATGGCTAAATAGGCTACCGAGCGCCTTCCTCCAATTTAATGCAACGTACACATTACCCCTTATGCACGTCATCTACGCCTCCTCATACTGCTGCTCCTCCTCAACAACATACAGTGCCTCCACCTCCTTTAACTTGTCATATAGTTTATGCACAGCTACCGACACATCAGTCTCTTTCTTAGCCCCAGTGCACACTATCTTGCCTGAACTGAACACGAGGATAACCACCTTAGGGTCGCTCATCCTGTATATTAAGCCTGGGAACTGCTCAGGCTCGTACATGGAGTTCTCCAGCAGTAACGCCGCCTTCTCAATATTGACATCGGCGTGTAGGTTACCTGAGGCAACTATATTTTGGACCTGTATCTCAGGGTCATTCTGAATCTGGGCCCCACGCTGGTTAAGGGTCTTAACGAGGTATTTAACCGCTCTCTTCAACTCCTCCTCGCTCTTAGCACCCGTACAAACCATCTTACCAGTCCTAAATATTAATGCTGAAATCTTAGGTCTTTGGAACCTTAATATTAAGCCTGGGAATTGATCAGGGTTATACTCGGCAGCGGGTAAAACTTCGGCAAGCTTCTCAAGGTCTAGGTCAACCCCTAGGTTTACGGTCGCCACTATGTTCTCTATCCTGTACACTGGCTCCTTCGGCATTTTAATCTTATAAATGTTTTTTAAACCTCTTAAAAACCTTTCCCCCAAAACAACCATACCCCTGGCGCGCTGTGTATCAACTGCCCTGTCCTAGAGGGGTGGTTTTTTCGCTTTTACTCCTCCTCGCCTCCATGCTGGGTGTGGCTCCACGGGCACACCGGTGACCCCCCCCACCCCTAAGGGTGGGGAGAGGTCATAGCCCTCGAATTAGCGCCTGAAATATACCTAATTAACGTAACTAATAATGACCTCAAGTTGCTGGAGCAGATCAAAGCCACTGCTAGGTACGTTACTGATGTTAACACTGCCCCGGCGGTAACCCTAATTAACTCGGCAATGGCTCCTCTGACGGGTGGATATGCTGATAACATTAGTGCGGATTCAACGTAGGTTAACACGGATGCAGCTATGGTCGGCGCCGCCACGTCAGTAATAATTAACCTGGCCCTAATGTTTAATGGGTGCCTAGTCCTCAAGCGCGTAAACCTGTATATTAGGCTGACCACTGTGGATAATATTGAGGCTAGTAATACACCGGTGATTATTGGGGATGGTAACTTGATGGTGCTGGATAACTCTATCAGTGGGTATATTGACGCCACATACACTACCGTTAGTATGAACTCGGCGAAGTGGGCATGGAAGACCAGGCTACCCACGTACGTCCTAAACGTCACCTCACCGTTGAAGTCAACCCTATCCACACCCTGCATAACCCATGAATAATACTGGTTAATAATTGAGATCAGCGTTGACACTGCCAGTAGGATCACTGGTACCCTCAGGTACTGTATAAATGAGTAATCCTGTGGCCTAAGGAAGTAGACGATGTACGGTTCGTAGAGTATTATAAATAGGGAGAGCATTATGGTTACGTTCGTTAGAATCAGGAAGTCTACGTAAAACCTCCTCTCAAGCTCCTTACCGCTTAACAATTCACCATAGGTTACGTTGATAATACCTGAGGCTAAACCCAACGCCTTACCTTGAACTGTTAGAACCTGCCACATGGCGTTATCAAATACTCCACCAACGTAACCTATTATCATGGAGTCCATACTCCTTAGGTTACCCGCACCATACCCAATCAACGGCACCCATGAAGCCGCCAAGGTCTCCCTAAGGTACTTACCCAGCGTGCCTATGTTGCTTAGTTTACCTATGATGAATGTGAGGCCGTAGGCGGCTGTGGAGAGGGTTATAGCCACTGATGAGACTAGGACTGAGAACAAGCTCCACCCACTGTACATTATGTAAACTATGGATATTAACTTAACAACCGCTGTCACAAGACCCATCCACTGAAGCCTAACCCTATCAATAACCGTGAGGATGCTGCTTACGTAACCCTGCAGGTAACTGGCGAAGGTTGAGGCCACTGTTAGGTAAGCCACCTCAAGGTAAATTTGCCTAAACCTCCACGAAACCCCAGTAACGTAGAGTAATGCTATAAGGGACCCCAATAGGCCTGATAATAGGTATAGGGTTAGCATGTGGATGCTTGGCTTACCATCCCTAGCAGTAACCCTGGAGGCCATGAAGGACACTATGGTTTGTATTATCAAGCCCGTTATCACGGCGCCATTGACTATATTAAGGACCCCCAGCGAGGAGGTCTCAAGCTTCCTGGTTACGAGTAGGGAGAATGTTAAATTGGCCAGTAACGACACCGCCGTTGTCAATAATGCAAGTACCCTAACCTTAACACCCTCCCTGCTCATTCAAGTTCTAATAACCTAACCACCCCTCAGTTAATTAAGTTATTTCAGCAATATGCATTCCGCGTGATCTTGATTCCCTTAGGCGAAACCCTCTACATGATTAGTGGTTCACTGGTTTAGTTCGGGAGATGCCTCATGTATTCTTAGTGTCCTCTAAGTAGGACAGTAAAGTATTAATACTCTAGACTCTATACATTAGTGTAATATGTCTAGCGTTAGCCTTGGTTTTGAGAGGATAATTGACGTTAAGGGACAGTATAGGTTGATTGAGAGGTACCCGTTGAATGAACCCTATGCATACGCTAACATAATGGAGAACATGGAGACGGGTTCAATAATGTACTACGTCGATGAGGTCTCCCTAACACCCAGCGAAAGGAGGATTTACGGTGAATTGCTGAGATTCGTAATGGATGAATTGCCCCCACCTGAAAACATAACGAACACAGGCATGGTTAGGCAGTTCTTAGCCAATAAGGTTAGGGAGGTGGTGCGTAGGTACAGGAGGTACCTTAGGTTATCACCCAGCGAGCAGTCCACACTGGCCTATTACCTTGAGCGTGACCTATTGGGCTTTGGCCCAATCGACCCATTAATGAGGGATGAGAACATTGAGGATATTTCAGCTGATGGCGTTGGGAAACCTATCTACGTTTACCACAAGGAGTATGAGAGCATACCCACGAACATCATACCGCTTAGCGATGAGGCTATAGATGACTTGGTCGTTAAAATGATACACATGGCCGATAGGCATGTATCCGTGGCAACACCCATCGTGGACGCCCAATTGCCGGATGGGTCAAGGATAGCGGTAACCTATAGGCGTGAAGTTTCGCCAGGTGGATCAACCTTCACAATAAGGAAGTTTAGGTCGAATCCATTCACCTTCACCGAACTGGTCATCAATGGTATGATCAGCCCTGAGATAGCGGGCTACTTCTGGACGATGATGGACTACCACAAGTCGTTTATGGTTCTAGGGGTTACTGGTGCGGGGAAGACAACCTTCCTAAACGCCATGGCTACATTCATCAGGCCAAACATGAAGATCATAACCGTTGAGGAGGTTCCGGAGGTTAAGCTACCGCATCAAAACTGGATTAGGCTGGTGCCCAGGTTATCCTTTGGGCCGCAGAAAACAGCTGAGATAACAATGTTCGACCTGGTTAAGGCGACGCTAAGGATGAGGCCAGATTACCTAATAGTCGGTGAGATTAGGGGTGAGGAGGCTTATGTCCTCTTCCAAGCAGTTGCAACAGGCCATGGGGGTATATCTACCATGCATGCCGAGAGCTTTGAGGCAGCTAAGAATAGGCTGCTAAGCCCACCCATGAACATACCCTTAGCCTACATACCATCAATGAACATCTTCATCATGATTAGGAGGGTTAGGATTATGAAGGGTGGCCGTGAGAGGGTTGCGAGGAGGGTCATTGAGGTTAGTGAACCTGTGCTTAACAATGGTGATGTTGAATTCGTAACCGTGTTTAAATGGAACCCCACAGTGGATAAGCATGAGGCTTACCTGGAGAGGAGCGTCTTGGTTAAGGATATTGCAGAGGAGAGGGGGGTCAAGCCGAGCGACGTCATTGATGACATTAAGACTAGGGCCGCCATAGTCAGGTGGATGGTTGATAACAATATTAGGGAGTTGGATAGGGTAGCTAAGATAGTTGAACTATTCTACAATAAGCCGGACCAGGTACTATCAATGGTTACGGGGCGCCCGACTCAGCAGTTAACCGCCCTGGTGCGTTAAGCTTAAATAATAAATCGTCTAATCATATATGGTATATGGCGATTATAGGTGTAGTCAACTTCGGTGGACAGTATAATCATCTGATTAAACGTAGACTCGAGGACATGGGCTTCACGGCTAGGCTAATTAACAGCATTGAGCCACTAAACGTTATTACAAGGGAACTAGACTGTCTAATAATAAGCGGTGGTTCATGGAATATACCTGGTGATTTACCAAGGCTAGGTAATGCACCGAGGTATGTGCTTGAGTTCCCAGGGCCGGTATTAGGCATATGCCTTGGCCATCAATTGATGGCGTATGAGTATGGAGGAGTGTTGACTAGTAGCAGGCCAGAATTTGGTGGTGTTAGGGTAACCATTGATGATGAGGATACTATACTTAGGAATGTTGATAAAGAGTTCACAGCGTGGGAAAGCCACAATGTGAGTGTGGAAAGAGAGCCGGCGGGATTCACTGTACTAGCCCACAGCGGTACCGTTAGGGTTCAGGCGATGGCTAATGAGAGGATTAGGAGGTATGGCGTTCAGTTTCACCCTGAGGTTAAGCATACTCAATTCGGTGACGTCATATTGAGGAACTTCGCTGAACTGTGTCGTTAATTCCAGCATTATTCATGAGATTATTTAATGCAAAAAGTTAAAATATTCACCTCTAAGTCAACGTAAAGTTTAAATAAAAACCTGCAAGATAGACTCATGTTCACTCCCGAGGAATTCACCAAGGCAATCATTAACGAGATTAAGGGGCTGGAGATAAGGTGCGCTGTGGCCGCCGTTAGTGGTGGCGTGGACAGCACCACCAGCGCTGTGATAACCAGGCTTGCGATTAATGATAAGCTAATACCTGTTTTATTCGACACAGGCTTCATGAGGATTAATGAACCCGTTGAGGTTATTGAAAGTTTAAGGGGATTACTGCCCATAAGGCTAATTGACGTTAGGGAGGAGTTCTACAGAGCAATGATGGGTTTATCAGATGCTGAGGAGAAGAGGGTGAGGTTTAGGGATACTTTCTACAGCGCCTTATCTAAGTTAGTTAGGGATAATGGCTGCGATTGGCTTGTTCAAGGAACCATAGCCCCAGATTGGATAGAGACTGTTGGTGGAATAAAAACCCAGCACAACGTGTTAGCGCAGATAGGTATTGAAACGGATAGGGTTTACGGCTTTAAGCTACTTGAACCCCTCAGGGAGCTTTATAAGGACCAGGTTAGGGCCTTAGCCAGGTTCCTCGGTGTACCGGTTAACATAGTTGATAGGCAGCCATTTCCAGGCCCAGGTTTAAGCATAAGGGCAGTGGGCTTGTTAACAATGGAGAAGCTTAATGTTGTTAAATGGTCAACTAAAATTGTTGAGGATGGTCTTGCCAACCTTGGTTTAAGCCAATGGTTCGCCGCGGCCTGGGAGGATGAGAGGGTTTATGATGAGGAGTTGAGTAGGAGGGTTAAGGACCTTGGACGCGGCTTAACTGTGGAGACCTTTAAGGTTAAGGGTACTGGGGTTAAGGGTGATTCAAGGGAATATGGCCGCATCGCCGTTGTTAGTGGTGAGTTGGATAGGTGGGGTGTCGTCTTCAACCTGTACCCCAGGTTAACCTACGGTACGGATATAACACACGTCATATATGAGGTAAGCAATGGAGGGGTTAAGGGAGGCAAATTCTTTGTTACCATTAGGGCCGTCACGACATCAGACTACATGACCGCTGATGTACCTAAGCTCGGTAGGGATATTTTAATTAAGGTGGCTGAGGAGTTAGCTAAAAACGACTCAGTAAGTTCAATTGGGTTTGACGTGACGCCTAAGCCACCGGCAACTATAGAGTTCGAGTAAGGTTAGTTTAATTAAGCTGAGCTGAACTGATAAAACCATGGGTAAGGTTAAGGTAGTAGCCTTTGCCTCACCGCTACATAGAGGTAGGGTTAGTGTACCTAGCGGTGTGGATGCAGTGGTTTACAGTGAGGATGAAGCCAGCGGTATTAATGTAGGTGACTCAACGCCAGTCCTACTGATCCTTTCTGGAGGTGTTAGCAGAATGATTGAACGCTTTGCTGCTGCTAATAAAATCAAAAATGCGGTGTTGCTATCTTACCCATCTAACAATAGCCTAGCCTCAGCCTTATCAGCCAGGTCAATGCTTGAGGGCGAGGGGGTTAATGCATTGGTGTATCACTTAAGTAGTTTAAGTGAATTGCAGAAAATTGTTAATGCCATTGAGGCGGTGTTGAGGATTAATGGCTCAAGGGTAGCGTTAGTGGGCGTAGGTGACAAGGGTCCTATTGGGAAATCCTTTGAGGATAGGTTTAACGCAAGGGTTGACGCCATACCAATGAATACCTTTGAGGACCTTGTGAATAAAGTTAAGGTTGATGAGGCTAAGGCATTCATAGACGACATACTTGATAGACTCGTCTTCGAGGTCCCCTTAGATAAATTGATTAACGTGGGTAAGGTTTACGTTGCATTGCTCAACATGTTTAAGGTCTATGATGCCTTAGCGTTAAACTGCTTCCCATACCTAATAAAGCATGGGGTGACCCCATGCCTAGCGTTGGCTAAGCTTAACGAGGAGGGTAAGCTCACGGCGTGTGAATACGACTTAAGGTCACTGTTCCTAATGATGCTGCTTCACCCATTAACCGGGTATAGTGGGTGGATAGCCAACATTAATGATATTGAGGGGAATTTAGTGCGCATGTCGCACTGCACAATAGCGTTAAACATGGTTAAGTCGGCTAGGGTGGTTACGCACTTCGAATCCGGTAACCCATACTCAGTATCAGCCGAAATAGACGCAAACATGGTAACAGCGGTTTCTGTTTCGCAGGACTTCAGCAGGGTATTCGTGTTTACAGGTGAATTAGTGAGGTCGGGTAGCCTTGGTATGAATGCTTGCAGGACGCAAGCCGAGGTTAAGGTTAACTTCGACGCCTCAACCATACTTAACCATGCGCCGGCTAACCACCACGTCATCGTCCCCGGTAACCACGCTAATGAGGTGTCGGTGTTCTCAAGGCTACTGGGGGTTGACGTGATTAGGTACGAGAAGCTTTAACAAGCTCAACATGACGCTGAGGAACATGGCCTAAATCTATATAGTATATATTCATTATTGGAATGTATTTATAGGATCCACCTAATAAACCAGTAAGCTATATAAATCCTAACCTGGATGATGCACCTGAGGTGAGAAGAATGAGCATAAGGGGGTCAATAAAAACCATAAGTGGTAAACTAGGGGCCATGGGGAGTCAGTTAAATGGCGGAAGCAGCATCAGCACTAAGGTAGATGAAGCATCGGCACTAAGCAAAACGAGGGAAACCATAGTAATACCGCTGTTTAACCCATCTCCAATAGTGCTACTTTACGATGAGAAGGATAGGATGTATAAGGTTGCGTGATTTAAAAACTAATAAGTTGGTTTAACCAGGTCAACAGGTAGGTTAAGCTTTTTAGCAACCCTAGCCAGGTGCCTTAGGTATGGCTTTAGGCCCCCATCCCTCTTAATGCTATCTACCAGCCTACTTAATATATCTATGACTGCGTCGTAAACTTCCCTGTTAATCGGGTATGGTGACCCATCCTTACCACCCAGGGCGAAGGTGAACCTCCTCGGATCAAGGTTAGCTGGATCGTTCCAGTCAACTGGGGCTTCATAGATTAACTGTGCTATTAGGGCTAGGGCCAGCATTGTACTTGGGCCTAGGCCATTAGTGAGCAGTAGGTCCCTGAAGTTGTAGGTTCCCCTAGCCCTCCTTAGGGCATCTTCATTAATGTTTAACTCTCTGTTAATGATTACGTTTAGCCTTGGATTATAGTAAGCCTGTTCCCAGTCTTTACCCTCGTCATTTATGTAGCTTAGTATCGATCTATTACCACGACTCTTGATGATGGCTTTAACCGTAGCTAGATCCCTACTCACCTTGTTTAAATCTTGGCTAACGATGTCGATGATTGTTGAACGTGCCTTTTCACTAACGCTACTCACCATATTAAGGGCGCCGTCGCCCTTCACCCCCACAATACCCTCATGTGGATTGTTGATGAAGTTCGTCTCCATCCACCAATGATACCTCCTAGCATACTTGGTTTCTGGGTTTAACCCCTGCTGAACAATCGCCCATGTACCATCCTCACCAATGATCATGGCATGGTGGTACAGCCTATGCCCGTCCTGTAGGGCGACGTTATCAACCTTAGCCACAAGCCTTGACGCCGTTATTAATTCATCCGGGTTTATATTGAACTTACCCTCAAGGCTCCTTATCTCATCAGGAACCTTTAACGCATGCTCCCCCTTACCCCCAACAACCTTGATCCCAACGTCAACCGATTTTAAGGCCACCTTAAGGGCTGCGGTGGTTATGGTCGTGCTCCCTGATGAATCCCAATCCATGCCTATTATATTGTTAAATGACTGGAAGAATATGGGATTGCTGAACATTTTAATCGTCCCTCTAACCCCATATTCATCAATCATTAGGTTAATTATTAATGAAGATAACTTAGTCATTCTGCTGAATAGCCAGGGTGGTACATGCCCCTCGTGTAGTGGTAAGTCAGCTACCCCGGTTAACCCCATACTGTTGTTAAGGGTTTCTTACCTTAATAAACCATTTCTTTAATTACCTCAAATCTGCGTGGCCTATAGCCTAAAACGTGGAGATCGTGCTGGGAAAGGTTTATAAACCCATTAATGATGGTGGTGATGGTGTCTTAGGTGGACGCGCTGGAATAACCGATGGAGAAGAGTTAAAGGTGATAATCCAGTTGCTGAAGAGGTATAGGGGATACGCAACAACGTTGATCTCACTTTACATTAATGGCGATAGGCCAATACCCGATGTACTCAACATGCTTAGGAGTGAGTGGTCTGTCGCAAGTAACATTAAGGATAAGACCACGAGGACTCATGTTCAAGACGCGTTGGAGAGGATAATAAATGCACTGAAGGGCACCGCTAAGGCCCCTCCCAACGGCCTTGCGGTGTTTGGGGGCTTCCACATGGAGAAGCCTGGCAGCTACAAGTGGGTTATGTATGCTGTAATTCCCCCATATAAAATCAACACCTACAAGTACGTGTGCGACACTCACTTCCACACTGAGCTACTGGAGGACATGATATCTGCATCATCCTCAACCTTTGGCATAATAGTTATTGAAAGGGGTGAGGCTGTTATCGCCCTGCTTAAGGGTAGTTACTGGGAGATTGTCGATAAGGTTGAGTTCTTTGTACCCAACAAGCATCATGCAGGTGGCCAATCAGCACTGAGGTTTAAGAGGCAAACCGAGCACTTGGCTGAGACATTCTATAAGCTCGTGGCCGAGGATGCCAACAAGATACTCCTACAGATACCGAACCTCAAGGGGATAGTTGTAGCTGGTCCAGGTCCGACAAAGGAGGATTTCCTTAAGGAGGGTGGGTTAGACAGTAGGCTCATGGATAAGGTAATAGCCATAGTACCTGCATGCTGCGCCGACATCAGTGGTGTCCTTGAGGCCATTAGGGGTGCTGAGGATAAGCTCAAGGAGACGGAGTACGTTAGGGCTAAGAAGCTTATGGAGGAGGTGATGTATATAGCCGTTAAGAAACCTGACTATATAGTTTACGGTAGAGATAACGTGATGAGCGCTATCGAGAAGGGTATAGCTAAGGTGGTGCTGATAAGCGAGGATGTGGGGGAGGATGAGATATTTAAATTAACCACAATGTTGAGGGGCAGGAAGATAGAGCTAGTTGTGATACCGAGTAGTGTTGAGGAAAGCCTAACGTTAAGTAAGACCTTCGGTGGCTACGTAGCCATCTTGGCCACACCATCATGGATAATTAATGAGTGGGAGGAGGCTAATTCCGAGTTCAATAATCAATAACCCGATGACTGACTTTCATAATTTTAAACACAGCATCACGCAACGTTAAGCATCCTATCTAAGGTGGCCTTATACCTATTCCACCACTCAACGTAATCATTCCACCCCTTAAACTCCCACTCCTTGGATCCAATCTCCCTGGCTAATGCAGACACCACGTCGGCAGCCCTCCTGCTCTCCCAAAGCACCGGTTGGGCATTCGCCTTAATGGAGTACTCGGCTATCTGCCTGTAAATATCCCTGTTGGGCTTCATGCCCGTGAATTCGCCGTACATCTTATCCAGTATTGGTTCAGCCCACCCCCTGTGGAATCTGCATATACCTGCGTCGTCGATTAAGGCCTCGTTGATGGCTCTCTCCAGGGCTGACTTGGCATAGTCCTCAGGCTTCATGAATGTGTTGGCGTAGTTAGTCCAATACCTACCAAGAACATACATTGGCGCAACCATGCCAGGCGTCCAGTAGAAGTTCGGAGTTATGTAGCCTGATTCACCGTACGCGACGTAAACCACTAGGTCGTTGAACGACTTACCGGTTGAGTTGACCCTATCCCTGAACATCTCGTTGAGTCTCTTAGCAGCAACCCTAATGCCGTTATCAGCTATTATCGATAGGACTTGCGTTGACTTGTTAATCAGGTTATTGATTAATTCACTGGCCAGCTTAGCGTTCTTAGGCGAGTCCTTTTCAGGGTTGAATTCGAGTGGGTCAAAGACCGGTTCGTCGCTTAACCCAACCTCCTCAGGCTTGAGTAGTCTATTCTCAATTGAGTCGAAGACCCATGCCACCACGTGCCCCATTTCAATGGCATCGAAGCCGTATTGGTCTATTAGGTCGACTAGCTTAACGGCTTCCTCAAATATGTAGTTGCCTATGAATGGACCTGCGGCGTGGAATGGCTCATAGTCAACCTTCTTGCCCCTCCAAACCTTCTTACAAACTACCGAACACCCGAAGTCGCCGCAGTTGTACCAGGACTTACTCTTGACGAACACCTCATCGTTGAAGGGCTTCCAGAATAGCCTAATTATCTCCTCAACGTGCCTGGCCCTAAGCTCCCTAGGCATGTATATTGACTTATAGCCGAAGAGTGGCAAAAGCTCCCTGTAGTGGGGGTAATTCACGCCGAAGGTGCCGCCCGTCCCCATGGTTGGGTCGAACCTGTACTTAACGGTCTTCTCATTCATAACCTGGATAAACGGCTTCTTGAAGGCATCCATACTTAGCTTGTTTATTAGGTTCATGTCTGTGACTTTAACATACCTAGCCTTAACTGATCCACCAGCCACTATGGCGACCAAGTTATGCCCCCTAGCCATCACGGTACCTGGGCCACCCCTAGCTGCCGTATCCTCGGCACCGGGTTTGAAGGCGGACTTCCTTGGGTCAACATCTATTGAGAACAACGCGCCATTGTATGTCCTTAAGGCAGCCTCACCGACAACTATAGCCCTCGCGTTGTACTTAACGAAGAAATCGTTGTACTTGTCCATGAGGTACTTGGTGAAGGCGTAGACTCCACTATAACCACCGTAGGAGTACACTGGGTTAACATTCTCCAGCTTAACGCCATCACTTGATATGAATAGTGCCGTTGGCTCCCTGGCACGGCCGGTCACCACCACGGCATCTATGCCTGACCCCATGAACTTATAGGCAACACCACCAATTGCAGCAACATGAATAGTCCTAGTCATTGGGCTCTTAAAGACTGCTATAACCCTATGGACACCCGGTAATTTACCACCAACAAAGGGCCCTATGCCCACTATGAATGGTACACTTGGGTCAAGTGGATCCTTATCCCAGGTTCTCTGATCACTAAGCACCCTAACACCTAGTGTTATTGGGCCCTGCGCCTCAACCGTATCAACCTTCACATCCCCAGTATTCAGGTTAACGCTAAGTACCTTCATGAATCTAATTAACTATCACATACCCTATAAATCTTTATATTATTACCTGTACACTCAATTTCACTTAATACATTTATCTATATAAATTATTTACCACAAAATACTCAATGTAGTATAGCCCTGGTAAAACTGGAGTAAAACTTATTAACCATATAGAGTTTAATCAATCCCAGCCATGGACGTTGAGGTGTTTGTGCATCCAACATGCTCAACATGCCACACGTTGATTAGGCTGCTGAAGCAGTGGGGTTACTTACAGCATGTTAAGGTTTACGACACGTCAATTGACCCTCACTTAGCCCTTGAAAGGGGTGTTAGGTCTGTACCAAGCATATTCATTAATGGCGAGTTAGTATTTGCAGGTATTGTGGATTACGGTAAGCTTAAGGAAATGTTAAGTGCTGGGTTAGTAAATATGGGGGATGGGGAATTAAGCGATGAGGAGTTGGTTGAGAGATTCCTGAGGGGGGTTCTTGATTCAATAGCCACGGCACTGTGGCTGTACATTAATGAGAGGTGTGAGGCTTTTGCATCGGATGAGAGGTACCTAGGTGCAATAACAAACCTAACACTGTTCAGCAGGGTTAACTTAGCTAGGCTGGTGAATATACTTAACAATAGGGATAGATGTATGAGTATTATTCGGGGTAATGAGGAGAGGTTCCTAAGGGTTATAGCTACTAACTTCGCCAGGGAAGTTTACTGGCTTAGTGGGAAGGTCACGTGGAGTGACGTTAAGGATGGCTATAGTATTCAGTCATTGGCCCACTGGGCTATGGTTAGGGGGAGTGTTAGTAGGGTTGGCTTAATACCACATAGCCTAAGTGACCCAGTTTTCAGGGGTAAGATTGAGAAGCTGTGGAGGTATCTAAGTGAGCATTTTGATGAGTTAATAGTGAAGGTGTCTACTGAGCAGGAGGAGCTTAAGGGTGATGTAGATTGGGTACTGAGGAGTTAATAGTCTCCTCACCAGCATCAATAGCAAACCTCGGGCCAGGTTTTGACTCACTGGCCCTAGCCATAAAACCACCACAGGATGTGGTCAGGGTTAGGGTTAGTGGTGGTGAGGGGGTCGTAATTAGGAATGATGGTGAGTACGCCTCAGAGCTACCTAACGAGCCCAGCGATAACTCAGCCTACCTGGTCGCTAATAGGGCACTTGAGCTAGCCGGCGTTAAGGCTAGGATTGAGGTGACGGTGATCAAAGGTATTAAGCCAGCTAGCGGGCTAGGTAGTAGTGGCGCCACGTCTGCAGCTGTGGCTTATGCGATGAACAAGTTACTTAACCTTGACCTTGACCAATGGGGTTTAGTGGAGCTTGCCTCCTATGGTGAGTTGGCTTCGGCCGGGGTTAGGCACATGGATAACGTGGCGGCTTCACTATTTGGGGGATTGGTGATAGTTAACTCAACTGTGAGGCAGGTGACTAGGCTCGACTTCCCAGGCATATACGTGCTAATAGTCATTGAGGGTTCTAAGCCTAACACGGGCTACATGAGGAGTATACTCCCCAAGAGTTATACGCTGGATGACATAGTTACCAATATAGCTAGCGTGGCCCAGCTGGTTGCCTCAGTGTTTAAAGGTGACTTATCACTGTTCTCAAGGGTTATTGAGAATGATAGAGTTGCCATGCCATACAGGATTAAGGCGTATGGCCATTGGGGGATCGTTAAGGATACGCTCATTAGGCATGGTGCCCTTGGCGTGATACTAAGTGGGGCTGGGCCTTCAATTGTCGGTTTCTTTAAGGATGAACCCAATGTGGTGGAGATTGAGGGGGAGCTTCGTAAATTAGGTTTAAGGCCTAGGGTAATGTTAACTAGGCCCTCTAATGAGGGTGTCCGTGAGGTTAATTACTATTGATTATGCCTAGCTTAATCAGTGTCTCCTGCTTAGGCACACCATTTTCATCATAACCCCTCAACTGGTAGTACCTCTTAACCATGCCCTGCCACTCCTCCTCAGTAACCACATATCTCTTACCTTCATACTCCACGGGCTCCCTAAGCCACCTTGGTGGTAGCCTATCCTGCTCAATGGTTGTGCCATTAAGGAACCTGTGCATGACTATAATCCTCTGGGCAGTCTCCTTGAGCTCACTAACGGTGTAGTTAAAGCCAGTCACCGCATTAAGGGCGTTCTTCATGGTCTCCCAGTCGTAGATGTACCTACCGAATTTGCAGAGGAGCATTGAATCATAGAGGGTGCTTCTCTCCTCATAATCCATAACGGCCATGACCTTCTCATCACCGGTGGCGAACCTGCCACCACCCTGCCCAGCAATATCAAGCGCGTATGCCATCGTCCACAGGTGGTCAGCCCCCCTCTCCGATACGGAGTAGTTTAATGCCATGCCCTTAAGGGTCCTTGGATCGTAGCCAGCTGGTTCAAGCCCCTTAACGTGAATAGCCAAGTCCTCAGCGTTAAGTCTCTTGGCTAATCCCCTAACGCCAAGTGCAGTCAATTCACCTAACCCCCTCCTGTAGGCTGTGTCGTATATCAGCTTCTTGATGCCCTCATAGTCACCCCACTTAGGTGCATTACTGATAAGCCCCTTCTCACCTAGGTAAATTAGGAATGCTATGGTGTTACCTAGGCTTATTGAGTCAAAGCCAAGCCTATCGGCTAATTCACTTAGTTCAATTAGCTTCTCTGGATCGTTAACGCCTGTTAACCCACCTAACGCCATGGATGTCTCATACTCCAAATCGTACTCACCTCTACTCGACTTAACAACCTTATGGCATGCAACAGGGCAGTATAGGCATGCACCATTCTTAATGAAGTAATCAACCTTAAGTACCTTCTCCCAGGATATTCTCTCCCAACCAGGCATAACTACCTTGGTCCAGTATATGCTTGGGAAGAAGCCCATGTTGTTACCAACATCAATGAGCCTAACGGTACCACCGGCCCTTAAAGCCGCCTCGCCTGGGTTGGTCACAGATAATTTTCCAAGGTTCTTAACCAAGTCATTGTATGTCTTTGCGTCGGCCACATCAACATCCCTTGAGGTTGGTATGAAAACAATCGCCTTAATCATCTTAGAGCCCATGACAGCCCCACCACCTGTTCTACCAAACTGCCTCCACTCCTCATGGTTAATCGCGGCGAACGGCACCTTATTCTCGCCGGCTGGACCTATGGTTAATACTGCTGAGTTTTTGAACTCACGTTTAAGGGCTCTCTCTGTCTCAACGGTATCAAGCCCCCATAAGTCCCTGGCATCCCTAACCTCCACTTTGCCGTCAGAAACCACTAGGTATACAGGCTTTTGCGAACTGCCCGTGATAACCATGGCATCGAGGCCTGCGTACTTCAAGTAAGCCCCAAGCGTCCCCCCAACTGTTGAGTAGTTCCACCTATCGTTAAGTGGGGACTTGAATAGCGCAATGGCCCTAGTGGCTAGGGGGATCCGGGTACCACCCAATGGCCCCGTGGCTATTATGAGGGGGTTCTCTGGGCCGTATGGGTTTACATCCTGAAGTTTAAGGTTCATATCCATTATTAGCCTTAATCCAAGGCCCCTACCACCTATGAACATCCTAGCCCACTGCTCCTTAACCCCATTAACCCTAAGCGTACCCTTACTTAAATCGAAGAATATTATCCTATTGGCGTAGCCATGCATAAATGGCCCCCTCCTTAATGCTTAAATATTTTTCCTAAGTAAAATCAATAACTCTCGCCCTTAACTCATCGTTATGATTGATAATACTTATAAAGTGGAATTACGTGGTTACATTCATGAGAATTTTCAGATTATCTAACGGTATCAGCAACTTCACGTATGTCATGATCAACGGTAAGGTCTTTGAACTAGGTATGGATCCAGTCCTAGCCCTGATGAACCATGCAAAGGGTTTAAGTGTAAGTCTAGGTAGCGAGGTGTTGATTAACATTGACGAGGTTTTTAAGAGGGATTATAGGGTTGGTGGTTTAAGGTTCACTAAACCCTACGACCCACCTGAGGTCTGGGGGAGTGGGATAAGTTATGAGGTCTCTAGGAGGAGGTACTCTGAGGAGGGTGATGTGGCTAAGATAGGTGGTAAAACCATATATGAGAGGGTTTATGACGCGGAGAGACCTGAAATATTCTTCAAGGCCACGGCAGGCAGGTGCGTTGGGCATGGGGAGCCAATAGCCATTAGAGGTGACTCAAATTGGACCTTACCGGAGCCTGAATTGGGTGTTGTAATATCTAGGGATGGTCGGGTGCTTGGCTACACAATAATAGATGATGTCTCGGCTAGGGATATTGAGGCTGAGAATCCACTGTACCTGCCTCAATCCAAGATATACGATGGTTGCTGCGCCTTCGGGCCGTTCATAGTGACCCCGGATGAGATTAAGGACCCCTATTCACTCCAAATAAGGCTTAGGATAATTAGGGGTGGTGAGGTTATTTATGAGGGTGAGGTGAGTACTAGGCAAATGAGGAGGAGAATTGATGAGCAGGTAAAGTACTTGATAAGGAATAATACCGTACCTGACGGTACAATACTGATGACTGGGACAGGTATACTGCCAGGTAAGGATTCAGCCCTCAGGGAGGGTGATGTAGTCGAGATAAGCATAAGCGAAATAGGGACATTAATTACCCCGGTTATTAAGCTTAAGTGAATGCTAAACCATCTAATAAAGGGCGCCCCTTAAAGGAGTTGAAGGTTAAAACAAGCTAAGTGGTGAATCTCCTTAGGGCCCTCCTATAATATATGACAGTTACACCGCTCTTCTCAGCCCTCCTCCTAAGTTCCGAGTCACAGGTCACTAGGAATCCACCTGTTTCCTTAGCCAATTTTAGCACATCATCATCAGCCTTACCATCCAATGATGCTATTGAGAAGTACACTGGTATTAACCTGTTGAGCACCAGCGCAGCTGCCTTACCCCTCCTCCCACCCTTCTTAGATAGGAGCCACAATTCCCTAACAACGCTAGCCGTCACGACAGGCAGTATTAAGCCCTCCACGGCCTCCTTAACATTACTAATCACATCAATCCTCTCATCAATGGCTAACAACAGTGCGCTCGTGTCGAACACCACAACCTTAATATCCACACTTACCCCTCTGTCTCAGGGCTTATTAAACATACATAATATGTGTGATTTAAACCATTAACTTAACCCTTTAAGGAATTAGAAGAATGGACTGACTCCCTCCACGGCCCTTTAGGGTGTAGGTTTCTTAGGGTCTTGGAGATACTCTCTTTACCAGGCTACTGAGAGGGAGTACTGGTTGTTGGATTCAAACCCTCCGCATATAGTGTATTTTCTGCTTTTAGCGAAATTGTTTTATTTAATTGCTGAAATATATTACAATGAAGTCCCGTGCTGTAGTTATGAAAAAGTATAGGGAACCATTGACCATAGAGTATATAGACGTCTCTGAGCCTTATGGGGAAGCCGTGGTTGTGAGGATTGCTGGTGCTGGTGTGTGCCATAGCGATCTGCATCTATGGAGAGGCGAGTTGGAGGGATTTCCAATGCCTCTGCCAATGGTGTTGGGTCATGAGAACTCAGGTATTGTGCATGCAAGGGGCGAAAAGGTACCAGACGAGTTTAAGGAGGGTGTACCTGTGCTAGTATTTGGAGGTTGGTACGACACAGATGATGAATTTACGCTGAGTGGCGACCAGCAACTTGCAAGGAGGGTTGCGTGGCCTGGGATTGTGAAGTACAATGGAGGCTACTCAGAGTACATGTATGTACCTAGTTATAGATTTCTCATTCCAGCACATGGTATTGAGGACCTGGCAGCAGCCTCCGTGTTAACGGATGCTGGCTTGACACCATATAGAGCAATTAAGAAGTTAAAGCCATATGTCTCCCCAGATGACTACGTAGCAGTTGTTGGGCTCGGTGGATTGGGAATCTTTGGGGCTCAATACGTTAAGTCCATACTAGCCGCTAAGGCAATCATGGTCGACGTAAGAGATGAACCACTGGAAATGATCCCGAAAATTGTTAAGCTCGAGAACTCAGACTTACTTCTAAACGCCAGAAAAGTGGATGTGGTAAAGGAAATCATGAAGGCCACTGGGGGTAAGGGTGTCAGGGCGGTAGTGGACTTTGTAGGGTCAACCAAGACACTTGAGACCTACCTCAAGGTCCTGGACACGAAAGGCATCTATGTACTTGTTGGGCTACATAGCAATGTGGGACCACCGATTCCTATACAGGCTATGGTTACTAAAGAGATTACCATTATAGGTTCTCTATGGGGCAACATAAAGGAACTATACGAGGTAGTGGATCTCGCTAAGAGAAGCACAATAAGATATAGGGAGGTAGTGGTAAAAATAAAGCTTGAAGACATAATGATGGCTTTCGAGAAACTTGAACGTGGAGAGGTGTTTGGAAGATTTGTCATTACCCCTTAAATTATCCTTTTCTTTCTCCCTTTTCCTCTATACAAACTTTAAAGGAATCTGAAACTAATCTAGTACGCTGAAGAGCTTCAAGACCAGTTTCGAGGAAAGTCATACAATGCCGGCCTAGGACAACCCCATGACCCTTGTCGGACAGGGGAATGAAGGTGAGGTGAGGGAGTTTCCTCGTCCAAGGAGCAAGGAACCCACACCCCTCAGGACGAAGAGGAGGCCAGAGTTGTTGTCGTGAAGGAATATTTTAAAGTGATTCAATATACCGGTAGCTATGGGTGGACTGTTACTTGCCGTAGATTACCATTGGACATTAGCAGATGAGAAGAATGGCGAGTTCATTGTCCATATGAATGTTATTAATACTGTAATAAACTTCATTAACCTGGGCAATTCATTTGCAGTGGTAACCAGCGGGGCAACCCGTCATGTTAAGGGGCTTAGTGCGTTAATGGGTAAGGTCTACCTGGCCCTTGAGAATGGATTAATAGTGGTTAAGCCTAGTGGTGAGAGGATTATTAATGCACCAGTTCAATGGTGGCGGCTTAGGGATGAGGTTAAGGCTCATTTATCGGTGTTAGGCGTTAGGTTCAGTGAGGGTGAGGTATCTTTGTTCACTGAGAACAGTAAGGCTGTTATTGATGCTTTGAGTTCATTCGACGTTAAGCTTGAGGTTAACAGAAACATGCTCTCAATAATGCCTAAAGGCATTGATAAGGGGTATGCCATTAACGTTTTGAGGAGGCTAATTAAACCAAGGCTAGTTATATCAATCGGCGATGCCGAGAATGACATACCAATGCTTAGGGCAGCTGACATACCTGTGGCCGTGGGGAATGCGCTACCTGAGGTTAAGGGTATTGCAAGGTACGTAACCAGAGGTGAGGATGGCCAAGGGGTGGTGGAGCTAATAGGCATTATACTCAACTGCCGGGGTGACGTGGCTAGGTGCATAGATGAGGCCAGGGGTTCCTAGGTATGGGTAGGGTAGTGGCGGTTGGTTCACTCAACTCAACTAAGATTAACGCCGTAGCTAAGGCATACTCAATGTTCGGCATAACTGTGGATGTAAGGCCCGTTAAGGTTCAGACACCGACACAGCAGCCGCTGGGCCTTAGTGAAATCACCAATGGGGCAGTGTTGAGGGCTAGGCTGGCATTAGAAGCCGTTAATGAAGCTGAAGAGGCTGTTGGTATTGAGACTGGGTTAGTGAAGGTGAGTGACTTAACATACTTAAACATACCTGTGGCTGCCATCATAGGTAAAGATGGTTATTTAACCATTGGCATTGGCCCCGGCTTCGCAATTTGGTTAGAAGCGTGGAGCTAGGCATGGAGCTTGAGAAGGCTGTGGAGACGCGGTACGGCTACACTGGTGTCGGTGAGTCGATTGGGCTTGTGGGTATTTTAACCAGGGGCCTGGTTACCCGGCTTGATGCCAACACTTGGTCGGTTTTAATGGCATTAATACCCAGGTTATCCTGGAATAGGGGGCTTTACGGCGGTTAGCTTAACGCTGGCCCATTAATTCCCTACTTAACTCCTCGTAGGCCTTCCTAGCCTCATCAATACTAGTCTCATCTTCAAGTGTGGTGGTGTCGCCTAGTGGTTGACCTATTAAGACCTGCTTAAGCAATCTCCTCATTATCTTACCGCTCCTGGTCTTTGGTAACTTGGTTACGAATAGTATCTCCGCTGGCTCAGCTATGGGGCCTATTACCTCCCTAACCCAATTCCTTAACTCAGCCTTCAACTCCTTGCTTGGTGAGAAACCAGCCCTAAGCACGACGAAGGCCACCGGGACCTCACCCTTAACCAGGTCTGGCATGCCCACCACTGCTGATTCGGCAACTGCCTTATGGGATACTAGGGCTGATTCTATCTCATAGGTGCCTAACCTATGGCCAGACACCTTTATGACCTCGTCGGCCCTCCCTAGGACCCAGATGTACCCATCCTCATCCTTAATAGCCCAATCACCGGCGTAAAACATGCTGGGGAACCTGCTCCAGTAAACCTGAATATACCTATTAGGGTCACCCCAAATGGTAAGCATCATACCTGGCCATGGCTTCTTAATCACCAAGTAGCCCCTCTTACCCTGGACAGGCCTACCCTCATCATCAACCACGTCTGCATCCACTCCAAGTAGTGGGAGGCCATTGGTGCCTGGTTTCATTGGTATTAGGGCTAGCCCAGGTGCATGGCTTATTAATATGCCACCAGTCTCCGTCATCCACCACGTTGAACCGAAGGGCACACTCTCCCTACCTAGCCATCTCCAAGCCCATCTCCAAGCTTCAGGGTTTATCGGCTCGCCGACACTGTTAATTATCCTTATTGTGGAGAAGTCATGCCCCTTAACCCAATCATCGCCATACCTCATGAAGGTCCTTATGGCTGTTGGTGATGTGTAGAGTATTGTCACACCATACCTCTCCACAATCCTCCACCACCTATCCGGTGCTGGGTAGTCTGGAGCACCCTCATACATAACCTCGGTGACGCCCTCCATGAGTGGGCCAAACACTATGTAACTGTGCCCGGTCACCCAGCCTATGTCGGCTGTGCACCAGTACACGTCAGTGTCCTTAACATCAAAGACCCACTTCATGGTTGCGTGGAGGAGTGTCATGTAGCCCCCTGTATCGTGCACAATGCCCTTAGGCTTACCCGTAGTCCCAGAGGTGTATAGTATGTACAGTGGGTGTTCGCTCTCCACCTCCTCAGGTTTCACGTATGCGTTGGCTGGTACACCGCTTAATAGCTCATCCCACCAAATATCCCTACCAGGCTTCATTGGAGCGTCCTTGAGGTTCATCCTCCTGTACACCACAACCCTCTCAACGAATGGTGTATTCCTCAATGCCTCATCAACAACATCCTTAAGCCTAATAACCCTCCCCCTCCTCCAGAAGGCATCGGCCGTGAACACAACCCTAGACTTGGCGTCAATTACCCTATCAGCCAGGGCCTGGGCACTGAACCCTGAGAAGACCACTGAGAATATTACACCTAACCTAGCCAGGGCCAGCATTAGTATGGGTAATTCAGGGATCATTGGTAGGTATATGGTCACCGTGTCCCCCTTCCTTAAACCCAACTTATCCCTAATTGCGAAGGCTAGCCTATTAACCTCCCTATACAGGTCATAGTAGGTTAGCTTCCTCACCTCAATTGGGTTGCCTGATTGGTCAACCGGCTCCCCCTCCCATATTATGGCTAGTTTATTCTTACGCCACGTGTTAATATGCCTATCAACAGCCAGGTATGAGGCATTCAGCCTACCACCCACAAACCACTTGTAGAATGGGGGCTGTGGGTCTGCGACCAGCACCTTGTCCCAGGGCTTAAACCATTCAAGCTCTTTAGCCACATTAGCCCAGAAGTCCTCAATATTACTTATGCTCTTGCTATGCATGGCCTTGTAGGAATCTATACTAGTGGTGTTTGGCCAGGAATTCAACACTATTCTCTCTTTGTAGGGTAGATTCTCCTCACTAATTGACATGAAGCAGGGTATTTCACAATTTGCTTTTAAATATTTCCTCGATGCGATTAATTGTATGTTAACCTATAGATTAATGATGTAATTTTTATAAAAGTAATATGGCCATGCATTAATCATTAATCGCTCGCTTTACTTACCATAAACCATGGTGCCGCCAACGTAGGTTGCCATCAGCCTTAACTTGTCATCAATGACTATGAAGTCGGCTAGGCAACCTGGCTTAAGACAACCCATGCTGTGTTCACCTATCGATAGGGCTGGGTTCATTGAGGTGAGCCTTAGGGCATCACTTAACCTTAACCCCAACTTAACCAAGTTCCTTAGGGCATTATCCATGGTTAACACGCTCCCAGCTAGTGTTCCGTCAGGTAATGTTGCTCTACCATTCTTAACAATGACCCTTAAACTACCCAGCTCATACTCACCCTCCCCAAGGCCAGCGGCTGGCATGGAGTCCGTTACTGCCAGCACCCTGTGTAACCCAGCTTGCCTTATGGTGAATAGTATAGTCTCAGGCCTTAGGTGAACTAGGTCTGTTATGAGCTCTAGGTATACGTCTTCAGAGTCAAGGAGGGCCATGACTGCGCCTAGTTCCCTATGGTGAATCCCAGTCATGGCGTCGAAAAGGTGGGTTGCCCTTGAGGCACCCATGGCTATTGCCCTCATGACTGTCCCATAGTCGGCATCGGTATGCCCTATGCTTGGTATTACGCCTATGCTGGACATGTGTTTAATGAGACTCATGGCTCCCTCAACCTCAGGTGCAATCGTCATTACCCTCACTAGACCACCAGACTCCTCGTAGTATTGATCAAACTCCTCAATCCTAGGCGGCCTTATTGCTGAGGGGTTTTGGGCACCCTTCCTCCTGATGTTTATATAGGGCCCCTCCAGGTTAAGTCCAAGCACCCTGGCCCCATTACCCACAGTCCCATCGCCCTGCTTAACGTATTGCCTAACAATGCTAGCCACCCTCATTAATGCTTCGTGCGGTGCGGATACGGTGGTTGGTAGGAATGCGGTCACGCCGAAGCTGGCGTAGCACCTAGCTAGGTTGCTGAGCTCACTAATCGACTTCATAGATGTAACCTCAATACCACCGCAACCATGTGTATGCGTATCTATGAGACCCGGCGCCGCTGAGTAGCCCCTGTAATCTACGTCGAAGGGCCCACCCTCCTCAATGTCTACTACCCTGCCGTTGTCGATGACCAGGGTGGCGTCGTGAATAGTGTGGATTGGCGTATACACTTCATCAAACCTAAACCTACGCTGAACCATACGTGGGTTTTAGAAGGCTGCTTTAAAGTGTTGATATTAAGGATGCGTAGAAGACGGCCAGTATACCGGTGAAGAATATGCCATCGAAGGTACCGGCACCTCCAATATCCGCGATAATCGGTGCTGCCTCTATGACCTTGCTTATGTTGAGTAAATCAGCCCCTATTAGGGTACCTAGCACACCCGTTACGTAGGCTACCACCGGGGTTACGAATATGTATGCGCTTGAGGTTAGGGCTATTGCCATGTATGACATGAGAGCTGCCAATATGGGTGGTACTATGGCTGGTGTCACAACCCCCACAGCCGGCACAACCCTGGAGATCCTATTAACTATGAGCGCGGTAACCAGCACCGACACCACTATTGGCACCGCTAGGCCTGGGTACCTTACGTAAAGCATGTATGTTAAAAACGCCGAGACGGCTACGGGTATTAATGCTCCCCCAGCGTTAATCGATATTGCCGTCCTCCTGGCTTGGGTCAGGAAAGTGGGTATTTTAAATGTCATACCGAAGAGTGTTATTGATGTTACCGCCGGGGTATAGACCGTCGTGTTGACTTCGTAAATCACCACGTGAATTGAACTCATGACTAGGCTAATGATGGTTATCAGGAACCCCACCAGGGCTGAGTAGTATGAGGATAGGCCTATCAGCGATAGGGCAGTGGCTAGGTTTAGCATGTAGGCCGGCAGCACTATGATTGATAATAGCAGGTACACAATGCCCCTAGTCCTAGTGAAGGGCCAGTAAACCAGTATCCTCACACTACTCAACTAATCAACCTGTAATGGGGATTTAAGCTTTAATTAGCCGTTCAACATGCCCCGTAGGTACTCGTTAAGCTCTCTGCTGATGACCAGCGCTCTCTCGATAAGCTCCTCCCTATTATGCGGCCCATACACAACCTTACCATTAACCACGAGGTACTTAACCATGCCACCGTTAGATGAGTAAACTATGTTATTGGCTACGTTTAATTTATTCAGGGGGTTGATCCTTGGGTCCTTAACGTCAAGCACAGTTACGTCACCTAGGTAACCTGGCGCTATCAAACCACCCCTTAACCCAACCGACCTGTAACCATTAACTGTGGCCATTAGCAAAGCCTCCTTAGCCGTAAGTGCCTTGGCGTCCCAGTAGTTATTCCTCTGGAGCAGTACAGCCATCCTCATCTCCTTAAACATATCCAGCGAATCCCCAGTGCCCGGTCCATCAGTGCCGAGGGCGACGTTAGTACCCTTAAGCAGTTCCTTAATTGGGAAGAAGCCCGCCGTGGCCAGCTTCATGTTTGATGATGGACAATGCACCGCTGTGGCCTGGGCCCTCACTATAAGCTCCAGCTCCCAGTTAGTCACCCAACCAAGGTGGACTAGTATTGCTGATGAGTCCAGTAGCCCAAATTTGCTTAAAACCTCCACCGGGTATAGGCCATACCTACCCCTAACTGTGTAAACCTCCCGCCTGGTTTCGCTTACATGCGTATGTAGCCTTAGGTTAAGCTCCTCCTTAAGTTCACGAACCCTCATTAAGGTGTCCTCGCTGTTGGCGTAGACGCTGTGAAGGTTTAGGATGGGTTTAATGAGCTTAGAATCCCTGACCCTAAACACTAGGTTCCTTAACTCGTTCTCTGTTAACTTAGGGTCTCTTAAATTGTCGATGAAGGTCGGTCCCTCGAAGACCCTTATACCGTACCTCTCAACCAGGTCAACAACATCGGGGTTGAAGTACATGTCTAGCACCGCTGATGTGCCATTCATGATTGATTCTATCAACCCAAGCTCAAAGCCCTTAAGTATCACGTCACCCGTGAGCCTTTTCTCCATCCCCCATATGACGTTTAACCAATCCTCAAGTTCATGGTCACTAACAAGCCCCCTAAACATGGTCATTGCCAGATGGGTATGTGCATTAAATAGGCCCGGTATCGCTACACCGTCACATTTAACGACCTCAGTCCCATTAACGTCGATATCACCCACCTGCTGAATGACACCGTCATCACTGATCAGTATGCTAACCCCCTCAAGAACCTTAACGTCACTATCCTCAGTGGGCGTCACCACGTACCTGCAATCCCTAAGTAGCAGCATCTAAACCCACCTATACGATCCCTTAACCAAGCTAAAGCTATTTCCCTCATCAACAGCAACCTTACCCTAAAGGCTAAGTTCAACTTCATCGTTATAGGGTTTATTAACCTCGCGCCTGTTAAGTCTTAAGGCTAAGAGGTGGCTACAATGGGGCATACGGTTGCTGCAGTTAGGGTTTGTAATCCGTGGGATGGGTCTAGGTGTTTTGAGGTTGAGCTGATTGTTGATACATGGGGATTCATGGAGATGGTTTTATAAAGACTAGCTCCGCTGGAGTGTCTTGTGCTTGGGGTGGTGCCCCCGAGAGGGGGTTTACTTCCCTCAAATCAGATGAGTCGGTGGGGCGATACCCCACTGTTACCACCACCCCAAGAACAAAACCACTAACCCCCATGGAGGGGGTAACAATCGAGACCCCAGGGTGAAACCCCACCCCTCAAGGGCGGGGAGGGGGTCATACTGGGAGTACGTATACGTGGATAAGGAGGGAGAGGTTGGAGGCTATCGGCGTGAAGCCTAGTGGGGTTAGGAGGTTTAGGACTATTGAGGGTAAGACAGTGGAGAGGGAGGTAGGTGAGGCAGTAATCGAATGCCTAGGGGAAAGGGCAACCAGTATTGTTGTTTTTGCTGAAAAGGATGATGTGGAGGTAATGGGTGTTGTTGCACTTGAATCACTGGCACTGGAAGTGGACCCAATAACCAAACAACTGAAGAAGTCAGAATCACTACTAGCATTAACAGCCATGGGTTAGTAGTTGGCGGCTGCGCATCTCAGGGTGGTTAAGTTTGAAATGTAGGGTGAATTATCACGTAGGCGTGGGCCATGCTTAGTGAAATGACTGAGATAACTTGCTAATTAGGCAATCCATGCTCCCGTCACTAAAGGTCCATGGTTATGTTGTTGTTAACGACGCGGGCTACTTCGTCGATCCAATGCATGAGGACCTCTATTGATGAGTATGAGTTAACCTTAACACTGCCCTTAGCCATCTTAAGCACCAGCTCCCTAACGTGTGGGTTACTTAGTATGTCGTGTAGGCTCGTTGCGAAGATTCTTCCATCCTCATTGAAATAGCCGTCTGGTTCATTAACTGGGTTTCCATTCCTCTCCACAATCACCATGCCAGGTTCATCACCAGTATACCTTACCCTACCCCTACGTATCTCGTAGCCGGTAACCAACTTATCATTCATTATGGCTCTACTATGTGCGACAATCTTATCACTATGGTATGTCACCTGAGCCTTCACGAGTCCCAGCCCTTTGATGTGGCCTGGATTGCCGAACTCGATTCCAGTTGGGTCACTCATCATATCCGTTATGAGTTGGAAGCCCCCACATATGGCTAGTATCGGTGTTGAGCCTGCCATCCTCCTCACCTTCTCATCTAGGCCACTCCTCCTGAGCCACTCCATGGCCAGTGCAGTGTTCTTGGCTCCAGGTAGAACCAGTAGGTCTGGTTCCCCAAGGGAGTCCGGCCATTTAACAAACCTAACATGGGCATCCTCCATGGTTAAAACACTGAATTCGTGGAAGTTCGATATACCTGGGTAGGAGACCACCGCCACGTCCACTGATCCATTACCGAAGTCCACCATGGCCTCGGAGTCCTCCGGCCATAGGTAACGTGCCTCATTAACCTCAGGTATGATTCCGTAAATCCCTTTGCCAGTCTTCTCCTCAAGCCACTTAACAGCGTCGCCAAGTATCCTTGGATCACCCCTAAACCTGTTTATTACAAAGCCCTTAATCAAATCCCTCCACCTACCCGGTATAGCGTTGTATAGGCCTAGGGCACTTGTGAAGGCTCCACCCCTACTTATATCCAGTACAATGTAGACATCCGCGTTAAGGTAATCGGCTGGCCTAAAGTTAGCCACGTCACCTTTTATGTTTGGTTCGTAGGCGCTCCCAGCCCCCTCGCCGATTATTAGACCGAGGGATCTTAACCTAAGTAAGGAGTCCCTAACAATCCTCCACTTATCTATGGGGTTCCTACTATACTCACGGTACTCCATCAGCCCCATGGGCTTGCCTAGCACGATTACTTCGCTCGCTGCTTCATTAACTGGCTTTAGCAGTATTGGATTCATCTCCACAATTGGCTTAACACCTGCGGCGTAGGCCTGCATTGCTTGGGCTAGGGCTACCTCACCTCCGTTGAAGGCTGGGTAACTATTTAGACTCATGTTCTGGGCCTTGAAGGGTACGGCTACCCTATTTTTCCTATTTACTAGCCTAAGTAGGGCCGTGACTAATATGGTCTTCCCACTGTTGGACTGGGTGGCCAGCACATATATACTACGCTTCACTAGCCATGAGGGTGGCGGTAAGCTTTATTTGGGTTACCCATTAACCCCCGCGTGCGGTATATAGACTACGCGGAGTGCACCCTATGCGCCTTAACGTCAAGGCTTAGTGAGCTTAGGAAGTTTAATAGGGATAGTGAGGAATCAGTCAGAAGGATCCTTGTTAGGGTAACCAGTGACCTACCTAAGGGTAGGTCCACCATGTTCGTTAACTCCTTTGAGGAGCTTACAAACATAGTGGGTTCCGAGGACCCATACTCCGACGAGAAGGCTCGTTATGAGGAGATTGCCAGAGACATGCTGGTTCCGAGGCTCATCGGCATGAGTGAGGTTGAGTTAGTTAAGGTTGCGGCCGCCGCGAACTCCGTTGACGTGGCTATGTTTAACTACACCTTTAACGAGGAGATGCTGATACACGGCATTGACGAGGAGCCTGTGTGGCTGGGTATTGATGAACCTAAGTTAGCTAGTGTAATCAATAGTGCTAGTAACGTGACTTACATAGTTGATAATGCCGGTGAATTCGCCATAGACAGCGTGTTGATAGGTAAGCTAGCCACCCACTCAAGGGTTACCGTGGTGGCTAGGCTTAAGCCCTATGAAACTGATGTAACATACAGTTACGTCAAGAATGTATTAAGAGGCGATGGGGTTAGTGTAGTTACGACTAGTAACCGTTACCCAGCCTTCCTAAGCAATGAGGTTTACGACAAGTACATTAACGGCTCAGACCTAGTAATATCCAAGGGTGTGGGTAACTTCGAGGCTTACCTCGAAACAGGCAGAAGACACCCCAACGCCCTATTCCTATTTAGGGTTAAGTGTAACCCACTTAGGAGGATGCTTAACGTGGAGTTTAATAAACCTGTGATACTGCATTCAAGCTACTTAAACCAGTTGTAGGTCGCTTGGTTTTTAATTTGCCGCGTGGGTAACCACCATGGAAAATGCCGCATAACCACAACCCTTGACTGGTAATGCCTCTTTTATTAAACACTGTATCTAATTGCAGCCCTATCTATTGATTCAAATATCGTCGGGTGTGCGTGGGCTAGTAGCGCCAGGTCCTTGACCCTAGCGTTGACGGCTATGGCTAGGGCCACCTCGTTTATCATCATTGACGCCGCCTCGCCGTAAATAACCCCACCTATGATTCTCTGCGTACCCTTTTCAATAATTAGCTTAACCCAGCCATCCCTAACCCCGATTATTTGGGCGTATGAATCATCCTCCAGTGGATATTGCACAACCTCGTAGCCTATGCCCTTAGCCTTGGCTGCATCCTCACTTAATCCAACCATGGCGGCCTCGGGCTCGGTGAATATGGTCATGGGTACTGCGTTGAAGTTAACCTCAAAGATGGGCCTACCCATCATTATGTTCCAGGAGGCTATAACGGACTCCTTCACCGCCGCGTGGTAAAGCATATACCTACCTATTACATCGCCAGCGGCGTAAACATTAGGTACCCTTGTAGCCATGGCGTCATTAACGTCAACGTGGTTCTTATCTACAATGCCCAGTTGGTTGAGGCCCTCAACATTAGCCCTTCTACCCACTGCCATTATGACCTCCGAGCCGGCCACGTAGCCTTTACTCCCGTCCTGTTTAGCATACTCGACTATCTTCTGCCCACCCTCCTCCCTAATCCCAGTTACCCTAGAGTTCGTCAATATAGTAACCCCCCTATTCCTAAGCTTCTCCTCAATCATGGAGACTATTGATGAATCCCACCCACTCAGTATCCTAGGCAACATCTCAACTATGGTAACCTTAACCCCCAGCCCACTAAGCACGGAGGCCACCTCAACGCCTATGTAGCCTCCACCTATGATGACCACATCACTGGGTATCTTCCTATACTTTGTCTTATAGCCAAACAGCTCTTGGCTGCCTATGGCAAGTTCAGAGCCTGGTACAGGGATTTTAATTGGCAGTGAGCCTGTTGCTACAAGTAGGTACTTTCCCTCAACTTCCCTGCGCCATGATCCATCATCCGCCTCAACCATCACCCTATGGTTATCCACCACCCTTGCAATACCCTTAACAAAGTCCACATTACCATGCTCCTTAATCTCCCTTATGTGTTGAAGATACCTAATATATTGGACATTATCCTTATGGTCAATTAGATTTTCCCAGAGCAACCTAACCTTATCAACGTCATTATTACCCACGGACTTTAATATACCCCTCAACTTCTCAAGTAGGTAAAGAGCTATTGATACCGACTTTGATGGTATGCAGCCTTCATATAGGCAATTACCACCTAAATTACCCTTATCGTCTATTAACAGAACACTGTAGTTACCTTTACTTAACTCAAAGGCGCCGTGATAACCCCCACCCCCACCACCAATTACAATGACATCGTACTTGTCCATCCTTGGTGGATCCTCAAATGATGCATCTGTCGGTGGGTAAACGTCGTATTTGCCAATCGACATATGGAAACCCACATTTCGCATTAAATTATAAAGCCTAGTGAGTCAAAAAATTGATACCTAAATTCATGAATTTTCTCATCTTTGACTTAAAGCAATGATTAGACGTTCATTGCGAAGACGCTTTTTAAACCCATTGAACTCGGGTTTGCCCAATAATGCATGCAGACAGTTGCTACTTCTTTATACCCTGTGGAATTAGGGGTTTACTTGGCGTGAATTCGTTTTTAGGCTAGGCATTAATGTTCATGATCTAGCATTTAAATCCAGGTGCTTAAGGTTAAGGGAGGATGCTAAATGGTTAGTGTTATTTATAAGTGTAAGTGTGAAAGGTTTTTAAACACGTGACACTGATGGTAGTTGATAGGTGAGTGTCATGAGTAGTAATGAGGTTAATGAGGAGGTTAACTTCACGTCTAATTTACCACCAGATAAGGTTAAGAGGGTGGTTGAGGCGCTTAGGGATGTTTATGACCCTGAAATACCGATTAACGTGTATGACCTAGGCTTAATATATGATATTAGGCTTGAGGATAAAAAGCTTAAGGTTAAAATGACCCTAACGGCCGTGGGCTGCCCACTTTCACAGGACCTAGGCTACAGGGTTGGTGAGGCATTGCAGGTGGCTTTACCTGAAGCATCAGACATAGACATAGATGTAGTCTTCGATCCACCATGGACACCGTTAAGGATGACTAACCTGGGCAGGGAGATGTTTAAGGCAATATACGGCTACGACATAGTGGAGCAGTGGCAGGCCCAACAGGCTCAGGCCCAGGAGACCCAAACTGGGCAGCAATAGCAACCCCTTGACAATAATGGTCAAGTCTCGTCCCTTCTAGGGGTGGGGTTGGTTTTTAAGTTTGGTTGTTGGTTTTCCTGCTTTTGTTGTTGCGTAGGGCTGTTGCTGTTGAGCTTGAGGTTGCTAGGGGGCTTAATAGGTTGCTTTATTCAGTTGAAACCATGTACCTTAACATTGTTCGTGAGGTTGTTGCTTATGCCGTTAAGCACAATATTACGAACCCAACCCAACTCCATAGGTTGTTCTACAGTAAGTATAGGCAGGAGTATCCAAGCCTCAATTCACAATTAGTCATCCAGGCAATTAGGCAGTCATCCGAAATCGCCAAGTCATTCATTGAAAAGAGGAGGAGGGGTTTGGTGGGCAAGTCCTACCCTGAGGTTAAGGCTGTGTCCATTAGGTTTGTTGAAACAACCTGGAATTATGAACAGTTCACTAGCTCCATAGCCCCAGTTAGGATTACCATATCACTCCTTGGTGGGAGGAGGGAGGTTTGGTTGAGGCTACACAAGCGCTTCTGGCTTTACTGGTGGAGGGTACTGACTGGAGAAGCCGAGCTAGCTGGAACACTAATTGTTAAGCGTAGGTTGAATAGGTGGTATGCCGTATTCATCTTCGAGCTTAAGCCCAGGGAGGAAAAACCACAATCAGTCGTTTCATTCGACATCAACGAGAACACGGTAGCAGTTGGTAGGGTTGATATCGAAACCACTGTGAACAAAGTAGCGAAATGGAACAAGCAATACTTAACGCCACAGCTCTACACGATTAAGACTGATTTCGGTAGGTTGGCTAGGAGGTATGGGAGGATTAGGGATGCAATTACCGAGGGGCTCAAGCCGCTGTACGCCCTACCAAACGGCAAGTACGTGAACATAGCGGACACTAGGGAGTTTAGGAAGCGTGTTAAGCACCTAAGGGAGAGGGGTAGGAAGATTGGCCGTATTAGGCATGTGGCTAACGAGTTGACGAAAACACCAGCAATCATAATCACCGAGGAGCTTGGTGAAAACCCGCAGGAATCGATGATTAATGGGATTGGGAGGGATGAGTTGAGGCATAGAATAAAGCAGACACCATTCAAGGCTTTGGAGAAGGCGGTTGAGGATAAGGCATTGGAGAGGGGTTCAAGGATATTCCACGTATCGGCATACAGGAACAGTAGGGCATGTCCAATGCACTTTGTGAAGTTGTAGAGGACTAACGATTGGCATACATTGCAATGCCCACTCGGGCATCTCGTGGACAGGGACTATGCTTCGGTCATGAACATGTTTTGGAAGCTAACACCAGAAGCATGGGCAAAGGGAGTTTGGTGGAATTTGAAGAGTGAGGAGATGAATTGGAAAACACGTGAAGGTGATTCCAACCCAATTATACCACACCCCATCGTGCAGTATCTACACGCCACACTCAAGGAATTCAAGGCCAGCGAACAAAGCCCCGCAGTGCTGGCCCGGGGCAGCCCCATGAACCCAGCCAGAGAAGCCAATGAAGACTGGGCGAGGACACCTCCCACGCCCTTCAGGGCGGGGAGGAGGCCAGTTCACGGTCTTCACAGGTTTATTATTGATAATGGGATCTTCATTTCATCGGCCAGTAGGCCGGCATGATGACCCTTAAACTTCATCACCTTGTCATCATTAAGCTTATAGAGGTAGATCAACACAGTTGAATCAGTTGGTATGGCCCATACGTCACCCATCCTTGACGCAGTATTGCCAGTGACACCACCCAGTAGTTCATTAATTTCACTTGCATTGTATATTAGTAGTGGCTTGCCTATTGCAGACAAAACTTCCCTAACTTCACCCTCAAGGGATCTGTCACCTAGCTTTAACTGAAGGGCTCTGGGTTCACCGTAGGGGGCTATGGATAGTGAATCCATGAGCCTAGTAATTATCCTTAGGTTAACCACATCCCCCTGCATTACTTGGACTTGCCCATGGTCAGCGGTTATCACTACAGTTGTTGATTGGGGTAAGTGCCTAATTAACCTGCCCAATGAGTTAAGTAGTTCAATCAACGCCACCCTGTACTCCATGGAGCCTGGCCCATATTCATGCTGAACAGAGTCCAGGAGTGGTATGTAGACGTAGACCAGTGAATTACCCTCAACGGCCCTTGAAGCCAACACTAGGGCGTCATAAACGCTGATGTACTCCTTAATCTCAGCACCCCTGTAAATCAGGTCTGATAGCCCGCCACTTAAGCCCTTTGGCAGTATGACTACTGATTGGTAACCGTTAGCCTTAGCCTCCTCAAATATAGTTGAGCCACCATAGAATATGACTCTTGGGTCGTAGCCTGCATCCTTCAACCCATTCCTCTTACCCTCCGGCATAGGTCCCATCGTTAACGTGTTGACTAGGCCACCGGTCTCCTTAACGTACATGACCGTACCGAGCACGCTATGGACACCAGGCGGCACGCCCATGGATAGTGTTGTTAATACCGTTGAAGTAACTGATGGGAAGACTGTGGTTAATTCGTGAACTTCCCCAAGCCACTTAGCCTCCTCACATTCACCACAGTACTGTTTAAGGTGAACGTAACCTAAGCCATCAATTAGCATTAGTAGGATTCTCCTACCCTGAATCCTATCTAGGTCATCCCTTAACCCTGCGTATTGGCTTTTAACACCTAGGAAACTACCTATTGAGACTGATAGATTAAGTATACTTCCCCCGGCATAATCAGGTTTAACCAAGTCCACGTCTTAGGGCGTGTCTCAGCGTTTTTAACCATTACATTAGATGCATTAGCCCTATTGAACAACCTAAGTATAGTGGTCCTGTCTCTTTGCACTACAGGAAAAGATTTATTAGACCCTTGATGGTGACTCAATGCATGAAGGTTACGGTCAAGTTCCTTGCAATATTCTATGAGATGGCTAAGACACTTAGGATGGAGATTGAGGTACCTGATGGAATAACGGTAAGGGAATTGCTTAAGATCATCGATGAGAGGGTTAACCCAAACATATCTAAAACGTTGCTTAATGATGATAGTGGGTTAAGGGAAGGATATAATATTCTGGTTAATGGTAAATCCCTGGACTACATTAAGGGCCTTGACACCATCCTAAATAATGGTGATGAAGTAGTCCTCTTACCACCCATAGGCGGTGGTTAAGCTGGTGGTCTCCATCGTGAATGGCAGGGATTCTGTACCCACTGAAGTTCTTCCTAACCAACTATTTACGAACTAGAATCTTCATGAAACTGGTAGTTCCATAATCCTCTTGACGTAGTCGCCCTGCCCCCTAACCCTAATCAATGTGGCATTTCGACAGTTCTCAAATGGCCCCATAATGGGTGAGTATACGTTTATTGAGCCGCCTATGCATGGGTTAATTCCTAGTTTGCGCATTAAGTAGCTGAAAGCCATCATGTATGGTCTAGATAACCTAACGATGAGTAGGTTGAACCTTGAGTTGATGAATGAGTTAAGGCCCCCATTACCCCTCCTGTTCCTGATCCAGCCATCAACAACGGTGGTGTAGTTTTTGACGGTTATCTTGGCTTCATAGGGTAGTATCGGTTGATCACCGCGTATTAGGCCATACCTGGCCGATAGTATGAATACTGATTCAGGTTTAAGCCTCAAGTGTTGAATTGTCTTAACGAATTCAAGCCCAGTGTACATCATGAATGCTGGTAGTGATGGTAGGGTTGAGGTGTAGTAATCCTCGTTGTCAAGGTCGAAGCCTGGTGGGTTATCTGGTTTAATGCGTTTACGTGCACTGCAATATATAAGCAAGCCAATGTTAAACCCTATGTTAAATCACCTGCCTGCACCACTGGTGTACCTTGTGTATATGTGGTGGGCGGCGGCCACGTCAAGTATCGAGAAGCCCACCGACTTATATATAGTGTAGCCATTACCCACGGTGCACCTAACCTCACCAGCAAGGGCCTCTGATAGGTCTATTAACCTTAGGTTCGATAGGTCTTCACCAGCCTCATTAAGCACCGCCTCCCTATTATCGGCTATTACGCAATCCGCACCTTCAAGCACCCCCCTATCAATTTCAACAACAGGCTTCGGCGCGCCAACAGATATTACGTGTTCCCCAGGCCTTGGCTTCACGTTGAGGACTGGGGTTGTTGACGTTGTGGCTATGATTATGGTCCCGCAGCGCTCAATAATCTCACTAACACCACTGGCCCTATGGCCATTAATCCCAAGCCCCCTCAGGTAGTTTAGGAACTCGCTAAGCCTCCTTTCACCCCTACTGACAACGTAAGCCTCCTCCACCTTAAACACCCGTGAAAACACTAGCGCATGGTACCTTGCCTGCTCCCCAGCCCCAATGAAGCCTAGCACCTTGGTTGAGGCATTAGTAACCTTAACGCTTAAGGCTGATGCAGCTGCCGTCCGTAACCCAGTTAATGATCCACCATCAATTGTTACCAATGGTGAGCCATCATCGCCGTTAAACAGGATTACTAGGCCATTTATAGTCTCAAGCCCCTTAGCGGCATTACCCGGGTATAGGTTAACCACCTTGACACCAACCCCCATCCCCTCAACGTAACCCATCATTAAACCCCACCAATTACCCTTAATACTGGTGCTGAACCTGGGGGGTGCGATGCCACCACCCTCATGCAGCTTAATTAAGGCTTTGCTCACCGAGTCAATTAATCCCTCATAGTCCACTATTGATAGTACCTGCTCCTTTGCCAGGTGTTGCAGCATTAATATTTCCCATCTACCTTTAGGGTTATTAATTATTATTTTACGCTACACGATTATTATATCCACTGAGTCATCTCCCCCCTTACTTCTTGATGTTAAAGCCCTAATCCCTAATCCAGGGGTCTTTATTATGCGGTTATCGGTTATTCCACTAATCTTAATCCCCATCCTACTGAGTATTGCTTTGGTCTCCTCGGGGCTTAGGTTAATCTTAATCTTATTAGCCTCGGGTATGTTACCCACGGCGTTCACGATGTCGCCGTACCCATTAATGTTGCTAATGGCTAGGGGGAGGCTGATGACTAGTAGGACTGGGTAGTAGAGGGATATTGATATGTAATCTCTGATTAAACCCACATGCTCCTCTGGTTTCTGAAAGAACATCTCGAAGTTATCTATGACGTACCCCATGACCACCCTGCCACTGGAGCAGGATAGGTCAACATCGCCGTTAACGTGCCTAAGTGACCTAATGACCACCCTACCGCTACTTAATCCAGCACTAGCCTTCCTCACAATTAGGGTTTTCCCTGATCCGTAATCACCCATAAGCATGTAGAGGCCAGGTTTGCCAGACTTGAATATTGAAATAACCCTCCTGTAGGCGTGTATGGCGCTTTCACCAAGCAGCTCAATCCTCCTAACCTCATCACAGCTTAGGTCCTCTGAGTAAGGCTTATACATCATTAATGATACGTTTAATGTAATATAAGAGTGTATCGTATAGAATAAAAGCTGGTGGTGACAAAATGCCAAGTCTCGCTATTCATGGCGGGGTCGCTCCACTACGTGGGGTCTCACGGAGATGGATTTATAAAACCCAGCCTTACTAAGTATTCAATAACCCCGCAATAGGCGGGGTAACAACCAAGACCCCCACAGTCAAACCCCCACCCAACAAGGCGGGGAGGGGGTCATAGCCAATAAGTACCCATTGTGGCTTATATTGAGTCTTAGATTCCCTTAATGCATCGCAGAAGAAATGTATTTTAAACAGGGTTAGCTAAGGTTTCTGCATGGGTGAGGAGTTAAGTAACACAGCAGCGGGTGGTGTGGAGGAGCAGGAGACGAGGGAAACTGAGGAGGGTGGGTTGGAGGAGAGGAAGATATACATGTGCTTAAGTTGCGGTAGAACCTTCGGTAAAAGTGAACTTGAGATCTTCGGAAGGTCGACCGGTACTATAAGGTGCCCCTACTGCGGCTACAACATCATTATTAAGGTGAGGGTTTTCAAGGGGAGTTCAATAACGGCTGTTTAGAACCTGCATTTACTAACCATGGTACCTCTAACGCCAGCTTCAACACTGAACACGTACCCATCCGGCCCAGTGGTTTGCCTGCTCCTATCCGTGGCGGTGGTTATGAATAGCGTAGTTAATGAGCTACCTCCAAAGGTGCATGATGTAGTGTACTGGGCTGGAACCTCAACCTGCCCAGTGACCTCACCGTCAACAGGGTTAACCCTAAGAACCTTACCACCACCGTACAGGGCAATCCACAGGTAACCCTCAGTGTCAATTGTCATACCGTCGGGCACGCCTGGGTAGCTGGATAGGTCAATATGCTTGATGACACCCTCCACAACGCCCTCCCTCCGATTATACCTAAGCACCGTAACCCTCCTAGTTGGGCTATCTATGTAGTACATTGATGAACCATCCTGGGACCACGCGATGCCGTTTGAAATAGTCACCGACCCCATTATTTTCCTTAAGCCAAAGCCGGGGTCTACTACGTATACTGAGCCAGTGGGGTTCTTCTCATTCATGTCCATAGTCCCAGCAACCAGCCTACCCTCAGGGTCGCACTTACAGTCATTAAACCTGTTACTGGGTGGTTCATTAACCGTGGCAAGCACCCTTAGCACTGATCCATTGTGAGGGTTAACGAGGAGTACCCTATCCTTAACAGTAACCACGAGGTTACCATCCTCATTCGGCATTACGCAGCTTGGATATGGACCGATGTTAATGGTCCCCACATGGCCATCGATTAACCTGTACGAGTGAACTCTATCACCTAAGATGTCAACCCAGTAAAGTGTGTTTGATTCAGGTAACCAAATGGGCCCCTCACCAAGCACGGACCTGGGTAAGTTACCCAGGACCATGGGCCTACTTGCCTGCACCATGAATGCCTTAACCCTCACCGCTAATTAAGCATTCCCTGGGTGCTTCAATAGGTCTAAGTGTAGTTAATTATGTTAGCGTGGGTATACCTCCTGAACTCAAGTCCATAATCCTTAAGGTACCTGTACGCCGACGTGGAAATACCAGTGGCCACTAAGATACCCCTCACACCTCTTCCAGGGTTCTTACCCTTAATGTACTCTACATACCTCTTGAGCTGGTGAACAGCCTCTGGAGATGCCTCACCCCTCTTAACCTCAACCACGACCAGGTTACCTAACTTATCCTCACCCAGTATATCGATGCTACCAACCATAGTCTCGTACTCCCTGTTTAACACCTTGAAGCCGTCCTCCACGAGGCTGGGGTTAGCCATTATGGCGTCAACCACGTCCTTCTCAGTTCCAATGACCTTAAAGTCCTCGGTTAGGCTGATCTCCATGGAGGAGACCATGTAAACCTTGTGGATGCGTATGGTCACGTATTCCCGTGGACTATACCTAATACTCCTTAGGACGAGCACATCACCATCAACTGATACGAAGAGTTGTGAACCAGGTGGGTTCCATATGACTGGCTTCTCCCTATAACCCTCATGAACCATGAGCACCCCATCGGGCTTAGTTATTATCAACCTGGGCATTAGCCTTAATTGGGCAGCTGCCCTACCACTGTAGGTTGCCTCAACCTGCCCATAAATGACAATAACCCTACTTGACTTATACCTACTTATGAACTGTGCTGCTTCCTTAACCGTAGGGTTAAGTAGGTGATCAAGCATTAACAATACGTGTTCACTGGGTCTTTTAACCCATACCCTTAATTACGGTTAGGGATTACCCTTTAGAACACCTTCAATAATCGCCAGTTTCCTAACCCTCTCAACGCCGTTTACACGACTAATGAAGTCCCTTACTGGTTCAGGTACTAGTGTTACCCAGTCATCCTTGCCCAGGGCCATGAGCATCCTTATGTTGGATCCACTTAACCTATCCTTATTAAACAGTGGTGTATTGAACACGGGTATCTTCCAGTAGGAGAGGGCAATCCTAGTGAACTCATCGTTGCTGTATATTAGGTCGAAGCTTGGGCAGTAATTCCTAACGTAGGAGAACCATATTGACGCCAACCCACCAGTGTCAGGTATTGTGCATACACTGAACTTGATACCCATCCCCTCGAGAACCTCAGTTAACATTTCAATTCTCTCACCGGCTGTGAACGGGTTCTTAAAGGTAAATGACTGGTTTGAGGAACCTATACCCACTATTAACCTATCCACGTTATCCTGCCTACTTATCCACTCCATTGCGCTTAAATGCCCCAGGTGAACCGGTTGAAACCTACCTATGAATAGTGGCTTCACCTATGGGTCAGCGCCATTTTACTGAGGTGTTTTTGTGCATTATGGTTCATTCAGCCAGTTTCATGGATCACCCGTTGGAATACGCATAGTAACTTCGCTAAGCTATTATGGGTTGTAAGTAAGAAAGAATTTACGCATTTTTAAGGCTTCAGCCGCAGTAGGCCACATTAGGCGGAGGCAGATACTCATCCTCCTTCGCTGCAGCCTCCTTAATTCTACTAAGTCTATTAGGCTTAAGTAATTCACTGAAAACCTCAGGCCCGGTACTCTTCAACTGTACAATAACTTCAAATAGCTCCCTCTTAAAGACTACGGGTGTCTCCTCAATGAAACCCCTGGCGTCGATTCTAGCCCTTGGGAACTCCTTAAGAATCCTTTGAGCTATCTCGTCAGGTACAGTTAGCTCAATAACCTTCAAGTAACCTCCATATAGGTCCTTAACCTCATTCTCTACGGGGGTTCCCCTGATTCTCTCAATCCTTGACTTATCTAGGATTACGGCTATCTTATAGGGCATGCGGGTCACCTCCTACTGCTCACCTCCATTGGCTTCAAATCAACCTCAAGCTCCCTTTCCTTTAACTCAAGATACCTCCTGTTCACGAAGGGATAATTATACACACGCCACCACTTAACAATAACCCTGTAAACCTCAGGCCTGAATATTATGGGTGGTGGCTCAATACCCTCTGCGATAAGGCCTCTGATGAAGCTTCCACTAAACCTCTGCGCCACATCAGCGTGACCGCAGGTATCGCTGTAGGCTATCTCCCCGCACTTGGGGCAGTACCAAAACTCCTTGATGTTAACGGGCCTTATCTTAAGGCCCTTATCAAGGTCGTAGGGTGGGGCTGGTAATCCAAAGCTTGGTATACCCCTCTCCCAGAGTATCTGTGTTGAGTATGGGTCGTAGTAGTCACCAACGGCTGCATGATCCCTACCGAACATGTGATGAGTGCAACCCATATTCTGCCTAACTATGCCGTGTAGGAGTGACTCAAGCGGGTTACCATACCTCATGTCCCATAGCGTCATGGTGACCATATGCCTCTTGGGGCTTATGTAGCCGTACTTGCTAACGGCCTCATGCCCCTCTAATATGGCCTCATCAACGAAGTCACCAAGTCTCTTTGCGCCAATTATTGCGTTGACCAGTATGCCGTGACATGGCTCAATGTCACCCATGAAGGCGGCGTTTTTCATTAGGTGTTCGTGGCCAGTGTGGGGGACATTCCTTGTTTGGTGCGCTATAACAGTCCTCCAACCCCTCCTCTGGATCTCCTCACGGGACTTAGCTGGTGGGTACCAGAACCTGTTGTATGGATCCTTGAATATGGGTTCATTTATTACGTGGACTTTACCGGCCAGTGCAACCCCACCCATACTCCTGTATATTAACCAGCCTGGATGCTTCTCATCAAACTTCCTCCTAACGACCTCAGGGTTTTTCTCAGGTGTGCCAAAGGTCCTATCTGCAATATCCCTAGGGTCAAACCTCCACACCTCCTCAATGTCGAGTATTGCAAAGGGCTGTCCCTTAAGCCTAAGCAGTAGCCTATCACCCTCCTTGACGTTAAGCTTCCTTAACTCATCCTCAGTTACGTCGAATATTATTGGGAATGGGAATAACCAACCGCTGAGCAGTCTCCTCTCCTTAAGGACGCTCTCAACCTCATTCCTAGTCATGAACCCCTCAAGTGGGCTAAAGAAGCCGTAGGCTATTGACATCACCTCCCTGTAAACGTTCCTAATGGGACTGCCATCGATAGCGCTCCTAGTTGGCCTTATATCAAACCCCACAGCCCCAGCAGCCATGTTCACAGCCTTATCAGTGTCCCTGATGACTAAGTCAACAAGTTTGCCTCCATGCGGAGGTGGGGTCTGTATCTTCAGGCTCATGCACACCACCTCATGGGAACTCTATAATGTGAACAACAGGCACTTTCCACAACTCCCACCTCCCAGTTTCAGCATCATACTTGGAGTTGACGAAGACGTGCCAGTTATCATCGTCCAGTGCAGGGTAGTCAGCCCTAACGTAGTAGCCAGGCCACCTTGTCTCCTTCCTGAACTGCATATGCCTAACCACAGCCTCTGCGGTCAGTATCCTATGCCAGAGCTCCCAAGTCCTCATTAATTCGTGCCAATCTTGGGCTACGGCGTACTTTATGAAGTCCTCCTTCAGGAATTGAATTAGTTCAAGGGCCCTATTAAGCATCCACTCGTTGGTGATGTACATTGTTGACCAGCCACCGGCGTACTCATCCATGATCTTCTGGAGCCTAAATAAACCCTGCTTCCAATACATTTTACCTGGGTCAATTGGGTGCATGTAACCTGGACCAGTAACAACAGTGTTCTTACCCTTCTCCCAACGCTCCAGCGGTTCAATTAGCTTGGCTATTAATGAATCAACCTGCTGCCTATCAACCTCAACCCTCTCGTCACTATGGTCCACTAGGTAAAGTACAGCGGCTTTAGCGGCTAACCTACCCTCTGTGAATGAACCGCTGCTGAATTTATGCGGATTAGCACCACAGGCGTCGCCAGCGCAGAATAAGCCATCCAGAGTCGTCATCCTATTGTAACCCCAGTAGTACTGGTACCTCCTATCATTGGGTAACCCATCAATAACCCTCGGCGATAAATCCTCAGGCCCACTGGCCCAGGCACCGCACTCGGTTGCGTGCGAGCCCATGACGTATGGCTCGGTGGTTATGACTTCGTAAGGCCTCTCTGAGGGTTCATGGTTCTGCCCAGCCCATATGCCAACTTGGCTAATTGTCATGTCCAGGAAGTCTTCAAAGGCTACTGCCTCACTCTCAGTACCCTTCTTAACGGTTTCATCAGTTCTCATTAGGCTTGGACCCCTGCCCGCCATCCACTCAAGGCGTTGGGCGTAGACCCTCAGGGTTGTTGGTGTTATTGGTAGGTCAACGTACTTACCCTTACCACTGTAAAGCTTCCTTATCTCATCAAGGTGTGGCTTCCAGAAGTCCTGGCCATTGACATTGCTTATCCTCGTCTTCAGCAGTAATTGATACGCCCCAACTGGCCCGTATCCATCCTTAAACCTAGGCACAACGAACCTAGCCTCCATCATGGTCATGACTGCCCCTGCCTCAATCATCATACCGTATGATGACGCTGATGACCATGGTGGATACCAGCTCCTACCCAACCCCTCACCCTGGGACCTGGGTCTATATATCTGCGAGCCACCACCAGCGGCCATTATAACCGTCTTAGCTCTAAAGACGTAGATTGTCCCATCATTAGCATTGAACCCTAGGGCACCGACAACCCTATTTGGGTTTGTTGGGCTTTTCAATAGGTGGGTTACCATGACCCTATTGAGTATGTTCTCATCGCCAATGGCTTTCCTAGCGGCCTCAGCCACTATTGCCTTGTAGGACTCCCCATGAATCATGATCTGCCACTTGCCCTCCCTCACGTAACACCCAGTCTTTGGTTCAGGCCATATGGGTAATCCCCACTCATCGAATAGGTGCACCGTTGAATCAACATGCCTAGCGTAGTCATAGACGAGGTCCTCTCTAACAACGCCCATTAGGTCACCTCTCACGTACTTAACGTAGTCCTCAACGGTGTTCTCCTTGCATCTAAGTCCTAGATACGTGTTTATTGCCGATAACCCCATCGCCACAGCGCCACTCCTATTTATATTGGCCTTCTCGGCTAGTATTATTCTGCAGTTCCTACACCAGTACCTAGCCTCCCAAGCCGCACCTGTTCCTGCCATTCCTCCACCAATTATTAGGATGTCCGAATCTACGTACCTAACCCTAGTCTTTACCATATTCTCACCCCCTCACCTCAACCTTCACCATTTCAGGAACCTTGATTCTTGGAAGCTCAACACCCAGTTTATTACCGCCAAGCTTCTCATGCTCAAAGGATAAGTAAGGTGTCCTCAGCATATCCTTAGGCGGCTCCGGGGTTTCGTGAGGTGGCTTTATTGAACCCCATGGCGTAGTCCTTATGGGGAATACGAAGTGCTTAACAGTACCGTTCCTGTACCTAATTGTCCAGTAGACCCTGTTAGTCTCCTCATCCCTATAAACCTCAACAGCACCACCCAATGGTGTGAAATCGGCATAACCCCTAATCTGAACAGCTCCCTGCGGGCAGTGCTTAACGCAGTTGTAGCATTCCCAACAGGACTCAGGTTCAATATTAACGGCCTTCCTACCAAAGACCCCGGTCTTGGTGAACTGCATTATGTGGCTTGGGCATATGTTGACGCAGTCGCCGCACCCAGTACACCTGGCTGGTATCACGTACGATGGCATTAGCCGGTCACCTTAGGTTTATGGGCTGGGTGGTGGGAGTGCAGTGCCTTCTCTGCTAAGTCACTGCTCCATGGGCCTAGGAGCCTAGGCTCCACACCCCTCCAGGTCCTATACCGGTCATAGAGTTGCCAAACAT
>Ga0080005_127060_pt1 | contig 43778 bp, 37 predicted proteins | sample JossMetagenome_2_FD_69208 | JGI IMG/M metagenome (GOLD analysis project Ga0080005, IMG submission 69208) | Hot spring sediment microbial communities from Joseph's Coat, Yellowstone National Park, USA - JC3_ASED (SPADES assembly) (version 2) | ecosystem: Environmental > Aquatic > Thermal springs >...
CGGACCCCCTCTCCACCTTGATGCGGCGCTCGACGTCCTTCAGCCTGGCGGTGTTCCCCGAGGGGCTGAAGGTGACCACGTCGTAGCCCCTCCCCACGAGGGTCCTGACCAGGTGTGAGCCCGTGAACCCCGTGCCCCCTATAACCAGATACGACATGGCTCGCCCGCCTGAGGGGAACAATCCCATTTAATCCTTTGGACGCGTCGCCAGGAGCGGGGCGTCATCCCCCGGATGCAGCTGGAGATATGCATCTTATGCGCATGCGCTTCGGGGCCCACTTAGCATCGCGCGGATCCAGGTAGCCCGCAAGCCAGCGAGGGATTGCGGAAGGGGCCGCAGAGGCTGGCCCAAGACATGCCCGTTAAAGGCTTATTTGTGCGCATCGCTGCCATCTTCACGTATGCGGTTCGCGAGGACGTTCCTGGAGATCTTCGAGGCCGCGGCCTCTGAGGTGCCATCGAAGGTGGCGCTGAGGCACCCGCGCGGCGAAGTGACGTACGAGGAGCTCCTCAGGAGGTCCCGGGCCGCCGGCGCCTGGATGCGCTCCAGGGGGATCTCAAGGGGCGACACGGTGGCAACGCTCTCCGAGAACCGCGCCGAGCTCGTGTACGCCTGGTTCGGGTCGTTCATGATAGGGGCAGTGTTCGCGCCGATAAACTTCATGCTGAAGGGCGATCTCCTGGAGTACGAGCTGAGGGACTCCGGCGCCAAGCTGCTCCTCTACAGCGATGAGGTCGCCGGGGAGGCGCTGAGGGCGGCGTCGGCCGTCGGAGTGGACGCCGTGCCCATGTCGCACCTGGAGGAGGTCCGGGGCGAGCTGGATCGCCGCGAGGACGTGGGGCCCGGCGATCCCGCTGCCATCATCTACACGTCGGGCACGACCGGCATGCCCAAGGGGGTCGTGCTGCCGCACGGGGCATACGCTGCGCACGCTGTGGAGAGCGCGCAGATAGTGGAGGCCGGCGAGGGGGACACCATCTACGGCGCGGTGCCGCTCTTCCACACCAGCGGGCAGTTCATGGTGGTGATGCCAGCCATCTACGCGCGCGGGACCGCCGCCATAGACCCCTGGTTCCACGCGTCCACCTTCTGGAGGAGGTGCATGGACTACGGCGCCACCATATCCTTCCTGATAGGCACGATGGCCGCGGCCCTTCTCAGGAGGCCGCCCTCGCCGGAGGAGAGGTCCCATGGATGCCGCGTCATGTACACGGGGGGCGTCTCTGAGGCCGACTGGCCGGAGTTCGAGCGCAGGTTCGGCGTCAGGATCTACGAGGGCTACGGGCTGACGGAGTCGGGCGCCATAGCGATATTCAACAGGCCGGGCATGGTCAAGGTGGGCACCATAGGGAGGCCGCTCGACGACTTCGAGGCCGCGGTAGTTGACGAGCTAGACGAGCCCCTCCCGCCGGGCGCCGTCGGCGAGATAGTGCTGAGGCCCAAGGAGCCGTTCGTCATGATGCTCGAGTACCGCGGGAAGCCGGAGGAGACCGTGAGGGCCTGGAGGAACCTGTGGTTCCACACGGGGGACCTGGCGTACGTGGACGAGGAGGGATTCTTCCACCTGGTTGGCAGGAAGAAGGAGGTGATAAGGAGGAGGGGCGAGAACATCTCCCCGTACTACGTGGAGTCGGTCATCGGCGGCTATCCGGGGGTGCTCGAGGTCGCGGTCGCCGGGGTCCCGGACGAGCTGGGGGACGAGGAGGTCGCGGCCTTCCTGGTGGTCTCCGACCGCAGCTCATTCGATCTGGGGGACTTCGTGGAGTACTGCGGGTCCAGGCTCCCCTACTACATGGTGCCGAGGTACGTGAAGCTGGTGGATGAGCTCCCGAAGACCCCCACGCAGAAGCTGATAAGGTCAGCCCTCAGGGACATGGTCGATGGAGCGTTCGACCTCGAGAGGATGGGGCTCAGGGGCAAACTCAGGAAAAAATTAGGGCTGCGATGGCGTCCGTCTACTCGAGGGTCTCGAGTATCCTCCTGGTGGTCCTCATCCCCAGCGTCATGATCGCCGCAGTAGCGAATGCGAGCACCGCCAGGAACGTGAATGCCCCGAACAGCGCGTAGGAGGCGAACATGGCGACGGTCACGGGTATCGATATTTCAGGCGACAGGTGGCCCAGGCCGTTCGTGAGGGCCCCGCCCATCGACCTGGCCCCGGCGGGGAACACCTCTGCCATGTACACGTAGAGACCGGTCACCAGGAAGGTGTTGGCCAGGGCCGCGAGGAAGTAGGCGCCGAGCACCTCGGCCACCGAGATCTTGAGGCCTATGAGGAATAGTCCGATGCCCTGCAGCACGAAGCCGATTATTATCAGGTTCTTGCGCTCCAGCAGGTCGGCGAACACCGCGGTGAGGAACGCCCCGATCGCGTATCCGAGGCCGCCGAACCCGACTATGTACAGGCTGGTTATCGCGGTCATCCCGCTGGCGCGCAGCAGCGATGCGGTCATGCCCAGGAACGGATACGTGAATGCGTAGTAAAGCAGGTAGACAAAGAGCACGAACAGGACCCGGCTGGCGTACTTCCTGCTCGTCAGGAGCTCCACCACCGGAACCCTCTCGTACCTGCGCACCTCGGCCTGAAGCTGCGGGAGCTGCGGGAGGGCGCCGCGCAGCTCGCGCCAGCGCGACTCCAGCCCCTCCACGATGCGCTTGGCCTCTGCCACCCTGCCCTTGTGCACGAGCCAGCGCGGGCTCTCCGGCACCCACCACCTGAAGAACACTGCCGTTACGGCGCCGAGCCCACCTATTACGAAGAAGAGCCTCCAGCCCCACGGGAATGCGGGGATGATGAAATACCCTATCAGCGGGCCTATTCCCGCCCCTATGAATCCTATGAACGTCCCCAGGCTCTGGAACCTCCCCCTGACGGGGGCCGGCGCCATCTCGCTCAAATAAGCAGCGGCTATCGATAGCTCCGCGCCTATCCCGAGCCCCGTTATGAACCTCCATATGTACACCTCCAGCACGCTCGTGGAGGCCGCGGTCAGTATGGATCCTATGGAATACGTCAGCAGCGTTATCAGCAGGCCGACCTTGCGGCCCACGGTATCCGCTATGTGCGCGTAGAGGAGCGCGCCCACGGTATATCCTATGAGGACCACCATGGAGCCTATTGACGACAGTGTCACTGGGCTGACCCCCAGCTCCGGCCCCATGTACGGTGCCGCCACCCCCAGCGTCAGCACGTCGTAGAGATCGAAGAAGTAGCCAATCCCAATTATCACCAGAAGGCTCAGGGGCCACGGCCACGTATTGAAGCTATCAAGCCGGGCCACGACGTATTGATCGTCGGTCATGGACGCCATTTTTCCACATAATGTAATTGTCGCCCACTATTAAACATTACGTATTATAACATATTATATGGTTATTATATAGATGGTCAGACCCAGTAACCCTATGCGGAGTGGACTCCGCGGCGTTACCTCGCTCATAGCATTGAGCTGCACCGGCCCGATGAAGCCACTGGCTGGTCTCAATGAAAGGCGAGCCAGCGGCGCGGCCTTGGCGCAGTTTAGGGGGCGGGCCGCTAGATATCGCGGCTTCCCGCCGCGCTCGCGGCCCGACCAGCGCGCTACAGCGGCCCCTTGAGCTAGCGGTGCCGACGTCGCGCCAGGCAGGGGCGATGGCGGCACCAGCGTCGGTCAGGCCTCCCGGCTGCAGACTGTCCTGGCAGAGGCGCCCGTTGGCGATCGGCCCGCCCGGCACCGTCGCTTCGTAGATGACCGCACGTTTTAATCGGGGGCCCGCTCCGGGATCGCGTGCTCAGGAGCTCCGTCGTGAAGGAGGGGCCCGAGAGGGCGCCCCACAGGTCGCTCCTCAGGGCGACAGGCCTGGGCGACGACGACCTCCGCAGGCCGTTCATAGGGATAGCCAACAGCTACTCGGAGATAGTCCCGGGGCACGTCCACCTGAGGGATCTCGTCAGGCACGTGAAGGAGGGCGTGCGCGAGGGGGGAGGGGTCCCCTTCGAGTTCAACACGATAGCGATCGACGATGGGATAGCGATGGGGCACGACGGCATGAAGTATTCCCTCCCCTCCCGCGAGATAATAGCGGACTCCATAGAGGCGATGGCCAACGCCCACAAGTTCGACGGGCTCGTCCTCCTCACGAACTGCGACAAGATAACCCCGGGCATGCTGATGGCGGCCGCCAGGCTGGACCTGCCCACGATAGTCGTCACCGGGGGCCCGATGGCCGCGGGCCTCTGGAGGGGGAGGAAGGTGGGCCTGGTCGACGTCTTCGAGGCGGTGGGCAGCTACAGCGCCGGCAGGATGGGGCTGGAGGAGCTGGAGGAGCTGGAGAGGGTGGCGTGCCCGGGCCCCGGCTCCTGCAGCGGGCTGTTCACCGCCAACAGCATGGCGGTGATCGCGGAGGCGGCCGGGCTGTCGCTGCCCTACACCGCCACGGCCCTGGCCGTGAGCGCGGAGAAGAGGGACATAGCGAGGAGGGCCGGCAGGAGGATAGTCGAGCTCGTCCGCCAGGGGCTCACCTTCTCCCGGTTCCTGACGAGGAGGAGCCTGGAGAACGCGATCGCCGTGGACATGGCGCTAGGGGGGTCCACGAACACCGTGCTGCACCTCCTCGCGATCGCGAGGGAGGCGGGGATAGAGCTGAAGCTGGACGATTTCGACGAGATCGGCAGGAGGGTGCCGCACGTGGCCCCGATATATCCCGGCGGACCCTACATGATGGAGGACCTCCACGCGGCGGGCGGGGTGCCGGCCCTCATGGGCTCGATATCCAGGTTCCTGAACCTGGACGCCCTCACGGTGTCCGGGATGACCGTGGGGGAGGTGATAGCCGGCGCGAGCGTCAGGGATCGCTCGGTCATAAGGGACCCCGAGAATCCGGTTCACAGGGAGGGCGGGATAGCGGTGCTCAGGGGCACGCTCGCGCCCAGGGGCGCCGTGCTGAAGACGGCCGCCATACTGTCCGACAAGTTGCGGTTCAGGGGCCCCGCGCGCGTCTTCGACTCCGAGGAGGAGGCGTACCGCGCCATAGTCGGCGGCCGCGTGTCCAGGGGAGACGTCGTGGTCATACGCTACGAGGGGCCGCGCGGGGGCCCGGGCATGAGGGAGATGCTCTCGCCCACCTCCGCGATCGTGGGGATGGGGCTCTCCTCCGACGTCGCGCTGGTGACGGACGGCCGCTTCTCGGGGGGGACCAGGGGACCTTGCGTGGGGCACGTGGCGCCCGAGGCGGCGGTCGGGGGGCCGATAGCGCTGGTCAGGGACGGGGACATCATCAGCATAGACGTGGTGGGGAGGAGGCTGGACCTGGAGGTCCCGGAGGAGGAGCTCCAGGAGAGGAGGAGGGCCTGGAGGCCCCCCGAGAGGCGCCTCTCGGGGCTCCTGGCCAGGTACGCGTCCTCCGTGTGCCAGGCCGACGAGGGGGCGGTCCTGCGCTGCGGGACCCCGGCAAACGTTTAATTCGGCTGGCGCGACTCGCCCGACCGTTGTCCCCGGACGAGGGCCTGGACGTCGAGGTCCTGGACACCACCCTGAGGGACGGGGCTCAGGCCACGGGGATATCCTTCACCCTCCAGGACAAGCTGAGCATAACGGAGATGCTGGACGAACTGGGCATCTCCTACGTGGAGGGCGGGTGGCCGGCCTCGAACCCGAAGGACATGGAGTACTTCTCGAGGGTCAGGGAGCTCGGGCTGTCCAAGACGGAGGTCGTGGCCTTCGGCTCCACGAGGCGCAGGGGCACGAGGGCCGGCGAAGACCAGAACCTGGCCGCGATACTGAAGGCGGACGTGAGGACGGCCGTCATAGTGGGGAAATCCTGGAGGCTGCACGTGGAAAGGGTCCTGGGCGCGAGCCTGGAGGAGAACCTCGAGATGATAGCGGACTCCGTGGAGTACCTGCGCTCCCACGGGCTGCGCGTGATCTTCGACGCGGAGCACTTCTTCGATGGGTATAAGGAGGATCCCGAGTACGCCCTCAGGGTGCTCGGCGCGGCGGAGGGCGCGGGCGCGCACAGGCTCGTGCTCGCGGACACGAACGGCGGATCCCTCCCCCACGAGATCCAGCGCGTAGTGAGGGAGGTCAGGGGGCGCGTCCGCGCGCCCCTGGGGATCCACGCGCACAATGACTCAGGGACCGCGGTCGCCAACACCATAATGGCGGTCGCCGAGGGCGCCGCCCACGTCCAGGGCACGATTAACGGCATAGGGGAGAGGTGCGGCAACGCCGACCTCGTGCAGGTGCTGCCGGCGCTGATCCTGAAGATGGGGCTGAGGGCCCTGAGGAGCGACCTGCCCAGGGAGGAGCAGCTGCGCGGCCTGACCTCCCTGTCCAGGCGCGTGTACATGCTCCTCAATCTCCCCGAGAACCCCTACCAACCCTACGTGGGCAGCAGGGCCTTCTCCCACAAGGGCGGGATACACATAGATGCGATGCTGAAGGAGCCCAGGAGCTACGAGCACCTGGACCCGGAGCTCGTCGGCAACTACAGGAGGATAACTGTGAGCGAGCTCTCGGGGAGGGCGGCTCTCTTGAACGAGGCGAGGAGGCTGGGGCTGGAGGTGGACAAGGACGACCCGGCGCTCGGGAGGGCCCTCGAGGAGATAAAGAGGCTGGAGGCCGAGGGCTACTCCTTCGACGGCTCGGACGCCACGGTGCACCTGATACTGCTCAGGAGCCTCGGCGCGTCGGCGGACCAGCTGGTCCCCGTCCACTGGAGCGTCGACGTCTCGAGCGGCGACGAGGGCGGGACGGAGTCCGTGGCCGACGTGATAGTGCAGTTCGGCAGCCAGGTGAGGCACGGCAGGGGCAGGGGCGTGGGGCCCGTCCACGCCCTGGACTGCGCGCTCAGGGCCGCCGTGGGGAAGCTGGTCGATGGGCTCTCGGGCGTGTCCCTGACCAACTACAAGGTCAGCGTGGTTGACAGCGTCGAGGGGACGGCCTCCAAGGTCCGCGTCTACGTCGAGTTCTCGGACGGGCGCGGCAGGTGGTCCACGACGGCGCTCTCCAGGAACGTCGTGGAGGCCAGCCTCAACGCCCTCATAGACGGCTATAACTACGCGCTCATGCTCAAGTGGCTGGGATCGAGGGGCGGGAAGGTGGTCCGTCAAGTTTAATTCGCACGGCGCCCGCAGCAGTACGTTGGTGCTCAGCGTCCCCCTGACCGATCCCTGCTCCTGGGGCGGGGACCCGAGGTCGGCGCTGGCCGCCTACTCCCTCCTGATTCTCAGGAGGGGGAGGTTGGGGAGGAAGGGGCTGGCCGGGGTGCTGGAGGTCGGCGAGGCCACGGGCAGGACCATAATGTCCAAGCTGAAGTCGGCCGGCCTGGCCGAGGCCGACAGGAGGGGCGCTCGCCTGACGCGCGAGGGGGAAATCGCCGCGGCCGAGCTGGCCCGCATCGTGGAGCCCGCTGAGGTCGAGATGCCGGAGCGCTACGGGGACAGGGTGGCCTGCCTGATAGTGAGGGTTGGATGCGATGCCCTGGGCACCGGCGTCGCCCAGAGGGACGAGGCGGTCAAGGGCGGGGCCGATGGAGCGCTGATACTGGTGAGGAGGGGCGGGCGCTACGTATTCCCCGATGGCAGCTACGAGTACCCGCTGAGGGTGAGTCCGGAGCCGGGCGAGGGGGAGTGCGTCGTGGTTTCCTGGGCCGGGTCCGGCGCCGCGGCAGTAAGCGGCGCCATGAGGGCGGCCGGCTCCATGGCCTGCCCGCGCCGCCGGGGGGCTCGATCCTGCAGGTCCTCGCCGCCCGTCAGCGCGTTGGCCAGCGCCGAGGACAGGTTGAGGAGCCCGGCGCCCGTGACGGCGGAGACCGGGATGGGCCTCTCCAAGTAGCCGCTCTTGACCAGTATCGAGAGGAGCCTGCGGTGGACCAGGTAGGATTCGCCCCCGGACTTATCGGAGATTGCCGCCTCGAGCGACGAGGGGCTGGCCGCCCAGCCCAGCATCCTGCCGACGGAATCCTCCACGAGGTCCGCCTTCGTGAGCACCTGAATGAAGGGCACGCGGAACCTGAGCCTGACGGATGCCGCGAGGAACTGCACGGAGACGTAGTTCGTGGGATCCGAGACCAGCCATCCGTCCATGAGGAACAGCATCGCCTTGGATTCCCCCGGGAACTGCTCCACTATCAGCGGGCCGCTGGGCCTGTACACGAATGGCTCCATCTGGCCCGGGGTGTCGACGAGCACGTAGTCCGGCGACGCCTCATCTATGGGCTCCACGATCTCGCGGAGCCTGGCCGCCGTCAGGTCGACGGCCAGCATGAGCGCGCCGTTGGGCCCCAGCCCGTGCCTCTCCATCAGCTCGTCTATGTCGATGACGGACCTCACATCGGCGTCGGGCTCGTAGGGCAGGGAGCGCGCGCCCGGATCCAGGTTGACGGTGGCCACGTCCCAGCCCCTCCCCTCCAGCCACTCCTTCAGCACCGACGTCATGGTGCTCTTTCCGGACCCCGCCGTCCCCACGGAGAACACTACGTTCACGGTCCCCGCTCGAGGCGGCCCTCCGCAAAAGCTTTGGGATGGACCCCCTACTTCCCCTTGCTGCTGGAGGTCCACCACTCCAAGTACTCCCGCCTGCTCCGCCTCTCCGCGCTCGCCTGCTCCCTCTTCCTGTCCCGGAGGACCGAGAGCTGGGCCCTCGTCGCGGAGAGGCCGCAGGACGTGCACGAGTAGTAGCCCGTCACCGGGTCGTAGACGAGCCTGCCGCCGCACTCGGGGCACACAAGGTCCGGCAATGCGGCGGGGCGCCGGGAGGGCACAGATAAATAGTTACCTCTCGGACTCGCCGAACGTGAGGGATCTCGTCATAGTGGGCGATCCGAGGTCCTCCTCGCTCATCGGAGCGCTATCCGAAGCCCTCAGGGCAAAGGCCTACCTGAGGGGCGGGATCGGGGACGTGGAGGGCAGGGAGGTCCTGCTAGTCCATCCGCTGAGGGAACCATACGAGCGCTCGCTCAGCGACCTGATGTCCGCGGTGGAGAGCATCTCCGGGAGGGCCAGGAGGATCGTGCTCGCGGTCCCCCACCTGGGCGTGAGGGCCGGCGGGCGCGTGCTCCAGTACCTGGCCGGCGGGCTTGACCTCGCGGGGGCGGACCACCTGATAGCGGTGGATCCGGCGCCCGAGGTCATCGTCGCGATCCGGACGCCGCTCGTCGCGGTCTCGGCGTATCCGGAGATCGCCAGGTGGATCTCCAGGAGGATCCCGGGCGAGGGGGCGGTCGTCATGGCCCCGCCCAGGCTGGAGAACAGGGCCGAGGCGTTCGCCGAGCTCCTGGGGGCGGAGCTCTTGCTGATGCCCAGCGACGACCCCCGGGACTGGGGGGAAGCGGGCCGCGGCGCCCGCTCGGTCTTGCTCTGGGACCTCGCTGCCTCCTGCGGGGAGCTGGGGGAGCTGGTCGGGGTCCGCGCGGACTATTACGCGGTCCCCCACGTCGACTGCGATGATCCCATGCCTCGCGCCATGGACAGGGTGGTGGCGTCGGATGGCGTCGACAATCCCTACTCCAGGGTCTCGCTGGCCGGGCCCATAGCCAGCGCAGCCCTCACCCTCCGAGGGGAGGGCGCCGGACAGCGGCCCCTTGATGTCCCTCATGTGGGAGCGGCTGCCCGAGCGCGCCACCGCCAGCATCTCCGCGACGATCGACAGGGCGATCTCGCCGGCGCTCCTGCCCCCGAGGTCCAGCCCGATGGGCGCGTAGAGCCTCCTGAGGTCCTCGGGGCGCAGCCCCCTCCTCATGAGCTCCTCCACCGCCTCGCGCGCCCTCCTCTCGCTAGCCATGAGCCCGACGTACGTGGCCCCCCTCCTCAGGGCCGCCTCGACGACGTCCACGCTGGCTTCGCTGTGGGGCTCGTTGGCGACCACGACGAACCGCGCCCCCGACAGCGCCTCGTTCAGGGCGTCCATCGAGGCGGTCACTATGTCGCTCGATCCGTACGGTTCCTCCGATAGGTGGGCGACCGGGAACCCGACTTCGCGCGCGATGCGCGCCACCATCCTGGATATGGGGCCTGATCCCACGACGAGGACGCCCGGGAGGCTGCCCAGGGCCTCCGCCCTGATGACCCTGTCGCCCTCGACGCGCTCCAGGCGGCCGCGCCTCAGGGCCTCCTCGTAGAACCTCAGGTGATCCTTGGATCCCGCGATCAGCACCCCCTCCGAGATCACGCTCCTCACGACCTCCTGCCCGCGGACCTCCGTGACCAGCACCACTGGCCTCCCCATCGAGGTCAGCTGCGACACGTGGAAGAACACGTCGCACGAGGACACGCTAGAAGCGGCGAGCCTCTAAAATATAAAGGTTTCCAGAAATGCCTCGTCCGAAGCTTTCATGTTTATAGAGGGAACGCAGATATCCGGCCGGCCCTCGGAGGGTTCCGTGCTGCTACTCGTGAGGCTCAGCGGCGACGATCCCCTCCTCGGGCTGGGCGAGGCGCGGGCCCTGTGCGAGGCCAGGACGGGCGTCGCCGACGTCGTGGAGAGCTCGCCGCCGGTCGGCCTGCTCAGGTGCGGCGGCGAGGTCGACCTCGGCGCCCTCTGCGGGTTCGTCCCCGAGTCCGGCCCCCTGGTGTGGAGGGGGGGCGTCGACGAGTTCGATCCGCGCGGCCTCGTGGCGGGCCCCCTGGCGATCGATGGCCCGGCGAAGGCCGACGCCGAGGGCTTCGGGCGGTCCAGCCCGGAGGTCGCTAGGGAGCTGGGGGAGCTCCTGATCAGGGCCGGCGTCCCCATAGACGTGAGGAGGCCGCGCTCCATCCTCAAGGCGCTGCGCGTCGGGGATTCCGTGTACGTGGCGGTCATCAGGCCCCACAGGGGCAAGTGGAGGTCGAGGGACCTGCGCCTGAGGCCCTTCAGGCATCCCTCGATGCTGGAGCCCAGGCTGGCGCGGGCGCTCGTGAACCTGAGCAGGCCGGTGGTCGGCGGGGCGCTGCTGGATCCCTTCTCCGGGACCGGCGGCGTTCTGCTGGAGGGTGAGGTCGTCGGGTGCCTGCCCGTGGGGGTCGACCTGGACTGGCGCATGGCGCGCGGCGCCCTCAGGAACGTCTCCTGGGCCGGATCCATCGGCGGCATCATCAGGGGGGATGCCAGGGCCCTGCCGGTGGGCCGCGCTGACTGCGCGGCATCCGACCTCCCCTACGGCAGGATGAGCAGCTCCCACGGGTCCTCCACCGAGGAGCTGCTGTCCGCGGTGGTCGGCCAGCTCCCCCGGATCCTGAGGACGGGGGGGTACGCCGCGCTCATGGTCAGGGAGCGCGTGCGTCCGGCCTCCGCCGAGGGAGTGGAGCTCCTGGAAACATATTTACACAGGGTGCACGACGCGCTCACCAGGAAGATCCTGGTCTACAGGGTGACGGGCGCTGACGATCGAGCTGACGTTCCTGGGCACGGCCTCCGCGTCCCCGGCCCACGGCAGGAGGCTGCCGTCGGCGGTCCTCAGGCGCGATGACTCCTACTTCGTCCTGGATTGCGGCGAGGGCACCCAGTACGCGCTGCAGAGCCTCGGCTGGAGGTACGCCAACAAGGAGCTGTGCGTGCTGATATCCCACATGCACGGGGACCACGTCCTGGGGGTGCCGGGGCTCCTCCTGAGCCTGAGCCTCTCCGGGAGGACGAGGGAGGTCCAGCTCCTGGGGCCCAGGGGGCTCAGGGGGTTCGTCGAGTCCGCGCTCGAGCGCATGAGGGCGGGCCTCACGTTCGGGCTGGAGTTCCACGAGGCGAGGGACGGCATGGAGCTGAGCATGTGCGGCGCGACCGTGAGGGCGTCCCTGGGGAGGCACAGCGCGCCCAACTACGCTTACAGGGTGGAGTTCCGGAGGCCCGGGAGGTTCCACCCCGAGAGGGCGGAGGCGCTGGGGATCCCGAGGGGGCCGCTCTGGAAGGCTCTGCAGGCGGGATCCCCGATAAGCGTGGGGGGGAGGCTGGTGAGGCCCGAGGAGGTCATGGACCCCGTCGAGGTCAAGGTATCCATAGCGTACTCGGGCGACACGAGGCCGACGGCCAGGCTCATCGACCTCTTCAGGGGCGCTGACGTACTGGTGCACGAGGCCACATTCTCGTGGGCCCACAGGAGGAAGGCGCTCGAGAACCTTCACTCGACGGCCAGGGACGCCGCGAGGATGGCCGCCAGGGCCGGCGTCAGGTACCTTGTGCTCACGCACTTCAGCAACAGGTACGCGGACGCGGGCGTCCTGCTGGAGGAGGCCAGGAGGGTGTTCCCGAGCTCCTACCTGGCAAGGGAGGGGAGGACCTTCTCGCTGGCGCCTGAGGGCCTCCTCCTCAGGGACCAGCCAATCAATTGTCGAGTCCACGTCGCGCGACTCTATCCTCAGGATTATCGGCCCCAGCGGCGACTCCCCCTCCTCCTCGACGAACGATATCAGGCCGACGTAGGCGGCCTGCCGGTTCACGTACACGTAAGTCGTGGTGCCGCTGCGGTTCTCGAGCAGCAGCCTGCGGAGCGCTGCCATGACCCTCCTGCGCCTGGCCTGCTCGCGGACGGCCAGGAGGGCGCGCGCCCCCGACGCCTCCACGACCAGCGCGCGCCCCTCCATCCTCTCCACGACGTCCCCCGCCCTATCCCCCCCGAGGACGTTCATGGCCGCCCTGAGGACCTTGGCCGGATCCTCGCTCGGGTTCAGCCTCGCCTCCACCCTCACCCTGACGTCCGCCGGGGGCCTCCTCATGGCTCCTCAGCCCAGGCGCCCACGATCCCGGCCGCCCTCCCGCCCAGCTCCTCCACCGATATCCCCTCGTTCACTATCATTCCGTCGGCGAGCGCTATGACGTTGCCTATCCCCAGCGCCAGCTCGGCGCGGTCGCGCGCGACGAACTCCTCCCACGTGCGGGGGTCGTCCTGCCTCCCCCTCCTCCTCAGATACTCGAAGCGCCTCTGGGGCGAGGCGTGGATCGCCAGCACCCTCACGCGTCCCATGCCGCGGAGGCGCTCCACCTCCTCCGGCGACCTCACGCCGTCGAGTATCACCGCGCGGGTCCCGGCCCCCGCGGACCTGATCCTGGGCTCCAGCAGCGCCGCCAGGGCGGCCGGGCCGTGCTCCCTCCTGACGAGCTCCATGACCCTCAGCTGGCTCTCCAGTCCCGGGGGCATGCCCCTGCGCCTGACCTCCTCCCTGATGACGTCCCCCATGGAGAGCACCTCGTAGCCGCCGTCGATGCTCGCGACGTGCCTCGCCGCGGTCGTCTTCCCCGCGCCGGGCATGCCGGTCACGCCCACTATCAGCAACCGCTTGGCCATCGCCCCGCGATCCGCGATCCCACATTTAGGCTGTTCCGTCCCGGCATAACAGACCTCCCCAGCGGCCACCCCGTGGCATCGTCCGCGCCGGGCTGTCGCGGCGGGGGGATGCGCCCAGCGCTGGCGCGGGAGGCGGATCGTGGCCGCGGCCTCTCGCGGCCGCCGGCCCCGGACCCTCTTGTCAATTATATTTAAACTATACTCAATAAAATTTAATTGAAGGGACGCCTCTTCGCCGCGGGTTGTCTCAGGAGCAGTTCAGCCGCGCCATCGGCATATTCTCCGTGGTCTCCTCGCCGAGCAGGCTGGAGATACTGAGGCAGCTGAACTCTGCCGACTCGATGAGCTACTCCGAGCTGAAGGCCAGCACAGGCTTCCGGGCCAAGAAGGAGTCCGGCAAGTTCGCCTATCACCTGAGGAAGCTGCTCAGGCAGGGGCTCATACAGCACAGCAGGACGGACAAGCGGTACAGGATAACCCCCCTCGGGCGCCTGGTGCTCAACGCCGCCAGGGAGATAGATGAGAGGGCGCTCCTCCACGTGGAGCAGGTGATGATAAGGACGACGAGGGAGACGATGGAGCCGTTCAGCGCCAACAGGCTGGTGCAGAGCCTCATCAAGGAGGCCGGCATGTCGAAGGATGCCGCCCAGAAGCTGGCGTCGGAGGTGGAGCACTTCGTCATGAGCCACGAGGGCCTCTACCTAACGACGCCCCTGGTCAGGGAGATGGCGTCCTACCTGCTGCTGGTGAACGGCAGGGAGGAGGAGCGCTACAGGTTCGCCAAGCTGGGGATCTCCGCCTGGGACTTGGAATCGGCGATCTCCGCCGGGGGCGGCCTGCAGAACGCGCTGCGCATGGCCGGCCAGCGCGCGCTCCGCGAACGCGAGCTCTTCTCACTCTACCCCAAGGACGTCGTGGACGCCCACCTCGATGGCGAGCTCAATCTGAGGGAGGTAGGCACAACGTCGCTGGCGCCGGACCACGTCTCGGTACCCCTGAAGTCGCTCGGTGGGTCCCTCGAGCGCCTGCTCTCGCTGGCCCTCTCCACGAGGGTCGAGCTATCGATAGTGGTCCCCGGGGGGCAGGAACCATCGGCGCTCCGCTCGCTCCTCCTGAGCGCGGAGGCCGCCCTCAGATCGTACGGGTGGCCCGTCCTCCTCAACGCGGTCCTGATGGACGAGGGCCTCCTGGGCGCCGCGGAGGGGATGAGGGGCGAGGGCGGATCCCGCGTGGCGTTCACCCTGGCCTTCAGGGGCTCGAGCGCAGCCGCGCTAGAGCTGGCGTCCCGCGGCCTCGCGGCCTCGGCCATCGAAGGCGGGGCATCGGCCCCCGACCTCAGGTCGTTCATGGGGATGCCGGTGGATCCCGAGCTGCCGATGGTGTCGGTCGTGGGGGCCTCCATCAACCTGCCGAGGCTGACCTACGAGACGCAGGGCGACGAATCCTACTTCAGCGCCAGGCTCCTGCAGGCGGCGGAGAAGGCCGCATCGGCCCTCGAGCTCAGGCTGAGGCAGCTCTCCAGGATCTCAAACGGGCATCCGCAGCTGGCGGGCGCGGAGGTCCTGGGGTTCGTGAACCTGGTGGGGTACGCGGAGTCCCCGCCCGCGCTGAGGCTGGGGCTGGGGATGAGCAGGCTGGTCGAGAGCGCGGGCGCCCGCGCCGCCATAGCTTACGATCACAGGTCCGCGCAGAGGATGCGCCGCCTGGACGCGGACCGCATACCGCCGAGCGAGCTGCCGCGCTCCCCCGGATGGGCGCTGGAGGGCTACACGAGCGGGCACTACGTGCGGGGGGACGGCTCGCCCCTCCAGTCGCCGCCCACGGCCTACGCCGTCGTCGTGCAGTCGCACGAGGTCCGGGCGACCTCCCCCCCGGCGGGGCATCGATCCTGCCCACGTTCAGCGTCTGCAGGGCGTGCGGCGCGCTGAACCCGCCGGGCTCCACCTCGTGCTCCAGGTGCGGCTCCACTTCCCTGTCCCACCTCTACGCTGACGCGCTGTCCTGAGGCGACTGCTGGATCCTGAGTATGGCGGCGGCGAGGTCGCCGCCGGACTCCATCAGGGCCTGTATCGCGCGCTCGCGCGTGGCGCCCGTCTGCTCCATGACCAGCTTCACGTCCTCCTCCGACAGCGAGATCTCCTCCGCCTCCTCGACCTCCTCCCTGCCCATCACGTTGTAGATCGCGAGCCCTCCCTCCTTGGTCCTCAGGCGGTACACGGTGGGATCGGTCAGGCGCAGGGTCCTCCCATCGCTCATCCTGATGGCGACCTCGACCACCCCCTCGACGGGCTCCAGGTTGAGGCCCATCCTCTCCATGAGCCTGCGGGCCTGCCTGTTGGAGATCACGTTGTCGGGAGGGGGCCGGCCCCCTATAATGATATCTGCCGCGCGGCTCGCCCCAATCCCAGGGCCCTGAGCGCCTCCCGGTACTCGGCCTCGCCCGATTCCCCCCTGGCCAGGCTCTCCTTGTACGACCTGAGGGCCCTCCTCAGCTCGGGATCCCATATGGACCCGGCGGCGCGCGCTATCGCGCTCGCCAGCGACGTGACGTTCGACGGCCTCCTCGAGGCGCTGGCGGACCCGAAGTCCAGTATCACCGCCTCCCGCCCCCTCACGGTCACGTGGTGGCCCGGGCGATGGAGCTCCCCGTGATCTATTCCGGCGGCGTCCAGCGCGCGCGCCCCATCGAGCGCGGAGGCGGCCGCGTCGGCCGCGCCCCGAAGGCCCCTCGCCCGCAGCAGCTCCTCGAGCGGGACGCCCTCCACGAGCTCCATCACGATGACCGTGCGCCCCCAGCCCAGGATCCTCGGGCCCACCCCCACGGAGTTGGCGGCGCGGAGCATCGCGGCCTCCATCCTCAGGTCCGGCACGGGCGCATCGACCCTCCTGACCTTCGCGGCCGCCTCCACCCCGCCCACCTCGCAGAGGAGGACCACCGACGACTTGCCCTTGCCCAGCGCGCTCAGGCCGCCGGGCAGGGGCTTCCCCCATATGGCCACCTCGTCGACGCCCGCGGACTCCAGCTCCTCGGCCGCCTCCTCGGCGGCGCCGGCATCGCCCGTCGGATACGCCAGCAGCGCCGGGGCCTCCTCGGCCAGCCTCCTGGGCCTAAGCCAGAGGGCGCCCGGACGCGAGCGCCGAGATGCTCCTGCGAACGGACTCCCCAGCGCGCAGCACCTCCTCCCCCTCCAGGACCCTCGCGGAGCGTAGGGGGCCCTCCAGCCCCCGGGATGCCCCGGCCACCCTGACGGGGTCCGCGAGCGCCCTGCGCACCTCCTCGGAGGCCCTCCTCGCGCCGGCGAGGGCCACCGAGTAGAGGTGCCCATCGTCCCCGGTCCAGATGGGGCCCCTCGTCCCCGCGCCCTCCAGGAAGCTCCTCCTCGCATCGGCCATCAGCACGTGCGGCCCCCTCCTGAGCCTCCAGCGGCAGCACTCGAGCGACTCCAGGAGGAACGAGATTGCTATGGTCCTGTCGTCCTCCCCCGCGGAGCTGGCCAGGACCGCGAACCCCCTGGACCTCAGGTAGCCCGCGAACCCCCTCATGGTCCTCCATATCTCGCCCCACAGGACGTCCTCCGGCCCCTCCGGCCTCTCGATCACTATCGAGAGGGCGCCCGACGCGACCTCCTCGAGGGACAGGGGGGACCCCGGCTCGGCGGGGGACTCGAACATCTCCTCCCTCGGGTCCTCCAGGAACATCTCCGATGCCAGAACGAACCTCCCGAGGCTCCAGGGGGAGAGCGCGGCCCCCAGGTTCCTCCTGGGATCCACCGGATCGGGCACGACTATTGTTGACGCGCCGCGCGGGGGGGCCTCGCCCTGGGGGGGCTCCACCCATATCACCTCGCCGGGCCTCCACGCGGTGGCGGCCCTCATGAGCCCCAGGAGGCTCCCATACTTCAGGGTGAGCACCTCCACCAGGTACCCGCTGAAGCCGCGCACCTTTATCTCGGCGCCGTAGACGCCCTGCGCGATCATGAACGCCTTGGCGGCCCTCACCTCGTCCCTCAGGTCGTCCGTGAGCCTGCTCAGCAGGTACTCCGTGTGGTAGGGCGATCTATCGGCGGCGCTCCTCCACTCGCCGCGCCGCACGCGATAGCAGGGGACCACCTCGACCCTCACGCCCCCCAGCTCCCCGCTCAGGTACGGGTGCTCGGCGTACCTCCTCTCCACGCGCGAGGCGCCCGCCAGCTCCAGGACCCTCGCCGCGGCCCTGAGGCCCTCGGCCTCGAGGTCCGCGCCTGGCGCCAGGAGCAGGAAGAGGTCCACGTCCGCGTGGCCGGCCAGCCAGGTGCCGTGCGCGTAGGAGCCGCCGAGCCTCGCCTCCCCGTCGATTCCGAGCTCGCGCAGGGCCCTGGATGCCGCGCCCAGGATCCTGGACGCGGCGTCGTCGGCCGCGCGCCTCTCCTCGGGAGAGGGCCTGAGCCTGTCCTTTACCCTCCGGATTACCTCCTCCGCCCTCGGGCTCAACCAGCCGGTACACCTCTATGTCGGTGTATATGGGCCCGGTCCTCGTGAGCACGCTCCTCTTGAGCCTGAAGTCGGAGACCCTCATGGTCCCGAAGTCGGCGTCCCCGTGCTCCTTCAGTATCCCGAGCCCGGCCCCGCCGCGCCCCCCGCCCTTGACCCTGGCTATGGTCAGGTGGGCCGTGAAGCCCTCCTCGTCCTCCGGGACTATCCCCCTGAGCGCCGACTCGATGCCGTCCCTCAGCTCCCTCAGCTCCCTCGAGCCCTCCTCAACCCCTATCCAGATCACGCGCGGGTTGCTCGGCGACGGGAAGGCCCCGAGCCCCCTCAGCGAGATGTCGAACGGGGGGTGCCTGACCGCCCTCAGGGCATCCCTGATCCTCGCCACGCGCTCCTCCTCCACCTCCCCGATGAACCTGAGCGTCAGGTGCAGGTTCCCCTCCTCGACGGGCTTTATCCTCAGGACCGACTCGAGGCTCCTCGTCACCCTCCTGTAGGCCTCCAGCCCATCGCCCTGAAGCCTCACGTCGACGGCCACGAAGCACCTGACCATGCCGCCTCCATACCACGGCCCCCGTTTAAAGGCTAACCTGGCGCGCAGCGCCCCACGGCCTCGGTGGGAGGGCCGGGCCGCAACCGCAGCGGCGGGGCGCCCGCCGAGCCGGCGGCGCGGATGCGCGCGGCGCTCGTCGCGAGGAGGTTCGGGGCCATCACGTGCCCGGCCGAAGCCGCCGCGGAACATCTGGAGCAAACTTTATCTAATGCGCGGCGCGAAGACCGCCGGTCGGCGATGTCAGGGCACGAGGGCGCCTCATTCCTTCTCGGGGCAGCGCTCATCGTGCTCCTCATCGTCGCCTGAGGACCTCCTCCACTTCGGGGAGGTCTCCGGGAGGTGATGTGGCGTGAACTACATGTCAGGTTCCCGCGCCCTCATAAAGGCCCTGGAGAGGGAGGGCGTGGACGTCGTCTTCGGAATACCCGGCGGCGCCATAATGCCGGTGTACGATGAGCTGCTGAACAGCGGCCTGAGGCACGTGCTGGCGAGGCACGAACAGTCAGCGGCGCACATGGCCGATGGGTACGCCAGGGCGTCCGGGAGGGTCGGAGTCTGCATAGCGACGTCGGGCCCGGGCGCCACCAACCTGCTCACGGGGGTCGCCACGGCCTACCTGGACTCCACCCCGCTGGTGGCGATCACGGGGCAGGTTCCCACGCACATGATGGGCAGGGACGCTTTCCAGGAGATAGACGCGGTCGGCATATACACGCACGTGACCAAGTACTCTTTCCAGCCCCAGAGGCCCGAGGAGATACCGTGGACGGTCAGGGCCGCCTTCTTCCTGGCCTCGACGGGCCGCACTGGCCCCGTGCACATAGACCTGCCGAAGGACGTGCAGACCGGGGAGGCGGAGATGGCGTTCCCGGACGCCGTGGAGATCAGGGGCTACAGGCCGCGCGTGCCCCCCGATCCCGCCGCGGTCGCGAGGGCGCTCGACATGCTCCTGGAGTCCGAGAGGCCCATCATACTCGCGGGCGGCGGCGTCATAAAGTCCGGCGCGCACGACTACCTGCTGCAGCTCGCGGAGTCCGCGCTGATACCCGTGGCCAGCACGCTGATGGGGAAGGGCGCCATCCCCGAGGATCATCCGCTGGCGCTTGGCCTGGTCGGCATGCACGGGACCGTCCAGGCAAACAAGCTGGTGAACGAGGCCGACCTGATACTAGCGATCGGGGTCAGGTTCTCGGACAGGACGACGATGGAGGTCAGGGGGTTCGCGCCCGACGCGAGGATAGTGCACTTCGACGTGGATCCCACGGAGGTGAGCAAGAACGTGCGCGCCAGCCACGCCGTGATCGGCGATCTGAGGTCGAGCCTGAAGCTGCTCCTGGAGATGTTCCGCGAGCGCGCCAGGACCGGGAACTGGGGCGCCTGGCGGAGGAGGGTGAACGAGGTCTCGTCGGAGTGGCGCGACAGGATACTCGGGACGAAGTCCGAGTTCTCGCCGCCCTACCTGCTCAAGGCGATGCGCGAGGTCCTGCCCCCCGGCGCGATAGTGGCGACCGAGGTCGGCCAGAACCAGATGTGGGCGGCGCTCTACTTCAGGGCCCTGAGGCCCCGCACGTTCATAACGAGCGGCGGACTGGGCACCATGGGCTTCGGCTTCCCGGCCGCCATAGGCGCGAAGGCGGCGAGGCCGGACGTCCCGGTCGTCGACATAGCTGGCGACGGGAGCTTCATGATGACGATGAACTCGCTGGCCACCAGCATCGATGAGAAGCTGCCCGTCATCGTGGTCATACTAAACAACTCGTCCCTGGGCATGGTGGCCCAGTGGCAGAGGCTGTTCTACAACAGGAGGTACGCGGCGACGCTGTTCGGGGCCAATCCCGACTTCGTCAGGCTGGCAGAGTCATTCGGAGCCGAGGGCGTGAGGGTGTACTCGCTCGACGAGTTCCGCTCCGCCCTGGCGAGGGCCATGCGCACCGAAGTGACGACCGTCATAGACGTCCCCATACACCCGGAGGAGGACGTCTTCCCGTTCGTCGGGCCGGGGAGCACGCTGAGCGAGGTCATGCTGGGGGATGGGCGCGAATGAGCGGGGGCGCGGCCGGGGAGATAATATACTCGCTGGTCGTCGAGAACAAGCCCGGGGTGCTCTTCAGGGTGGCCTCCCAGTTCCGCAGGAGGAACTTCAACATAGAGAGCGTGGCCGTGGGGGTGACCGAGCGCCCGGACACCTCCAAGATGATAATAACCATGCGCGGCGACGAGCAGATGGCCGAGGACTTCGCGAGGGTCCTCAGCCGCACGATCGACGTGATAGAGGTGAGGCGCCTGGACCCCGGGAGGACCGTGCGCAGGGAGCTGGCGCTCCTCAGGCTCGGGCCCGGCGGGCTGGAGCTGGCCCGCTCCGTGGGCGGCGATGGCGAGCTCGCGGTCATCCGCGAGTCGGGCGGCTCGGCGATAGCCTACGCCGTGGGATCCCCCGAGTACATCTCCTCGCTCGTGGACGTCCTCGGCCGCAGCAAAGTACTTGAGGAGGTCACCCGCACGGGGACGGTGGCGCTGGAGGCGAGCGATTCATGAGCGCGGTTCCCCGCGGTGGGCCGAGGATCTACTACGATGACGAGGTGTCGCTGGAGCCCATACTCTCCAGGAGGGTGGCGATCATCGGCTACGGGAGCCAGGGAAGGGCCCAGGCCCTCAACCTGAGGGACAGCGGCGTCGACGTGCGCGTGGGCCTCAGGCGCGGCGGGCGCTCGTGGGAGGTGGCCTCCCGCGACGGCTTCGAGCCCCTAACCATAGAGGACGCGGTCAGGTGGGCCGACGTGGTCCAGATACTGATACCGGACCTGCAGCAGCCCTCCGTCTACGCGAGCGCGATAGCGCCCAACCTGAGGCGCGGGGCGTCGCTGGGGTTCGCGCACGCGTTCAACATACACTACGGCCTCATCAGGCCGCCCGAGTGGGCCGACGTCTTCATGGTGGCCCCCAAGAGCCCGGGCCCCCGCGTCAGGGAGGAGTACGTCGCGGGGAGGGGGGTCCCCTCGCTGGTCGCGGTCGCGCAGGACCGCTCCGGGGGGGCGAGGGAGCTGGCCCTGGCCTACGCCAAGGCCATAGGCTCCACGCGCGCCGGGGTCCTGGAGACCACGTTCAGGGAGGAGGTGGAGACCGACCTGTTCGGGGAGCAGGCGGTGCTCGTCGGCGGCGTGACGTACCTGATACTCCGGGGCTTCGAGACGCTCGTGGAGGCCGGCTACCAGCCCGAGGTCGCCTACTTCGAGGTGCTCAACGAGCTGAAGCTCATAGTGGACCTCATACAGTCGGGCGGGCTGACCCACATGCTCGAGTCGGTCTCCGAGACAGCCCGTTACGGCGGGCTGACCCGCGGCCCCCGCGTGATCGACGAGCGCGTCAAGGAGACGATGAGGAGGGTGCTCGACGAGGTGCGCTCGGGAGAGTTCGCCAGGGAGTGGGCCGGCGGCGACGTGGAGGGGAGCCTCGCCGAGATGCGGCGCCTGGTCGACGCGGTGAGGGCCCACCAGATAGAGGAGGTCGGCGCCCGCCTGAGGCGCCTCATGAGGATGCGATGGGGCGCAGGGTGATGCTGACCCCTTGAGGGAGGGCCTGGCGCCGCTGACGGTCGGGGACAGGGTGTACGTGTTCGACACCACCCTCAGGGACGGGGAGCAGACGCCCGGCGTGGCGCTCACGCCAGACAAGAAGGTCGAGATAGCCCGCCAGCTGGACGAGCTGGGCGTCGACGTGATAGAGGCGGGATTCCCCTCCTCCAGCGAGGGGGACTTCGAGGGCGTCAGGAGGGTCGCGTCGCTCGGGCTCAGGTCCAGGGTCGCCGCGCTGGCGAGGTCCGTCAAGGGCGACGTGGACCGGGCGCTCGACGCGGGCGTCGACAGGGTCCACGTCTTCATAGCGACCTCCGACCTTCACCTGCAGTACAAGCTGAAGATGAGCAGGGAGAAGGCGCTGGAGAGCGCCGTGTCAGCGGTCGAGTACGCCAAGTCCCACGGCGTCGAGGTGGAGTTCTCGGCCGAGGACGCGACCAGGAGCGACCCGGCATTCCTGCGCGAGGTCTTCTCGGCGGTCTCGCGCGCCGGCGCCGACGTGATAGACGTGCCCGACACGGTGGGCGTGGCCACCCCCGAGAGGATGGCCGAGCTCGTCAGGCTCGCCGCGCAGGCGGCCCCGGGCAAGCTCGTGAGCGTGCACTGCCACGACGACTTCGGCCTCGCGGTCGCCAACAGCGTCGCCGGCGTGCTCGCGGGCGCCGGCCAGTTCCACGCGACGATCAACGGGATAGGCGAGAGGGCCGGGAACGCGGCGCTCGAGGAGGTGGCGCTGGCCCTGAAGTTCCTCTACGGGAGGAAGCTCGGCATAAGGCCGGAGCTGATATACGAGACCTCGCGCCTCGTGGCGAGGCTCACCGGGATATATCCACCGCCCAACAAGGCGATAGTGGGGGAGAACGCGTTCGGCCACGAGTCGGGCATACACGTACACGGGGTCCTGGAGATGCCGTCGACGTACGAGCCGATAAGCCCCGAGACGGTGGGCAGGAGGAGGTTCTTCGTGGCGGGGAAGCACGCGGGGAGCCACGGCATAGAGGCGATGCTGAGGGAGTACGGTATAGACGTCAGCGACGATCAGCTGCGCCAGATAGTCGCGGAGGTGAAGCGCCTGGGCGACCTGGGCAAGAAGGTCACCGATGCGGACCTCCTGGCAATAGCGAGGAGCGTGGTGGGCAGGCTGCCGGCGGAGGCCGCGGCCCTCTCCCTGAAGGGGCTCGTGGTGGTCACCGGCATGGGCATCAGCCCCACGGCGTCCGTCAGGGTCAGGCTGGGGGGCCGCGACGTCGACGCGTCGAGCACGGGCGTCGGCCCCGTGGACGCGGCGCTCCGCGCGCTGCAGTCGGTCGTGAGGGAGGTGGCCGAGGTGCGCCTCGTCGAGTACAGGCTGGAGGCGATAACCGGCGGCTCCGACGCGCTGGGCGAGGTCGTGGTCAGGCTGGAGGACGACGCCGGCAACGTGTCGTCCGCGAGGTCCGTGGGGCCCGACATAGTGATGGCGAGCGTCGACGCGATGGTGGACGGAATAAATAAGATCCTCTGGAAGAGGTCGGCCAGGGATGTGCGCGTACAGGATAGCGGTGATGAAGGGGGACGGGATAGGCCCCGAGGTAGTGCCGGTGGCGCTGTCCGCGGTCGAGCGCGCTGCGGACGTCTACGGCTTCTCGGTGGAGTTCCGCGAGCTCGCCGCCGGCGATTCCGCCCTGGCCGAGGTCGGCCAGGCCCTGCCGGACGAGACCGTTGAGGGCATAAGGTCGTCAGACGCCGCCCTCAAGGGCCCGGTCGGGGAGACCGCGAAGGACGTCATAGTGCGCCTGAGGCAGATGTTCGACCTCTACGCGAACCTGCGCCCCGCCAAGGTCTACCCCGGCGTCCGCCCCCTCGTCGACGGCGTCGACATGCTCATAGTGAGGGAGAACACCGAGGACCTCTACAAGGGGTACGAGTTCGAGCTGCCCGGCGCCGCAGTCGCGCTCAAGGTGGTCACCGAGCGCGCCTCCAGGAGGATAGCGGAGTACGCGTTCAGGGAGGCCGAGAGGCGCAGGAGGCACGTGACGATAGTCCACAAATCCAACGTCATGCAGAAGACCGACGGCCTCTTCAGCCGCGTCGCGAGGGAGGTGGCCTCGTCCCACCCCGGCGTCTCGTACAGGGAGATGTACGTCGACGCCGCGGCCATGGCGATAGTGAGGGACCCGCTCTCGTTCGACGTCCTGCTCACCATGAACGTATACGGCGATATCCTGTCGGACGAGGCCGCGCAGGTGGTCGGGGGGCTCGGGATGGCGCCCTCGGCCAACATAGGCGATTCCATGGCGCTCTTCGAGCCGGTCCACGGATCGGCCCCCGACATAGCCGGGAGGGGCCTCGCGAACCCCTACGCCACGGTCCTCTCGGCCTCCATGATGCTCGACTGGCTGTCGAGGTCGAAGGGCGATCGCAGGCTGGCGCAAGCCTCCGGGCTGATCGAGTCCGCGGTCGTGGAGGCGCTGAGGAGGGGGATAGCGACGCCCGATTTGGGTGGTAAGTATAAAACCTGGGAGGTCGGGAAGAAGCTGGAGGCGGTGATCGTTGAGCTCGGAGGCCAGCGGCGATCGCGATCAGGACCTCAGGCGCCTCCTGGAGGAGAGGTCGGCCCTCAGAAGGCAGGTGGAGGAGGCCCTCCAGAGGATCAGATCCCTGAGGGAGGAGCTGGGCAGGATAAAGTCGAAGCTGGACGAGGAGAGCGCGGAGCTCGGCAAGCTGAGGGGTCGCTACGAGGAGCTCCGGGAGCTCCGCGGATCCATCGTCGAGGAGCTCCGGGACCTCCGCGGCAGGGCGTCGGACCTCCGCAAGATGTCGAGGGGGCTGTCCGCCGGCTCGGGGTCGAGGTCGGCCGAGAGCCTGGAGAGGGAGATAGAGCGCCTCGAGTGGGAGCTCCAGACGAAGCCCAAGGGCGAGGTGGACGAGAGGAGGATAGTCGAGAGCCTGGGCAAGCTCACCAGGGAGCTCCAGGTCCTGAGGAGGGCGTACGGCTTGAGGTCCGAGCTGGACGCCGTCGGCAAGCGCATACGCGAGCTCGAGGAGAGGTACGAGGAGATCAGCATGGAGCTCGACGCCGTGAGGGAGGAGCTGAACCAGTCCAGGGAGAGGGTCAAATCCCTCCTGATGGCGAAGAGGCAGCTCGTACAGGAGATCTCCGGGGCCAGCGAGGACCTCAGGGAGCTCAGGGACAGGCTCCTGCAGGTGGAGGCCAAGGTGAACGCCAGCAGGCTCAGGCGCCGGGAGGAGGAGAGGGCGCGCCGGGATGCCGAGGAGCGCCGCCTCCTCAGCCAGAGGAGGGAGGAGGCGATGAGGAAGCTCGAGCGCAACGAGTCCCTGTCCTGGGAGGACCTCCAGGCGCTCTACACGCCCGAGCGAGGGCGCGCCTCCCCGTCGGCGGGCGGCATCCGACGCTTAGTTTAATTGGCCGGCGCCCCATTGTTCCCCGGGCCTGCGATGGAGGGCGGCGCCGGCGGGAGGATCCTCGTGCTGAACGTGGACAGGGACGACGACCTGGGGTCGAAGGCGTCCGTCTCGACCCCCCTGATCGGGCGCGAGCCCTGCCTGGACGCCGCCGTCAGGCTCGCGCTGGCCGACCCGGAGGAGGCCGATGCCAACGGCATCTTCGCGGCGGTCCGCGTCGCGGACGATCTGAGGTCCAGGGGATACGACGCCGAGGTGGCCGTGCTCTCGGGCAGCCGCGGCAGCACCATCGATGCGGACAGGAGGATAAGGGCCCAGGCCGAGCGCGTGATCTCCGAGGTCAGGCCCTCCGGCGTGGTGTTCGTGTCGGACGGCGTCGACGATGAGGCGGTGCTGCCGATAATCCAGCAGCTCGCGCCGATACTCAGCGTCCAGAGGGTGGTGATCAGGCACAGCGGATCCATAGAGGAGAGCTACGAGGTCCTGGCCAGGTACCTGAGGATGGCGCTCAGCGACGTCAGGTACTCCAGGTACGTCCTGGGGATCCCGGGGCTGCTCCTCCTCCTGCTCGGGGCGCTGGCCCTGTACCACCTCGAGGTGTACGCCGGCTACGCCATAGCGATCGTCCTGGGCATCGCGATGGTGTACAAGGGCTTCGGGCTGGATGAGGCGCTGGCCCGCGCCAGGCGCTCCCCGCTCTTCAACCTGAGCGCATTCACGTTCGCGGCCTCCGCGATACTCGTGGCCGTGGGCGCCATAGAGGCGTCCCACGTGGTCCAGTCCGCGAACATCTACGGGCGCCCGCCCGGCGTCAGCGCCGCCCAGTACCTGATCGGCGCCGCCGCGGCGACCCTGCTCCCGTACCTCCTGGTGGCCTTCCTGCTGTACCCGCTGGTCATGACCGCCTATTACGCCCTCAGGAGGAGCTACAAGGCCCTGAGGAGCTTCAGCGCGTTCGCGACGGCCGCCCTGCTGTATTATCCGCTGATGGAGCTGGCGCTCTTCATCGAGAACCCCTACAGGCCGGTGTCGCTGGTCCTCCTGGCACTGTTCCTGAGCCTGGCGACGCTCACGGCGCTGACGTACTTCATCTACAAGATGCTCAGGTCGCGCGGGGGGAGGGATGCCGGTGGGCGGGACTAGCGGCAGCTCCCTCTACAGGATCGCCAGGCTCCTGATCCGCGCGATCGGGGGCTACAGGCTCTACGAGTGGCTGCTGGAGAGGCAGGTGCTGAGCGGGCCCATCCCAGCGCACGTCGGGATAGTGCTGGACGGCAACCGCAGGTGGGCCGAGGAGCGGGGCCTCCCCAGGTGGCTCGGGCACCGCTACGGCGCCGACAGGCTTGAGGAGGCGCTGCGCTGGATATTGGACCTGGGGGTGCGCACCACGACCGTCTACGCGCTGTCGATAGAGAACATGGAGAGGCGGCCCAGGGAGGAGGTCGACAGGATACTGGAGCTGATCAGGGAGCGCGCGCTCAGGCTGGCCGCGGATCCGCTCGTGCACGGCAGGAGGGTCCGCGTCAGGCTGATAGGGGATCGCTCCAGGCTCCCCCCGGAAGTCCGCGGCGCGCTGGAGGAGGCCGAGCGCGCGACCGAGGGGTACGACTCGTTCTTCCTGAACCTGGCGATCGCGTACAGCGGCAGGGACGAGATAGTCCGGGCGGCCAGGCGCGCGGCGGAGATGGTGGCCTCGGGGGCACTGAGGCCCGAGGACATAGACGAGGAGCTGATGTCCTCGCTCATGTACACGGGCGGGCTCCCGGATCCCGACCTGATAATAAGGACGTCCGGCGAGACCAGGCTCAGCGGGTTCCTGCTGTGGCAGAGCGCCTACAGCGAGTTCGTGATACTGGACGTCTACTGGCCGGAGTTCCGCCGCATAGACCTCCTGAGGGCCATAAGGACTTACCAGGGGAGGTCCCGCCGCTTCGGCGGCTGAGCGCCTCCGCCAGTTCCCTCTCGTCCCTCAGCGGCTCCCTCCTGTCCCCCAGGAGCTCCGCGACCGTGGGCTCGCCCTCCAGGCCCACCCTGAGATACCCGCGCCTCCTGGCTATCTCCCCGGGATCGGCGGGGAGGCGCACGGACCTGGCGAGCTCCCTGGCGCGCTCCTCCGGCCCGGGGAGGGGCGCCGCCCGTCCCTCGAGGATGAGCTCGAGCCTCCTCGCGTCCTCCGCCATCGCCATGTTGTTGAACATCACGTACGCGGATCCGCGCCTCCTGGCCTCCTCCGCGATCCTGAGGAGCTCCTCGGTCCTGTACTGGTAATCGTAGCGGGGCAGCCTGCCGTGGAGCCTGAAGTAGGCGGCGCCCTCCACGTGGACGGGGGGCCACGCGAGCGGGTCCGTCACGTGCGTCACCCCGGCCTCCGCGAGGGCGTCCGCCAGCTCCCCCGACCTCTCCGCCCAGCCCCCTCCCCTGACCTCCAGGCCCACGGGCACGCCGGCGCGCCTCGAGGCGAAGAAATCCGCTATCCTGCGCAGGTTCCCCTCGCTGGGCTCGAAGGAGGCGGGCATCTGCACTACTATGTACTCAGCGCCCAGCGCTCCCGCCATGGCCTCGGTCGCCCTCCACGACCACTCGACCTCCTCCGTGTCCCTCAGCAGGCCGTAGTTCTCGGGCCTCCCCCTCAGGGAGGCGCCCGCCCTCCTCCAGGTGGGGCTCGTGTGGGGGTGGGAGACCCCCTGGAAAGCCTTGAGCGTGAAGTGGAACCCCTCGCCGACGGCGTCCCTCAACCTCCTCAGGGTCCCCTCGCCCACGATCCTGTAGAACGTCTCCTGGACCTCCATCGCCCTGAAGGAGGCGGCATAGCTCCGGAGGCCCATCCCCGCCCTCCCGCAGCACCCCACCACTATCACGCGGGCTGCTGAACGCCCGGGGGATAAACGCTTAATTTCGGAGAGGCCCCAAAGGAGCGCGTGTCGGAGTTCGCGCTGGTGCCGATCGAGCTGCGCTCCATAGAGGACGTGGCCAGGCTGGCCTGCGCCCTCGAGAAGGTGCCCAAGCCCGTGCTGGCCGTGAGGGACGGCGATGGCTACATGGTAGGCGTCATAGGCGAGGAGCTCGACGGTTCGCTGCTCTTCCTGCACCGCAGGGAGCCGGGCGTGGGCGAGTACCTGTGCTATCGCTTCGACGACGGCAGGGAGCTGGCCTACTACTCAAACGACGCCGCGCCCCTGCCCACCGTCTGCTCGCCGGTGATCAGGTTCAAGTCCTTCCCGCTGGCGGCGGGCGGCAGGAGGAGGAAGGGGAAGCAGCTGCTGCCCATCGAGGCCGAGGACCTTCAGAGCGTGGTGAAGATGAGCCTCTACCGCCTGGCGCTCGACGAGTCGCCGGGGGCGGTGTACTACGTGCCGTGCAACGGCGGCGCGCTGGGGAGCTTCATCAGGGCGACGGACGACAGGGGGCCCACGCTGTTCCTCCACGTGGCGCAGGGGGAGCCGCAGGCCGGCTTCCTCAGGGTCGACCCGAGCCGCATGGGGCGCGTCGAGTTCGCGCGGAGCCCCGCCGAGCCCGGCTTCCTCTACGTGAAGCTGGTCCGCCTGAGCTCGTGCCCGGAGGTCCTGGGCTCCGCCTGGTCGGCCGGCCGGACCTCCGGCTCATAGGGGCCTCAGGAGCCCCCACCCCACGAGCCCCTGATATATCAGCTGGGCGGCGAACCCCGCTATTATTATGCTCAGGAGCCTGCTGAGGGCCCTGATGCCGTTCCTCCCCAGCACCCTAGATATGGACTTGGAGAACCTGAGGATCAGCGCGTTGGCGGTCGCCACGACGGCTATCGTCAGCAGGAGGTTCGGGACGCTCATCGTCTCAGACATTATTATGAGGGCGGTCGCGGTGCCGGGTCCCACGAGGAGCGGCGAGGCCAGCGGGACCACGGCCGCCTCCCGCGGATCCAGCGAGAGCGACCTGGACCCCTCGCCCATTATGTCGACGGCGAGGATCATCAGCAGGACGCCGCCGCCGAGCATGAAGCTGTAGATGCTGACGCCGAAGATCCGGAGCAGCAGGTTGCCGGCCAGCGCGAAGAAGAAGAGCAGCGTCACCATCGTGGCCACGACGGTGGTCCAGAGCCTGCCCCTGTCGGCCTCGCCGAGCTCCTCCTCGAAGTACAGGTAGAGCGGCAGCGCGGATATCGGATCCATTATGGCGAAGAGCTGGACGGTCGACGTCGCGACCTCCATCGTGCTCAGGCCCCCGGAGAGGGAGTGCGGCCCCGCGATGGCGACCTTCAGCGCTATGAGCGCCACCAGGAATATCAGCAGCCCCAGATACCTCGACCTGGACCTGAGGACGTGCATCGTCGCCCGGACAGCGCGCTCCTCCCTACTCAAGCCCGCGCCTCCTCAGGGTCGACCACGTCCCGCGCGCGATATATGGGTAATCTCCCCAGGCCCTCCTCCAGTTCTCCACGAACTCCAGGGTCCTGGCGTCGTGCGGGTAGCCCGATCCCACATAGCCGTAGCGCCCCGCCCACTCCGCGAGCCCCTCGTCCCTGACGACCTTCGCTATCACGCTGGCGGCGCCCACCACCGGGTAGGTGGCGTCCGCCCGGTGGCGCGCCACGACCCTCGGGCTGCGCCCCATGCCCTCCAGCATCGATGAGATGAGGGCGCCGAACCTCGCGGGGCGCGGATCCGGCGCGTCCACTATGGCGACGTCCGGGCCCAGCTCGGCTATCAGCTTGGCGAACGCGGCCGCCTCCAGCAGGTTGAGGTTCCCCCCGCCGGCCCTCGTGGAGGCGTCCACCGTCCACTGGGGTATCAGCAGCGCGCTCCAGCGCGCGGCGCGCTCCACGAGGCCGGCCACCCTCCTCCTGGCCCCCGGCGTGAGCCTCTTGGAGTCCCTCGCCCCCAGCTCCCGCAGCCTCCGCTGCTCCTCCGCCCTCACCGCCACCGCCGCGACAGCCAGCGGCCCGAGCAGGCTCCCCCTCCCGGCCTCGTCGAGCCCCGCCACTATCATCCCGGCCCACCCCGGCCCCGCCGGCGCCCGAGAGCTCGCGGACTATCTCGCGCGGCAGCGAGTCCCTGTTATCCTCCGTGACCTCCACGAGCCTCCCCTCCGGGTGCCTGGCGAAAGACCTCATGAGGGGGTCACTCATCGAGTGGTGCACGACGACTATCGCCCTGACATCCGATTCCAATATCCTCGCCGCCTCCCTCCTGAACGAGGGGCTCAGCAGCTCCATGGGCCCCACCTCGTCGCACAGGACAACCTGCGCGCTCGAGAGGGCCCGCCCCAGTATCCTCGGGGCGGCCTCCTCGAGGCCCTTCAGGTTCACCCTGTACCTCCCGACGCGCGGTCCCCGGCCGGCGACGTCCGCCAGCGGCGTGCGCTCGCCCGTCGCGAAGTCCACGAGCTCGAATCCCCTGCGGAAGGGGCCCTCCCTGATCTCCCTGGTGTAGAATCCGTCCACCGCCAGCCCCAGCGCCCTGAGAGCCTTGGCCGCCGCCACGGCCGCGGTCGTCTTGCCGATGCCGGGCCTGCCGGTCAGGACCACCATCCTGGCCATTGGCATCGATTTAAACGGGGGCTATTTAAGAGGGCACGTTGAGGCCGGATCCCGACCTGGACCTCGTGGAGCGCGTGGAGGGGAGGACTCGCCTGCTGGTGCCGGCGGCCAGCCTGGGCGGGGGGCCTCCGCCCAAGTCGCCCGCCTTCTTCAACCCCCTCGCGGCCGTCACCAGGGACTTCGCGGTCCTATTCTACGGCGCCCGCTACCGCGGATCCAGCGCGAGGCTCCTGGACGCCCTCTGCGGCGTCGGAGCTAGGGGGATACGCGTGGCGAACGAGTCGGGAGCCGACATCCTCGTCCACCTCAACGACGCGAACCCGACGGCCGCCGGGATCGCCAGGAGGAACTGCGACCTCAACGGCCTCGGCGACAGGTGCGCGGTCAGCTCGGAGGACGCCAACGCGCTCATGTACGGATCCCTCAGGTCCGGGCCCAGGTTCGACGCGATAGACGTGGACCCCTTCGGATCCCCCGTCCCATTCGTCGACGCCGCCGTGTCGACGGTGCGCCCGGGGGGCATCGTCGCCCTGACCGCCACGGACCTCTCAGCGCTCACCGGCAGGTCGCGCTCCTCCGGCAGGAGGAAGTACTTCCTATCGCTGCACCCGACCGACTTCTCCAGGGAGGTCGCGGCCAGGGCCCTCGCTGCCTACGGCGTCATAAGGGCGGCCGCCGCCGAGAGGGGCGCGCGGCCGGTGTTCGCGCACGTCGACTCGCAGTACTTGCGCGTCTACCTGGAGATCAGGGGCCACGCCCGCGCGGCCGACGAATCGCTCGATCGCCTGGGGCACCTGGGGTACTGCCCCAGGTGCCTCTACCGGGGGGTGATGGATCCCGGGCGGGGGCACAGGTGCCCGGTGTGCGGCGGCGAGCTCCTGGAGCTCGGGCCCCTCTGGCTCGGGGAGCTGTTCGACGAGCAGCAGCTGAGGGGCATGCTGGCGATGTCCGACGGGATGGGGTGGGCCGCCAGGTCCAAGCTCCTGGGGCGCGCGCTCGCTGACGCGGGGCTGCCGCCCTACTACTACGCCCTCGACAGGATCGCCGATTCCCTTGGCACGTGCGTGCCGCGCCTGGACAGGCTGCTCGAGTCCCTCGCGTCCAAGGGCTACAGGGCTGTTCGCAGCTGGGCCCATGAGCTGGGGGTCAAGACCGACGCCCCGCACCAGCTGTTCGTGGAGGAGGTCCGCCGGCTCTCTAGTTGCCGAGGCGCCGCCTCCCCAGCGCCACCACGTAGAGCTCGCTGCTCCGGGGCCTGCTCGCCCTCGGCTTCACCACGCGGACCTCCTCGAACGATCTCCTCACCGAGCCCAGGAAGTCGCCCAGCTCGTCGCCCTGGAACACCTTGAAGACGGAGTTGCCGCCCTCCTTCAGGAGCTCCCTGGCCAGCTCCAGGGCCCGGTTGGACAGGGAGATCTGCCTGAAGCTATCGAGCTCCCACGCGCCGCTTATGTTGGGCGACAGGTCGCTCAGGAGGACGTCGTAGCCGAATGGTGCGTAGGAGCGCAGGATCCCGACGAGCCCCGGGTCGTCCACGTCCGCCCCGACGAACACGGAATTCCTCGGCTCCAGCCTCGTCTCCTTCAGGTCAACCCCCACGACCAGTCCCTCCGGCCCCACCGCCTTGGCGGCCACCTGGACCCATCCGCCGGGGTGGCATCCGAGGTCCACGACCTTATCCCCCCTCCTCATGATGCCGAACTTCCTCTGTATCTCGAGGAGCTTGAAGGCGGACCTGCTGCTGTACCCCCTCTCCTTGGCGAGCCTCCAGTACAGGTCCCTCCTGGCCTCCCACGGCCTCAAGCCTGGTCCTTCCCCTGCTCCACGTGCCTGCGATAGGCCTCGAGGAGCCATCTCTCCAGCAGCTGGCAGGACTCAGGGGAGACCTGCCCGCCCGGCTCGCACTCGCTCTCATAGGGGCAGGTGAGGCAGGGCAGCCCCTCGATGCTGCTGGTGTCTATGGGGATGACTAGGGGTATCAGCTTGTACGTCCACCTGCCGTTGTAGAGGATCCTCTTCCTCACTATCAGCCTCCTCTTCTCCAGCTTCGTGGCTATCCTCGAACCGTCCCTGCTCGTGAGGTCCAGCTTCTTCCAGAGCTCGCTCTGCAGGAGCCCCTCGCTCCCGCTGCTCAGGACGAGCCTGTACACTTTGCTGATCAGGTCCTCCTCTTCCTCCTCGTTCAACAACGGGCGCGGCCGGGCGTTTTTTATAAAGTCTTTTCGCCCGACGTCCCATTCGTTGGCTGGGGCGCGACTGCGCGCATGCGAGGGAAGGGGGTCCCTTGCCCTCGGCGTTCTCGGGCGAAGCGCGCGCTAATCCGGGATGGGCGTTCGCCGCCCACTTCATCGTTGTCGGCGTTCAGGGAGGTGATCTAGGATCCTCGTCAGTGGCCGCGGATCCCGATCGCTGGCTCCCATCACAGTTAAACGTGGACTCGCGGTACGGTCGCCGGGCCCGTAGCTCAGCCAGGACAGAGCGCCGGCCCTCTAAGCCGGTGGCCGTGGGTTCGAATCCCACCGGGCCCGTCACACGCGTGAGACTTTACATGAGCATGTTAATTTTGGGGATGGATTGACGATTTTCAACACCCCTTTCGGGGAGTTCCCGCCCGACGCATGGTGCCGGGAACACAGATAAGTACTACCGGGTGCACGCCCCGGTGCGTGCCCGGGGACTGGAGGGACTCCGTGAGAGTGGGCGCGCTGTCCGCGGAGTCCCGGCGCGCGATCCTGGAGGCGGTGAGGTCCAAGCTGGGCTGGTCCGGCGCGCTGGCCGCGCTGGGGATATCGAGGGCGGCGCTCTCGCGCTACCTCTCGGGGGAGCGCGCGGTCCCGGACGATGTGGTCAGGAGGGCCCTGGGGCAGCTGGAGGAGGAAGAGTTCCTCTCGGCCGCCGGCTCCGCCGAGGGCCTGGGATCCCTCGGGCTCGTGAGGGGGGACGGCTCCATAGATTACGGGCTGCTCTCGCGCGCCCTGGCCGTCGCCTCGCGCGACGAGTACGCGAGGAGGCTGATACTGGAGTTCGCGGTCCGCAACTTCAGGGAGGAGCTCCGCAGGATGCTGGGAATCTCGGCCGCGGGCGTGAGGCTCCACTGGGACGAGGGCTTCGAGGCGTTCCTGAGGGAGGGGAAGAGGAGGAGGAAGGTGAGGACCGATAAGATGATCCGGTACTACAGGAACCTGTTCGCGCGCCGCCTAGAGGGGAGGGAGCTCACGTCTGAGCTCGTGGAGGAGGTCGCCGCCGATGGGAACGGGTGGCTGCGGAACGTGTTCCGCCACTACGTCGGCTACCTTCACAGGAGGCGCGCCGTGAGCCCCGAGTTCCTCGGGTGGGTCCTGGAGGCAGTGCCCGCGCGGAGCTACCATATGGACGTGAGGCCCTACAGGGTGGACGAGGGCGAGGCGCGCAGGACCCTTGAGTTCCTCCGCGCCAATCACCGGAAGTACTACCTCCTCTACCGCCTGATGCTGGAGGGCGGGCTCAGGGTGGAGCACGCGCTGAGGCTCGCCCGCGAGTTCGCGCCGGGCGAGGAGGTGGAGGTCCCCGGGCTGGACCTCCCGGTGAGGAGGCTGGCCGAGCGTGAGGGATTCGCCCGCTACTACTGCGGCTTCAGGGGGTCCACGAAGCCCTGTGAGTGGGCCTACATGAGCGCGGAGACGCTGGGGATGCTCAGGGAGCTGGGGGAGCTGGCGCCGTTCGGTCCCGACCACCGGGTTGTGTCGCGCTACGCCGGGAGGCACGGCCTGGTGCTCCCGAAGATGATGAGGAAGCTGTCTTGGAGGATAATGGTCTCATCGGTGCCGCGCGAGGTCGCGCGCTTCCTCCAGTCGCGCCTGGGCGAGCTCTCCGTCTCGGAGGCTCGCTACGAGGACCTCCTGTCGGAGGCGGACGCCGCCTACCCGAGGTACCTGGAGGCGCTCAGGGCGAGGCTCGGGATCCGACGCGACACATGCCTCGTGATCCACACGAGCGTATCCGCGCGGATCGGCGCACCGGGCCGGTACTTCGTACGACCCCATGTCTCCGGGCGTGGCTGGCTGCGTTCGCCATGGTCGACTTGGCGATGATCCCGGGTGGCGAACTGTTCCCGATACCAGTCGATCCACCTCCCGGGATCCGATCCGTACTATTGCGGATTGAGGGAAGGGATCCCCTGAGTTCATACTCATGCCCGTCGATCGGCCGCTTATCGACCGGTTCCATATTATGATTTCATCTCCCGGAGCTAAAACTTTAATCATTGCATGCAGTGTATGACGGAGCGAGGAGGCGGTTCATTGGTCTATATTTCAAACTGGGGCAAGAAACTTATAGAAAGATACTATGCTTCCTGCGGAATCGATAAGCTGTTATTTCAATTGATTGATGATCTTCCATCCCATCTGAGCTCGGAGCTCGGCAAGGATGCGGAATTCTGGCAGAAAGAGCTTGACGATCCGATGTCAAAAATACACAGACTCAGTTTACTGGATGGTGCCATAGAATATGCCGTCAAACTTGCGGAGAATCTATCCGAGAAAACCGGGGCGGGATTGTGCGAATACCTCGGGGATTCTATTGAGCGGAACTGGATTGGGAACTGGCTGGCTGGTTATATAAAAAATATGTTACATGAATATTATGGATTACTTCGATGCCATGTTCTGGCGCGGCGCCATAATGTCGCACGGCATGAGGGCGATATCCGCCTTCAGGACCCTCTACAATCTGTAGCTCTAGCGCCGCCTCACCCTGATGTAGAACTCGGGCTTCCCCTTCCCGGACGTGTTCGCGTAGTGGTTGAAGATCCCGCTGCACCTCCTGCACCTGTACCTCGTGACGTTGTAGAAGCGGAACCTCTAGTACTTCTGGGCCTCCAGCTCCGAGCTCCCGCAGTACGGGCAGGCCGGCACGAATAGCGTAGGATGCGCTCGCGTAAAAATATAGCGCGACGAAGGTGGTCGCCTCATGACCTCGCGCGCCAGTTAATCCTAATATCTGCGCATCCCCCGGCGCCTTAAATGATGTTCCGACATAGCAGGGCGTGAAGGGGGAGCTGGAATCCGGAACGCCCAGGCCGCGTTCGCGCGCCCCCGGCCCGGCCTTGGACCTCGGCGCGCGCAGGATAGCGAGGCAGGGCGAGCGCTCCGCAGGGGGCCGTCCCCGGTATATGGTGACTCTGCCGAAGCGCCTCAACGCCCTCTGGGAGCTGCTCTGGGAGGAGCGCCGCGCCGCGCACTTCGCACTGGAGGTCCTGGACCCCCTGCCGCCGCCGCGCCCCGGCGCGCTCCCGGCAGTGCTGAATTCCACGATCGACCTCGGGGTGCGTCGCGTCTCGCGGCAGGGAGCGCGCTCCTCACGCGGCGCGCCGCGCTTCACGATCACGCTGCCGCTGGCCCTGAACCACGCCTGGGGCGAGATCTGGAGGACCCGCGCACGCGTGCGCGTCTTGGCGGAGGTGGTGCGGAACGGGAACTGAGGCTTAGAATCCCAGCAGAACCTGCACCCCGAAGGGCGGGAGGGATCAGCTCCCGGAACAGCTGTGAGGTTCGTCTTCGGTGAGCTGGCCATATTAGACCCCAAAATATATCTTCTTGGTGATGGTGATCAGCTCCAGTGTCATCCCTGCCCGACGAGGGGTATGGCTTCAGGGAGGTGCTACTCGCACAGCTGGCAGCGGAGCTCCTCGGGCCACGTAATGGTCCATACGAGAAGATACCGATGCAGGTTAGGTCGGGCGGACAGTCGCACGGGCTTACCCCGTTCGAGGAGTATGTAACGGGGGTTCTGGCACCCCAGAGGCGCAATGATCCCCGTGATGTGGACATGCTGGAAGACCATGTGGTCAGGCCTGACGAGTACAGCGAGACGGGTGAGGATGACTCACAGGATGCGGACGTGGTCGGGGCGCTGGCGGGGGGAACCCTCCTCTCTCCGATGCAGCCGCCCTCATCGATGGGCATGGAGTTCGAGGTCAGGCAGGTGAAGGGTGCCGATGCCCGGCTTCACGCGTGTGTGACTTGGGCCCGCTACCTGAGGGATAAGGAGGAGTGGGTCTGGAGGCGCGTTCCCCGGTACTTCGTGGTGACGATACCGGTTCCGTACGGCGGACCCAGTCCGCTCAGGCTGTGCACCGATAAGAATGGGGGCCAAGCGCATGTGTGTGGCGAGGGCGGGCACGATGCCGAGCTGCACGTGCTTGTGGAGCCCGTGGGAGAGGAGGGCGGCTTGTGGCGCATCGCGATGTTTCTGGTCAACGGCACGACTGCCGAAAACGATAAACAAATGATGGATCCAGAAAACATGATATTTCAGCCGCAGATCAGGGTGAGGTTGGAGGGTCTGGAGCTGAGGGTTCCCGGTGATCCCCGGGGCGACGGTGAGGGGGTCCCGCACGGATTCATGACATCCGTCGTCTGGCGCGGCCCCGGGGATGGCACGAACACCGGGACCGGCCTCAGCGTGGATCCCGAGAGCTGGCCGGAGGCGCTTGGGGAGGATCGCAGGGAGGAGCTGGGTAAGCTGGCCGGGATCCTCCATCTGCGCGATCCACTGAAGAGCCCACCATTCCACTGGGTCGACGGGGAGGTGCTTCCCAAAGACCTGAGGGAGGGGTTCTCACGGGCCGACATCAGGACGGAATACCTCCCGATCTTCCACAGGCCAGCGCCCGCCTACGCGTCGGGGGAGCTGCCGGCCATGAGCGCCCGGGAACTGAGCGGGCTGGATCGCGAGGAGATGGCCGGGCGCTTGGAGCCCCTTCTGAGATACACGAAGGGGTGGATCGAGAGCCTCAGGGACGAGAATCTGAAGAAGCACCTGGAGGAGTATGTGCTCAGGCGCATCAGCAGGGGCGTGGATCTGATACGCAGCGACCGTGAAGTCTGGCTGGCATTCGCGTTCATGAACCGGGCGATGGACATCCAGTACTCCTGGGGCTCTAGGTCCGGGGCGGGGGGTTCCGGTGGTTTCACGTGGAGGCCGTTCCAGCTGGCCTTCATCCTGATGACGCTGGGCGACATCGTGGAGGGGTCGGGTCGCGGAAGGGACATAGTTGACGTACTCTGGGTCCCAACGGGCGCGGGAAAGACGGAGGCGTACACCGGCCTGCTGCTGTTCACGCTGGCGTACCGCAGGAGGCGCGAACTCAAGAGGGGCGGGAGGGGCGATGGCGTCGCCGCGCTCATGAGATACACACTGAGGCTCCTCACGATCCAGCAGTTCAGGAGGCTCGTGAAGGCCATCCAGGCGTGCGAGCTGCTGCGCGTTGCGGGGCTTGAGCGGCGCGCGACTGTGGGCTGGCTGCCCGAGTGCGGCTCAAGCTCAAAGAGGTGCCGTGAAGACCTCGGGGATCTGCTCGGGATGTACGGATTCGTGTGGGGGTCCACGCCCTTCTCGGCAGGCCTCTGGGTGGGAGGTCACGTGACGCCGAACCTGCTCAAGAAGAGCGGATGGTCGGACGGAGCGCTCGAGCTGCTGAAGCGCGATAATAAGGATCTTGAGGAGGAGGGCCCGAACCCCGCACAGGTGCTCCAGTGCCCCGCCTGCGGCGCGTGGCTCTCGCTGCCTCACGGGATCGCGCTCAGGCAGGGCGGAACCCACCGCCTGTACTGGGTCATCGGCAGGGCGGATGATTTCCCGCAGCAGGAGTGGGCCGCCGAGGTCGAGAGGCGCCTCAGGGATGTGGAGCGGAAGTTTGTGCTGAAGGAAGGATGGCGGGCGGGATTCAGCGTGCACAGACACCATGATCCCGACTATCTGACGGTCGAGGTCACGCTGGATAGCGGGAAGGGTGATGGCAGGAGGGGTGATGACCTCGGATATGATGACCTGAGTAGACTGTGGACCGCTCTGGAGAACGAGGGCATCGCGTGTGAGCAGGGTGGCCGGCGCGGATGCCTCGGCGTGCTGCAGTCGGCAAGGTGGGACAAACCCGGGTATTTCATCAGGAAGTACATGACCAGGTCGCGCGACCTCTCCGAGCATGACTTCGACATATTCTGCCCCAATCCGCGCGGGCCGGAGGAGCAGGGCGGATGCCCGCTCCACGTCCCCTGGGTGGGGGGGTATCCCCAGGGGCGCATGCTGACCTGGAGTCCGCCGGACGGCACCAAGTGCGCGGATCACCAGATACGGCTGCAGGATCGCAACCTCTTGGCGGAGATCCCCGCGCCCTTCAGATACGACTGCGGGGGCTCACAGCCGGATCACTTCATCTCAGACAGGGTTCCCATCATGGCGCTCACCGTGGACGAGCAGATATACGGTAGGCTGCCCTCCGTTGTGGTGGCGACGGTCGACAAGTTCGCGCAGCTGCCGCTCAGGTCCGAGACCGGCCTGCTGTTCGGCGACGTGCGTTCGTGCAACAGCATAGATGGGTGCTCCAGAAGGTCCTGCCGCGATGAGGGAAGCAGGCGCGCGACGTGCAGAGATCTGGAGCCCGGAGAGCGGCCGAAGCCGCCAGAGCTGATAATACAGGACGAGCTCCACCTGATAAACGGGCCGCTGGGGAGCTTGGTCGGCATCTACGAGGCCGCGGTGGAGCACATCGCGAGCGCAGCCGGCGTCAAACCGAAGTATGTGGCGGCGTCGGCCACGGTCTCCAGTCCTGAGGAGCTCGGGAAGGCGACGAATCGGCTGTACCTGAGGGAGGCGCTCGTGTTCCCGCCGGCATCGGGTGCCGGCCGGATGTTCACATGGCCGCCCGGGGGCACGCCGTTCGACGACCGGCCGGGAGCGCTCTACGTGGGCGTGCTTTCGCCCGGCAGGGGCCCGCTGACGCCGGTCATCAGGATCTGGACCGCCCTTCTTCACGCCGTGCGCGCCGCCCGTGAGCGGTGCGGCGACTGCGGCCGGTGCGGATTCCTCGACCGCTACCACACGCTGGTGGGCTACTTCAACGCCGTGAGGGAGCTGGCATATGCGGTCGGCATGTACGAACAGGACATGCGCCAGAGGCTGGACCTGCTGGACGCGCGCGAGGGGGTGCGGGCACCCCGCCCTCAGTGGCACATAGAGCTGTCCCGGCGCACGGGCTCCTCCATGCTGCCACAGGTGCTGGAGGAGCTATCGAGGGAGGGCTGCGCCGCTCCTGATGCCGTGTTCTCGACTTCCATGTTCGGCACGGGGGTCGACATTCCCAGGCTGTCGCTGATGGTCGTCCACGGCCAGCCCAAGGAGACATCGCAGTACGTGCAGGCCACGGGCAGGGTGGGGAGGTCACGGGGAGCGCTCGTGGTCACATTCTATCGCGCTACCAAGCCGCGCGATCTGAGCCACTACGAGTTCTTCATCGGGTACCACTCCAAGATCGACGAGCACGTGGAGCCCGTGAGCGTGAATCCGTACACGGAGGGGGTGGCAATGCTGGCAGGCCTGCCGGTGCTCGTGGCGATGCTCAGGGGGAAGCGTGATTCGCCGCTGGTGGAGGACGACGCGGGGCTGATAACCAGCAAGCGGGAGCTGGTCGAGGAGGCCATCGAAGCGCTGCGCGAAAGGGCATCGAGGGTTGTCGGAGATGTCTCCGCAAAGAGCTTCATCGACGTGGTGCATGGTTACATTGACAAATGGAAGCATGTAGCGGTTGAGGTCGGATCAGGTGAAAATGCGAAACTCTCATACGTCGAGTACTACGGAGCCAGCAGGCATGTGGTCTTCGGCGATGAGAGGCATCGCAGGAAAGGGTTCATGGTGGTTCAGGACGGATACCCCACGTCTCTGAGGGAGCTGGAGGGAACGTTCACGTTCAGGATCCGGAGGCGAGCCCGTGAACCGGAACCAGCCCGCACCGGGAAGCCGCAGGAGCGTGCGTCTGCGCCCCTCGGAGTTCTTGCTGAGCTACGGACCGGGCAGCATCGTGGTGACCCCGGACGGACCGGGCGTGGCACTAATGCCGGAGGCCGCGCCGCCCAGCAGCAGTATCCACCGGACGCTGCTGAAGCATCTGAGGGATCTCGACATAACGCCGCTGATCAAGATTGATCTCACGGGGATCATCGGCACCGCGGCCGGCGGGCAGCCCGCCGGGCAGGAGGAGCATGCGCTCGGTGTCGACGTGCGCGTCTACCGCGTGCCGACGGATGAGGATTTCCAGGATGAGGGCGGGTTCGAGTGGCCCGGCACCCCGTTCCCCAGCTACCACCTGTGCACCAATGCCCGTGGGCATGATGGAAAGAGCTACGTGCTGTTCAGGTGGAGGCAGGGGGGCGTCCCGAGATGTCCGGAGTGCGGGAGCAGAGACGTGCAGCCCATCAGGTACATCATGATATGCAACATGGGACACATGGACGACATCGACTGGTACGCGGTGGTTCACGGAGGTCAGGGATGCGTGACGGACTCCGGTGATGAGCCATACTACTACTGGATCGGCAGCGGATCGATGAGCTCCATACGGATCAAATGCGCAAGATGCGGGAAGAAGATCAGTCTGGCGGACCTCTACGGAAAGCCCCTGCCGTGCACCGGCAGGTATCCCGAGCGCGGCGATGCCCGCGAGAGGGACGACTCGCGGCCGCACAACGCGTATCTTGCGCAGAGGGGAAGCTCCAACGTTCACGTGCCGGTCAGGTTGTCCCTGATGGTCGTGCCACCGCTGGCGACGGATCTTCACGAACTCCTCAGAACTCCCCTCAAAGATGGTACGAAACTGGCGATTGCATTGAGAATTGCATTGAAATTCCGGTACGGTGATGTCCGGCTGACGAAGGAAATCCTAGAGGAGTTTCATGATAGTGACCCCTCCAACTTCCCGGAGGAGCTGTGGACGAAGTATCTGGAGATGAGAGATGAGATAACCGACCATGAACTCAACGAAGCTTGGAGGGATCTGCTGAACTTCCTCGACCTCGACAAAGGCAGCCTTTCGTATGGTGAGGTGATCGAGAGGGAGTTCGACGAGCTGGTGCGCGTGTCCCGCTCCCCCGAGGGATACCCGCCCAATCCCAAGGGACGGAAGTACACGCTGCTGGAGGTGAATCCTAACGACCGCAGGGAGGTGACGGTGGGAGGAACCACGTTCCACGTGGCGCCGGTCAGGCGCCTGACGGTGGTTCTGGTGCAGATCGGGTACCAGCGGGTGGCGCGGCCCGAGGAGGGTGTGAGGACCGTGAGCGTCTGCAGCAGGCTGGATGATGGATACTGGTGCCCCGGCGTGCGCGAGTTCGGCGAGGGCCTGTTCATATACGCCGGTGATGAGGGCGAGTTCGATGCGTGTGGTGGGGATTCCTCCCAAGATTCCGGCGCCTGCGATGAGTGGAGAGGCGTGCACGCGAGGAGGGAGAGCTATCCCGGGCACCTGTTCAGGGACGCGGGACGCCGCGTAGAGACGAGCCCGCTCTTCGTCTGGTGGCACACGTTCAGCCACATGCTGATGAGGGAGCTCTCGGCGGACGCCGGGTACCCGCTGGCATCCATGCGCGAGAGGGTCTACGCCATCCCCAGCGAGGAGAGTCCCTGGTCCGGGAGGGCCGGAGTTCTGATCTACACGTACCAGAAGGGCAGCGAGGGGACGCTCGGTGGCCTCATCTCGCTTGCTGACGAAGAGGACAGGCTCAGGAACTACATGCTCGGCGCCCTCAGGAGGGCGGAGCGCTGCTCCAACGATCCCCTGTGCGGCGCCTCCCGGGTGGCGTTCCCGTGGTTCAACGGCGCGGCGTGCTACGCTTGCTCCTTCGTCCCGGAGACCTCCTGTGAGCACCGCAACGCCTGGCTGGACAGAAGGCTGATAAAACCGCAGCGCCTCTCCGGCCCGTGATCGTGGTCAGCGGCGCCGAGCTGCTGGGCCCCGGCCTCAGGTCCTTTGACAGCGTGCTGCTGGAGCTCCTCGATCGGGCGATGGACGAGGTCCAGATAGCGGCGTACCTCATGGACCCCTGGGACGAGCTCTTCACGGCCCTCCGGAGGACGGTCGACAGGGGGGTGTCGCTGAGGCTGGTGCTGAACCGCATGCGGCAGCAGGACGGGCGGACTGTGAGGTTCCTCTGCGGGCTCGGATCGGGGGGTGGCAGGGTCAGCCTGCACGACTTCGATCTGCCGAACTCCATCCTGCACGCGAAGGTCGTGGTGGTTGACCGCAGGTTCGCGCTGGTGGGCTCCGCGAACCTCGGACCCGGCGGGCTCCACCGCAACTACGAGATGGGGGCGCTGCTGGAGGGCGGTGACGCCTGGAGGGCCGCCGGAGTCATCGACAGGCTGATCGGGCTCTCGAGGACATTCCAGTGCGGCCGGCCGCATAATGGCAGCCGTCCCTGATCGGACACTCACCGCACCGGGGTCTGTGGGGCCTGCACACAAGCGCGCCCAGATCTATCAGCGCGTAGTATGAGGCCGCGGGATCCGAGGGATCCACGAGATCGCTCAGGAGTTCCGCGAAGCGGGCGCTCCGCCGGGAACCGTCGCTCGCCGGAACGCCGTGGTACCTCGCGATGATCCTCACGATGTTCGTGTCCAGCAGCGGCGCGAACTTCCCGCACCCGAACACCAGCACGGCGGAGGCGATGTAGTCCCCGACTCCCGGCAGGCTCAGCAGCGCGTCGCGGTCGCAGGGCACCTCCCCTCCGAACCTCTCCACGATCTCGCGCGCCATCCTGCCGATGAGCTCCGTCCTCCACCTGAGGCCGAGCGGCCTCAGCATCTCCGCCAGCTCGGAGTCGTCCGCTGCTGCCAGCGCGGCCGGCGACGGATATCTCTCCACGAACCGCTCGTAGATCCGGGCGACGCTCCCGGCGCGCGTCCTGTGGAGCAGCACCTCCGACACCAGCACCCTGTAGGGCGTGCGGTTCTCCCTCCAGGGGAACCTACGGCCCCTGGCGAGCCACCAGTTCCTCAGGTTCAGGCTCGCGTCCACGTTCCCCGAGTCCACCGAGGATCGCCCCCGCCAGCGCGCGGCTGAAGGCCGGTGACACCGCGTCCGCCACCATCTGGTAGCGGTCACCCAGCGGCGTGCCCCGTGGGAAGACGTAGGAGTCGGGGAATCCCATGATGCGCATCGCCTCGCGCACCGATATCACCCTCCCGCCCGATGGATGGAGCGTGTAGGTCTTGCCCACGTGGCCG
>Ga0080005_113394_pt1 | contig 43406 bp, 42 predicted proteins | sample JossMetagenome_2_FD_69208 | JGI IMG/M metagenome (GOLD analysis project Ga0080005, IMG submission 69208) | Hot spring sediment microbial communities from Joseph's Coat, Yellowstone National Park, USA - JC3_ASED (SPADES assembly) (version 2) | ecosystem: Environmental > Aquatic > Thermal springs >...
CTACGACATAACCGATGACAGGAGGAGGATTGAGATAATGAATAGGCTCAAGTCCATGGGCTTCGTGAGAGTGCAGAGGAGTTTATACGTCGCAAGGGGCGGAAGCGCCCTGGCAAAGGATACCGCTAGGGCGATAAGTAGGTTGATGGGTAAGGAGGATTCCGTGGTAATACTCGTGGTGGACAACCAAACCCTGAGCAACGCAATAAAATTAGGCACGGCACAACTAAACATACCCAATGAACCACTGGTGATTTAAATGGACTACATACCAATAATCCTCGTTAAGGAGTACGCGTACTGCCCAAGACAAGCATACCTAAAGGCATTAACCATGTGGGAACCACCGACGGAGTCCATGAGGTACGCAAAGGATAAGGCAAGCACTGAGAAGCTTCAGGAGATCCTGAGGAGTAGTGGGTTTGATGGTGAGTTAATCACCGAGGTCCCCGTTAAGTCTAGAAAACTCGGTATAGTGGGTAGAGTGGATGCCGTGCTTATTAAGGGAGGCCACGCATTCATTATTGAGTCTAAAATCTCCACCGTGAGTAGGAGGGGATTGTTCACGAGGTATAATCACGTATTAATACAGGCCGTGGCCTACGCATTGGCTGTTGAGGAGACCATGAAGGTGACGGTGGACGGCGTAATAATCGTAAACCCAGAACAGGGCAGAGCAATTATCATCAAAGTCACACCCAACCTGAGAACCCAAGTTGTGAAGTTAATCATGGAACTAAGAAGGCACCTAGAAGAACAAAGAATGCCCACGAAAACAACGAACAAGGCCAAGTGTAAGGCGTGCTATTATAGTAAAAACTGCCCAGACTAAGCCCCTCCAAAGAACCAAGTTTATAAACACGTGAGTTAAAAGGTAAGGATTGTATGACTGAGTGGAAAGAGTTGCTTTCACCATGCCCAATAGGACTGGCACCGACAATAAGAGTCCAATTCAAGCCAGAGGGAAATGGGTTTTAAACACAGCTAGTTGGAGCTTTGGCCCACGCTCGGAGGGGAACCCGGTGAAGGCGCGGGCGCCAGCCCCGTGGGCACTGAAGGTTGATGCCCCGAGGGTGGGGGAGTTCCCGACAGAGGATGAGTCAGTGATTAGGGGCGCAGGCATGAGGGGAATGGGGCAAAGAACCTCAAACTATACCTATTATTTTCACTTAATTCGCAAACAACGCAAAAAGCAACGTTTTTGATTAATCCTGGTGAAATTCACACAAATAACCTAAACATCGCATAACTACGTCATTAATAACGACATCATTTAGAAAAACTGAACGCAAAACTACCGTCAGAGGCTCTACGATATTGAGGAACTGAATTGTTCGTTAGAGTTTTTCGAGCATCGTGATCGTCAGACCGTTAGAGACTTCACGAGCCGTGGTCGACCGGGGGAATAAACCCTCTGACGAAAGCCCGTGAACGGGGTAAGGAAAAACTTATAAAGAAGTTTATAAACCAACGACCCAGAAACTCCCTAAAGGGAGTAGAAGGTTTGCTATACCACCAACCGCACCAACACCGGTGAGTATGATGAAACTCCCTAAAGGGAGTAGAAGGAAGCCTGGAAATTCAAGGCTAGCGAAGTGGCAAGCTAAGTGAAACTCCCTAAAGGGAGTAGAAGGGAAAAGCCAGCCTCACACAATAAAAAACACCAGGCTAAGCCAGGAAACTCCCTAAAGGGAGTAGAAGGACTTGTTGCTCAATGTGCTTTTTAACGGCTTCCTGCACATCAGGCATGAAACTCCCTAAAGGGAGTAGAAGGAGCCACCCAGTGCCCAGCCACTGAGGTTGTCACCACAGCTAATGCGTGAAACTCCCTAAAGGGAGTAGAAGGCAACAGGCACGCTTGATAACTACCTCTACTCAATGACCGTGTCTGGGGAAACTCCCTAAAGGGAGTAGAAGGATCACGTGGGTTATGTACGTGTTGAAGTCCTCCTCCCTGTACTCATGAAACTCCCTAAAGGGAGTAGAAGGATTTATTCTGCTTGTTGGCCATGTCGACTTGTGCTTGTGCCTTAGAAACTCCCTAAAGGGAGTAGAAGGCTAACCACACAACAGGGGCAGAGGCGTAATGAGTGGTGGTCAGGCTTAGAAACTCCCTAAAGGGAGTAGAAGGTAATTTTAAAGGTTCTACGACCTAGACACCGGGCAAGTAGCTTGGGTAACAGAAAGGGAGTAGAAGGTAATTTTAAAGAGCATCCTCCTCAAAATCCACGGGAGTAACTGAAACTCCCTAAAGGGAGTAGAAGGGATGGTGGCACGGTCACTTCTGCTTGCACCTTGGCACAGATCACCGCCCACGGGAGAAACTCCCTAAAGGGAGTAGAAGGCTGCAGAACCGCCCGTGATTTCTCATCCACAAGTACATACTTGTGGGAAACTCCCTAAAGGGAGTAGAAGGACGGCCTGCTCAAACGCCCTCCTGCCCCAAAGCTTCGCCGTGAAACTCCCTAAAGGGAGTAGAAGGTACAGTCCAAAATAACCCCTGAGTTCGTTGATTTCGTTATTGACAGAAACTCCCTAAAGGGAGTAGAAGGCTCACTCTCTGCTTGAACACGTAAGGTATTTCGACAATACGGGCGTGAAACTCCCTAAAGGGAGTAGAAGGATTGTGGCTCTATCCCTTGCCACGCTTGCTGTGCCTGTTGTAGGGGAAACTCCCTAAAGGGAGTAGAAGGACTACCAAATAAAGCCAGTTACTCCTAACCCAACCAACTATTGAGAAACTCCCTAAAGGGAGTAGAAGGGTATTCACTACTTGCTGTATGATAGTGATGAAATGTGGGTTGGCGGAAACTCCCTAAAGGGAGTAGAAGGTACAACTAAGGAAAGAATTGGAGGGGTAGTGGCTCCAAGGATAGTGAAACTCCCTAAAGGGAGTAGAAGGTATAATATAAGATAGTGATAACAACATATAACACGGGACATAAAAAAGAAACTCCCTAAAGGGAGTAGAAGGAACGATACTACAGGCAATAGCCCAGGCGTTAGGCGTCAGCGGTTTGGAAACTCCCTAAAGGGAGTAGAAGGAAGCCATCGTGGATTAGTGTTGCTTATCAATCAATTGAGAGAAACTCCCTAAAGGGAGTAGAGGGGTTAATTATGAGTGGGTTGTGGTGGGGTTGATGAGTGGGGTGTTCGTGGGGTTAGTTTTTTGTTTTTCCTTTTGTTTTGTTTTTCTGTGCTTGTTGATGGTGTTGTTGATGTTGTTCATGCCTTCAAGATCTTTGTTAATGAGGCGTCCAGCCTATTGGATAGGCTTGGTGGTTTAACGAGCCTAACCATTGTTCCTATGCTCTTCACTCCCCGTAGGTATATTGATTACTCATCGATTGACTCCATCTATGCGGTTATCAAGGGTTTGGGTGGGGTTGATGGTTTGGGTGTTGTTTTGAACTCGCTTGGTGGTGATGCTGATGAGGCTTATTTATTGGGTAGGTACCTGCAGGGCATTTCCGGTTCTAGGCTTGTAACCTTCGTGCCCAGGTTTGCCAAGAGTGCTGCCATGATGATTGCATGCGCATCAGACGAAATAGTCATGACACCCATTGCAGAGCTGGGGCCCATAGACCCAGTCCTTAGGGAGCCTAGGACAGGTAGATACATACCACTACAATCAATACTCGAACTACTCACAATGCTTAGCAACAGGGAGTTGCCGAAGAACCTAGTCGCCGAGATACTCAATAGGTTACCGATCATCGAACTCGGAGACTTCAAGAGGGCTGTCGAGCACAACGTTGAATTATGCACAAAACTACTTAGGAATAGGATGTTTAAGAGCGAGCCCGAGAGGGCTGAGAGGGTCGCTAGGGCCTTGGTTGGTTTTAAGCAGCATAGTGCGGCCATCACGCTTGGGGATGCCGAGGAGGTTGGCCTAGTCGTTGGTGAGGCGAGGGGTGAGTTGAGCGACATTCTCTGGAGCCTCTACAACACATTCATGGGTAATGTGGTTGAGGTCGAGGAACTAACACCAGACCCGGAAAATGTCGAGTTCAGGCTCGGTAAGGGAGTAATCGTAGCCACCGTATCGGGAACAATACTGCACGATTTAGTACTAAGAAAAGGAGGTGAGGAGAAGCAAGGCACAGGTGGTGGAGATGCGTAGTCAGTGTAACTGCATAATGATAATAAGGACGTGCAGCGAGGAGTTGATCAAGGAGGCGATCAGGCTCGGCGCCTATGAGGCGCACTGCGAAGGTAATAGGTTAATTATTACCTGGAATAGAAAGAAAGAACCGCCATGCAGCCTAAAATGCCTAGTGATGCAGACGATGGGTGAGATAATTAAGGGTCGGTAGGTTTGGGTTGTTTGCTTTATTCATCCTCAACGATGCCCTTTAGGTTCATGAGTATTAATTCGTAGTACTTCATCGGTATTAACTGAGTCTCACCATAAACCTTCCTAATCAGCCTAATTACAGGTGTCCCAATGAAGTACCCATTGATGTCCAGCACGAGTTTTGCCAACTCGGTGAGTAACCCGGTGTATTTCCTATAGAGGTTCCCAGGTATAATGAGTACTTGATGGTGTGAAGGTCTTGGTTAGGATTAGTGACTTAAGTGGTGGCGTGGTTAGGTACTGCGTGGTCAGGTTCGATAACGCACTCGGAAAGGCGGAACTAAACCGCGTAGATAATGAAAACCAAGCCTAGAAAACATACCAAGAAGCATACTAAGGAGACCTAGTGCTTTAAGTTACCGCGTCATCAATAACGTAGGCACGCCTCAACCTCACCACCAGAGACCCAGCAAAACGTGAGACATTCACTGGGATACTTAGAAATAATGAAGTAAACAAAACAATAAATCGGAGTCTAAAATAGAAGGATTGAGGCATAGTTATCGATACGAGTGGGCATTGTTCTACGTGTAAGGACTCATTGTGGTGCTTCAGTAATAGGTTTTTAAAATGGGGCTTGAAGCCTTAGTTTTGGTATGCCTTGCTTGGTTGGTGATGATGGGAAGATCATTGTGTGCCTTGATACTCGGGAGGACATTGAGCGTAGTTTAAAGGCTACTGGGCAGGGTGAGGAGTACTTCGAGAAGTTCATGGAATTAATCAAGTCTATGGTTAAGAACCCAGAACAGAAGAATGATTCCACATAGTACCTATCGAATCTAAAACAGAGGAGTTGAGAATCTTCATGGGCTTGTAAAATGCATTGCTTGGTGTCTGCCGTGGGATTTAATGAGGCAGGTACCTACCGTGGCTATTATGCCGTCGGTCTCGATAAACCTGAATTCAATGCGGGGTTCGTAGGCAACGTCCGGTGAGTACTTGGTTAGGTTGTTGAGTTACTGATGTTAGGGCTGAGTGTGTTGTCGGTGTGGATTATCAGAGCGCCACTTCATGGGTTCACCACCAGTTAATGCATTAAGTGATGCACTCACACCAAACCCTGTGCATAAGGGGTTGGGATAATGTAACTAGGTTCCTCACCGTTAGTTGGGGTGGTTTGCCCTTCATTACCTTACTCATTACCTTGCTCACCACCCTCACACCCATTTCCTCGAGTTTCGACGGGTTAATTGTTTGGCTCTACGTATCCAGCGGCTTCTCCGTGGGATTTTGCCGTTGCATTCGTCATCAATAACTACCGTAGTAATCCTGAGCCTAAACGCGCCAATAATCCTCATAACGCCGTTGTTTATCATCACCATTTTCGACCTAGCCCGCGAAGTCAAGAGAAGCAATTACTTAGTTGCCGCGTTGCTTACAACACTCTTACTCCCGACTCAGCGACAGCCCTAATGACCAGCGTCGTAACTGAGGTCGCGCACGGATGGATTAGTGCTAATACCAACCGAGATAGCAACAGCAGCGTTGATCACCATAACCGCGGTTAAGCATTTGGACGTTCTCAAGGTCATCTTTATTAAAAAGGTAGCTAGGTTCATTCAGAGCAGGTTTAGAAAACTAGAAGTATCTGAGGTTAGGTACGAGGATTTGCTAAGCGAAGCCTATTCGCACTACCTAAAGTACCTAAAATTAACTTAAAGATAAGATGAAGTAATATTTAATTGGACTCACGGATGAGTTCGTATGTGCTGCGCTATGGCTGATTTAAGGAGTAAGGTTCCAGAGATTCAGGATCGCTGGCTAAAATTTGTAAAGGATCCTTACTACAGGATGCAAGCTGAAAGTCTTGGGACTGTAATTAACCTTCTTACTGAGCTTATGTACATTGAGCCTGGTCAATTCATCCTGGAGTTCCTTCAGAATGCTGAAGATGCTTTAATGGAAGCTGGTAGGAGAGGGTACTTCAAGGTTGAGCTTTACGGAGATAAAGTTATCATAAGTAATAATGGTAAGTCGTTTGATGAGAAAGATCTTGAGAGTTTATGTGCTATTGCAAGTAGGAAGAAGCCTGCACTTGGATATAAAGGCTTCATAGGTATTGGATGGAAGTCTGTGTACAAAGTCTCTAACCATGTAGAGGTATGTTCAGCTGGAATATGCTTTGAGTTTAATGAGGAGTTCTGGAAGAAACCTGAGGCACAAGAGATTTTGAAGAAGTACGATTTGAAGCCGGATGGAGTCTTATGGCAAGCAACACCAATACTGATTGAACCAACAGAGGCCTTGCCAAAAGACGAAACCCGCTTCACCGTATACCTCAAGGACCCGTCCCTAAGCATCGAAATCGCTAGAGTGCTTGATGAATTGAAGCCTCCAATATTTCTATTCCTAGATCACGTAAGCAGCATTATAATCAGTGATCATGTAAACAACAAACATAAGAGCATAAGCTGGTTTGTAGAAAAAGAGGAGATGTTCAACGATGTAAAGGTAAGGGTTGTAACGGTTCACGTTTCTGAGAAGGGAGGTACCCCTACATGGAATAAGTTCTTGGTGTTTAAGAAGGAGTTTGAGGTACCTGAATACGTTAAGAAAGATCCTGTGAGTGTAACGGCTAAGAGAGGAGATGTTGTGAAGAGGGAAGTGGCAATAGCCTTTGAGTTAGATCCTGTCACGGGCGATTTAAGACCTATTGAGGAAGCCAGGTTTTGGTTGATGTACTCATTCCTACCGTTAACAGAGGTTAGAACAGGTCTTAAGTTCCTTATTCAAGCAGACTTCATTGTTTACCCTGGTAGAAGGTACATAAATGTTGGTGCTAGGTGGAATCACTGGATGATGCAATGCTTAGCAGAACTTTTGAAAAACGTCATCAATTACGTTAGAAATGGGTTCAAGAAATCGTACCTGGCAGCCTTTGACTACAGACCTGTGGGTGACGAGATCTGGTACAAGCTTATAGAGCCATACATAGTCAAGACAATAAAGGAAGTTCTTGAAGACCCTACAGTTCTATGTTACAAAGGGCATGAAGTTAGGTTGAGTCAGGTAGCGAAAGCTTCTGAGGAGGTTTACGAGCTTATTAAGTATAGGCTTTTCGATGAGGAAGACCTCAAGTATATTTATGGTGTTGAGAAGCACATTCTAGATCGAGAGTTTAAATTGCGTGAGGTAGATGAGAATAGGGTGTCTAAGTTAACCTTAGTAGATCTTCTTAATGAGAATCTGCTTAGGGCTTTGATGAGTAGGGGTTTGGATAAGGCTATAATATTCCTAAGCAAAGTCTATGAGCTAGCTCGTGGAAAAGGCATTTATATACCGCCTGAGAAACGCTTCATTGTAACATCTTCCGGGGGGCTAAAGCTTGCTAGTAATGTGTATATTCCTAAGATGCCGGAGCGCGTTATTGAGATTAGCAGTAAGTTCCCTGAAGTAGACACATACCTCAAGTCTCTAGACTTTGTTCATGAGGAGATGACTAAACTTGTTGGTGAAGAGGCTCTTAAGTGGCTTGGCGTTAAAGAAGTTAGTTTGAAGGAAATTGCTGAGAAAATAATCTTGAACCAAATTGTTACGAGAAATCCACCACCAAATAAAGAGAGGTTGCTTGCCGCCACACTCTTGGTTAAGCAGTCAGGTATAGTCGTTACTGAGCCTATATGGGTATTAACGAAGGATGGAGGTATTGAAAAGTCAGATAATGTTTGGAATCCAGAACTCTTTACAGGTTTTGAGGACGTTGCAAAACTTTTAGGAGTTAAGCTGCTTGATGTTGACGCTTACACGAAGTATGACGGTGATGTTGAGGGTTGGAAAGGATTCTTTGGAAAGGTTGTGTTGGGCTATGGACCACTATACGAATGTTACACCAGTCCTCCGCGCTGTGATTTACACAAATATGTCCAGGATCTTATCAACAAGGTTAAAGAAGCTTTGGAGGAGAGAGTCTCCATTGACAATAACATAAAGTTTGTTAGACTTCTACACAGATTGTGGTGGCATTCATCTTTAGCTCAATGGGGCAAGGTTAGGGTAAAGCTTGTTACGGATGAAGATAGCTTTGCGTACTCAGACCAGTTACTGCTACATGATATTTATGGTGCTACTGAGCAGTGGTTTAAGTGGAAAGCTATGGGCTTCACTATAGGACCCTTCGTAAGCCCGAGGTATCTTGAGAAAACTGAAGAGGCACCTTATTGGAAAAAATTCTTTGTTGATGTCCTAGGTGTTAAGGAGAGCGCCAGTAGTGAAGAAATTGAGAGATTTGCTGAATGGTTTACTGAGATAAGGCTTAGTGGGAAAGGGTACAGGATTGTTGGTAAGGGTGATGGATGTGATTTCAAGGTTAATGTAAGTGGGGAGGTGATATGTGTAGAGGTTAAGGGACGAAGGGCGAGCATTGATGAGCTAGATGTTGAGTTGACAGAGAACGAGGTAAAGACCGCGCTGGAGCTGAGAAGTAGGTACTGGCTTGCAATAGTCGAGAGCATACCCAATAGCCCGAGACTGTGGATCCTAAAGAATCCAACAGGATTACTCGCAGGATTAATCGCTAGGATTAAGATCTACGGTGAGAATATTAAGAAGCACGGTGAGTTGTGGAATGAGTAAGCAAAAAGCTTATTTCAAGTTCTTAAAGCAATTAATGACTTGATGAATAAGTATCTGGCTGAGGGCTCTGTAGAGGAGACTGTATCATTATACTACATCGTTGTACACGGTTTTGATGTAGCACGTCAGTACATAATGTTAAAGTTCGGCTTCTTAAGCTCCCTAACGCTTATGTAATATCCCCCTCACCTTTCGCAACGACTCTCCTCAGCTTCAATTCCTCTACAGATATTTTAAAGTAGAACACTGTGCAATAACAATCTCCATCCATGTATATGCACCTATACTCCTCAAAACGAAACCTCCTATCCAAGCCCCTCTCGAGAAGGCTGAGAACTCACTAAAGTCATTAACTCCCTTCTTGAGATACTCAACCCTTCTAACAACGTTGTTAAGAGTAGCTTGAGTCTCATTACCTGTAACATATGCTTGCATAGGGGCTCCTTCTTATCTCTCAGAATTGCGAATGTCTTATCCTAAGTAACACTGTGTATCCTTAATCTCCCCAGCTTTTTGATGTAATTCGGGATTCCTCTTCTTGAGGTAGTAAGCTAGCTGAAGGCCTCTAGGAGACATGATTCCCACACTAGGCAACATAAAGCTTCTAAGCAGAATAAGTTGATGTTAGATGAACTCACGTTGTTCATTTCTAAGTTTATGTAAATAATTTAAACTGGGTTGGAAGGGTGAAACAGGATGAATTATGCTCATGTACTTAAACCTCGGTTTAGACTTGACATTAAAAATGTAGCCAAACAAACCACGATAAAACCGCCAGCAACACCGCCTAAGATAGCACTGACGATGTCAAACCAGCTCATTAAGCCATCACTCACCATGCCTTTTAAAGGCACTGCGCGTCGGCAAAAATCAAACAACAAACCCTAGGCGCGTGCCTTAAATATCACCTCCTCAGCTCCTCGTGCTTTAGTAATCAATAATGCTTAATTAATATGTGGTCAAGCGCCTACCCAGTGACGTCTATAACCTCCTTACGTAATCAGCCCTAATCGTATAGGTAAGCTTCCTCAAGCAAACAAGCGTAAGGATAGAACAAAAACCACTATCAGAGACTCCTTGCTATTGGAAGTCCGTTAGAGTTTTGTGTGTTGTAGTCGTCGGGTTATTAGAGGATTCGCGAATCACAAGACAATCACTTGTATAAATCCTCCAACGAGAATCCGTAAACGAGACAGGGAGAAACTTACAAAGAAATTAATAAATCAACAACCTAGAATCTCCCTAAAGGGAATAATTAAGGTTAAGTTATCTTTCTTTAAGATAAGATCTTTCCAATGAGTTCAAGCGCATCAATTGATAGGGTTGTTGAGGACGCGGTTGATAAGCTTGAGAGGTTTGTGGATATCCTCGACTTGGCGTATGACTACGTGACGACTGGGGTTAGGGGAGCCAATACCGCGAGGAGGATGCTGAGAGAGTTGAAGGAGAAGAGGTTGCTCAATAAGAAGCAGCAGGTTAGGGATGCGGTGAGGAGGACAGTGGAGGACTACGTGAAAGCGCACCCGAGGTACACAACCGATGAGTTGAGGAAGGTCGCCTACAATGCCTTAGTCAACGCAGTACTTGACGACCTAAACTCAATCGCGTACATAGTTGCCCAGGACATCGTGAAGTTCAGGTTGGACGCTGGGGTGCTTAAAGGCAGGCTGGAGGTGTTCACAAACCCCCTCATACCGCCGTTCATTGAAGCACTGGATAAGAGACTGGAGGAGATGGGTAAGGCACCACCCACCGCGCCAGCCCCAGTTGCTCCGCCAAGACCAAGGAGAGAGAGGAAGAGCCTTGTTGATTGGCAGTACATAATACCGCCCCCACGGAATAGGGAGGATGAGTGGAGGGACTGGCTTGAGAGCGAGATTAGGATAACTAAGCACGTCCCGCTGTGCTTGAGGGCATCACTGATTTACCCATACTTTCCATGGTTCACCTTTGCTGACACCGGAAGGAAGGTGCTCCCAGTGTATATTGGAGACACATTCTCATCTGAATGCAACATAAATGGTTATAGAGACACGAAGTTCACCGAGAACTACTGTGCCATAATGGCTCCCGAGTACTACAACCCCAAGGCTTTGAAGACCTTCTGCGACTTATCATTCCCAGTGCTTAACCCCAGCGACATGGATACGCTATATATCGAGAGCGCCACGGAGCTCAAGAGGATTGTGAAGGGCATACTCCAGATAAACGCTGTGACGGAGAACCTGTGCAAGAACTTCCTGATCCCGACAAGGTTCGTTGAGATAACGGTCGAGGAGTGCATAGATAGGCTTCGGATTGATGATCTCCTTTTAAAGGAGCTCTATGACGTTATGTCATCAATAGATAAACGGATGGAGGATAATTATGCAGACCACCCGTACTCAATACCCGAGGTCGAGAGGATTTTAAACACAACCATCATGTCCCAAATACTGAAGCCATCATTCCACGAAGCCGAGAAGGAGGTCTCCCACTCCTTCTTCACTCCATTCGGAAACGCCACAGGAGTGCCTGGGCGTGCACTGATGTTCTTGAGGTCGCTGAGGATAATTGTTGAGATCTACAAGAGATTTGGAACCCTCAACAGCAATGAAGCAAAGGCGGAGCTCATTAGTCTCTACCCGTGCGAGACATATGTTTATTACAGCCCAACCTTAAACGCAAACCTCTACTTCACAGTATGGAACGGAAAATGCAACTTCAGCAAGATAAAGCAATACACAAGGACTCTATTTGAATTAGAAAGTTAGTATTATTATGCCGTATTACTCCCCAATTTCAAGTGCCGTATAGGGCTATACATTCACGAACCCCTAATTTAGGTAGTTAACAGCACACCCTGGGTGCGTATTTGAGATACCATTGGCGTAACTCTTCATGCCTTGGGCTCCAGTAATGCTCGATGAGCACCCTGAACTCGCTAGGTGGTGCACGACCCTGTAGGGTGTTCACTACGGACTCGGGCACTCCCTGGCTTATCATGTGGGTTGCGAAGAATTTCCTAAGCTCATATAACTCGAACTCCCTACCCAGGACTTGTCTCGCTGCCTCCTTAATCTCACGCCTAAGCCTGCCTTGGTCGTATGGGATTAGTCTCTTCGCCCAGGTCTCGGTATTGACTCCCACGCCCAAGTAGTCCTGGCTCATCCTCTCTATGAATGACTTCACGAAGGACCCCCTCCTGGGTAGGTAATTGGTTTTAACCCACTCCAGGAACTCTGGGCGTAGGAAGGCAACGAATGCACGCTTGGTTGCCGTGACCTTACCAACCCTGAGCATGCCGTGCTCCAGGTCTAGGTCATCAATGCCTAGTAGGAAGGGTTCACCAGGTCTAAGCCCGGTCTCTGCTAATAAGGCGAAGTAGAATTTACTTTCTATTGTTGGTAGGCTTTGCCATATTCGCCTCAACTGGTCGATAGTGGGTGGTTTAACCTTATTGTGGCTCCTCGGCTTCACTACCGTGAAGCTGTTGTAGAGCAGGGCGAAGAGCCCAGGGTCCCTGAGCTTGAGCACAGTCTTCAAGAACGACTTAAGGCTGTAGGTCGTGTGCTTTAGGACGTATTGCTCGCCCTCCTCCGCAAGGCTTGATAAGTACTCCCTAACACCATCGGGCGTTAGGGTCCAGTTCAGCTCGGCCAATGCCTCGCGTATGTACCTAACCTCGTCACGGATAGTCTTCTCACTGAGCCCCTTCAGCCCCTTAGCCTTGACAAAATCCTCAATATCCCTCTCAGTCACTACCCAGGATGTCCTGTACTCACGGAATTCCTCACCAAAGGCTTGCCTGAGCATGTCGAAGAGTAGGTTCCTAAAGGACCTATCCACCAGAGCCTTCTTAATGACTCGAATGGCGTCATCGGGCGTGGCGTCCACAGTTGGTGGGGCACTACCGACTAGTCTCGCGTACTCCTCAACATCAATGAACCTGAGGAGGGACTTGAGGAGTTCGTCACTGATGGGTATGAGTCCATGCCTAACCCTGTACATGTAGGTCTTGTCGTAGCCCAAGTCACTCGGTTTGACGCCCTTGACCTGGGTCACGTAGTCGAGGATTTTACGCCTAACCTCTTGTGGAATGGTCTCGACCCTAATCATTGAGGGGTCCATGCACGCCACCTCGTGCTTGGTTGCCCAACTGGGTTACCCAGCTGTTTTGCTTTTTAAGTACTACCTGCACACCGCCTCGCTCGTGGATTATGGAGGCTAGAAAGGGCTCTGGACCCGTTGACCCCGGTTCGAATCCGGGCCCGGCTACCATCACTGGGGATGGTCTTTGAGCCTTTTTGATGCCTCCCTGTAGATTGGGTCCAGGAATTCGTAGTCCTTAATTATACTTAACTTCTCCAGGTAGATAATGCCTAATCATATGCCATGTTATAAGTAATACCTTTATCCCTGGCAATAAATGCTTATAATTGAAAAATAGACATGCTAAACGCAGAAATAGCCGTGGTGATCTAGTGCAAAAGTCTAATTCTATTAAGCCCCATGAGGAATAGTACTATGGCTGTCGTAATTATGGTGGTGAAGTAAATCGCTAAAAGTGCTGTTACGATTGAAATATTCGTTATCAACCCAAGCAATAATGCATTATTCAAGTACAATAGGAAGGAGTCGATGTAGGTATGTGCGGCGATGTTTATGGTTAGCCCTGTAAGCCTATGCCTAATAGCCTGCATATACCTTAGGAACATTGATGCACCTGGGTGGAATAAGAATGAGATTATTGGCTGAATGGCGATGCCCACGTATTGCGCGTATAATAATATGTCTGGCAATCCATGAGGGGCGAATGGGGTTAATGATTCTATATATGAATACGCCAATACACCAACTAGGCTATTTAGTATCCCCACTGCTATGTCTATTAGTGCGAAGCCGTAGCCTACGTATAATGCCGAGGCTTGCTCCCTATCCTTAACCGCGAAGTATCTCGCAACTTCCTGGCACAACCCAGCCATGAATCCTGCATACAATGAGAGCCATAGAGCGTAGGGTTTTAGTAAATTAAGCATTAGGGCGTTAGTTTCCGAAATGCTTCTAGCGCTTAGTATTGATGGTAGCGCCTTAATCACAATTAACATAGCCGGAATTGATTGGAGCATCGACTGTATAACAATGGCTAATAACATATAACCCACACCAATGAAGACCCAACCCCTCCTACCCCTCCATAAAGTCCTATTGAAGGCTATGTAAAACACCACTGATGAGACTACCCAGTAAATAGTCGTTATTAGCGTTGTTAGTAACGTCGATGTTGAAACCGCTAAAGTTACCATTGCTACCTCACTCCATAACCACACGGTCAACTCCTCGCTCTGGCTCTACCACGACTGCTGTGCCGTATGCTATTATCTCGTCCATGTACTCGCTTATTTCGTTCGAATCAAGCCTGAAGCTTATTATGGCGTTTGCCCCAAGCTCCTTGGCGTGTTTAATCATCCTCTCTATAGCCTGCCTCCTAGCCTGTTCAGCCAATTCCGTGAACTCTTGAATCTCTCCACCAACCAGTGACCTGAGTCCAGCTAGAAACCTACCACCAAGCCCCCTCGACCTAACCGTGATGCCCAGTGCAACGCCAATTACCTTAACCACCCTGTAGCCTGGTATGTAGGGTGTCGTTACAACGATTACATCGCCCTCCCTAATGGCCATATTAATATCATCACCACGTTACCATTTTTAAATGTCTCTGTTTCTGCTGTTGGTAGAATGATTATTGGCTGATTTTAGGAATGCCTTACTGATTAATGGTTCTGGTGTGCAGTACTTATTATCGATCTTCACAATCCATGAGGAATCCATTAGTTGCCTTAGATAATTATGGATCCTTGAATCACTGATTTCGACCCCCTCCCTGATCTGGAGGGTGCGCTTGATCTCACTCCATGTGGAGCACTTAGCCACTGCCTGCATTATGGTGTAGTACCTTCTTCTCGTGGTTAATTTGTCCAGGAGGAAATTCCTGAACTCAGCCTTAATCAGCTTAATCGCATGGTTTACCGTTTCACTTAGCGCCCTATCTAAGTCACGGTACTCCACGTACTTAAACCCGAAGTAGGTTAACCAGCCGGGTATACCACCTATTTCACGGTAAACTTCATCGTAATCCTTGAAGTTAATCCCAAACTGGCTGAAACCAAGCTTAAGGAACTCCCTAGTCTCGTCCTGGTTAAAGGGCTTGAGTTCTATCGTGCTCATGGCACGCCCAAATAACGGTGAGTCCGGGTCTTGGATCTTGAGGAATCTGTAAAGTAGCCCCATCTTGGATCCACTAATTATGAACCTAATCTTCCTTAGATTATCGTATGAGTACGCAAGTATGGGTAATATGTTAAAGCCCCTCATCCTTATTAACTCCTGGGCCTCATCAAGGACAACAATGACCTTATCGTCAGCCCAATCATTCAACGAGTCAAGGAGGGATGCAAAAGAGACCCTCTTGCCAGCCTTCCAGTAAAACAATACTTGATTGCCCATTATGCTTACTCCCCTTATGTTCCTTAAGGCATTTAATAGGTCTGGAAATCTCTTAATTAGTTTATTAACCTCATGTTGAAGCCTAAGCACAAAATCTCTGTACTGCACATATTGAATCTCTTCAAACCTCCTAAGGTCTATGTAAATGCTTGGTAACCCCAACTCCTTAAGCGCCACCTTAATTAACGAAGATTTACCAGTCCTCCTAAAACCAAGTACTAACGTTATTGGGGAGTATAAACCCTCAAGTCCCTTAAGTTTATTCAATTCCTCCTCCCTATCAAATAAATCATTCCTATCCTCCTTAGGTAGTAAATCAAAAAGCACTACCACCCCCGGAAGTTACTTCTGCCCCCGGAAGCTTAAAAACCTAATGTTGCCGTGAAGCATGGTAACTATGACTTAATCCCAATCCTTGTCAAAACCGTAATGAGAAGCCTTCTATTAAGCTTCTCAAGCAAACCGAGTAGACTTCTTATTGAATCTTGCCAATACGCCTAATTCTCAGTACAACTACTAATGGCCGTTGAAAATAACCCAGTTTACGTTATGGTCAGCGAGCATGGCATCACAAGGTATCTAATGAGGATCGATGAGGGTTGCTGACGCATCTTAAGGATGGTGACGCGAACGTTAAAGATACGTTGATGGATCACTTGGCACTACTGACAGATCACCTTAGCCAGCACATAGATAAGGAGAATTAAGGCCTCTTCCTGAACCAATGGACCTAAGCTAGGTGGAGAGCAATAGGAGTATTGGAGATGTAGGGAAGAGCACAATCACGGTTACTGAGTCTCTAAGGTAAACGAACTGGAGAGTAAATATGGGGTTAAGTAGGGGCCGACCTTCGCTACATGTAATACTATTTATAAAACAATGTATACCACTTAACCAATGAGTGAGTACAGGTTTAAGCCCATAGGGATCGTTGAGGTTGGCTTCCCAAAGTCCAACGATCCTGAGAGGGGTCGCTATGGAAGTAGGTATGAGTTCGTTGGCGTTGTTAGGATTTACGATGAGTACGTCGATGGTTTATTAAACCTCGATGAGTATTCGCACATAATCCTGGTCTACGTGTTTCACGAGACTAAAGAGACACGGTTAAGGGTTAAGCTAAGAGGCTTTGATAAGGAGGTCGGTATATTCGCCACAAGGTACCCCATTAGACCAAACCCAATTGGTTTGTCAATACTTGAACTCGTCAAGGTAGAACCACCTAGGCTCTGGCTTAGGGGCCTTGATGCTTGGACGGGTACTCCCGTGCTTGATATAAAGCCCTATGACTACTATGACGTTGTTAAGAGACCAAGGGTGCCTAGGGAGTTTGAGGAGGAGTGGTTAAGGAGTTACTCCGAGAAGGGGTATGGTAAGTATGCGCCTTGGCTAGGTCCGTGCAAGGATACATAGCATATAAACTAGGAAGTATCCACGCACGATTGAGGTTCAAATGGCAAATAGCATAAAGGGTTGTATTTCTGAGAACTTGGTTAATGCATTTATTATTTTGCCAAAATTAGGAATTATAGAGCGATTATAGCCATAAATCATGTCGTATTTGTCATATGGATTTACTAAAATTATAATGATTTATTAGGTTATAGAATTGGAAATCCTTATAATCAAAGGTTTTATCATTTAAGTGTATGGTCAATGAAAATGATGAATTCGTACCCCACGCCATCCACACATGGTTTGGATATTTAAAGGTACGTGGTGTTATCGTAACTCGGGATGAGGGTGCTAAGTACGGTCAATATGCTAGGGATACCCAGGAACGCATTAAGAATGCCTTATCGACATACGGTTGGGTTTACTGCGTTGATTGTAGGAAACCACTATTTGATCTTAATGAAGCTCTTGAACATGCTAAACGTGGGCATTTACTGACTAATGAATTCATGAGGGATGAGGTGGCAGCCGAGGAAGTTCCTATGGTTAGTTAATGGCTTGTTCAGTTAAAATGGAGTAGACGTCCGATATTTAAATTAACCTCATTAATCAGTCGTAGTGGCTGGTAATGAATGAGTTAAGGTATATACTTGGTGGTCCCCAGGGTGGTGGCTTAGAGACGCTCTCCGAGTTGCTTTCATGGGCGTACGCGCATGCTGGGTATGGTGTTATTTCCGATAGGGAGTACTTCTCGAATATAAAGGGTAGGCATAGTTACATACATGCCACGGTATCAGCTACGGAATTACCAAGGCACTTGACGTATCCCGTAGACATAGTCGCTGCCATGGATGCGGAAACTGTGTTTACGCATTTTGATGATCTCAGGGATGGTGGATATATCATTTATAATAGTGATGATGATAACGTGAGCTTCACGAGCATACCAAGCATGGAGAGGGATTTGAGGGAGAGATTGACGAGCGAATTTAAGGAGCTTGGGGTTGATGGTACTGTAAAATCCGTGGTTAAGTACCTCCAGTCGAATAGGAAGGTTAGGGTTGTTGGGCTCAGCTTTAAGGAGTTGCTGATGGAGATTGAGAGGCGTGAGGGTATCGTACCATCACAAGCCTCGAGGTACATAAGTACCATACTTGCTGGAGCCGTGGCGGCAATAACCGGCATTAATGAGGAGGATCTTGATTATAGTCTTAAGAGGAGGTTCGTGAGGGAGGACTTGTATAGGCATAATAGGGCCATGGCCAATATAGTCATTGAAGCTGTGAAGGGGCAATTCGGCAGTGAATTGAAGCTTGATAAGCCTAGCGTAAAGGTGTCTGGTGTCCTTGTAGCCAGTGGTAACGATGCAATAGCGATGGCTAAGATTGTGGCTGGCGTTAGGTTCCAGGCGTATTATCCAATAACGCCGGCAGCTGATGAAAGTTTCACTCTTGAGGAGTATGAGGCGCTGGGTGGTGAGGGTTCAATAGTAGTTTTCCAGACTGAGGATGAGTTAGCTGCCATAAACGCAGCAATAGGTGCGGCGTTAACTGGTGCCAGGAGTTCCGTAGCCACGAGTGGTCCCGGCTTTGACCTGATGGTTGAGGGGCTCGGTTGGGCTGGTCAGAATGAGGTACCTGTCGTAGTGACATACTACCAAAGGGGCGGACCCAGTACTGGGCAGCCGACCAGGGGTGGGCAGAGTGACTTATTGTCATCGGTCTTTGCATCACACGGTGAGTATCCGAGGATTGTGCTTGCGTCTGGCGATCATGAGGAGGCGTTCTATGACGCAATCGATGCATTCAACTATGCCGAGACATACCAGGTACCCGTCATACATCTCGTGGATAAGTTCCTAGCAAACACCATAGCCACAATACCTTTACCCAACCTGGATGGTATTAGGATAGTCAGGGGAAAACTGGCACCGAAGGGTCTTACTGAGTATAAGAGGTTTGATTTATCGTCCGTAATATCTCCAAGAGCATTTCTAGGGGATTATGTCATGTGGTACTCGGGTGATGAGCATGATGAGTATGGACACATTGATGAGGATCCCATTAATAGGATTAGGATGTTTGATAAGAGGATGAAGAAGCTCGATCTGATTGAGAAGGAGATACCTGAGGAGAGGAGGTACTCATACTTCGGTTCGGAGAGGCCTGATATCGTGATAGTCGGTTGGGGTTTCGTTAAGGGTGTCGCTCTAAAGGCGATAGAGGAATTGAGCGGTGAAGGCATCAAGGCATCTTACTATCACATAAGGATGTTTATACCATTCCCAAGGGAATCCATCACAAAGATCGCAGGAGAGGTTGGTGTAGATAAGCTCGTGGCCGTTGAACATAACTACCAGGCCCAAGCCTCAAGGCTTGTTGCAATGAATACGGGAATCACCGTAGGCAAGTCCGTTGTTAAGTACACTGGTAGACCAATTTATGTCCATGAGTTGGTCAATGCGATCAAAAATATCATGAGGGGAAGTGTTAGGGAGGTGTTGAGCTATGGCGCGTAAGTTAACAATTAATGACTATAAGACTAATGTGTGGGTTGATTGGTGCCCAGGCTGTGGGAACTTTGGAATACTATCGGCAATGTACCAGGCATTTGCCGATTTGCAGCTAGACCCAGAAAAGACCGCGGTTGTCTCAGGCATTGGTTGCAGCGGTAAGACAAGCCACTTCATCAATGTGTCCGGTGTACATACGTTACACGGTAGGTCATTACCATACGCCGAGGGTATAAAGCTCGCGAATCCGGATTTAACAGTCGTGGTTAATGTCGGCGATGGCGATTTACTAGGAATTGGCGCAGCCCATTTCGTGGCCTTAGGTAGGAGGAATGTGGACTTAGTCGTTATAATGCATAACAATACGGTGTATGGCTTAACGAAGGGACAGGCAAGCCCGACACTTGCCAGGGGACTCCAGCCTAAGGCCCTTCCGAAGCCTAACCTGCAGGATGCGGTTAATCCAATAGGCCTTGCCATAGCCTCTGGTTATACTTTCATAGCCAGGGGTTACGCGGCTAGGGTGCAGCATCTCAAGGAGTTGATCAAGAAGGCTATTCAGCATAAGGGTTCCGCCTTCATTGAGGTTTTACAGCCCTGTGTGACCTATGATAACATACACACGTATGATTACTACAATAAGAGGGTTTATGACCTACAGGAGGAGGGTTGGGACCCAATTGTCAAGAGTCCGGAGGAGTTCCCGCAAAAGGCTGCGCAGGCCTTGATTAAATCATACGAGGGTGATGGTAGGATACCCATTGGCATATTCCTGGTAAATCCACACGTGCCAACCTTTGAGGAGAGGTACGCCCAGAGACTGCCGAATTACCTAAAGGTGCCGCCAGCCAAGGAGCCTATTGAGGTTGATGGTAAGACCATGATAACAATGAGAAGGTTTAAGGAGTTATTTGGTAAGTACATCATTGAGTTCAAGCAGTAAACCTGCCGGCCTTTCCATAAAAACAACACTCTACCCGCAATCTTTATAACAACCCTGTCTGCATTATTACCGATGTCGTTATATTATGATTTAGTCCCCACGGGAATACCAGGGCTTGACGAAGCCGTCGGTGGTGGTTTGATCAGGGGTAGGACGTACTTAATAAGCGGTGAGACAGGTACGGGTAAAACCCTTTTATCGCTATCCTTCCTCATCAATGGCATTTACAGGTATGGCGAGCCTGGAATATACGTGTCGGTCGACGAAACCTACGATCAATTAATGAACGGTGTTAAAAGGTTTGGTTGGGACCTGGAGGCCCTTAGGGAGCAGGGATACCTAGAAGTACTAATTCCCGAGATGGACATAATAGAGAAGATTAGGGAGAAGGACCCAATAACCGTCGCCAAGTCCCTGGTGTACACAATAGCCGACTACGCAAAATCCCTGGAGGCCCAGAGACTCGTCATCGACCCGATAGCACCGCTGGTCACGCTTGAGAAGGATATCCAGGTGCTTAGGGAGTACATTAGGGCACTTGTTATGGGTATTGAGAGGGAGGTTGGCGTGACCACGATTATAACCACGGAAATACCCACGGGAGCCAGAATGATTTCTAGATATGGTGTTGAGGAGTTCCTAGCCGCTGGAGTTTTCGTAATGGGACTTGCGCAGACAACTGAGGGCGAATTTAAGCGCTACCTATTCATTAGGAAGATGAGGTGGCAGGCTGTACAACCCACGATACTCGAGGTTGAGATACAACCAAAGATTGGTATTGTGGTTAAGGGACCATTAAAGGATGTGCATATACCATTTTATGCCCTGATGATTTAATCAATTCACCTTAATAAATAACCGCAAACAATCACCTATCACGCCTACCCTCTATAAACTCTATAAGCCATTGATACGCAACCTCTGGCGGTGCATGAACTGGCGGGTTCTTGAAGGCCCAGGCTGATAAACTAATCAGTGGACCACCGATTTCCCTATCCATTGCCAACTTCACTGTCCTGACTATGTCGATCATGACCCCAGCGTTGTTGAATGGGTCATAAACCTCCAGGTCAACCCTAATCCTAATCGGCACGTTTGCGAAACCCCTAGCCTCAATGAGCATATGAGCAATCTTCCTACTACCCAGGAAGCCTATGTAGGCGACTGGCGATATGTAGGCATCAAAATCCTCACCCTCAGCCATCCTCTTAACAGCCTCCGTCTTAGTCCTCTCCTTCTGACCCTTCCTATACATCAGGTTTAGGAAGTCTGGTGTACCGCCAACATTCAGTTGATACGTACCCTCTATCCTAACGCCCCTAAGGGCTAATAGCCTAACCAGGGTCTTATGCAATACTGTAGCACCAAGCTGGTTCTGGACATCATCACCAGCAAGGGGTAACCTAGCCTCCTCGAACCTTGACTGCCAAACCTTGGATGTGGCTATCACGGATGGCATAGCATTCACAAACGCAACCCTACTCCTAAGGGCAGCCTCAGCATACGCCTCACTAGCCCTCTGGGCACCAGTGGGTAAGTAATTAACTAGAACATGGGCATTTGTACTCTCTAACTCCCTAACCACATCCTCAATAGAACCCTCAACAATGGGTATGAACGAATTCCTCAACTGTTCGGCAATACCATCAAGCAAAGGTCCTGCCTTAACAACAACACCGAGTTTACCGACATCAACAACCCTAGGTGCATTGTTTGGCGGCGTAAATATGGCCTCACCAAGGTCCTTACCAACCTTACGTGAGTCAACATCGAAAGCCGCAACAACCTTAATATCCTTAGCCTCATAGGGCCCAATTCGTTGAAAGGCTAACCCAATTGGGTTTTGCTCCATCTCACAATACTTGAGCCCTTGCACAAATGCCGATGCTGTATTACCGACACCAGCTACTGCAACCCTAATACTCGATTTCATTGTTACGTAATATTAACAGCTATTAATAAACATTTCTACCGAAAGTACGACCACACAATTAAATTCTTGGATCGCTTGGAAATTGAAAACCTAAGTTAATCATAAAACTGCGATTAAGCCTTACTATTCATCGACCCTTCATTAAGGCACCAAGTATCAGTAACACAACGCCTGCTATTCCTAATCCTAGGGCGATCAACACAGAAAGTGCTAGAGGTGCTAATGAGCTTACGTTTACTGTACCGTAAGTATAGTATACGGTTACGACCTCGCTATAATTGTTCATTAGCCTCAACTCCCCAGAACTAACCTCTGGTGCGTAGATGATTATGTATTTACCATAAACGACGTTAGTCTCCAACGCACCAGGCCCTGGGGTAATTACCTGCAACGGTCTTCCAAGTGAGTCGTTATATATGACCATTATTGCTGTGTACCCACTCACGTTAGTAATTGGTATTGAGTTGCCGGGACCTACGGTCGTTATATGCGGTGCCTCGGTTACGAGAGACTCCACACGACTGGTTATACCTGAACTTAAATATGTACCTACAAAGAATATGACTGCGGCAAGCACTATGAGCGAGACACCTATTATTAATAATCCCTTCCTCATCCTATCACGTGCGCTACGTAGGGAGATGAGTTATTTAAAGCATACTCACGCATTGTCTAGTAAGTATGTTCATTGCCATCGAGGGTATCGATGGTTCCGGTAAATCCACAGTAATAACTAGGTTGCGAGATAGACTGGTTAGCCGTGGTTTTGCAGTTCATGTAACGTCTGAACCCAGTCAATCACCCATTGGTAGATTGATTAGGGATTGGCTTCTCAAACCAAACTCAGGGGTTGCCCATCCCTCCGTATTCGCACTACTCTTTGTTGCCGACAGGGTTCAGCACTATTATGGTGAGGTAAAGCCCATGCTCGATAAGGACTACCTAGTCATCAGCGAGAGGTACATGGAGTCGACATTAGCTTATCAAGGCGCCATGGGATTACCCATGAGTTGGTTAATCGAGTTGCACAGGCCTGTACCAAGGCCTGACCTAACAATTATTCTTGATGTGCCGGTTGATGTGGCTGTAAATAGATTGAGAAGTAGGCGTGAGTTGGAGGTTTTTGAGATAAACAAGGACTTTCTAGAGAAGGTTAGGGAAATCCTATTGAGTAGGGCACGTGAGGTTGATTACCCAGTAATCAATGCCGATAGGAGTATTGGTGAGGTTGTCGATGACGTATTCGATATAATAACCAGGTACTTAAGGCGATAGTTTAAATATGCGTAATATTGAGTATTTCCCATAATGTCAGTTAAGATGATAGATATAACCAGTAAGGAGCCCGTCTATAGGGAAGCGGTGGCCAGGGGTTTCCTCAAGGTTGATGAGGATACAATGAGTGATTTAATCAATAACGGTGTTAGCGGTCTTGGTAATGCTGCATCAATAGCGAAGATTACGGCAATAAATGCCGTGAAAACCGCGTGGAGGTACATACCACTCCTCCACCCAATACCCATAACCTACGTGGAGGCTAGGGTTCATTATGAGAAGGATGGCATTGAAATGGCCGTACTAGCTAGGACAAGGGCACAGACCGGTGTTGAGATGGATGCCTTGTTTGGATTGTTCACGGGACTCCTGGCTGCCTGGAACACGATCAAGGGTTGCAGCAGGACATGCACCCCTGAGTGGGTCACCAATTTCATGGGTAAGAAGGTGCAAACCTGCGGCTCAAGCCGTGTTGACGGTATGTTCGATATAAGGGTTGTTAATAAGGTCAAGTCTGAGGATAGTGTTGGTCTTCGCATTGAGGATTTCGTGGACAATGCCAATGGGCCGCCAATCGTTACAATGTTCGATGTAACCACGGAACCCACGTACTACGGTGAAGCATCGGCTAAGGGATTCATAAGGCTTAGGGAGGAGACCGTGGAGCTCATTAGGCAGGGTAAGGTTGAGAAGGGTGATGTAATCACGGTTTCTAAGACGGCTGCAATAGTGGCTGCCAAGAGGGCATGGGAGATATTACCCCTCGTGCATCTAAACTACCTGACATACGTCAATGTGGATGCTAGAGTTATTGAGGATGGTGTCGAAATCGCTGTCGACACGCGCAATGTGTCTAATACGGGTTCAGCCATGGAGGCTGTGTTCGCCACGGGTGTGGCATTACTGACTGTTTGGGATATGGTTAAGAAATATGAGAAGGATGAGAAGGGTCAATACCCCCATACCGTGATTAGGGAGATTAAGGTGTTGAAGGCTTTGAAAACTCCAGCTGTTTAATGTTAATTATAAACCTCCTTAATTACCCGTTCAACTTCTTCAATATCCTTCACGGTATCAACGGACTTCCAATAAACATCCCTATAAACAATGCCCTTAATCCTCCTCTCATTAGCAAGCTTTGGGAACGCGGTCACCTCAATATCACCCTTATCGGGTAAGTACCTAAACACCTCCTTTGTGAACGCGTAGACGCCAGCATTAATTAGATAATCGAGCAATGGCTTTTCCCTAAACTCGGTTATGAAGCCATTATGATCAACATGCACTATGCCGTAGGGGCTCCTCATGGGGACCAGGGCTATTGTGGCTGTGATCTCTTCATTCAATTCATCTATTAACGGCTTTATAGATAGGTTGGTGATTATGTCACCGTTGAGTACGATGAATACCTCATCCTCAAGGAACTTCATGGCGTTCTTGATGGCACCACCCGTACCGAGGGGCTCCTCCTCAACGCTATAGAAAAGCCTAACACCAAACCTGGAACCATCACCCATAACCTCGAAGACCTTAGTCCTCAAGTAACCCACGGCAAGCACTATATCCTTAATGCCCTGCTTACTCAACCACTCAATCTGCCACTGGAGAATTGGTTTACCACCAACTTCCACCAGGGGTTTTGGCCTATCCAACGTCAGGGGTGCAAGCCTTTTTCCAAACCCACCGGCTAGTATTAGTGCCCTTACCATGTATACCGAATAAGCGTTATTAGGTTAATTAACTTTAACCTCATCAAGGTATGCACACCCTATAGCTGGTTACAGAGGTGAAGCTACATGCGGTATCTCTTCATAAACTCTAATTTGAAGTTAAATTTATTAACTTAAACCTTAGGTTTATGAAGTTATGATCGAGAGAGCAATGGAATTGTTAAGGCAGGGTAAGATCATATTCATACATGACTCAGACGATAGGGAGAACGAGGTCGATGCCGTGATAAGGGCTGATTACGTAACACCATCAGTAATAACCTGGATGAGGCACAGGGCCGGCGGTCTTATATGCTTCGTTACTGAGGACTCGATAGGTAGACAGTTGGGGCTTCAATTCATGAGTGAAATGCTTCGTAATGTGGGCTTTGATGGCCTCGTTAAAAGACCTAGTTATGGAGATGATCCGGCGTTCTCCATATACGTAAATCATGTTAAGACAAGGACGGGGATTAGGGATGGGGATAGGGCGATGACTATAACGAGGCTCGCGGAAATAGTAAAGATGGTGATAGATGGAAAAGTTAACGAGGCAAGGAAGGTATTTTATGAGGAGTTTTACGCACCAGGTCACGTACCAATACTACTCGGTAGAGTCGGACGTAGGTTTGGTCACACGGAGCTTTCGTTAATATTAGCTAAATTATCTAATGTACCACCATCCCTCGTCATAGTCGAGATGCTGAGTGATGATGGTGGAGCAATGGCTAAAGGTGATGTTGAGAATATAGCTAAATCACTTGGTACCGTGGTTGTGGATGGTGATGAAATAATAATGAGGGCCAAGGTAGAGGGTATAATTAATAGTACACCTTAATTTTATACCTAAGGAAGTCTAACATAACGTATTTTTCTCGTATTACTATCGTCCCTAACGGCTTGATATTGTTTAACCTCGCCTTTTCATAATTATCGTATTATTTGACATTTATTAAGAAATAATGCTAAGTTTGGCGTATTGATACCGATATATTTGTCCGTTGCATTTCCAAGCGATGTTTTTAAATACTCCCGAATTATGAGCTTTATTGACCAATATGGTCTCGCTAGAGGATCTGGCTAAGAGGGAATATGAAGTAGAGGGTAGGAAGTTGAAGCCTACGAAGGTTTGGAAGGTGCAGCCTAAGGGTAGGAAGGGTTTTGTGATGGCGTTGTTCAAGACGCCAGATGGTAAGACTGTTAGGAAGGTAATAGCAAAGGTAGACGAACAAGGAAACATAATAACCTAAACAAAACAAAAGCGAATTAAATCAAAACTAAAAATAAAACCTTTCTTTTTCCCTTTATTTCACAGCACTACACTCCTTTAATACTCATCGCCTATAGTATGTAAGTACACGCTTTATTGCCTTAGCCGTGTCCACGGCATCCTCCTCCGTGTATAATGGTCCTATCAAAATCGATACGATGCGCTCCGCTGCCCACTCGGCATTAGGCAATGGTTTGTACGTGACTTTCCTGCCGTAGTATGGGCATGACCAGGGGCAACCCTTCCCGTGATCAGCCATGTTTAGTATTATTGGTTCCTTATGCAGGGGTATTGGGTATGCCACCGTAGCTGCCTCGATACCCTCAGCCCTCAATGCATTCACAACCCTATCTCTACCAACCCTTATCTTCTCCAGGTTTAGTATTATTTGGAATAGGTGCCACGCATGCCTGATGTACGGCTTAGGGCGTGGGAACTGTACCAGGTCGTTCTCGATATACTCGAGCTCCTCCATTAATACCTTCGAAAACATCTCCTTGCGCCTTATTATCTCCTCAATCCTCTTCAATTGTGAATAACCGAGGGCTGCCTGAAACTCGGTCATCCTATAGTTATAGCCCAGCAATTCGTAGTAATACTTGCCAGTCTCGCCATGACTCCTCAACAACCTAGCCCTCCTAGCCACATCATCGTTGTTCGTAACGACAGCGCCACCCTCTCCCGTCGTTATTGTTTTTGTGGGATAGAAACTAAGTGTTCCGACATCACCAATAGAACCAACGAAACTGCCCCTGTACATGGCACCGAGCGCCTGTGCTGTATCCTCAATGACGTATAATCCCCTCTCCTTTGCGATCTTCATTATCTCATCCATCTCGGCTGGGTAACCAGCCAGGTGAACTACGATGATAGCTCTGGTTCTGTCGGTAATGGCTTCCTCGATCGAGGCTGGGCTTATGTTCAGGGTCTCCCTATCAATATCCGCAAAGATGGGGATTGCATTGGAATGTAGTATTGTTGTTGCCGATGCAGCGAATGTTAGGGGTGTTGTGATCACCTCATCCCCAGGTCCAATGCCGAGGGCCTTTAGTGCTACGTGTAGTGCTGCTGTGCCGTTTGAAACAGTTACCGCATACTTAACGCCTAAGTACTTACTTAGTTCTTGCTCAAGGGCGATATTCCACCTACCACCAATTGCAGATAATTGCCCCGACTTAAGCGCATCAACGACCAACTCGATATCCTCATCGGTTATCCACGGCCGATAACGAAGGGGTGATTTACCATCCCTAATTGGTTTCCCACCCTCAATTGCAGGTAATTCGTTCATTTAAAACAACAGCATGACTTGGCATTATAAATATTATCGTGCCTTAATGAACCTTAACCCTAATCCTGTATAGCCTTGATAATGCTTCCTCCAGTGCCCTGGTTTCGTCAGGGAAATTCTCGAGACCCAAAACCTCACCGGAGTTTACCATGTCATTAACCCACCTGCACTCCCTAGATATTAGTACCTCGCCAGTGTTTGGGTTGTAGAGTAGTGGGTACATTTTACAGGATAGTGGTTTCATGGAATGTATCGTGCATGCCCTACTCTCCTTATCATAAAATGGGCAGTAACCCTTAATCAACCACCTATAAACCCTGACACCATTGATTGGCAACTCACGATACCTAATTTCGAAACCCCTATTCTTAGCTAGCGTTTTAACTCTTGTTAATTCCTCTTCAAAGAGTATTGGGCCCCTCTCCTCATTATCAAAGTAACAGCACTCATCGCACCTAAGGCACTGAAACAACTTCATTATTGTTCACCAAGGTTGAGTACATTATTTATGAACGCTTCCCTCAGGCTCTCAATATCCTCGGCCCTCGGTCTCTTAATAACACCAACATCGGTTATTAAGTAATCCACCAAGTCAAAGGGTACCCTATCGAACAATGGAACCTCAATTGTCATGTCACCAATGACCTCACTAACCGTGTAAACCTCGCCAACACCGCCGGTTGCGGCTTTATAGGACTCGGCAATAACTATTGTTTCAACATCGAACCTTCGGGCTGTGATGAGTAGGGTCTCCGTGCCGACCTTATTGAGGAAGTAACCATCGGCATACAGTCCATCGGCACCAACGATAGCGTAGTCAATCCCCCTTTTAATGAAGCTCGCTATTGCTGAGTCAGGTATTGGCTTGATGGTATTCACAAGGCTTGAGTAATCACTAATAGCTTGTGAAACTTCATTACCAGGTCTTGATTCCATTATGAACAGTGATTCGAAGCATTTACCCCATTGCGCCAGTGCTGTCTTAACGGCTGAACTATAGCTAATTGTTATGGCGCTGGATCCGCATTTAATGGCATGCTTATTCAACTGCCCAACTAACCTACTCTGTATCTTTGAGTATTCCTCCTTCAACCTACTGACCACATCATTGATATTAAAGCCCCTATTAAGCGCCTGGTCAATTATGTACGCGAGGTTCGCTAATGATGCCATCCCAGGTCTAATACTCCTTAACCTATTAACCAAGGCCTTGATCTCATCCTCACCAAACCCACTGCTTAGTGCCAAACTCACTGCCTCAATGCCCTTCAGGAAATACCAAGAGGCTCCATGAACCCTATCCTCCCTTAACTCCCTTAATAGTACGTCGATACCCATTATACACCATATCGAAGATAGAGGGGTTATTAAAAACTCATTCCGCACGGCTTATGATGATGACGTGGTTAATCATACTAAATAATTACTACCAAATATTTATTAACTAACTATTTATCAATCGCCAATGCTATATATAGAAGTCCCCGAGTGCATACTATGTGCCCTGGAATCAAGAATGCAGGAGATCAAGAAGTTTGGGGTTAATGATGTTAATAACTACATGAGAATATCGATGAAAATTTCGGAATTAATACCGAGAGGAAGAACCCCACTCTTCATCGAATCATTCGAGGAGATCATGCGAATACTAAATAATAATGACCCCCATGCGAAGGAGAAGGTAGAGCTAGAGAACGTGGCCTCATCAATACTACATAGAGTTATTGAAAATGCTGGTGATGATATAACCAGGTACTTCGAGATAGCTGCTGCGGCTAATTCCGTGGATGTCCCAATGAGGGATTATCAATTCGACATAGATGATTTCGTGAATAAATTGCTCGAGGATGCCGTTTGGTTAGGTATTTCTAAGAATAAACTGGGTGAGTTATTGGGTAGCGTAAGGAGTGTGGGTTATGTGGTCGATAATTCAGGTGAATTTCAAATAGATGCTCTATTAATAAGGAGGTTGGTTGACGTCGGCATCAACGTGACTGTTTACGCCAGGGGTTTACCCTACGAGGTTGATGTTACGGCAGATTATGTGAGTAAGGTGCTTAATAATACCAATGTTAAAGTCGTCTCCACAGGCACTAGGTACCCAGTATTTTATAATAGGAGCCTATTAGGGAGCCTTAAGGAGCATGATTTAGTGATCTCTAAGGGGGTGGGCAATTTTGAGGCTTACTTGGAGAATGACCTAAACTTAAAGGTTCTGTTTCTATTCAGGGCTAAGTGCGGACCCATGATTAGGATGCTTAGGGTCCCCAAAAATAGCCCTGTTATCTACTCCACACTCTAAATAATACATTGCAATCACTAAAAACTACATATTAATAAATAGCATTTTATAATAAAAACCTTGACTTATAATAAAATTAATATGCAATTGTATGCACATAATAATTCTTCATTATACATAATGATTTACTTGTAGAATTATAGTTGATTTAGGTCCAAGGGAAAAGGCTTATATAATCAATTAATGCATTGCCCACGTGAAGTTCGCACTTAAGTGCTCCCCTGGCCAGAAGATAGAGAGGCGTAGTGAGAGGGTGGCCATTATAGGTGCCGGACCTGCAGGACTTGGCGCAGCTGGTTACCTGATATGTAAGGGTTTTCAGGCTGACGTGTATGATAAACTGCCAGAGCCTGGTGGATTAATGATCTTCGGCATCCCTGAGTACAGGGTTCCTAAGAAGAACGTTAGGGCTGGCGTTAAGGAGCTCATAGAGTTGGGTGTAAACTTCATACTCAAGACCAAGGTTGTCGCCGATGAGGAGGTACATGCTGAGGGTGACGATTTTGCAGAGAGCAAGGTGTATCTTGAGGATCTCATTAACAAGTATAATGCCGTATTAATAGCCACGGGAACCTGGAAATCAAGAAACCTTGGCATACCTGGCGAGAACCTAAAGGGCGTCTACCTAGCCCTTGATTACCTATACAGGATATACACGAGCGAACTCGATTACCTACCCAAATCCGTGGTATACCCAACAGGTAATAGGGTGGCTGTGATTGGCGCAGGCTTGACGGCCGTCGATGCAGCAATAGAGGCGCAGAGACAGGGTGCTAAGGAGGTTTATGTTCTGTATAGGAGGACGATTAATGAGGCACCAGCAGGTAAGATGGAGATACAGGGCTTGATAAAGAGGGGTATCAAATTCGTGGAGCTCACAAACATAGTGGAGGTCCTAGGCAAGGATCACGTAGAGGCTGTTAAGTTGATAAAGATGAAACTTGGGAAACCCGACAAGAGCGGTAGACCAGCGCCAGAGCCAATTCCAGGTAGTGAGTATACCATGGAGATGGATACGGTAATAGCCGCAATAGGCGAAATACCAACACCGCCATTTAAGGATGGATGTTGCGGAATCAAGTTGACACCCCACGGAACCATAGATATTGATCAGAAACACAGAACAACTAGAAAGGGTGTGTTCGCAGCAGGCGATGTAGCCACCGGACCAAGCCTAATAGGTAAGGCATTAAAGAACGGCATTGATGCCGCTATGGCAATTGAGGAATATTTACTTAAGGGTGGTTGGAGGGAGTAAAATTATTTATAATTTTAATCCCATTAAAATATAGCGATAATTTTTAAATACATACGGCATTAATTAAATAAGTTAACAAGATACAGAGATAGTACAAGTATGAGGTGGTGTTTAAATAAGTCCACTTACCTACCTGCTTCGTGAGACTCCTATCGTTTGTTTGGGGTGGTAGGCAAAGGGTGGGTGCTTATGTCAATAATGTGGTTGTGGATTTACCGGAGACTTACATGAGGATTTACGAGACAGATAACGCGCCAGGCTTTCTCTATGATATGAAATCACTGATTGAGGGTGGCGAACCTATCATGCAATTAATCAGAGATTTAATAAATAGGGCTTTAAAGTCGGGTAATGCCGTAGTTAGGGACCCAGCCTCGATTACCTGGTTGCCGCCTGTCACAAACCCCGAGAAGATCCTTTGTGTTGCAGTCAATTATCGAGAACATGGTAAGGAAAGCAGCGCCAAGCCCCTAGATAGACCATACTTCTTCCCCAAGTTCCCAAACGCGCTTATCGGTCATAGACAACCAATACTGAAGCCTAGGGCTTCCAAGCAAGTTGATTGGGAAGTTGAGTTAGCACTGATCATAGGTAAGAAAGGCAAGTACATCGATGTTGATAGAGCCCTTGACCATGTTTTCGGCTACCTAATACTTAATGACGTCTCAATGCGTGACTGGCAATTCCCCAGTAAGGAGCCCTACGGCATGGATTGGATCTACGGCAAGAGCATGGATTCATCAACACCCGTCGGCCCATACGTGGTAACGAAGGATGAGGTAGAGGATCCACATAACTTAAGGCTAACCCTTAGGGTTAATGGTGAGGTGGAGCAGGACGACAATACGAAAAATCTCATATTCAAAATACCAGAATTAATACACTGGGCCTCACAGGGCGTAACACTAAAGCCAGGGGATTACATAAGCACCGGAACACCTGCAGGCGTAGGCTTCCCAAGGAACAAATTCCTTAAGGGTGGTGATATTGTGGAGGCTGAGATAGAGGGTATAGGCACGTTAATGAACACCGTTATCGAGGAATAATACTCGTGGTTAAAAACTAATTAGGGAAGCAAAAACCTTTAAACCATAAGCAATAAACAATCAAACGCCGGGGTGGCCGAGCCAGGTCCAAGGCGATCTCCGCAGGATTGACGCGGAGACCTTTACGGGCCTGCTAAGTCCGTCCCCGCAAGGGGGCCCGGGTTCAAATCCCGGCCCCGGCACCAAGAGTATTGTTTTACGCACTTTGGTTTGGGTTTGGTTTGTTCCCCGTGGGTGTGGATTTATTGTGTTATCTTAACTATTACGCCTAGGGCGATTGTTGTGTTTTGGGTTGCTCTCTCCCTTGCACATTGACCATCTATTAGAGGGAACCCCTCGGCAATTCTGGATTGTTGTATTGATAAAGCTTGAGAAATAATCATTGGTGGGAAAAATTAAAAATACTTAATTTTAACAATAACTCGTGCTCTCTAAATCAAGACTAATGGTCGTAGTCTCAATGATGCTACTGATAGCATTAACGCTCATAAGCATAACAATCACAGCACAATTCGGCGCAACCCCAAGTCAATACTACACAACACAAGTAATTATGAACCTAGAGAATGGACAGCAGAACTTCACTGTGCCCCATGTGTACCAGGGTGATAATAATGGCACCTCAATAAATCTGTGGCCGATGTACCTCAATCCATTATTGGCGGGCATTTACTGGAACTCTACTAGTCATGCAAGACCTAACCAGCCGGTGCTTGAATTAACTACCAGTGAATTATTAGCTCATTTAACTAAATTATTAGCTGATTTAAATAAATTAATAACTAAAAATGAATTGATGACTATTATTGCAACTATTATTACAAATCCTTCTAGTGCAGGTAATATATTGAATAATATATTGAATCCTGCAATTAATACAATTAATGCCCTATCTAATGAATTAACTAGCCGTCAATACAATACAGCCGGCGTCATGTTCTGGAACGAGACTTACAATGGAGGCTTGGTGAAAATAACGATTGTTGGCACGTACTTCAACACACTTTCATTTTTAAAATATTCAAAGCAAGCTATACCAATTATTTTACCGATTCTTCTATCTGCTGCGTTTGGTATACCACTAAGTTCTGCACAACTTATATCACCACTTATATCTGAACTTATATCACAGTTTTTATCTAAACTTATATCCCACGCCGTATCTTCATTGGCATCTTCATTTCCCCCTGCCGATGGTTTCGAGATATACCTATTCCTAAACCCAACGACGTGGGGCGTAAGTCCTGCATACAACAACTCAATACCTTACACATCAACAATTGCATGGAAAGGTACTACTTATCCATCGCTTATTGAGGGTGATGTTATCTATCCCCAGAGCTCAACACCGTACATAGTGGTTCAGTGGGACCCATATTGGCAGATTGGGAATAGAACCAATGGTGCCACTGGGCAGTGGAACGTGTGGGTTGTGAGTAATACTAATGGTAATAATCCGAGTGTTAATCCGAGTCCATCGCCTAATATTGGTAGCCCATACGCCGGTTGGGATGGTATTGGCACGGGATACTTCCAACCCAACCCTGGTGATTTGATTAACATAACTGTGACTTATGACCCAAGAACGAACACGCTCACTGGTGTTGCTACGGACCTAAACACCGGACAGTCAGCAAACTTCACACTGAACTTAGGCAATTATTACACACCACCGAGCAGCGGCAATTACGTATTCGGGGTAGGAGCAAGTGGTGGTGGTTATGCTAATTGGGCTTTATTATACGTGGCAGTAACTCAGCAAGTACTTACTTCTGCCAGTGCCAATGTCGTTATTACGGAGCCTGCTGGGTTTAGTGCCGTGCCTATTTGGGCTGTGGTTGTGGATGCCGTAGCCATAGTAATCATAGCAATATCAACCACAATACTAATAATGAGTAGGCGTAGGCGGTAATGCCGTATATCCGTAAAACTAAGTCTTGCATTAAATAGTGTCACTTCATAATTATTAATGAGTTAGGTAATGATTAATGTCGTAGGGTTCCTTAGAAGCCGCCAATCATGTATTGAAGTATCATTAAGTATTAAGTAGCTAAATCTTTAATTTAAGGTTTGGTTAACTGGTGATTTAATGGGTTTGTTGAGGTTTAGGCGCGGTGGAGGCGGTGTTAAGTTGTCGATTGTTGACTGCCCTAGTGATTTTGGTGTCACCTTCTTGGGCAAGTTAATTACTGGGCGTGGTGAGCGTGAGTTTAGGGGATTATTGTTAGATGGGTTGGAGTACCTGGGTGATTTTGTTAATTATTGCCTTGGTGGTGATTATCTGAGTGTTGGTGATGATACCGTTGGTTATGTGGCTATTAATGGTAAGTACGAGTTTGTGGGCGATTTTAGTAGCAGTGATTTAAGAGGTGCTGAGAAACGAATTAATGTCGATAGGGTGAGAGGGTTAGTTATACTCACTCCATATAGTGAGACTGGTGTTTCGAGTGAGATTAATGAGGACTCTGCGGCGAAGATCTCAATACGTGATTGCTCCAGCGGGTATTATTGGCATATTGGTATTGTCGCTGACGGCGTTGGGGGGTTCGGCAAGGGCGATGTGGCAAGTGCATTCACGGCGATGAACTTCGTATGGAGGGTTGCGAATAGGGTAATTCACGGTGGTATTGATAGTAATACCCTTAGGGATATTGTTAGGTCGATTCATGAGGATCTCTATAACGAGTATACGGGTAGGGGTGTTAGTCTCGGTTCAACCTTGGCTGGCGTTGTCATTGAGCATAAGGATGGTGATGCCGAGGCCGATTTCTATGTGGTTAATGTTGGTGACTCACCAATATACCTAGTGGTGAATGACTCAGTTGAGGAGTTATCAATTAGTGACAGGGTCTTTGGGCACTCCATATCGCAGGCCATCGGTTACCTGCTTCGCGAGGTCCATGTTAGAGGTGGTAAATTGTATGATAATGATTACATGGTGTCGGTGTCTGATGGCGTTTCGGATGTGGTTGGTCTAGGGGCTATCAAGATCATGGCTAAGAGGTATAGGTACCCATGGCTCATTTCGATGAATCTCGTTAGGTACGCTAAGGCATTGGGTTCCAAGGATGATGCCTCGGCATTGACGGTGTGGCTAAAGGGTTAAACCTGTTGGTACTTAAACAATATGGTTATGTACGGCTGGTCCTGCGATATGTAGGCTAGCATTAGGTAATCATTGTCATCGAGCCTTGTTGACCTCGTAGGATCACCCCTAAGGAATACGCGCTTGCTGGTGGAGTTTATAACCCAGGTACCATTCTGGCTCACGTCCCTAATGAACCACCCATCATTACACCAATTAATTTGACAGTGGGTCCTGCTTATGTGCTTGTACGGGTCGTTAATGAGGACATAGATCACCCCCGAACGTTTCTCAACCCTGACAAAACCCCTATGACTCTCCCTACCAATGATTATTAACTCGTGATCCCCAACCTCGAACTCCACCTCATCGTACCTCTCATACTCACCACCTCTCATGAGCATGACCGTTAGGTTCACACGGAACCACTTACCAACCGGCCTACAGCCCTCAAGCACTACACCATACGGCCGAAGTTGCTCTGGTAACTGCACAGCGAGCTCCTTACCCTCATAGAACACCTCATGAAAAACCCTAGCCATCTCCACGGCATCCCTAAACCTCTGCTGAGGCTCTGGGTTCATGGCCTTGCCTATGATTGTGAGTAGTTTCTTAACCTCCTCGTCACCAATCCCATCAACCCTCCTCCTAATTAATGCTGCAATATCATCAATGCCCCGTGGCAACTTCTCAGGATCATCACCAGTCGACATGAAGAGTAATACGGCACCTAACGAATAAACATCACTTCCCTTACTAGACTTACCAAGCCTCTGCTCCGGTGCCGTGTAGCCCCCTGAAGCCTCAACAATCCAGTTATCCTTCTCCTCATAATCGAACTTCGCAGTGCTGAAGTCTATCAATTTCACCTTACGCCCAGACCAATCAATAACTACGTTAACGGGCCTAATATCCCTATGCACAACACCTGTGCTATGGACACAAGCCATAGCATAGAGCAATTGGTACATCAAATGCCTCAGTACATCCCAGGGAATCCTCTCCTGCCTCTGAATGAACTCCTTTAACGAGACCCCCTCAACAAACTCGAGAACTGGGAACTTGAGATCCGACTTATCAGGTAAGTAAGCAAGGTCTATTAGGTTAACCACATACTCTCTACAACCCCCTAATTTACGAGTCTCAGTAAGCGCAGGCTTGGTCTCTGGACTTACCGTAGTTGCTTGTTGTTGCGCAGTGTCTTTATGGACTTTATCACTGCAGAGTTTTGATAGGCTCTCTACCTTACCAATGAAGGACTTGCAATCATTAATTAAGGCATTAATATTATCATTACTTAACGCTACTGCTGAAACAAACCTATTAAAACCCCTTAGGCAAACCTCGTAGCACTTATCCCTAGCTGAGGAGCTATCCGAGTATAATCCCTCGCAATCACTAAAGCACTCTATTAAAGTCGAGACTAGGTGGGTGTTATCAATCACCGAACTGGATTGTGTAGTGGCACCCACGGCTCGCCGCTTCTCGCTCAAACCCTCACCCATTAACTTACGTAATGCCTCAACCTCCCTATTCAACCCTTCAATATTCACGTCAGCGTTCTCCTCCGTTCTTGGTTCCTTAATAACCACCTGCCTACCACCTGCAAGATCTTCAACAAGCCAAACCCTGCTCATACCACCCTCACCAAGCAACCTAACCACCCTATACCTCCCACCACCATCGCCATAAACAATGGAGTTCGGCGAAAGCGCGCTCATAAAGCCTAGAGCATATATCACAAATGCAGTTTTAAACTTTAATAATCATCAAAACCAATGCGTAATACTTAAAAATCACAAATACTGAGTTTCACCAATGAGAAGGAGAACTATAATTCTAGGATCCACCGTTTTACTAATTATATTAGCGACGCTGGCAACACCCTACCTCGCCCAAGCACCACCACCAACAAGCCCACCAACAAGTGTTTCCGTAGGTGCTTGTTATGGACCTATAACCATATACCCATCTGACTCCCTAGGGAATTTAAAGACTACATTCACAACAGGCGAAACCGTGTATTTATCGCTTATAGATGAGTATGGCTGTGCACGACCAGTAACAGTCATAGTAAACGTCAAGGACCCAACCGGTACCTTAACTACATTAATCAACAATCAATACACATTACCTGCTGGCGTTAGACTCACACTTCCGCTTTTTAAGGTAACCACGGCCAACCCCAGCGGGCGATGGATAATTTATGTAACAATTGACGGTGTTAACGCAGCGCCAATTGCTATTAACATAAACTCAGAGTTACTACCATTGCCATTGTGGTTGTTGGCGACGATAATCATCGTAGTTGTTGCGGCAGTGCTCGGAGTCCTCGCCGTCATGCACATTATGGGGGGTAGGGGAAGGGCTAAGGAGGAGAGGACTAGGGTGTTGCCGGCTCCGATTCAGCAGGCTCCAATAACGGCTCCGGAGAGGGAGAGGACGAAGGTCGGTGTTGTGCTTTATAAGTTGAGGCTTCCCAATGGTATGGAGATACCCGTTAGTGAGCCCCATAGGGTCTTTGGTAGGGAGACCTTTGAGAAGTATGGACTTCCCAAGGATGCACTCGACTTCATAACCAGGGAGGATAGGGGCGGGCACTTCAAGATATACCTAAGAGGCACGAAATGGTTCATCGAGGATCTAGGCAGTACAAACGGAACCCTACTCAACGGCGTCGAAATCAAGGGCAAGGGACCGCAGGAACTGAAGAATGGCGACGTAATAAGCCCGGCTGGCGTTATGAACATAGTTTTCCGTATTGAACAGGTAGGTTAAACATAGTTTCTCTTTGTCAGCTTAAACCTCTGAGTTAACTGAATTTAAATGAGCAGTGATTATTTGGCGTTTTGCGTCGTAAATAATCACTAAACGCTTAAAAGTTTGCTGATTAATTGCCTAGTAATGTCTCAGCAGGGTGGGGAGAGGGAGAAAACCAAGGTTGTCAGTGAGGGACAGCAGCCACCGCAGTCGCCTTCACCGCCTGAGGAGACACCACCATCACCCCCACCTCCGCCACCTCCACCACCGCCGCCACCGCCGCCCTCGCCTGGTGGTAAGGGTTTTAAGGGTCTTAAGTTTCTCCGTGGCTCTAATTTCTGGAGGTTTTTGGCTTTTGTTTTTGCCGCCTTGTTTGTGGTTACGTTGATCATAGCCATAGGTCTCCATCTCTCATCAGCATCAGGCAATAACTACTGGCACAACAAGTACGAAGACCTATTATCACAATATAACACGCTCATGACGGATTACAGTGGCATGCAATCACGATACAACTCCCTAGAGACCAACTACACAACACTAAAGAGCCAATATAACTCATTGTACAATCAATACCAATCGCTTCAATCACAATACACAAACCTACAAAGCCAATACAACGCACTACAGAGCCAATACACAACACTAGAGTCAAACTATACGGCATTGAAGGTTAACTACAATAGCCTACAGAACCAATACTCAAGTCTGCAATCCCAATATAACGCCCTAGAGACAAACTACACCAACTTACAGAGTCGATATAACTCGTTGTATAATAAGTACCAGAGTATCCTTAATTGGCTAGGTAGTGGTAGCGGTAGTGGTAATTTAGGACCACGTGCCTTCACAATACCTGTCATAGTTATTATACCAAGTGGTTTCTCGGGGACCGTGAGTTTGACCGTGTCGAGTTCCCCAAATTCTGTGGAGGTCTTCGTAGTTGACACAGCCAACCTAATATATTTTGTCGAGGGTCAGTCGCCCACATATTACCTCTCTGCCTTCGGCATGTACATAAATAGGCAAATCACCCTAGGTTCAGGGGTGTACTATGTGATTGTTTACAACCCAAGTACTGCATCATCAGTGTATTTCTCAATCAATGTGGTAACAACGTATTCATAGGGATTTAAAAGCGTACTGCTAAATCAATATTAAAACCACAGTGTTCCATAAGGTGTCTCTCTGAGGTTTAATTTTCATTAACTGAAGAAATACTATACATGAGACTCGCTCTTTTAGGTATTGGGAATCTAATATTAGAAGCAGCTAAGATCTGCGCCAATTGCTAATGGGAGATTCCCTGCCTACGCCTACTCATTATTAATATTGTGATTGATATTGCTATGATTACTATGGCTACAGCATCCACAACCACAGCCCAAATGGGCACGGCACTAAACGAAGACCCAGTAGGCTCCGTAATAACGACAGCATTTGTTGTAGGTTGTGGTGTCACAAAATTTGTTGTAGGCCGCGGTGCTAGGTTTAGCGTTACGTTTATGCTTGTGATGCTCGTCTTTGGTGGATCGGCATAATTGGCGTTAATTATGTAGCCCTTCCCATTCATTAACGTAAGCGTTGCATTGAAGGTCTTGGTTGTTTTGTTGGTTACCGTGAACAACACAATCTTCGCCGTGGTATTACTCATCGAGGCTATGACAACGTTAGTCTTATTGACAAACTTAACGAAAACGGGTTTCGTGGAATTAATAACGATACCATCAAAAGCCGGTTTACCAGTATGATTACTAAACCAAAAAGCCTCCAGGGTACCAATTGGGTCAATCCAGATGTTTGAGGCATTCATCTGCACAGCAACAATGAATATGGGTGAGGATGAACCACCATCCTCATAGCCAGCCACCAAACCAGGGGCTGCGTTTGATATGAAGTACATGCCCGTGAAATTCCCTATGGGGGTTAAAGGTTGACTTGTGCTGACTTCGTAATACACATTTATTGGGAGTGTACTTACGTATAAGCGATAGTTAAGTAGTAATCCTAAACTTAGGTATACCTGCACGTTCTTTAGGTTAATCAGAGCAGACATAATAGACGGGGCGAACTGCGACAAACTAACTGGCTGTGGTTTCACCACATTAATTACATACCCAACGTTACCGGACCCGTCGAAATACCTGAAGGATTGATTAGTGGGGTTATAAATGGCGTAGGTTATGATCTGCGGGTAGTTCGAGTCGTAGGTCAGGAAGATTATGGACCCGTCCGGCTTTTCTATGTACCCCCATGTAACAACTGAGTAGTACCCCCAGGGGAAATCAACGGTCAGTATTACCGGTGTGTTGTCGTTTATATAATTAACAGCTGTGGAAGCCGCAATATTGGCTGGCTCGTGCTCTGTACTGTTTCCTAAACCAAAGAACTGATGAATCACAACGGCTAGTGAGGCATCCGTTAGGTATTGCAGGGCATGGGTATTACTCGTAATCGGGCCCAGGTAGAGTTGGTTTGTTGTTGTGGCTGTGGGGCTTGGTAGTGGTACTTCGCCTAGGTAGTAAAGTATTGCGGTTGATGCCATACCATAAGAGAAGCCACCTTCCCATTCATAGTCAAAGTTGGGTTGAGAATACTCATTATATAACGGACTCCACGCCACACCATTATACCTCACGACATAGTGGGTCTCGGAGTTTTTCATGAATGGGATGGCATAATAAATAGTACTACCATTGTAATACAGCGCCGCCGAGGTCGCATTAATCTGTATTATGGAAAACAGTGGAGCATAGTTCGGATTCATTGAAACAACCGGCAAATTAACAACACCAAGCCAACCTCCAAGGTATATAGGTACATAACCATTACTTGATGCTGGTATAATAATATTATCAAAAATAACGTACCACCCCGATGAACCAGGCAGATTAACCGGAAGCAAGCGCATACCTACGTAGGTATTGGTTAAGGTTAACTGAACAACCTCGCTTTGATTCAAGGCAATAAAACCGTACCTGCTTGGTATCACCACAAGGGACGTCATTGGATAGTTTAATGTTAAGTTATATTCGTAAATGCCCGGTGTTAGATTAAAGGATGCTATGGAAACACCACCTGGTTGTATCGTAATCGTCTCAGGGAAAGAGGCAGGATTACCTTGGGAGAACTGAGTACTCGACTCATAGACATTAATCGTAACACTCACGGGCTGATTCAGCATATTGCTTATTTCAAGGATCAATTGGTATTGTTGCTGCACCGACACAGATACCCAACCCCACTGATCTGCGGCTACGTACTGCGTTTCATACACGGCAAGCAACTCCGCATACACGTAATAAGTGCCGGTTTGGCTCGGTGTGTAATGGAACACGAATGTATTCAAGCCTGGGCTCAAGGTCACAGCCTTGCTTATCGTGGGTACGTTAGGATTAGCCTCCGACGGGTTCGTGACGATCCACAGATTAATCATGGCATTAACAGCCTCGCTTAAGGGGTTATTGACCGTGATTTTGATGGTCATTTGCCCATTACTTACAATGGGTTGCATGTTGTAAATCACTGGCTCATTTCTGATGAAGGTGGCTGTGTTGTAGCCTGGCTTCACGTTGATTGTTTCGCTACCCCAGTACTCCGTGAGGTTGAGTCCGGTGTTTGGGTAGTGGTAAACCTTGAGCGTGTATGTTCCTGGAGAGATGTTGTTGAAGTTCAAGAAACCACTAGAATTCATGAAAGCAACCTCACCAAAACCAGAGGAATTGTAGAGGACTCCGTACACGACGCCCGGCACCGAAGTAGCCAACCTATTAGGAGCACTAAATACTTGAACAGCCAAGGAAGAAACAGTAGGCGGTATGGGTAGAGGAGCTAATTGCAAGGAGACTGCTGTGTAAAGTAAGGCCCAATTATTAAAACTATCGAAAGAAATAGGGTAAATACCAGTGTAATTATAACTTTCTCCAAAGACGAACATACCAATAACGCCTGCTCCTACTCCGAATACGTAATTGCCACTGCTCGGTGGTGTGTAGTAACCGTTTAGGTTTAGGGTGAAGTTTGCCGATTGGGTAGTGTTCAAGTCGGTAGCAACGCCAGTGAGTGTGTTTGTGCTTGGGTCATAAGTCACGGTGATATCGATCAAATCACCCGGTTTGGGTTGGAATGCTCCTGTGCCAATGCCATCCCAACCTACATGCGGGCGAGTAATGATGGAATAGCCAAGGTTTGACGATGGGCTTGGGCTAACGCTTGGGTTATTACCTTTGGTGTTGTTCACAATCCACACGTTCCACTGCCCAGTAGCACCACTTTGCATATAGCCGAATTGCCAAAACGGTTCCCACTGAATGACGAGGTATGGTGTTAAACTCTGTGGCAAAAGTATAGCATCCATCACTGGTGATTCTGGTGCTATCATCGAGTCGTTGATTATTGTGTAGTTGTATTGTGGGCTTATGTTCCACGTTGTTGGGTTTAGGAATAGGTATATTACAAAACCGCCAATAGGGTATGATGATCCGTTGGCAAGGGGCATGCCTCCGCTTGAGTACGTGCCGATCATTGATACAGTAATGTTACCACCATTGAAATACCCATTCCAGAACATAACCCCTGGATACCAGGACCCGATAGAAACAAGTTCAAGTACTGGTTGGTCACTGCTGAGATTACCCTCAGCCCAGTATAAGCTCGCGTTGGACGGCCCATAATACATCGGCCACTTTGACGGTCGACTTGTATTAGAAATATAGCCCATATACACATGCGGTACACCGAAGTATTGCTGGCCATATAGTAGGTTTAAAACTATGGTTTGTTGGATTGATGGACCTGGAGCTCTGGTTATTATTTGTCCTAAGCAGGCGTTACTTACAAGGAATATGAATACTAGGAGTAATGTTACTGTTAAGATTTTGAATACTAAGGAGCGTCTATCTCTTTGTACCATACTTCTAGTTTTACACTAAATTTAGTTTTTTAAGTTTTAATGTTGAGGCGGGAAAATGTAATTCCAGTTAGACTCACAATCTAACTTGGCGGTGTGGTGATAAGCCAGGGTGTGCGTGAACCTCAATCAATAGGTACGGATTTAATAAGTGGTTGTCTCTTCATTGTTAAAATAATGCCGTTGGAACCTAAAGATCTGGACTTATGATGCGTTGAAGCTATGTGGTGCAGGTAATCACAGAAATACATCGAGTCCTGTGTATTAATTAGTGTGAATTTAAGTAGTTAATATCCACGTGTACAT
>Ga0080005_167275_pt1 | contig 42488 bp, 36 predicted proteins | sample JossMetagenome_2_FD_69208 | JGI IMG/M metagenome (GOLD analysis project Ga0080005, IMG submission 69208) | Hot spring sediment microbial communities from Joseph's Coat, Yellowstone National Park, USA - JC3_ASED (SPADES assembly) (version 2) | ecosystem: Environmental > Aquatic > Thermal springs >...
ATGGCGATAACCTCAACTTTAATTAAATGGCTAACCGACAGCACATTGTATTTACAGGTTGAGTTGAGTGGAGCCAGCATTGCAATGAGTGTACTGCGGTTAATGAAGCTGGGGACCGAACCCTCAACAACGGCACCAACCCGGTAAGCACCCACAAACATTATGTAAACCCCAGGCCCATGAACCCCAGCAACACTAACCAAAGACAAACATGCAAACAGCACTAATGCCAAAAACAACGTAAGGCGCAACGCATTCGCACGTCCCACAAATTCCTAAGCAATCCCTTCCCCTTTTAAATTTTTTAAAAATTATTGAAGATTAATATGTAACTCATTAATTCCATTTAAAACTCACGATACATCAACGACATTACCTTCAATTCTCCTTTGAGATCTTCGTAGCCTGGTTGAGGATGACCACCGAGATTAGTTGATCCCTTCAATTCTCTTTTGAGATCTTCTTGATATTGCCGAGAAGCCTGAGGGCATTATGGATGGGGTCTTCCTTCAATTCTCCTTTGAGATCTTCGGTCATTGAAGTACAGGACAGGCATGAAGTGCGCGAGTATCATTGCCTTCAATTCTCCTTTGAGATCTTCAACTGGGTGTTTCAAGTACCTTAACCCAGCCCTGCGCCATCCTTCAATCCTTCAATTCTCCTTTGAGATCTTCATCGGATGGCACATCGCAGACCCACCGAGGATAATGTTTATAATGACCTTCAATTCTCCTTTGAGATCTTCAATGCAATCCTGCCACCAAACCACCCAACAACCGTGATAATACCCCCTTCAATTCTCCTTTGAGATCTTCAAATCTCGTTTCCAAAGAATGCTGATCCAGCTGTGTATAGTTCATCACCTTCAATTCTCCTTTGAGATCTTCATTTAACACCATTAGGCATAGGTCTAAAGATCAGATTAGAACCCTTCAATTCTCCTTTGAGATCTTCTATTGAGGAATTGCTAAGAGACGTGGGATTCAGCAAAGTCTACTGCCTTCAATTCTCCTTTGAGATCTTCAGGATTACATTAAGGAATAATCATCCAAATCAAACATTCACCGTTCCTTCAATTCTCCTTTGAGATCTTCTCAACCAACTAACACAATCATATGTGCTCGCTATAGGTATTCACCTTCAATTCTCCTTTGAGATCTTCTTCCATCGCTTGCGGAAGGATTTGGACTACCCGTCCTAGAGACCAACCTTCAATTCTCCTTTGAGATCTTCGTATCCTAGCTAGGACCAGGCTAATTCACGGTACACATGTTGTCCTTCAATTCTCCTTTGAGATCTTCGTACCATAAGCCAGGCTACCTAGGCTACGTGCTGAAGTACTACCCTTCAATTCTCCTTTGAGATCTTCTTGAAACGGAGGGCAGGGTGGAATTGGACTCTTTGAACGCAGACCTTCAATTCTCTTTTGAGATCTTCTCATACACTGGAATGAGAGGAAACGGGGCGCTGAAAAGAAAACCTTCAATTCTCTTTTGAGATCTTCCACCAATGAGGCCAAGGGCAATATTCATCGACATTGGAGTCGAGCCTTCAATTCTCTTTTGAGATCTTCCCAAGTGCTCGTCGAGAGGGATTACCCATTCCCCCTGGTTGTCCCTTCAATTCTCTTTTGAGATCTTCGTTGGGTCAATACTCCCCATGGACTTGAGGAGCCTAACCTTCAATTCTCTTTTGAGATCTTCTCCTATTAGGGGCGTTGCCACTAGTGTCATTAGCCCAATACCCATCCTTCAATTCTCTTTTGAGATCTTCCATCCCCATCCATCGTGTGCACTTGAATCCTTGCCCCATTGCCTTCAATTCTCTTTTGAGATCTTCCATAATCCCAGAGGATTTGCACCACATCGGGCATTGATGTGACCTTCAATTCTCTTTTGAGATCTTCTACCCCAAGCCACGATAATGTAACCATTATTGAATGGTATTGGGCCTTCAATTCTCTTTTGAGATCTTCCCTAGCCCACCTCACAAGGCGGGCATTATCAAAATCAATAACATTCCTTCAATTCTCTTTTGAGATCTTCGAACTTGAGGATGTTGTTATCGAGTATGAGAATCATGACCTTCAATTCTCTTTTGAGATCTTCTCAATGCTGCTACACCCATTTCTAAACCGCATAGTGACCTTCAATTCTCTTTTGAGATCTTCCGCATCCTCGGGGTCAGTCCTCACGGCGTTGTTCACCGCCTCCCTCCTTCAATTCTCTTTTGAGATCTTCCTGGTCGCCGGGTGGTACGCAGGTGTAGAATGTTAAACTACTGGTCCTTCAATTCTCTTTTGAGATCTTCCTGGTTAATTAGCCTCACATTATGTGCGGGAATTGAATGCCTTCAATTCTCTTTTGAGATCTTCACAAGGCCAGGGTTTCGCTACTCACCATGATGCTCCTAGCGACCTTCAATTCTCTTTTGAGATCTTCCCCCACGGTAACGGTGACCGGCGCAGTCACGTTAGCCAACCCCCTTCAATTCTCTTTTGAGATCTTCCTTCTGCTACTCATGTGGGTGCTGCGCAAGGCGAAGAAACCTTCAATTCTCTTTTGAGATCTTCACATGAGCAGATTATCAGTACCGTGGGTGGAATATCGGGCCCTTCAATTCTCTTTTGAGATCTTCTAACCATCTGCCTGCTTATTGAGCCGTATTGCCGGTTAAAGCCTTCAATTCTCTTTTGAGATCTTCCCTAATGCTTGTTAGTGATAATGGCTGGTTCTACCTAGCCTCCCTTCAATTCTCTTTTGAGATCTTCCGATTTTTCTGGCTTTATTTGGGTTTTTAAGTTTTGTGGTTTATTTTGAATTGCTACCTTTGGAACAGGGCTCCGGGGCTCATTGGATGAGTCATCCGTGTTCCAATGGTTTTGATGAGGAAATTGAATGGTTGTTCCAATTGAAAGATAATGGAGGAATTGAAATAATGTTCCAATGGTTCTAAGTCCAATGCAAAATGGGCAAGTTGCATGAAACATGCAAAAGCAATGAAGAACTAATCGAAACTAAACCTATGAGGCGCATCAGTTAAAATGCATGACTCATGCATTTTAAACGGTTAAAATGCATGGTAACTTGCCGATGATTTTTACTTGGCTTATTGGTATCAGCCAGATCATACCCTTACCGCTGATATAATGGTTAAGCCTCGCCCTTCAGGGTGGGGTTGCACCAATACGTGGGATGGGCTTATCGTCCCTTTTAAGGCAGGGAGGGGGTCATTAGGACCTGTGTTATCCTTAGCCTGCTCTCAATCTCAATGAGGACGTGGGTTAACTGAGGCTCCTCAGCAACATTAGCCGTCGTAACCCCTAACCCCCCTACTCTTCACCGGGTCGAGTTTGTTCGCTGGACTCTCTGGGATGTGGTTGACGTAGCTCCGGTGTCCACAAGGACCCTCGTGCGTATGATTCTCCTACCCTCCAGGCTCTTAACATTAATCTTAACCTCCACGTGGCCCACGGTATTCCGCATTGATGGAAGGGGTTTAAAGGGAGGGGCGTTGATTATTAGGAGGTGTGCATACCCAGGGAGGTTGAGGAACTGCTTAGGAGGGAGGCTTACGAAAGGGGCATTGACGTGGAGTTGCTACTTATTGATAAGTTGGCTAAGGACCTAGACCCAGCCATCAAAGTATCCCTCTACCTCAATAAGGCTGAGGAGTTGTTTAAGGAGGCTCTTGACTACCTTAACAGGGGTGACTTGATTCAGGCGTCTGAGAAGGCTTGGGGCGCATGCGCATCGGTGGTTAAGGCATACGCCGAGGGGAAGGGGATGGAGCATTATAGGCATAGGCAACTTGAGGAGGCAATGAGTAGGCTCATCTCGGAGAGGGGTGGGGATAAGGAGCTGATTAGTGGTTGGGGAACCTGCCTACGCCTACACTCCAACTTCTACGAGGGTTTCATGACTAGGCAGGACCTGGAGGCGTCACTGGAGCTGGTTAGGGGGTTCTTAAACAGGATGAGGAGTGAAGTACAGAATAGTAAGCCAGGCGGTAATTCAATAACCTAAGCCGTTTTAATCAATACCATTAAACGTAGTCTCAACCGTAATCCCTAACTAACCCTGAGCTCAAAGTTAACCTTGACTGAATCAACCCTAGTAGCCTTCAAGGTGATGATTCTAATCCGCATAAATTTTGAAACAATCTAAATTCAAGTCATTAACTATACCTCACTTTTCTAAGTAATTACGGTTATATTTCACCTAAGGCATTTTATGCATTCAGTTGCACTGTATAATAATCCGAAAAACTTAACGTAACTGGGTGATCCGCATGGGGGCGGTTCCCCTCTTCACCACGCCACCTTGGGTAATTGGGGTGTTTTACGCAGTGTTGGGCTTCCTATTTGGTGTGCTTGCGGAGAGGTCCACCTACTGCGTCGTGATAGCCACTCACCAGGTTATGGGTGTTAGGTACAGTAGGATCTATGAGATGATATTGACTGGCGTTGCAGTATCCTCACTGCTGACTGGGTTACTGGTTGCTTTTAACGCAGTACCCGCCGTGGACGCCTACATCCACATGCCCGGCGCTGGTTGGTTCACGGTACTTGGGAGCTTCATCTTCGGCTTTGGGATTATGCTCGGGCAGGGTTGCATGGTTGGTATGCTGTGGAAGAGCGGGCAGGGTTACGTGGTTAACTGGCTTGAGATACTGGGCATGATGTTAGGCACCGTTTTGTTCGCGTTCCCAATATACAACGGACTGGAGTTGGGTTGGTGGTGGCACCACACAATACCCTGGTTAAGCATAGCCAATGGCTCACCAATGAACTACACGCCATACTTAATAAGCGCCCCAATACCCATAAACGCCGCCGCAGCCATAATGGGGGTGGTGTTCTTCGCAGCCATTATGCTGGTGGTTTATAGGCTTAGGAGGGTTAGGTTAACCTTCGAGGGTGGGGAGGGGCTGCTTAAGTCGCCCATATTCTACGGCGTTTTATTCGGGCTATTCATGGTTGCCTCCTTCATCTTCCTGGCTGGGCGCGGTTTTAACTACCTTGGCGTAACCACGCCAGTTGGCCTACTGGCCGAGTACCTACTCAACCCACTGGGCATCCACCTGGGGACTGCCTCAACGCCTCACAACTGGTTCCAGACGGTGGGCATACTCAACCCCTTCACCTTCTTCGTACTCATGGTGATCACTGGGGCCTTCATATCGTCAATGATCAGGGGCACATTCTCAGTGAAGTTACCCCCGCCGAACACGAATAGGGTAGCCGAATTCGCAATAGCCTTCACAGGTGGCGTCATATTGGCCATTGGGGCTAGGATAGCCCAGGGTTGCAGTGTTGGCGGCTTTTGGTCAGGGTTAGCCGGTTTATCACTGTTCGGCCTACTCTTCACCGTCGGCTTCATACCAGGCACCGTGGCCGGGTACTACACCTACGTGGCGTTGAGCTCTAGGGCAGCTGGCCTAGTTAAGAGGACTAGGGCAACAAGCCCCACTGTTAAGTTGAGGCTAAGGGGCATTAACCTCGATGAGCTGGTATTCGGCTTAGTGTGGTCCCTAATGTTAATTGGAGTGGGCCTTGAGGTCATGGGTTACTACGGCATAAACACTGTTAAAATAGCCCCAACCGCAGCCCAGCAGTACGGCCTAATCCTAGTGGCATTGGGGTTATTAACAATGCTAACCACGGTGGCCATAACCCTACTCAAAGGCTATAGAACAGTGAAGGTGACCACGGCAATTAAGGCCTAATCAACAACCATGCATACCTTAAATCGAAGATACTCTTAGCTTTAATGCCGCTAAAATGAAGTAATCCATATTGCCAACTCACCTTCTTGACTCTGATTATAGGGTGTTAGGTAGCATAATCTAAAGATTCTCCTACCTAACACCATACACCTCATAGCTAAGTTAATCCAATGTTAGGTTACATTTTCTTCAGATTCCACTACCTAACACCAATGCACCGCACATTAGTGTTAGGTAGAAGAGTTAGCTTATTCATTAAACATCATTATCTGTGAATCGTTTGTGGATTGATGAAGTGCTAAGTGTTAGGTAGATGATGGTGAATGTACGTTACGCACTAGGGTTCTTCTACGTAATGTAATAGTCCTTACTGCAGGGTTTCATTATTATAAGCCCTGGTGATATTGGGTGGTGCCGTATGGTGTTAGGTAGGAGAATCTTTAGATTATGCTACCTAACACCCTATAATTTGGTCCTAATAATCAGTGACTAATGGATTAACGCCCTACATTGTATGGTGGGGATGCTTTATTTAGCCTGCCTTGAGTTGTCCCTATGCCTACTGTTTACGTTGGGGTTGTTGTGGGTGTTTCGATGCTTAGGAATGCCGTGGATAGGGGTGTTGCCGGTGATGTGGTTCGTAGGGCATTGGATGGTGAGGCAAGGGCGCTTGAGGAGTTGGGTAGGCTTAGCCTGGGTGGTTCATTAACGAGGGCGCTGCTTAACTTCGCATGCAGTGACCCTGAGGGCTGCTGCGCAGAGTTGAGTAGCATTGCGGGGCTTAGGGGAGTTGTTGAGGGTGACTTTAGGGTTGAGTTATACTACACGGACACTAGGACCAGTTGGCTTTGCTCATTAACCATAGCCCAATGCCTAAGCAGCGGCATCCTACCCAACATTGAGGTGGTTGGCAGCGTTCAAATACCCCTCTTCAGTGGTGACCCTGAGGGTGGGTTAGCTTCCCTAGTGAACGCCGTGGGTAAGAGGCTCTTTGAAGCCGCTGCCAAGGGCTGGGAGGCCTACCTCGTCATCACGGGTGGCACTAAGGTTGAGACCGTCTTAGCGTCAATGGTGGCTTGGCTACTTGGGGCTAGGCCAGTCTACAGGGTTGAGGGTGGGCCACTGCTCATATTGCCTAAACTACCCATAGCCCTCGCGGATGAGCTAGTCAACAGCCTATGCAACCTAGCCAAGGGCAACCCAGTGCCCAGCGGCATGGTGGCTGAGTTGGCTAGGTTAGGCTTTGTGGTTAAGAGTGGTGGCGGTTACACAGTGCCCAGGTGGGTTGTTGAGTTGCTTAGGGTTAGGGGGCTTTGCTAACCCACGTGGTGGGCCATTGCCTTAACCCTAACGTAGAGTGGGTACCTGTAGGCAAAGGACCTTACGTGGGCTAGGCCCGTTAAGGCGGTGGTTAGGAACCTCCTCTCGGTGCTGGGTACACCAAGCCTCTCCAGAACCTTCTCATCACTCCTCAGGATTATTTTAGTGTTGGTTAACTGGAGGACCGCGTCGTTTAGGTCATCTGGTGTGTGGGTTGCGAAGACGACCGCAATCCCCCTACCCCTACCAAGCCTGGTTAACCTAGTTAAGTGGACCTCAAGCATGCTCCTCTCATCCTCACTCCTGGCCTGGGGGAAGAAAAGGTGGGCCTCATCTATGAGCACCACGGCGACCCTCCCCCTATCCCTAAGGTGCTCAGGCCCCATGAAGCCGTACACCCTGTCGAGCACCCTGTAGACCACTATCCTCTGGACCATTGGCTTAACGCCGGGTAGGTGAACGACCACGTAGCCTGGCTTAAGCACCAGCCTATAATCCGGCTCAACAACCTTAACCCCACCCCCCTCCACGTCCACTATCCCTGACTCATCCATGGCCAGCATCGTCCTTATTATGTTCTCCAGTGTGCTTGTGTGAACCCCAAGGTCCCTTGAAATCACCTCGTAGTTGAGCAGTACCCTATCCCTAGCCGCGGTGTCGCTTGGGCTTGTTAGGAAGTTGAATATCCCCCTAAACGTTAAGGCCCCACGGGACCTCCTCCTAACCTCCTCAATAACCCTCCTGTAGAACATCCTGGCCTGCTCGGTGAGCATCCCGGTTATCTCATGAACCCTCAAGAGCACGTCCCTTGTGCTTAGGGCAAAGGGGATTAGGGTAACCCCAGCCCCCCACCGGGGTTCAAGGAACTCTAGATGCACCTCCCTCACTATTGTTAGGCCGTCTTTCCTCCGCCTCCTCCCCACGTACCTATACCTAACCTTCCTCACGTCTATCCCGAAGTTCCTAAAGGCCTCGTTAACGTAACCCCTAACCAGGCATCTAACAAAGTCCTTAACTCCCCCAGCCCTCCTCAACATTCCCCTCGTTACAGGCACTATAACCCTCAGGTTTACTCCATCAAGCAGTAGGTGGTGGTAGTGCCCCACAGTGTCCAGGGCTATGACCGTTGCCTTACCCCAATTTTTAACCAGGTCCAGTGCCATGTTCTTGAGGAGCGTCGTCTTACCACTACCCGTGGTACCCACCACCAGTACGTGGTGCCTAAGCGCCTCTATGGGTAATTTAACCTCGTTACCAGTAACCTCAACGCCGCTGGGTAGGGCTAAGGCCCCGAGCAGAACCCCATCCCTAGGTAGCGAGAGCATTGCAGCCACCTCACCAGCTTCAGGTAGCCTAACCCTGGAGTGTATGCTGGGTGGGGTGCTGGGTGGCCTACACTCGCCGTTTACGCATTCTGAAACCAACTGGAGCCCTATGAACCTAGGTATGTACCTAACCCCCATGGCCAACTCCTGCTCGAGGGATAGGACTGGGGTCTTGGCTATTGAGTAAATGTCCTCAACCCTGGACTCAGCCACCCTAGCCAGGTATTTAACCCTACCGGACTCCACTACTAGGTATTCACCCACCGGGAAATCCCCATCGCACTCAGTGACCATGTGAACCTCAGCCCCCTCAAGGGATACGGCACTCGGCATTAGCCTCGTTATCAACCCCACGTACCTTGAGCAGTCTATGATACTCACCTCAATCACCCAACTCCATGAGTGACCTGTTAAGCTCCTCAAGCCCCTCGTAGGTTAACCTAAGGGGTGAGGTGGATGCCAGCAGCTTAACGGCGCCGCCGTTAAGCCTCCTGGATACCCTATCGGCTAGGCCTATGGGTATGGGCACACCCCCAGGGTTCATTAGCCTAGCTGCCCTTAGGGCTCCATCCTCAGCCAGCTCTGGGTCGAGGGCCTCAACCCTAACCACATTAACCCCCCCTACCCAGCCTTGAGGCAACGTACCAGCAGTACTTAGCGTACTCACCAACCTTAATCTTAATCGGCCCCACCACGGCTGTGTACAGTGGGTTACCGCCGAAGTGCCTTGAAACCTCGTTCTTAACCATGGTATCGTCATCCACGCTCAACCCCCTACACCTGGCGTAGTAGGTTGACTGCCCAAGTCTCTTAACAACCCCAATAACCCTAGACCCCAACGCAGCCTCAACCCTAAGCCTCACTATGCCCCAGTACAGGTCTGTGTAGGGGTTACCGGCCATGGTTAGGACCCTGGGGGTAGGGAAGATAGGGCCGTCTAGCATCAGCAAGGCCCCGTTAAGCCCAAGTCCCCTGAAGACCCTAACCAAGCCAACCTCAACCTCAGCCCTAGCCTCCTCCCTAACGGCCTCCTCATTGTAGGTCCCGTCAAAAACCCTATTTATTATGCCTGATTTAACCAAGGCGAAGCCCCCAATAGAGCCCTCCAGTGAATTCACCAACCCCTCACTGGCCTTAAACCTAAGCCTCAACGCCAACCACTTAACCTTGGCATTGCCTGGGACAAGGAAATTGACTGGGCCAACTAGGGCTCCGGTGGTTACGTAGGCGTCCGCGGCCTCAAACCTAACCATGGATGATTGAGAATCGAGGCCAAAGACTGGTTGATCCCCTTGGCTAACTGGTTCATCAACCCTCCTAACCTCAACATCCCTACAGTCAACCTCGAAGTAGGCCTCACCCAGGTCGATGGGGTCACTTGAGGCGAATTCACCGACACTACCCTCAAGCATGCCAAGGGCCTCAGCGAACCTAAGCAAATCCTCCACAGTTTAGGTTAACCGGTTAAAAGAAAAACCTAACTCAACGCTACCCTGTAAAGCGACCCATAACCAAGCTCGGACAGAAGACCAACAGCCAAGGCGCCTCTGCACTCATCACTATTCCTAAGCCTAATCACCGTGCCCTGGGGCAGAGCCTTAAGCATCGGCCTCCTGAACCTACCCACCTCACTAAAGCCTAATCCAAGATCAATGACCCTAACCTTAAACTCATCACCGCTAAGAACCCCGTAAACCTCCTCAACACACTCAAGCCCAGCAACACCGCTGATTTCAGCGATGGGCCTATCGGCATGTATTAGGATTGGCTGGAGCGCTATGGCGAAGTCACCCTTGGTGGGTGGTTTAAACGCCTCACCTAGGCTGAATAGGGCTAGCCTACCCTCACCACCAAGCCTAACCACATCAGCCACCCACCCCTCATTAGCTTTACTAAGTCTCAGTACATATGTGAAGTCTAGTTCAGGGTAAGTAGTCTCCCCTCCGCCACATTCAGATTCAGGCTTATAGGAGGTATAGGTGACCTTAAACATCCTCCTCACTGTCTTAGACTCCCTAGCTAGTTCAATACCAACTCTGCTACTTGACTTAGCGTAATTAATTAATAGCTTACCTAATTCCTTGGCCTCTTCGCCGAATGGGTCCTCGTAGTACTTAATGGTGGCGTCAATGTACCTCTTCACATTGCTTATGCTCAACAGCTTATTATCGATTGGTATGTAATATCCACCGTAACCGCCACCATTAAAGTTAACCAAGGGTCCCCATAGGATGGGCTCCTTGGTGCTGGTGGTGAAGGTTAGGTCAACACCCGCAATACCCCTAGCCAATTGCCTTAAGTCATCGAAGTCGTAGTTGACGTGGCTAGTGCTAGTGTTAACAACCACACTCAGCATGTAGCCCACCGCTCCAAGCACCGTGCTTGGTAGTGGTGCGGTGGATGCCTTATCAATGGCGAATGCGTCAACCCCGCTCAGGTTCCTTAAGCCCATGTGCAATTGACCAAGGGGCCTTACCTTAATCACCCTGTCAACGGGTGTGGTGCTCATGGGTACCCCCTCAACACTTCATAGGCCTTAACCAACTCACTAATAATGTTTGTGCCCTTTGACTCGCAATTCTTAAACGTAGCCCTCCCACAGGGATCCATGTTATGCAACCTGCTTAATGCGTCTAATGATAGGTTCCGTTTAACATCCTCCTTAACCCCCCTCACCTTAACGTTCCTATCCACCACATAAAGCCAGATATCATCCATCAACCGCCCACTGCAGCCACCCCTTACCAGCGTATTCACGGCATCACTGTACTCAGCGTAGTCCTCAGGTATACTGCCACTTAACACACCACCAAGCCTCAGCACGAAGAGTTCGCTAAGCAGATCCAGTGCACCTGATAAACCACCACCTGCAGGGTCTGAGAAGGGTAGGATTGCGGACCTACCCGTCCTTGACTCCGAAATAACCAGTGAATCCTTCCTAAGCTCCTTTCCATTTAAACTCCAAGTAGCCTTCTTGGCCACATCCTCAAGCATATTAACCGCCTCCCTAACCTCCTCACTCATCACATCTGTTATGTTGGCGAACCTGAGTGAGAGACTTCTACCAAAGCCAACTACCTTAGGCGCCGCAATGAAGTACCCACCGTTGGCGAGTTCATGGAACCCACCCCCACCACCCCAGTAGTTGCTCCTCAAATCCCTCACTATTGAAAGGGATACCTCAACTGGGGTTAGGGCAAGCACATCATCCCCACCACTGAACATTAAACCCATTACCGGGTTTATGTAGTATCTAAAGTTCACGGTTTTTATATCCCTGAGAGCTGTTATAATGAGAGCCATTGATAGTGCGGCATTATACGTTGGCGTAACCACTACTCCAATCCTCTCCTCATCCTTTAACCCACCCTCCTTCTTCCCCAACTCCTCTAATATATTGAACAAATTGATTAATACGCCGTAAGCCTTGGCGGCATCACTAGGTAGATTAGGCTGCTTCATCAGGTCCTCGAGGAATTCCTTGTAATTGCCCAGCGGCAACTCACCCCTACTCAACTTGCCTACGTCATCCGCATCACCCCTAATTACCGCGTAATAAGACCTGAAGCTGATTATCGAGGGATCCGGTCTCATCCACTCAAGGCTATACTTAGTAACCCCAAGGTCCCTCATTAATCCACCTAGAAATTCGCCACTATGCACCTCAAGCAACTGAGCCGCACAGTCATTAAACAACCTACTGGCCCTCTCAGCATTGCACTCTGGCCCATGCCCACAGAGTATTGTAATATCCTTTACATTGCCGGTTAAATCACTGATTAAATAATCATCAAACCTATCACATTTACCGTGTAGTGAAGCTTTTAAGCCATTGTAAATCTTCGTGTACCAGGCGAAGGCGATGTCCTCCGTGCTGTCGAAGGCGATCCCTCCATAAGCCCTCTTGAACCTATAATAGGTAGCCCTCTTAACTAGGCACAGCGGCCCCAGGGCCTCACCGGGCCTTATCCGTGCATTCAACTCCTCAGGATTAACATTAAACTTGGCTAACACCTTATCCTTAGTGCTTTTATCGTAGTCGTTTGGATTCCCTGGATCCCTCCTTAGGTGCACTATGGCTGGTTCGTCGCCGCAAACTGAGCAGTATATGTAACCTACGTTACTCCTGTCGTGAAACACGTATTCACCATATGGGTCTACGTTTGATTTAAGCGGCTTACTCACCGTGTTAACGCCACTGCGGTTGAACCATGGCTTACCCACTATTAGTCTCCTCCTACCCTCAATACGCGCCTTCATGCTAAGAGCCGTTAAGCCAACGTCAAATGCTAAGTACCTGCTTAACTCACCACTCAGCCTGTTTGCTAAATCACTATACCCCTCAGCCCTTAACTGACCTATGAGCTTGAGGAATGCGTCAACCTTGATTAAGCCACCCTTCACCACACCTTTACTGGTACACTCACCCGGTAGTACATTACCGCCGCTGCTCACGTATTTTCCTAGGCAGTCATGCACGTCCCTCAGATTGACCGTATTCACACGGACCTGTATTAAATCATTAAAGACCCCCGTATCCTTTAGGTCGTTGTAAATCCCGTTAACCAACCTTAAAAATGCATGGTCCTCGCCCGGCACCTCACTGAGCATAGCCTTAGCGCCACCGCAACTGCCGCTGAGGGTGCCGGTTAACGCCCATTCGGTTAGGCACTGTTGAGCATTAGTGAAGCTCTGCATGACCTTATCCCTAAGCTCACCCTCACTGCCCGCTACATCTGTGGGTAGGAGTAGTATTATTGTGCCTGGTATTATCGGGTTGCCCAGCAGCATCCAGTCATCAACCTTTGCACTGGTCTCGAAGATCAAGTGGCCGTAGAAGTCACCGACCTCACCTAGTAAGGTCTCGCCGAGGGAGTTGCCTAATTGGTTTAGCTTCCTACCCAGCGTAACGTGGTATATTGGGTTCAACCTAAGAGTCGGCTTAATCACTATATCAGGTCCATAATCCCAAACCAGGGGCCATACCGTGAACCAGGCTAGCATTGATATTAACCAGCTACCCGCCCAAAAGTCACCAGCCTTCCTGGCTGAGTTAACAACCCTCTGTATGCCGGGTATGTCGACTTCAACCAAGTAACCGCCTACATCATTATTGGGCCACAGCATGTTTATGAGCGTTGCCGTTGCGTAGTTGTGGTCAAAGACAGTGTGGGTGGGTACCCTAGTGTCGGCAAGGCTTGGGGGTAGCCTATTTTTGATCCACTCCAACTCGTACAATGCGTAAAATAGGTGATATACCGCCCTTGCCTGCTCAGCCTTATCATGCTTATCCAAGGCCTTCGTTACATCACCTAGGATCTTACTCACTATTCCCGCATATTTACTAACCTCTTCACAATTGATATCTTTAGGTAAGTCCTTACTCAATTTCGGATTGAATATGTTATGCAGTTTTGAATATGCAAATACACCTTGACCTGAAGCGCCTAATTCCTCAAGCATCCACCTATCCATTGATGACGACAGGCGATCAGCATCCCTAGTTAACCTATACGCTATGCTGTCACTGGTTATGTCCCCGAATAGGCCCGAAAGCCCCATTTCATACCACAACTCCGCCGCATCCTCCTCATGCGCCTTAGTGCCTAGGTGTATTTTTTCGAAGCACCTGCCTTTGCCCAGGAGGATCCACATCTTGTTCGGTGGATCATGTAGTAGTGCCCATGCTTTAGCCTTGAAGTAATTGTACCAATCTACGTCCACGGGTACTCTTATAGTATAGGTTTATAAGTATTGAGTTATCATTAGTAGTAAAACTTATAAGGAGTAGGCTAGTATATAATTAATGAGCCAGCGGGATGCCAAATTAATACTCCTAGAGTCATTGACTCCGCTGCACCCAGGTAGTGGTAGGGGTTCGGCTTACGTTGATCTGCCTGTACAGAAGGATGAGTTCGACTTCCCAACCATATGGTCAAGTAGCCTTAAGGGTGCCTTAAGGTCGACGCTAACGTTATCATGCAACGGTATTAATGATGCTGTGGAGAGGGTTAAATGCAGGAGGAAGGTTTACCTAGTCTTTGGCCCCGAGACTGATGAGGCCTCCGACTACGCATCAGCCGTATCAATACTGGACGCGAGATTGGTCCTCATACCAGCCAGGTCGCTGAGGGGTGTATGGACGTACGTAACCTCACCACACCTACTCAACTACCTACTCACGTACATGGAGGTGGTTAACCACGGTAAGAGGAATGACTTAGCTAAGTTGGTTGAGCAAGTTAAGGGAGTTGTTAAGGATGGTACAGCCATCATCAGTAAGCCTGACCTACTGGTTAGTGGTAACAGTATAGTCATCAATGAGCTTGAGTTAAGCGCAACCCAGGACGCAACCCTAAGCCAATTAATTAACCTACTGCCAGGCGACATCAGGAACATTGCAAGTGAGAGGGGCTTAACGGTGGTTAGTGACGGTAATGTGCAGGAGGTGGTTAGGAGGAGCCTGATTATTCAACCGAGGATTAGGCTGGACTACGCCACAAAGACCGTTAGTGGTGGTGGTCTCTGGGAGGAGGAGTATGTACCCCAATTCACAGTCTTCACAACGGCAATACTCTGCAATGGCACTAAGACTAAGGGCGATGAGGAATCAATTAAAAGGTGGATTAATAGGGATGGCAGTGGTTTAAGTAATGGTGAAAAGAAGAAGCTGGAAGATGAATATAAGTCGCTGGTTAGTAGCCTAAAGGATGCTAATAATGTTTGCACGGAGGCGCTTGGCGGTGGTAGGGGGCTTACAAGCCTATTCTTCGGCGGTAAGGAGACTATTGGTAAGGGGTTGGCTAAGATCATTGAATGGTGACCGGTATGCAGGCCAATGAATCACTAAACCTAGCCATAAGGTGCATTGATGCTTTGAGGAAAGTATTCGGGGGAAATAAGAATATTCTGGATGGGTTTAGGTCGAGGGCCAGGGATGGGCCCTCAAGCATTTACTACAGCGGCTTAACGTACACCATAGCCTACATAGCGTCAAAGGCCAGTAAGGAAAAGATCTCAGGCGATGAACTGATGAGACAAGCCTTAATGGAACCTGACGTGGGGGCCTTGTTCGAGAAGTGGAAGAATACAGCCGAGAAGGAGGCCTATGAGTTATATGGCGCATGCCTAATGAGGGCTATTAGGGAGGTGGCCAAGCTGGATAATGCAAACGACCTGTTAACATTGTTGAAGGTGCTTAACGATCCAGGTAGGCAAATACTTGTCACGAATAAGGTGCTTGAATTCGCTGAGTGGTTGAAGAGGTTGGCCGAGGCATCAATACCTGGGTGAGTGATGTGGAGTACGTTAGGCTTGAGTTAACCCTAGAAACCCCCTTCCTACCCGGCTCAGCCGATCCCAACGTTGTTGATCCCGATTGGCCGCTGAGGCCGAGTGAGGTTAAGGGTATTTGGCGTTGGTGGGCCAGGGCCCTGGTGGCTGGTGCATTATTCGATAGAGGGCTACTTCACGGTCAAGGTAACCATGACGCCGTTAAAGTAACGACTCGTATAGAGGCTAATTGCATATCCAGAGTCGTGGGGCGTGGCCTCGGGCTTGGCTACGCTGGTTCTGATGGGTCTATGTCATCGTGCTTTAGGATTAGGCTTGAGAGAATGAACTTTAATGCGCCTAGGAACGTTGACTATGGTCTCACTAACAGGCTTCAGAGGGTGAGGTTGTTAACCCTCGGTAAGAGACCTGTCCAGCTTCAGTACGTGGATAGGGGTTCGGCGACCATGGTAATTGAGAGCCATACAGCCTGTAGCCTAGATAATGCATCGATAGAGGCAGCGTTATATGCATTAGCCCTTGCCCTAAGGTTCTCGTGCTTCGGTAAGGGGGGTAGGAGGGGCTTGGGTTGCTTCAGCGTTAGGGCTTACGGCAGGTATTCAGGAATATTCAATAGAGGTTATGGAGAACCCAGGGAGCCTGGAGAACTAGTTGAAAGTGCCCTGAAAACCGTCGGTAAGGTGGTCGACTCCATGGTTACTAAGGAATGCGGAGGGTTGGAGGGTAAGGGTATTGGTGACTGTGAATTACCCCCAATGCCAATCGTGAATACTAATAAAGACTACACTAACTGCATCGACGCCAGGTACAGGGAGGGGGTTAAGGGCCTAGGTAGGTTAACGCCATACAAGTTAATAATGATTCAGGGAGGACAGAGAATGAACCTACTTGATGTACTCCACAACTTCTTCCTTAGACCCACTAGGACTAGGGCCATACATGGTAGTTACGGGGTCCAGGACTCGCTGAGGCAGGAGTTGAAGGCTTGGATCCTTGGGTTGCCTAGGGAGCAGAGGGGTACTGGGTATGAAATCATGGGGAGCGCAAGTAGGAGGGCTTCACCCATGCTACTGGCCGTGCATGGTAATGAGACCTACCTAAGCGTTTTCACCTCAGCCGACTGGCCAAGCACGCTTAGGTGGCGTGGGGCTGGGTCGAGGCCATTACAGATTAATGAAAAGGAGGTGATCAACGCCACAGCCATAGCCCTCGGCGAATTCATGGAGTACCTCAGGAAGAGTAATATTCAGGGTGTTAAGGCATGGCCATGAGCACCAAGGCAAGCTCCATAAGGGCGTCACCACAGGTTAACATACCCAGTTACCTAAGGCTGAGACTCATAGAACTAATAACGAGCAATAGGCAAGTAAGCCGTGGCAGTAGGCAGGTGGATCGTGGTGGTAAGGCATTGTCGCTCAAGGATGAGCTTAACCAGTTGAATAGGGCCTTAATGATTGAGTTGAGGGATGCCTATAAATGCGAGAACATTAGGGACTTACTCATTAATGTCGCCAAGCACATGGATTACGTGGCGAAATCCCTTGAGGAACTGGGCTACCAGGTGATTTTCAGGGGTGACATGGTGTTAATGAGCAGGCTGGCCATAAACCTGAGGCACCCGTACACTGAGCCTTTGGAGCCTGGCATTTCCTGGGATCCGTATTGGAACCTGCCCTACATACCATCATCATCACTCAAGGGCGCCATTAGGGCCATTGCCGAGAATACTAAGTCACCGTGCGTCAGGGCTTTTGGGGATACGGAGGAGTCCTCAACAATAGTCATCCTCGACTCATACCCAACCTACTGCCCAGGCGGCAAATCCCTACTAACCCTGGACATAATCAACCCACACTACAGTGAGGTTGAGGGTAAGGTTAGCGAGGTTGAGTCCAGCCCAACACCACTAACCATGCTAACCGTGTCCACCGGGGTAGCCTTCAGGGTGATTATACTGGCGGCTAGGAACAGGTTAACCACTAGGTGCAACAAAGTCTCTAAGGACTACGTATATGTAAACAAGGACTGCAAGGAAGCATGCACAACCAACGACCTCAGAAACATTGTGATGCAAGCTCTTAGGGAGGGTATTGGGGCAAAAACGGCACTGGGCTACGGGGCATTCCGCATAGAATAAAAAATAAAGTTCATTAGCACTTTTAAAGAAATGATGAAGCTTATACTGGAAAACATAGGACCAATTAAGAGCGCGGAGATTGAGTTAGGTAAGGTAACGGTACTCTATGGACCCAACGCCGCTGGTAAGACCACCGTGGCGAGGGTGCTTGAGCAGGTGATTAAGATGCTGTGTAGTGGGGGTACAGAGAAGAAGGATTTGGCCGTGTTGGTTAATCGTGAGGACAGAAGCGGTCGTATCGAGCTTGTCGATGATAACACAAGGTACAATGTGGAGTTGAAAATTAATGATGATGGGAAGCTTGGGGTAAAGATATTGAGGAATGGCGAGACCATACTAGGGGAGGTTGTATTAAAGGATGGTGCTAGGCAAATTGATTATAAGTATTATGACAAGGGCCTAGTAAACACGGGCTTGTTTGAGAATTTAGGTTTGTGTTCGATGATCTGGGTTAGGCATGACCACTCTAGATTAATCAATATTAACTCATATTACGAGAACAAGCCAGTCAGGCTTACTGATTTATTTACGCCCACCACACTTCACACCTTGGTGGACCCCCAGGAGACTAAGGAGAAGCAACTGTTCATGGAGGAGTATGACAATTACGTATGGAGGGTAAATAGAACACTTAGCAACCTAACGCGGCACCACGTTAATATGGCACAAATGCTTTACTTAACCGATAATCTGCACTTCTACGACGAGGATCACGTGGCGGAGGGGGTTAAGAGGGTGGCGTTGATTATTGCGTCCCTTGAGCTTGCAAGGAGTATACGGCATAGGAGACCGGTGGTGTTTGTGGAGAGCCTTGAGGATTCCCTGCATGTTGATTATGTGACTGCATTAGTTGATGCTTTCTCAACCTCCGAAGTCCCAGTGATTGCGGAGACCCATAGTATGCATGCAGTGATGCTTGCTTATAGTAAGAAACTGGGTTACTATGTACTTGAGAATGGTAGGGTGTTTACCGATTTAAAGGAGTCATCGCTATTCGAGAGGGAGCGCGGCGTAGTATCTCAATTAAGCGAGATATTGTAGTGGTGAGGTAATATGAGCGAGGCATGTGGGAGCAATATATTGTGTTGCAATGATAACTCTCCTTTCGATGATGAATGTGGTGAATTATGCAAGTTAATAAATCCAAGAAGCCAAGACTTTATAAAAATTTTAAAAAATAGTATTAACATTGAGTATCCTGAATCAATATGCATGTGTAGGTACGATAAGAGCGGTGGCTGTAGATCGCAAGTACCCATTTGCAACATGGGTGTGGGGGAGGTCCTGATATATGTATAGTTATATACTATGGGTCTTCCTGGCATCGTGCCTTTATTGAGTGTAAATGTGGAATGCGCAGTGCTGGTTCGCGAGCTATTGAAAGCTTGGAAGAAGAATTAGGAAAAAAGGTTAATGTTTTAGTATCTAGAGCTCTCTCTTATAGATTCATCATACTTCTTGTTTCTTCTCGTATTCGTATTAAAATGGATAAGCTAGAGAATAAGCTACGGGAGAATCTAAATATACCCATATATGTAATGGGGTGTTTAGGAACATGATTATCCTTGAATTGAGAGGTTACAATATAGATGAGATGATTAAAAGCATAGGCAAAGCTTGCCGAATAATAGGTAACCCAAGTATCAGGGGTAAGGCAAGTAAGGACATAAGTACCATAAGCTTCACATGCGAGTACAACGATGATTTAAGGCTTTTCATTAACGTCTACCAAAACCGCAAGACAATATTCACCCAACTCTTCCTCGATAGCGCCTTTGATGAAGATATCTACGTCACTGAGAAGGTTAGGGAATTCGTCACCACCCACATCGATGCGGTCAAGGCCATGCTTAGGGGACTTAAGGACGCGTTAAACCCCGTGCTCGGTATGGTCTCGCCCTACCCACACGCCATGTTCATGCTGGATCTCGAGGATACCCTGCTCAATAAGCTCTGGCAACTTAGTATAAGTGGAGGTGATATCTGCCCCGTGGTGAATGCCGTACTCCTCATCGATAAACCATCAATATTAGCGCACCAAATGATCATGGCCATCGAGAGCCCACTCGGTTTATTATTAACATCGGAGCTACCCATTGACCTACCAGACCTAGCCAGGTGCATGGAGGATGAGCCAAACTGCAGCTTTGAGTCAGCTAGGGACCTCGTCAATGCACTCGAGAAACATGGCTGTATCATAGCCTACGAGGATGACCTAGCAATAATCAAATCAAGGGCTCAACACAATTAAGAATTCCGCAGGGCAAAACAATGAAGGCCCCATAAACAAGACGGCGAAGACCCAAATAAACCTGGTAAATCATGGAGGCTAATTAATCCATTCTATTCTACCGTTAGAACCTTTTTCATTATTGTGGGATTGAATTGTTCGTTAGAGTTTTTCGAACACCGTAGTCGTCAAATCGTCGGAGACTTTACGAACCGTAGGCATGGGGAGTGGATAGTCCCTCTGACGAAGACCCATAAATAGGGCGGGGAAAACTCATAAAGGAATAAATAAACTCATAGCTCGGAATCTAATACAAAAGAATTGAGACTTGCCGTTAATGCCATAGAGGGCTATATATGCCGAGTAAACAGAATCTAATACAAAAGAATTGAAGCTCTCAGCAACTTCACGGGTAGGAGCGTGATGATGATATGAGTAAGAATCTAATAGGAGAGATTGATATAGCCAAGGCGTCATTTTGTTTAGTAATTTATGGGCTGTTATAATGAATGGAAGAGTTAGGGTGATGTGTTTATTGTTGGGTTTTTGGTGTTAGTTGTTTTGTTAGGCAGTCGGTTATGAATTTCTTGACTGAGTCCCAGTTCCTGTAGTGCCCAACCTTGACGTCGTTGCCCTCTATCTTCATGTCAATCCACGATATACCCCTCGTCTTCTCTATGTAGAACCCGGCGTGTGCTATGAAGTTCCTAAGTACGTTCCTATTGCACGCTATCGAGGTTGGGGTAGCTTGGAGTTGTACTGGTGCCTTCTCCTCTAGTAGCTCGCGTAGTGTGTCTAGGGCGTTCCTCGCAATGACTTCCGAGGCCTTGGATACCTTCTCGAAGTACGGCGCAACAGCATCCTTAAGCTCCACGGCGGGCGCGTAGTTCTGCAGTAGGTTCTTAGTACTTAATTGGTTCAGTAGTGATATGCATAGGGCCCTCGTGAATACCTTTGCATATACCACAACCGGCCTTACGTACTTTAAATGCTTAATCACGTAATCACTACCTAACCTCTCGACACTCACAGTCTTTAGTAACTCGCTGTGGGATAGGTCCTTAGGCAGTAAGGTCCCTGCTTCCTGCCTAAGTAGGTCCTTGCATGATTGTATTAGGGCAACCGGCGCATTCATCATGAGTGAGCCGATGACAGTTAGTTCGTCCTGGTCGAGGGATTTTGCGTTCGTGTACACGGCTGTGATTATTGGGTCTAGGTAGTACCTATCCATCCTTAACTCACCTATGTTGTGCACATCATACACCCTGACATCACCTTCTAGCCCAACCTCCACGGCATTGAATATACGAATACCCACAGCATGGCTAGGCTTGAAGCCATTCAATGCCAGTACTAGCGATGCCAGCATCTTACCTAACTCAATGGTTAGGTATGGCGTGTAGTTTATGCCGTGCGTGATATCCACAATCAACTCCCCAACATCCCTCAGGGACCTGCCGAGCACATCAAGGACCCTCACTAGGGCGTGTGTTAGGTAGACATCTGGTCTCACGCCACTACCAACGCCGTACGCCACACCCTCCCTTAAGCCCACGTAGGGCGCGATAACCATGCTCAACCTGCCTGCTAAATCGTTGCCTACAGACCTCGCGGCCACGCACTCTATGTACTTACTAGCCCTCCCCACCCACTCGCTGTAGTCCCTGACCTCGCCGGGCCTAATCGAGTTGTTACTAACCACTAGGCCGACCTGCTCAGCACAACCCAGGACCTCCTTACTCGGTGCTCGACCCCTCGCCGTTATCACGCTGTCCAGCGCTATGATTATTGCCTTATCGACACCATACTCCCTCATCATGAAGGGTAGTGTCGTGTAGGAGTAGTACGCGATACCCACTGGCCCATGGCGGTACTTGGCGTTACCCCACTCAAGTGGGTTTCCCCATGAGGCTAGGTAAACTTTCATTACCACTTAATTCTAGAGGCGCAATGCTTTTATACTTTACTAAATTATGAGATATAATGAGTACTGTTGGTAAAAAGGCATTATTAGTGGCAACCTGGGGTTTACCATTAACCTGGATCTGCGTCAGGTACATACCACCCAGGCTTGAGACTGGTGAACTGTGTAGGAGGCCCATTGACTGCGGGTATGATCAGCAGGGTAAATACTCCTTCTCCTCAACATCTGTCATCTACGATGAGTTGAGGAGGGGAGACTGGGATGTGAGGGTTTTGGTTATCAGCCAGGACACATTAGTGGCCAAGTGCCAGGAGGGTGCTGGCCGTCAGGGTAGTCAAGGTAGGGCTGGGTCCCAGGGGCAGGGTCAATGCTCAAGTGAGTGTAATGAGACTAAGAAGAGGGAGGTTGATGATGAGTATTGCAGCGGTAATACAAAGCTCTTTGAGGAGGTTAAGGGCTCTGGATCGGTGGATTACATGAAGTTGGTGGAGCAGGTTAGGGGTGTATTGGGGCGTTATGCGAGGGTTTTACTAGGTGATGACGTCGACTCCAGGTTGAGCATCGTGGTGCTACCTGGGTCTGGGTTCTACAATGGTTATAGGTTTGAGAGCACGCTTGAGAATGCCAGGTTCACGCTGATAAGGAAGCTTTACGATGAGTTGAGGGGTTATGAACCAGACGCCGTAATCCTAGACATTACGCACGGCGTAAACTACATGCCAGCTATGACCTATAGCGCAGCCATGACACTGGCCAGGGCGCTTTACGCAGCTAGGGGGAGTCCTAGGTACGTGGTCACACTTAACTCAGACCCAGTTACCCCACAGTCACGTTGCGGCGACATTAGGGTGAACGTGGTTGACGTGGTTGATATGGATAAGGAAGGAGTAACCATAGGCGACGCCCTAAGGGAGATTGGGAAGTTCGAGGGAACCTCCATTAACATCCTGGTGAGGGAACCAGCCACAACTGGTGGTAGGCCAATGAAGGCTGTGTCAGAACTTAAGAAGGGTGATGAATCAGTGAGGCAGCTATCCCGGAAGTACATTGGGTGCCTGGGCAATGCCCTTGACTACGGCATGATACTCTACATGGCGGCATCACTCACTCAGAGGGGCTTCGATGAATTCGTGAAACTAGTGAGTGATAAGGTTAATGGGGTTTACGAAGCCATTAGGCAGTTGGTGAATGTGAAGTACGAGGACGGTTACGTGGTGGTGAGTAGAAACTACGCCGCCAACAGTGACCTGGTGCTTCAATACGTGGCAACCGGGGTTTTAAACCACGTTAAGGGTTTGGTTGAGGGTTGCAGGGTTAACGACGGCTACGACTTGAATTGCCTCAGGGATGCCGTTGAATCACTTAGGATAGGTAACCTGGCGAGGACGATCTTCGAAAACGAGGTGAACAACATTACGGTTAGGTACGCCGACGACATTACAGGTGAACCGAGGCTACTGTGTAGCGTTATGGATGAGGAGTGTGGAGAGTGTTCTTCAGTTGATAAGAGGAATCTGATCGCCCACGCAGGGCTTGAGAAGACGGTCACCCACGTGTATAGGTGGGGTGGCAGGGTGCTTGTTAAGTATGCTGAGAAGTGCCTTGGGAAAATAGAGGCGAACACGTGTTAGGTTATGAAACCTTGGAGCACTCATTAACCACCTCAAGTAGTCTCCTCACCCACTCCCTCGGCTTAATTAAGCCATCCACCTCCTCCACTAGACCCCTCTCCAATAGGTCATCCACGTCCACACCCTGCTGCCTAAGCACATACCTGGGTGCCCCATTACCCACCTTACCCAAGACGCCCAAGTAGTCCTGCCTAATGCCTATTGGGAGCATGGGTAGTTCAACAATCTCCCTGAAGCTCTCGTGCATGTAGATGACCCTCCAGGCGCAGGACATTAAGGCTATTAAGGCCGTGTAGGTTGTTTCAGGCTTGAAGCCCGCTGTGGCGTTAACCACGACTTTAAAGCCCTGCCTAGCCTTACTTACAATTAACCTGGCGTACTTGTCAATAAGCTCAACCAAACCCTCACTGAAGAATGTTGACCCAGCCCCAAAGCCCTTAACCACAATCGGCTCATAGGGCGTTACCTTGGCTATGCCCAGAAGCCCCACCCCCCGCTCCCTGATTAACTCGTAAACCACGTTCGCGCAGAACCTAGCCGTACCAGTGTCGGTTGGGTATAGGTAAACCTCCACCTCGCTAATGCTGTGGCGGACTGGTAGGGAGTTGAAGAAGGCCATCATAGAGTTAAGCTCGGCACTAAACCTACCAGGGTCACTACCCACTATCTCAAGAACCTCCCTAAACACAGGGTCACCGGGCGTAGCCCTCTTAAGGAACTCAAACTGAATTGGGTCATCTGGAGGGGCTCTAGACGGCTTCGGCTTATTAGGTGGGTTAAGTAGGTCACAGAGAACCCTACTCACAGGCCTAATGGGCTTATTACCCTTACCATAAAGCATGCAATCCTCCCCTTTAACAGAACCCTCCAGGTTACTCAGTATACTCGTACCAACAGTACTAAGTAAAGCCAACCTCCACTCCCCCTGACCCATTAAGCAAAAACCATTAACATGAATTTAAGCATTACGGCAACCGGCATAAGCTAAAAATCTTCCTACCACTAAAGGGGGATTATCCACCTGTGGTAACGACAATCCTTCAATTCTCCTTTGAGATCTTCTTGTTAAGCCGAGTGAGGCTGAGGGTAAGGTGCTTGTTATCGCACCTTCAATTCTCCTTTGAGATCTTCTGAGACTATTCCAACTGACTAGTGGTATCAATGATCGTGGACCTTCAATTCTCCTTTGAGATCCTCTTGAGACAATTGCCAGAATTGTACAAGCGCCAATGGTTGAGCCTTCAATTCTCTTTTGAGATCCTCAGGCTCCTGACAATTGGTTGGCTAGTGTTAGGCTTAATGGGCCTTCAATTCTCTTTTGAGATCCTCTTAACACTAGGAGTGCCACTGGGCTTGGCGTCAGGGAAATCACACCTTCAATTCTCTTTTGAGATCCTCTTAGGAGAGTCCTGGATGTTAATTATGGGGTTGGCTCATTCTATCCTTCAATTCTCTTTTGAGATCCTCTTTGACTAAATACTCTAATTCATCCATACTCCCCCTGGGGTATATCCTTCAATTCTCTTTTGAGATCCTCGGCGGATAACGTAAAGCTAATGATGGTGATTTACGACATGTTCCATCCTTCAATTCTCTTTTGAGATCCTCGTACTATCAGAATCCTCATTCATAACCACTAGTATTACCCCTTCAATTCTCTTTTGAGATCCTCCCCTCCCATGTGAGGTGCCTGATGACCTGGGCTACTGTTAACCTTCAATTCTCTTTTGAGATCCTCTTGAAGTGCCAATCACCCACCAGGCCTTCAAGCCAATCCTACCTTCAATTCTCTTTTGAGATCCTCCTTGAGGATTACAACAACGGCAGTGTCGGGTAGGTATGTTAACCTTCAATTCTCTTTTGAGATCCTCTGGTTTGTTTAACGGTGTTGGGTAGACCATTGAACCGCTACATCCCTTCAATTCTCTTTTGAGATCCTCCTGCACCCACTAACAGGCTCATACCCACCAAGTGCGCCAATTGGCTACCTTCAATTCTCTTTTGAGATCCTCTCTAATGTGACGCTTGGGGAAGCAAGAAAGAGGGTAAAGAAAGTACCTTCAATTCTCTTTTGAGATCCTCGGCAACCCTAACACCCCTTGACTGGCAGGAGAGCCTAGTGGACCCTTCAATTCTCTTTTGAGATCCTCTATCAACATTAATGGTGAAACAATTAACATTGGTACATTAGCTGATCCTTCAATTCTCTTTTGAGATCCTCCGTGTTGGGTTAATGGGAGCCCAACTGACGTTGCCAAGTGCCTTCCTTCAATTCTCTTTTGAGATCCTCTAAGATTAATACTAGAATTGAACGGAAAACCCCTAATTAACCTTCAATTCTCTTTTGAGATCCTCCATTGCCACTAGTACTCCTCTCACCACTAGTACACTTGTACATCCTTCAATTCTCTTTTGAGATCCTCATGGGAGAGGTCATCCGCAGATGTTGTGATAACCCTTGACAGGGCCTTCAATTCTCTTTTGAGATCCTCGCTATCACAACTGGGTATGGGCCACCTCCACCCTGCATGCCTTCAATTCTCTTTTGAGATCCTCTTGGTGGTGTGTATTTGCTCTTCCTATGCCTGGAGGATTACCTTCAATTCTCTTTTGAGATCCTCTAATGTTATACTGGGCAGGGACAAGCCAATGATAATTGAATCACCTTCAATTCTCTTTTGAGATCCTCCCTTATCTTTACCCTGATAGAATTCGTAAGCGGTACCTGAGTTCCTTCAATTCTCTTTTGAGATCCTCGGCAATTGCCAGCGAGGGTGAGTTCAGGCTTGAGGGTTCTCATCCTTCAATTCTCTTTTGAGATCCTCAGCATCAGCGTAGGCGTGCCTAATGGCTTGGCTTACAAGGTCCTTCAATTCTCTTTTGAGATCCTCAGGATTGGTAACTGGATTGCAATCGCAGTTGGGAGCAATGGGCCTTCAATTCTCTTTTGAGATCCTCTTCTCATGAGGATGTTAAGGCGTGGGTTGTTAGGAACCTGGCCCTTCAATTCTCTTTTGAGATCCTCAAACACCTGTTTAGTCTGTCTCTACATGGGTGGCTACTACAATCCTTCAATTCTCTTTTGAGATCCTCGTGAACGTGACCATAAAGAGGGGGGCGGAAACCCTACACAGTGGCCCTTCAATTCTCTTTTGAGATCCTCCGGTTGTTTTGGTTTTTTAGGGTTTTTAAGTTTTGTGGTTTATTTTGAATTGTTGCCATTGGAACGGGGTTCTGGGGTTCATTGTATGAGTCATTCCTGTTCCGATGGTGTTTATGATGGAATTGAATGGTTGTTCCAATTGAAAGAAAATGAAGAAATTGAAATAGTGTTCCAATGGTTTAAAGTCCAATGTAAAATGTGGGGGTTGCATGTAATCGTGCACTTTAGATGGTGGTTGAATGTGGTGTGAAGTTAAAGTTGAGGTATGGTGTTGATGCATGTTTCATGCATTTTAACTGGTTGGCAGGCATGATGGTTAAGTTAATCTTAGGTTACCTGTGGGGGTTTTGTGCTTAGGGTTAGTAGGGTTAGGATTCTCGGTGTTGGTGACTTGGTGGTGGAGTTGCGTGGGTGGTCTAGGGAGGTTTCTGAGCCACCCTATGAGTATCTGCCCACGGTTTCGGAGGTTTTCTCCCCCTGCCCCACTCATAGGGATTCATTCCTCAGGAGGGTTAATGGTGTTAAGGTTAACCAGAGCGCTGCCCTTAACGTGGGTAGGGTGCTTCATGAGGCGTTCCTGGCCCCCTTTAGGTATGTGCAGAGGGGTGAGGTTGGTTCACTTGTGGATGGCTTAGCCGAGCTTAAGCAGAGTCTGGTTAATAATGCAGGTGATTTGGCGGGTATCGTTAAGGTTGTTTACGATAGGGCCTCGGCCATAGCCCTGAGCCTAGTGGCTGAGTCCCAAGCTGCCCCGGTGGTCGTTGAGCCGCCGCTTGACGGCGCCTTAATAGGCTTCTCCGACGTTATTAAGCCCGACTTAGTCGTGGGTTTAATACCGGTTGAGGTGGTTGTCACTGATAACTGGGATTACCTGGGTAGGAAGGAGCTTGCCCTAGCGGCCTACGCATTGGCGTTGGAGGCCATGTGGGGTAACCCCGTTAACTACGGGGTGCTGGTCAACATTAACCCTAGGACCGGTGGCTTAACAAGCAGGGTGCTAATCTTAACTGACGACTTAAGGAGGGCTGTGGTTAGGGAGCGTGATACCGTGGCTAGGATAGTGGCTAGGGGTGATGACCCTGGTGTTGCGCCTAAGTGTCCTGAAACCTGCCCATTCTACAACCACTGCAGGGGTGGTCCCGGTGATGCTGGTTCTAAGTAACGGTACGTATAAGGTGTACGTTAGGAGGGGTGTGGTTAGGGTGAGGGGTGCTAACGGCGAGGAGTACGTGGTTGACTCAACAGTCGACGCCATCGTGGTGGCTACATCGAGGGTTTCACTCACCGCTAAGGCAATTAGGCTACTGGCCATGAATGGCGTCGACGTGGTCCTCCTAGCCCCAAACGGTGAACCTGTGGCTAGGGTTTACCCACCCATAATAAATAAGACTGTTTTGGCGAGGAGGGGGCAGTTTGAAGCCATGGTTAACGGTAAGGGTTTAAAGGTGAGTAAGGTGTTGGTTAAGGCTAAGTTGATGAACCAGGCTAACCTACTCAGGTACCTTGCTAAGGCTAGGAGGGTTGAGTGGCTTAAGGATGAGGCAATTAAGCTTGATGAACTAGCCCTCAGCCTGGACAGGGTTAACGGCAGTGAGGGGTTAATAGAGGTGGAGGCTCATGCGGCTAGGCATTACTGGAGCGCAATAGCGCAGTTAACACCCCCTGAGTTAAACTTCAGGGGGAGGGCCCAGGAGGGCGGTGACCCATTAAATGTAATGCTTAACTACGGCTACGGCATACTCAGGTATGCCGTGGAGAAGGCTATACTGATACACGGCCTCGACCCCTATGCCGGCTTCCTTCATGCCGACAGGAGCGGTAAGCCAAGCCTAACACTGGACGTAATGGAGCCCTTCAGGCCCCTGGTGGATAAGGCCCTCTTAACCAATAGGTTAACCGTTAACCTAGTCAACAACTACCTGGACTACCAATCAAGGGGGTTGGTGGCTAAGACCATCATAGAGGAGCTTAACGGTAAGGTGAACTTCAACAGCAGGGTTACCAACGGCTTAAACGCCATTAATAGGCTGGTTGAGTCCATTGCAAGCTACCTTAGGGGTGATGGGGACTTGGTGGAGCCGGTAATTAGGTGGTATTGATGTACGTGGTGGTCTTCTACGACATATCCAGTAACAGGGTTAGGCAGTTGGTGGCTGATAAACTACTCACCAAGGGCTTGGTTAGGGTGCAGAGGAGCGTCTTCGTAGGTAGGGGTGGTTATGCATTAGCCAAGGACCTGGCCAGGTACCTAACCAGGTTCATTAACCCTGGCGATAGCCTACTCATAATGGTTGTCCCCAGGGACTCGGTGATGAGCATGATTAGGCTAGGTAACTCGGTGAGCCTAGATGAGCAGCAGGTTAAGCTACTCTAAAGGCTTAGCACCAGTGGTCCTGATTAAGGAGTACGCCTACTGCCCTAGGTACGCCTACCACATGGTGTTCACTAATGGCATTAACAGGGTTACGGAATCCATGCAATTATCCCCAATAGCCCACGCCACCCAGCATAATCAATTGATTAAGAACCTGTGCAGTGGTTTAACCGTACTTTACGAGGTACCGCTCAGCTCGGGGAGGTTGGGTATTTACGGTAAGGTTGATGCCGTTTGCCTAGGCGAGTCAGAGGCAGTAATCATTGAGTTGAAGCCCCTTAGTGGCATTAGTGCAAGGTCACTTAGGACTAGGCATAGGCACTACCTTTATCAACTCGCCGCCTACGCACTAATCGTTGAGGAGACCCTTAGAAAACCGGTGACGAGGGGTTACGTGGTATCGGCAAGGGGAGTGGTTGAGGTTAAGCTACCGCCGAGCCTAAAGGGTGAGGTGTTAGCCTTAGTTAGGGAGTTAAGATCCATGCTGATTAACGAGAGGGAGCCCATGGTGGTGGGGGACCTGCGTAAATGCAGCTACTGCGCCTTTAGGAGGATTTGCGGAGTTCCAGGTAAGCCCTAAGTAGCATTAACCCCAGCCTAGTTATCCCGTAACACCTACCCCTACTACCCCTCTTAACGAGCCCATTATCCTCAAGGTCGCTTAAATGCCTATTGATGGTTGATGAATCAAGGTTAACCCTATCCGAAAGGTCAGACGCCTTAAGGCATCCACCACCCTCCAACTCCTTAAGCAGCATCAACTTAGTCTCGCTAAGGTCCACGGTGCTTATGGGCTTCAACAAATCGGTTAACTCAATTAGGGTATTCAGGTTTTCGGCGATAACGTAAAACCTGGATTTGAGGGAAACCTTATTCAGGAGTAGGTTGGCCATGAGCATATACATGCCTATAGCCCTAACCCCACCTGACACCATGAAAACCACCTCATCAGCGTTAACCTCCCTAACCAGCTTCAAGACGCTTGAAATTATCTGGGGGATGGCATCCTCAGGCTTTGAAATGTTAACCACCAGCGAGTTAACCTTAGCCTTAAAGATACCCCTCAGGGTCTCGAAGGCCTTCTGGGTCCTATCCCTAGCCTCTTCACTAGTCTCAGCGGGCATTAAGGCTAGTATGACGTCAAGGTCACTGGGCTTGGCTTGCACATCTATTAAAGCCCTAATGTGGTACTCCGCCTGGAAACCCACAGGTATTACGAACAGTTTAGGCATGTAACATGCACTGTTTAGAGTTAAAATGCATTACTCATGCAACCTAATGATCAGCAAACCATCACGCCGCGGAGGCCTAGTTAAGACAGTAATGCATGTTATTATGCAGAAAAGCGCAATACCATGCATTACACTAATGTTTAAATACTTTAAACAAGCCAACCCTAACGTATGAGTACACAAATAGCCAAGGAATTAAGCGAAAGATACAGGGGAGTAATCAGCACCCTGCTGTTCTTCAGAAGAAGCGGCCAGCTATACATGATTAGTAGGTTTGCTAATTCAGTGGACTCAAAGACAGCGTTAGCCGTGCTTGAGGAGATGCTTGAGTTGGTATACCGTCTACAACCTAATAGAGTTAACCTCAAGGAGAGAGGATGCAAAGGAGGTGAAGATAAAACAATCAAAGTCTGCCTTGAATATGATGTAAGAAGAGAGGAGGATGCGGAATGGTATAGAAACCTAGGAGCCATAATTTGTAGTAGTGACAAAGAAATAAGAATACTTGTACCATGCCCAGAAAAGCCAACACAGGAAGAACTTGAAAGCCTTAGGAAGGAGATTGATGAATTAAAAGTGAAGCCCTCAGAGTTAGCTGCTCTTGCTATGGCAAGGCCAAGGTGATTGACATGGGCGTTTACGCCAGCTTCTCCTTCAGGATCCTAACAAATGCCGAAGCCCTCAACGCCGTTGAGCCACTCGGCAATATAATTAGGCATAGGAGGGCTACAATCATTGTGCCTAAGAATGATAGGCATGAGGTATTTACAGTACCCGCCGTTTCAGGCGAGGCTATTAGGCATGGTTACCAGTTGATAATGGTTAAGCTAGCAAAGGCGAGGGGTATTAATGTGTGTAAGCTTTGTGAGCTAGGCGAGTTCGTGAAGCATGGTGTACCGGTCTTAATTGAGAATCTGGAGAAAGATCTGCATGAAGTCCTTAGTAGTAAGGATACGTCTCTACCCGATAAGGAGCTTAAGGTCCTGGAGACATGCGCCATTGAGGATGTTGGCGGATTCCTAATACCAATGGAGGATATTCAGATAAAGAGGACGTCTAGGATTGAGGTAAGCTACATGCTACCAGCCATAGATGACCTTAAGTTTGGGCTTGATACTCAATTCCACGTTAGGAGCGCGTCACAGAGCCAACAGGCAATTGGCCGTAGCAGGGACCAGGCACAACCTCAGTCAATATACTACGTGGAGTCGGCAAGTGCCGTATACACATTCACGGTTAACATTAATTTAAGCGAGATAGGCGTAGTATCTAATTGCCTATACTCAACAACCTCAGAGGACTCCGAATCCTCACCTGATAGTAAGAAGGCTGAAAAGTCCGGTAAAAAATCTGGTAATAAGAGGATTGAGATTATTGATTGTAAATCCAAGTCATTAGCTACAGATGAGAGGGTTAGGCGTGCCGAGCTCACTATCGATGCGCTAGCGGAGTTAGTGAAGAATGGCTTAATTGGTGGGCACCACAGTAGCTACAGCCCCCATTGGCAACCCATAAGCGGCGTCGCCCTGGTGACAAGACCCATTCAAACAGTGGTTTACCCAGGGCATGTCAGGAATTACGTACAAAAAACCGCCAATCTAGCTAAGGGTAATAAGGAGTTGCTAGGTGACATGTATAATTACGAAATCTTCACCTATTGGGATAAGAAACTTGACCCAGGCCTAGACGTGGGAGATGTCAAATATGCCGAGGACATAACGCAGTTCTTTAAGGACGTTAAATCCAAAGCCCTGGAGTGGCTTAAGGAGGAGCTTGGCATGAAGTGACTATGCTGAAAATGGCTATAGCGCAGGCAATGCTTCACTGGGGCTTCTGGATCAGGTACCCACTTGCAAGCGCCAGGCAAGACACATACGTGGTGCTGCAGCCCTCAACCTTAGTGGGGGCGTTGGGCGCTGGTTTAGCTAGAGCCATTAGTGGCTTATGTGGTGTAGCCATACCGGAGATAATCCATAACCCACGGGCCAGTGATGTGCAAAGCAGGTATAGTGTACCTATAATCACCTTCATACTACCCGCCATTAAGGACGTGTACTTCAGGGTGCTGAGCGGCTGGGGTATCAGAACCATGGACATAACTAGGCACTTCCAAGGCACATATATACGTGTCGAGGATCTCAAGGACCCAAGTCAATGGTTCGCCGTGAGGGTTACGGGCAAGGTCTACGCACCAAAGATGGAAATCGAGATCGCCTACTTAGTAGATACTGAGAAGCTAAGGGAAGCCTTGGGTGAGTTCGGGTGTAATGTTGATCCCGAGAAAGCCTTATCATATGGACTGGCGTCTATGACAAGGCTTGGACCCGTTGAAGGTTTATTAACAATAGAAGGTATTAGTATTTTAAATGTGGAGGAGGCACGCGGTAAATTAATGAATGAACCATGCCCATACTTCAGGATAAGCCATGTACCCAGCGGCTTAGGCAGTGACGTGACCATTGCAGAATTCTGGGACTGGGGCAGGGCTGAGTTTTGGTCAGGCCTTAGGGTTCCTAACCCAGATTACACCCTGAAATACGTAGTACCATTGAATAAATCAAGCCTTGATTCAGGTCTCCTCATGCCCTTTAAACCATGCAAATTACTTAGGGATATCATAAATGAGGTTTACCTGGTGAAGGTTAATGGCAACGAGTACACTTACCCTAAACCTCAATAAACTGCCGCCAATATTCGCAAGTAAATTACTCAACGCGTTCTTCGCGAGGTTTCTAGCGGGTGGTGGCCTTGAGTACGATGAGGCTAATTCGACAATTAAGTGTGTTGATTGCAAAGAATTCAAGGAAAGATTAGTTAATTATGTTAATAGTGATGAGTTAAATAATGTCTTAAGCAGGCTCTTCCAACCCATTGATGGGTTTTCCTCCGGTGCATGCCTTAAGGGTAGGGGTATGGCTAAGGTTCAGGACTTAATTAAGTCCCTGATAAACGATAGGCTTAGGATTGAGGATATTTTTGAGGAACTAGGCAGTACGGAAATTTATCAGGAAGGAGGCGAAGAAGGTATGGGTGGAATTACAGCATCTATAAAATGGGGTAGGCAAACATATGGTTGGATACCTGGAAGGCTCACACCATCTATCATAAGCAGTATAGATTTCATGGAGGGGGTTAGGGCTTGGCCCCAATCCATACTCAACGTTGTTGAGAAACATGGAAGAAGAAAAAGTGTGGAGATTAAGGCTGGCGTTTATAAAAACGTGGAGGTTAGTTGCTTAGTCTACACTCTCGTGGTTCTTGGTTACTCATCCTCAGTAATAACTAGGTTTGGTCCTGATGCCTACTTGTTCTTCATACCAATGACCCTTAATAGGGATTTGGTTGTTAGGTTCGTTAGCGCTAGGAGCAAACTAAGTGAATTACTAAGAGGAATCAACATTAATGAAGTGCCTGAGCATTTATACCACCTACTCATAGCTTCTGTGGTTAGAGTGTGGGGTGGTGCTGTTGAGCTGGTTTGGGCCGAATCGGGTGGTGGGAGGAACTTCATGGTGACGAGGGAACTCGTGGTTGATTTATTGAATTACAAGCCATTGGTGGAGGCGCTGATTGTTAATGATAAGGAGGGCTTATTCACGGAGTTTGTGGTGCAGGTAATTAGGGACTATACATCTAACGATAAGGATAGGGTCAATAGGGCAAAGCCCTTCGTGGACGTGCTAAGGGGCTTGCTCATGGTGACTCTGGGGATTGGGAGCACGGAGCAGGCGCTGTACGATGCACTACTCACCCTTAGGATGATAAAGCCTGAGCAGATAGGCGACGTCGGCATATACAACTGGGCGTTAAGTAGATTGGGAAGAATGATCCAAGGCACGTATGAAAACGTTAAATACGCCATAGCGTGACTGCAATGTCATTAATAGGTGAGCAATTACTCAACAACATTAAGGTTGTGTATGGAGATGTAAGGATTGGTATTAAATTACTTGCTGAGCACATCGATGATGTTATCAATGGTGGATTAATGATAGCTAGGTTACCTACGGGTTATGGCAAATCAAGCCTAAGCCCATTATTGGCAGCGGTCATTAATAACTATGGTTATGAATATGGAATAGGCAGAGTCATTCACGTACTACCGCTGAGGAGCATTGTTCAAGACTTATACCAAACCACGAAGTGCCTTTACGGTAAGTATGGAAGTAAACTCGGTATTAAGGAGGGTGATGCTGCATACCAGGCATCGGTGATGATTGATGAGGGGCGTAAGGATGAATTATTCCTATCACCCCTCATTTACACGACTTTGGACAGCTACGTACTTAACTTCACTAAGGTAACGCCGTATAGAACTAGGTATGCATCCTTCGAGGCCGCGAGGGCGTCAATATACACGGCTTTAACAATCTTCGACGAGGCACACCTATTCGCTGAGGTGAATGAGTCTAGGGCTTACGCAAGCTTAGTCACGATAGCCAGGAACTTACTTAGGGCTAGGTTACCCGTTATAGTGATGACCGCGACCATACCGGATTCCCTGGTCAATAAGTTAATAACTGACACATCACCAGGCAAATGCGTAATCCTAACAATGGACAACTCACGAAACAATATCACCGAGGATGACTTTAGAGGGTGCAGAAACATAGCGTTCCCAGACAAGGATTGGGGCTCAACCACGAAATCAACACATGAGGTACTAACCGTCGAAGGCGATGGGGTAGACGAGGTAGTGGAGCGAGTCAATCAATATTTTAAGGATGGTTTGAGCGTATTGGTGGTCAGGAATACCGTTAAACTAGCCACTAAGACTTACCGTAAACTCAGGGATAGGATTAAGGGAAGGGTGTTGCTACTCCACGGCAGGCTAACGCACGGCGATAGGAATAAGGTAATTCAGGAGATAACTAAGGAAACTAAGGAAAGAACCAGGGGTGGTAAAGCAGGTAGGGAGAGCGGCGAGGGTCAAGAACCACACGTATTAATTGCAACCCAAGTCATCGAGGCTGGCGTAAACGTGAGCTATGATGCATTAATAACTGACACAGCCCCACTTGCACAGTTAATACAGAGGGTGGGTAGGGTCTGCAGGTTCAATGAGTGCAGTGGTGATGGTAAAACGCGTATTAATGTATTATATTCAAATGATGAGGAGTACATTAATGAAGCGGTTAAGCGCGTTTATAACCCATCACTTGTTGAGAGGACAATTACCTTACTAGGGCATACTGAGAAGTTGGATTGGAGGATGCCTAGGAGTAATGACCCCAACTCCTACTTCAACCTACTTAACATGATATATCAGGACTATTATAATAACCTAAAGGTAGACTACAATATCGAGAACTCCCTTGAAAACATTGATGAGTTAGTGACGATACACCGAGAAGACGCCGCCAACTACCTAAAGAAACTGTGCAACTTCGTTAGGGAAACGCAAATGATTACGTTAATTACGAAGTACAAGGAATGCCAAGGAAAGGAGGGTAAAGAGGTCCTTAAATGCATCGAGGAAAACTCCGTAAATGTGGACTTAAAATACCTAAACAGGAAAATCAACCGTACACCGCTATATACGAATTTACTTAAAATAAGGGACAATCAAGCCTCAATATTAATAGCCATACTGCAGAAAGAAAAAATACAAATAAAGGAGGTGGAAGTACCACTAAACAAAATAATATACAACTCAGCAATTAATTGTAAAAAGCTATACGACCTCAATAACTACGTAATGGCAAAAGCACCGAAAAACCTAGACAAAGAGCGCACAGCAATAATATCACTGGGCTTCTTAACCAGGGAAAACGCCTACGTACAGAGCGAGGGATTTGAGGTAGACATTAGTGGGTGATCACCACGGCCCTATACGCCTGGTGTAATCACGACCTGGAGATACACCTAAGAAACACGGCAACACTTATAATGTGCCCAAACGAGCTAAAGAGGCGGAAATCGTACGAAAAAGTGGATATCGAGAAACTCGGCAGAGAAATAACCACAGTAATCAATAGACTAAGCACAACCACGGGAACGGACGCCAAAAGCGTGCACGCCGCACTAGCCATGTCAGCGTACCTACACGACATAGGTAAAGCCCTCAGCAACTACCAGGAAGAATTCGAAAAATGCGGCGACAGGGAAAGCAAAATATCGCTTAGAGGGCACGAAATCTGGTCTGCGTGGGTCACACACCGAGTGTTCCAAAGCTTAAGCACGCTCAAGGTCCTAAACGTGGATCCCGCACCCTACGTAATCGGCGTGGCACTACACCACAGTGCAAGGAGGAGCATCATAGACGCCCTCACCCAAGTTAGGGTATACCCAAAACCCAACGATGTAGAGGAAATAACTAGGCTATTAAAACACATCGAGGAGGTCTGTGGAGGGGTATTGAAGGTAGATTATGATTACGTAAAAGCCGCGTTGGATTATGATATGAGAACCTCGATTAGAGCGGCCATTGACGGTATGATCCAGCAACTAATGGGCAAGTCAATAAGTAAGTATGGCGAGTTAGTAACGTATGTAATAAGCATAGCCGATGACGTAGACTCATGGGTTTACAGAAAAGGGTTCACACCAATTATCATTAAAAAATTCATCAAGGATTGACTACTTCCTGTGTTTAAATTTAAGTACATTAGATACAAACTCCTCAAAAAACCAATAAATGGCATCTCTTACCTTAGTAGTGGGAGCCTTAACAACCTCAATTGCTTTACTTTTCAAAAGATTCAGGACATCTGCTCCGCACTCATTAAACAGTCTATCTAGCTCCCTCTTCAGCTCATCACATGTACCTCCACATACATTAACACTAAGCCCGGCAACTCCAGCATTAATGCTTCCCTCAATACAAATACTCCCATCACGATCTAATGATTCAGAGCTCATGAGTGTCACCCAAGAATTCTCATGGCTCTTTTATAAACTTCCTCACCTAATGCATCAACATTTACTAGCCATAGTCTGTCATTAATTGCGCCGAACTTAGCCATAGGCTCTAACCCATAGCCTGCTATGTACAGCGATACATAATTATCTATGAAGTCCTTAACGTAGGGATTCTCCACGGCAATGACCTCAGGCCTATATGTTGTAAGGATTATTGATGCCCCATTCGCAATGATATCCCTCATCACCCCCACTAGTTCCTTTGCATTAATCGTCGAGACGCCGTCAAATGCATCGTTGATGTAGATTAGGGGTCCCGCAACTTGACAAGGACAAGTCTCGCCCTTTAGGGTGGGGGTCATCTCACTACATGGGCTAGGTTTTTAAATCCCAGCTTTACTAGGGTTTTTAGTAACCCCCAAAGAGGGGGTAACAATCGAGACCCCCAGGGTGGAAACCCCACCCATCAAGGTGGGGAGGGGGTCATCTACCCATAATCACCATCACACCTTTAGCGTCGAGTCTTGGCTTTCCATCCGTCACTAAATTCCTTATTGAGCCATAGTTACTTAATTCGATGAACATTAGCTAAAAATCATAATGTACCTTATATCCTTTTCCCATTATTAATTGGGTTTAGCAATGATTCAGAATAACTTAGAGGGGCTGTTTTCCAATACCATCAGTTCAGTTTGGTAGTCCTTAGTAATCCGAGGTAATGCCTATTCTTAGCTATACCGTTATGCTTTTAATGCTGTGTTTGGTTGTTTGCCTGGATGAGCGCCATATTTGTCTTTAACCTTATTCTTAGGCCTTCGTCGGCTTTGGTTTTGAGTGGTTTTACTGGGACTGTGTCGATGTCCATTGCCCTGGGTATGCTGGGTAGGGTTGATGGTGAATTGGCTAGGCGGCTGCATGACTCAAAGACCCCTAAGCCTATTAGCGTCACGCCGATTAGGCATAATGGTAATGTTCTCTGGGATAGTAGGACTAGGCTAGTTGCGCCGGGTGATGCGTTGGAGTTTAGGGTTTCCACCCTTGAGGGTGTTGGTGTTAGGCTCCTCGACGCCTTAAACTCCGTGGATTCTGTTAAGCTGTTTAACGTGGATTCTAAAGTTGAGGTTAAGTCCATTGAGGTTGTTAGGGTTGAGGAGCTTGTTAAACCTGGCCCAGTTAGGTTCAGGATACGCTTCCTATCGCCAATTAGGTTTGCCAGGGTGAGGACTATGAGGCGTAGGGGTGTTAAGTTCGACTTCTGCCCAAGCATGGAGAACATCATAAGGTCGACTGTGCTGTACTGGAACAGTGTCATTGGAGGCGACTTGTTTAGGAATTGGACTGGGTTGGTTAGGTGGGCCTACAACTACGTCTACATGAGGGACATGTATGGTAGGGTGGTGTACACCAGGCTACCTGGTAGGAGCCAGCCTCAATTGGGCTTCTGGGGGAGCGCTGAGTATGAGGTGAAGAGTAGGAGGGAGTCTAGGATAACCCAACTATGGGCATTACTCAGGCTGGCCGAGCTAATGAACACCGGGACCACTAGGTCCATAGGATTCGGGCACATTGAAGTAACCACTGGTGCCCCGGCCGGGACTTGAACCCGGGACCCCCCGGTCTTCAGCCGGGTGCTCTCCCAGGCTGAGCTACCGGGGCCACCACCCCCTTAAGCTGTTTATGGCTTTTTATGCTTTTCCTTAATCTAACCTCAATTCTCCTTTAAGATCTTCGACGCCACCTGGTAAACTAGCCGGTGGCAGTCAGTCGAATCCTTCAATTCCCTTTTGAAATCTTCCTCCTAACATGCATCTCCCTCTTAACAAGCAGAGACTTCGGTATACCTTTAATTCTCTTTTGAGATCTTCCTACCAAAATTGCCAAAATGGTTAACCAAAAAGAGGATTGTGGTTTTGGTCCTTCAATTCTCCTTTGAGATCTTCACCATTATGCGGTAAACCAGCATTATAATGATAGCCGTCCTTCAATTCTCTTTTGAGATCTTCTGAGCTTCTTCCTGGTCTTCAACATTGCAATGCCGATTACCTTCAATTCTCTTTTGAGATCTTCATTGGAGCCCCACCACTGCAGTGGCTCCTAAGCGAAGCCCCTTCAATTCTCTTTTGAGATCTTCCCCACTCGCCGCACCGGAACTCCTCAAAAACTACAGGTCAATAACCCCTTCAATTCTCTTTTGAGATCTTCCTCATTAAGGATAGGTGCCTCAGGTACGGTGGTGTGTATTGCGTTCCTTCAATTCTCTTTTGAGATCTTCTGTAGATGCTGCCGCTTCCGCACACTGGGCATGTGACTTTCCTTCAATTCTCTTTTGAGATCTTCGTGTGTGGTGGCGGCTACGCACGCTATGCGCCGATTGTGCCTGGCCTTCAATTCTCTTTTGAGATCTTCAGGATAGCATCCACTAGGCAATACAACTTCTCCCTACCACCCTTCAATTCTCTTTTGAGATCTTCACTGTTGATTAACAACTACGAGGTCGTGTATGGCAAACACCCCTCTGGCGCACCTTCAATTCTCTTTTGAGATCTTCCTACCAAGTCTCAACACTGTACCATCGCTAAGCCCTCTCACAACCTTCAATTCTCTTTTGAGATCTTCATAAGACATTAGCGAGGGATGCAATTCAGGCAGTGCTCAACACGGTCCTTCAATTCTCTTTTGAGATCTTCTAACCAGTACCCAACAGGCATCTTGGAGGTTGCCTCGACAATCCTTCAATTCTCTTTTGAGATCTTCAAAAGGGGAGGGGGAAATTTTCAAAGAGTTTATAACAAAACTCCTTCAATTCTCTTTTGAGATCTTCCTCAATAATATCAACAGTGGCATTAATACTCCCATCCACTGAATGCACCCTTCAATTCTCTTTTGAGATCTTCTGTTGTCTGGTGTCGTGTAGGCTACTGCTTGTAGTGAGGTCCTTCAATTCTCTTTTGAGATCTTCTCGTGCGTGGAGGCCAGCCCATGGTTTCATGAAGTGGCTTGAGCCTTCAATTCTCTTTTGAGATCTTCTTCAAAGTGTGACGTAAGCATGAATATGACGCTTAGGGAGCTTCCTTCAATTCTCTTTTGAGATCTTCTTTTAAGAATTTGGGCATATTCATTGACCGCATTATTGATATTGTCCTTCAATTCTCTTTTGAGATCTTCAGTAGTCCCGGTTTCCTCACCCATATACCACTGTACTTGGGTACCTTCAATTCTCTTTTGAGATCTTCGCTAAGGATGGACAGGTTATTGTGAGGGTGGAACACATCGTGAATCCTTCAATTCTCTTTTGAGATCTTCCCAACAAGCCTTAGAGGCTGGGTGGAATTTCGCCGATGTGAATCACTTCCTTCAATTCTCTTTTGAGATCTTCAAATTATTTGTATGGAATATGGGAAATTGCTTATTGTTGTCCTTCAATTCTCTTTTGAGATCTTCGCATTACCATTGCGAAGTACCTTGCGGTTCTCGGTTTCCTGCCTTCAATTCTCTTTTGAGATCTTCCGTGCAGGGTAGTGGAACCATTAACTCACTGTTATTCAGTGAATTCAGCCTTCAATTCTCTTTTGAGATCTTCATAATCGGCTTAGGCTTACCCAAGGTGAAGCGCCTTTGCCTCCTTCAATTCTCTTTTGAGATCTTCTCAGCAGGTATTGCCTACGCCTGGCTAGGTGGGCCTCCTCAAACCATTCCTTCAATTCTCTTTTGAGATCTTCCTCCAGGCATTGGGCTGGATTGCAACCCACGGCTCTCAACGCAACCTTCAATTCTCTTTTGAGATCTTCTAGTGAGGCTATCAAACGGTACCCTAGCCTTAATGTGGCTCCTTCAATTCTCTTTTGAGATCTTCGGAAATAATTGATGCCGTTGCCCCGTTGTGGTGGCTTGAGGATGACCTTCAATTCTCTTTTGAGATCTTCAATCATTCTTATAGCGCTTACGCATCCTGGTGCGTAATGAATTCCCCTTCAATTCTCTTTTGAGATCTTCACGGCATCAATGTATGTTTCAATGCCCAGGTAGCTCATTATTTCAAGCCTTCAATTCTCTTTTGAGATCTTCTGGTTCCTATGCTTTTTTAGGGGTTTTTAAGTTTTGTGGTTTATTTTAAACGGTGTCCATTGGAACAGGGCTCCAGAGCTCATTCTATGGTTCATTCCTGTTCCAATGGTTTTGATGAGGAAATTGAATGGTTGTTCCAATTGAAAGAAAATGAAGAAATTGAAACAATGTTCCAATGATCCTAAGTCCAACGTAAAATGTAAGGATTGCATGAAACATGCAAAACAATGATAGGATAAATGAATCTAGAACCCCATGAAGTGAATGGATAAGAATGCATGAAACATGCAATTTAAACAGTTAAAATGCATGTGCCTTACTTAACTGCCCTTAGCCGCGCTTACGTGTAGTACATTGCGAATGTATGCTTTAGCTTGCATTGTCTTAACTCCTCATGATTAAGTGATCAATGATGCCTAACCAAGATACTGAACTTTAATATATAGCAGTGCCCTACTCTTAGTGTGCTAGCAATTGACTTAAGTGTGCTTTAGCTTACCATTCATGCGAAGCAAAATTGCGTAGCCCATAGAGTTCTAGTTCTCTTTTTACTAGGGATTCTATTTGTGGTTTTCTTAACCTTAGCCTTGGTTCTATTCCATTGAGGAGAATTAGGCATTGTTTTCATTAGCCTGGGTCAGTGCCTATACTTGGATTCCCCTGTGTTGACCTTACCATCCTTGAACTTGAGTATTCATTCTCAATGGGTAAGTATGCCGCTTTAGCTCACTCAATAACCTCTGGTCTTAGGAATGCATTAGGTGTTGTTCTTCTGAAGTTAAGTGCATCGCCTAGGAGACGATCTAATTCCTCCAGGTTAAGTGAATTAGCGAGGCAACATGCGGTATATTGCATTTGAGGCTCTCGTTTGCCATCCTTAACCATGTTTATCAGGTTTATTGTTAAGTCCAAGTTCCTTACCCCTTAGGTTTTCTCATCAATGAGGTGAGTTATTCACCCTAACGGCTCCTTGTTTTGGCGTTACCTCGATATCTTCTGGTCTAATTATATTTCCGTAACAGGTTCTTCATTGAACCGTAACAGGGGCTGAGGTTGAGGATGTGAAATGTGGGAGGTAATTGCAGTGGCGCCGGGGCCGGGATTTGAACCCGGGCCCCCTTGCGGGGATGGGCTTAGCAGGCCCATTAAGGTCCCCATGGGTTAACCCATGGGGATCGCCTTGAACCAGGCTCGGCCACCCCGGCT
>Ga0080005_128732_pt1 | contig 42143 bp, 45 predicted proteins | sample JossMetagenome_2_FD_69208 | JGI IMG/M metagenome (GOLD analysis project Ga0080005, IMG submission 69208) | Hot spring sediment microbial communities from Joseph's Coat, Yellowstone National Park, USA - JC3_ASED (SPADES assembly) (version 2) | ecosystem: Environmental > Aquatic > Thermal springs >...
CTCACTGATTGGGTCTATCATAGTATCCTGACCTTCGCCATCGGCTTCGGTAAAACCCAGTAGTAGGCCTTACCATCCTTAACCCTCCTTAACCCGCTCTCAACTATCCTGCGCCTAACGTGAGCCAGGAAGCCCTGGAGCACCCCTGACCTGTCTAAGAGAACCACGGCGTCCCAGTAGATGTTCAGCAGTAGGGGGTTCACTACGCTTGGATTCACGAATTCCTTAAAATCCATGTCAATCACTGTGAATTCCGGGTAACCCCTTAGTAGGGCAGTTACGGCTAGGTAAACCGCCCTACCCCTAACTAACCTATTAATTTCACGGAGCCCCTTATGAAGGATGAGTATGTCTACGTCACTCCTCTCATCAGCCTCGCACCTTGCCCATGAGCCGAAGAGTAGGGCTGCTACGTAGTTTTCATTAGTCAGCTTACTCAACCTCCTCCTAAGGTCATTAATAACGGAATCGCAGCTAAGCTGCATTACCCACTTAGATGTGGGCTTTCTTAACTTAAATACTTTCCCAATGCCCAGCCAGGAGGCGTGAAACGGTGCTGAGAAGCGCTTATTAGGTGCCGTTGATTAGCATTAATGTGGAAACCGTAGCCGTACCAGAGGCTATCATTAGGGAGCTTAAGAATAGGGGGATTGATGCGGAGTCTCTGATTGTTGAGCTGCTGGTAAGAGTGCTCAACCTGGACCCCAAGACAACGGCCCAGGCGCACTTGGAATTGGCAATGCGGTACCTTGAGGAGGGTAGGGGCCTTGTTAATAAGGATCCTGTTCAGGCCAGTGAGAAGCTTTACAAGGCTGCCGAGGAATCAGTTAAGGCGGCTGCAAGTTGCCTAAGCCTAGACGTGCTTAGGCAGGTTGAGGATAAGGGTAGGTGGACTGTGGCTGAGTTGGATAAGGCCGCTAGGGGTATTTCAAATAAAGTAGGAGACTGGTTCCTAGCAGCCTGGGATACCGCGTGGGTGCTTCACGTGTGGGGGTTTCATGAGGCTAAGCTTAGCAGCGAGTCCGTTAAGGCTAGGGAGCCGTACGTGGCCAGGCTTTTTGAGGAGGTTAAGAAATTGTGCCAAGCACCTTAAACCCAACATAACCAGTGCCTATGTTTCGTTCCCCTCATCCCTATGTCCCTAATTATCCGTCATCCTTGCTAGGGAGGTTGTTGGGGAGTAATTGTGATCCTTATTTAGAATCCTTACCGGCACCGGACCTAGCCTTAGAAGCAAAGAGGAATATGTATTTAATGCCATACTCCACGAAGGCGCTACGTGAAACATCAATACCTAGGTTAAGGCTCAGGGGTCATTACCGACTACACTCCTCAACCCACTAAGTATGGCAGGTAATGCGTTAACCGTCTCCCTAAATGTTATTATCTCCATCGAAACATTGATTTCCACATAACCATGAACCAGTACATTCCTAAAACCCACCAAACTACGTCTAAGCCCATCCTTACGGTAGCGTTAGCCCAATACAGCTTTGCAAGAATGACCCAACCATAGGCAAAGGTACTAATCCTGTTTAACTGATCTCGGCGCTAAGGTTGGGTTTTGGGCTTGGGTTTTTCTGTGGGGGTTGTTGGTTGTCTTCGTGGTTGTTTAACTTGCCTTGTTTGTTTCCTTATAGAATGCCCGGTTAGCTTGGGGTGGGGTTGAGGTGTTGCATCTGAGCCACTCACCCATTAATTGCCTCGAAAAAATAAAAATCCCTGTGGGAGAAGAGTTTTGGTGTGTGGTCTGTGTCTAGGGCTTTGCCCATGGTTGTCCTCGCATTGGCAATAGTCTCAGTGGTTGTTTTGGTTGCTAATAGTATTTACGCGGTCCCGTCACCCATCTCCTCCGTTCGTATTGGTGGGTTTGGTGAGGTTGATTACTACGCATCGCAACCAATACTTAATGCTCCTCCTGGCTTGTTGGTTAGGGTTTACCTAATCAACGGCTCCAGCATGAAGCCCGTTAACGCATTCATCGATGTTTACGCCAATGCTCCCAATGGGATTGTCCACGTTGCAATGGGCTACTCATCAATCTTAATTGTGCCGTTTAACAGCACGAACTGGCTGTATGCGCTTGGTAAGTGGGCTTCATTGGGTATACCATTCAGTGGGTACAACACGTCAATGCTAGTATTCATAACCTACATGCATGGTAATGAGTCATGGATCGTACCATTGCTTATCCCATACAATGTTGGTTGGGCATACAGGGCATTAGGCAAGTCAACGCCAAGTGACGCCACGCCAAGGTACATTGTTGTTAATGCCTACATTAACGTTAATGAGTTAAGGCCGAGTAGGGTGGTTCCAGTAAAGCTAAACAGCACGGTCACTGACCCACAGGTCTTCGGAACATACAACGGCTACACGGTGTACAACTGCAGCCTAAGCGGACCACAACCACCAAATATATACACGTCATACGTGTTCCAACCAACGAGCACATGCCTAGGCTTCAACGGATCACTACCAATAGCATGGGCTACGTGGAGCAACGGCGTAATACAAAACGACCAAGGGCTACAGTTACAGCTTGCCATAGACTTCTCGGGTACGATAAATTGGGACGCAATGGCAACCGGCTACGGCAACATAGGCACATCATACAGCGCACCAGAGAACTGGGGAATATTAAGTGCAGAGTTTACTATTGGTTCTGATGTGACGCAGCCTGGCTCACTGTATTGGTACTATGGAGGGGCCACTTGGGCTATCGTCAATTATGAAGTGTATGAAGTGTGGTATGTTGATGTGCCTATCATGTATTATGTGGGCACCACGACTGTTTCCGAGGTGCTTTACGTACCACCAAATGATGTCTATGGTTATGCCTTTGATTATGGCAATGGGCCGATAAGCATGTTCTACAATGGCTCAATAACACTAAGCCAGCAGTACTTCGGATACCCAGCACTCAACGCATCGACGATTATTGAATATGCAGCATTTGAGTACACACCATATGGAGAGGAGCTCTGGGAGTGCAACGGACCAGTTGGTAATGCTAGTACGCCATACGGTACCGTCTACACAATAACACTCGGCGGTGTTAACACGGCTTACGGCCTGAGTGCGGCTGAGATTGGCACTGAGTTGGGTGGTTTGGCGTTCGATGTCTTGGTAGAAATGGCGACGGAGGGAGAGGCAACGCCACTTGAAATTCTCCTGAATTATGTTGGTTCATCGATATTCGACATCGCCGGCCTACTCATACCGCCACAAACCTCATCAACAGTAACGAAGACTACGCTTGGAATTGGTGGCGTCACAGCGGGCATGAACCTTTTCATCTCCGTGGTTAATGCCTCGGCGGTTTACGGCTTACCCACATTCGGCTTCATACTGAATGCCACGAATTTCTACGGGATCCCGTCAAGCTTCACGTGCAAGTACGGCAAGGTCGCACAGATTGGTTAAGAACCATTATGGTGTTTCCCATGGCTGTTAGGCCATTGTTTTGGTTCTACGTTGGCTTTGTTTTTGTGGGTTTCGCATCCTCGCTATGGTCCCTACTTACTTCGGTTCTCACGGTTATGCCTATACCGCTGCCCTACTGGCTACTCTACACACCGGGCAACATTGCCACTGCAGGAATCATCGTTACTGTCCTAATGCTTGCTTTATACACATACCTCGGTGTAGCATTGGTTTTGGGTAAGCTGCTTAGGGGCCTCGTACCAATCATCATGGTTACCGCATTCACCATAGGCATAACCCTACTTTTGGTTAGGCAAGCCATACCTGCACTAATCATTTTGGTCATAGCATACGTAATGCTTATTGGCACATACGCAGTGTTAATCAGTGTTGCCGTTTCGAGGGCTTCTAAGGCCTTGTGGGCAACGGCAACAATAATACTCACACTAATACCGCCAATACTCATAGGAGGCGGATTAGCAGTCATTAACTACGTGAAGTACATGGCATTGGTTGAGCAGGCAACGGCAATAATGGCATCGGCAATAGAGGCATGGAGGCTGGGTGTTGAGCAATGAGGGCCCTCACTACCTCATTGCTAATAGTCTCAATAATTGCTGTAATCGCAGCCTTCGCATTACTCTTTATCCATGGCACCAAACTAACGGAGATCAACCTTAATTAACGTGCCGACACTGATGGGTTCGCCAGTGTATTAATTAGACCACTATATGCATTGATTAGGTACTACGTGGGTAGGTGTATGAGAATGTCATTAATCATGACAATAAATGAACGACAAGCCTTGCCCCTTCTAGGGGTGGGGTCGCCCACTATGTGGGTAGGTTTATCAACCTCAGCCATATTAAGGTATTCAGTAGCCCCAAAGAGGGGGTAACAATCGAGACCCCCCAGGGGTGGAAACCCAGCCCAACAAGGGTGGGGAGGGGGGTCGTAGGTATGCCTCAGTAAAAGGCCTTTAATAAGCGTCGGTACTATTTTCACAAACCGAAGGGTTAAAAAGCTCATAGAGCGTGCAATCCCGGTATGAGATTCGAATCTAAGCTTGCCTCATTAGTGGCTGCGGTAGTTTTAGCCGCAGTAATAGCCTCAGTACTACTCTTGATTCATGCTGCTAATAAACAAGGCACAAGGGCTGAGGCTAATTTTAATGCACCGGAGTCGATGGGTATTATCCTAAACGTGCCGGTTTACGTTGTTGGTCCTCAGTCGTTGATTCAGAGGCTTGTTGGTGTTGGTGTTCCTCAGTCGCTTATTAAGCCAATTAACCTAAGCCAATTGCCTTCCTTACCCGGTAACTCAACGGTACTCGTAGGCTACTCTGTGATTGAGCCTAGTGTTGTTGTTGGTGTGGTTAATGGGGTGGTGAGGCTTAACCTAACGAGCCCAGTGATTGCCTTGTTAACTGGCCTAGTGGCTAAGGGTGACTTAATCATGCTATACGGCAATTCAAGCGACTTAATGGCAATGGAGTACCTACTAGCCTACACGTGGGCTAAAAAATACGGCACACTCTACCTTAACTACCTTAATGGACGCGGCGTACCAAGCGACTACCTAATAGCCTACCCAATAATACCAATCAACAGCAAGGAAGCACTAGCAGTGGCATTTGGTGGGCCGCATTACCTAGTCATAGGGCCAGCAATGCCGAGGGATGTACTATGGGCTGTGGCTGTGTATGAGTCGTTAAGGTACACATTCTCAATAGCGAGCCTTTTCTCAAGCCTCCCTGACCCTGAGGTGAATTACCTTAACCTGTGTTACTACATTTACGAGTGGTACTCCTCCGTGGACCACTACCTAAACGGTAAGTGGAGTAGCGACAGCTACCTCATATTGGCATTCCCAATAGTCAGCTCACGCTCCTACGAACCACCGAGTATCATGGGTTATAGTGATGGCAATGGCACATTCTACTACGACACATGCCTAGAGGTAAGCACCCAAGTTTGGGTCACTGCAACACCACCGAACATACCCGCCTACGTATACGGCTATGTTGGGTATAGGCTGTCGGAGACTATGGCTAACAATGGTGGTGAGGTTCTAAGTGAAACCGGCACTATTGATTACTACACCAGTTACAGGTACTACAACGAATCAATAACGAACTCATTCGTTGGAAGTAATACGGGACGACCCCAACTAGTACACTTAACGACTGGGTATGGCTTTAGTGAGGGGATAAGCCTTAACTACGGCCCATCAACGCAGGCTTACGGTTACCCCGCCGATAACGTTACCTGGAGGTTCAGATTCAGCCACGCAAACAATCCAGACATTGATTACTACAATGATTTCGATGACCCATCGCCAAATTGGATTATGCCGTATCCCTTAGGCCCCCAGCCGTTCTATGCCTACCTGCCAGTCTACATGAGTGTTGAGGTTTTGACGGGTTCTAGGTGTTACTTGATTTTTGCTGAGAATACTTATGAGTATGTTTGGGTTGATGGTGGTTGGTGGCTTACCGCACAGCCAATGGGCTCAAGCACGGGCCTAGTCCCATCAGCAGCCTCGTACATACCATCACAACAACTCCCAGGCACATACGTGAGCGGAGTAGCATCATGGAGCGCACCCACACTAGAGTTGTGCCGGCCCTAACAACAACCCAACCATAAACCAATCAAACAAGTCCCCACCCACACCAGCCTTTTAATCGGATTATGAAGAGGGTTTAGGCTTAATGAGTATTCCTAACTCAACAGCGGAGCAACCACCCACATAAACATGGCGCCGGGGCCGGGATTTGAACCCGGGCCCCCTTGCGGGGACGGGATCTCGAGTCCCGTTCAGGTCCCCACGGGTTAAACCGTGGGGATCGCCTTGGGCCAAGCTCGGCCACCCCGGCTGGTTTAGGGTTTATGACCGCTCTTTAAACCTTACTCCCATAATCAATGCACGCTGGTTAAATGCTACATCTTTTAATGCGTGTTTATAATTTCCTTAACAGTAATCCATAATGGTGTTCCCCGAAGTCTAGCCTCTTAACCAGTTGGTATCTCTCAAAGGTTCTTAGGTAATCCTCCTCGCTCATCCTGATCCAGGGAGGAGGCCCTAGACCTATGTAATTCTTCTTCCAGTCGTAGATGGCTATGTAACCTCCTTGCCTCAGAACCCTGTTAACCTCAGCCTTAGCCCTCTCCCTATCGAAGTCGTGGAATGAGTTTGCCATGAAAACCAGGTCGAAGCTTGAGTCGTCGAAGGGTAACTCCTCAGCTAAGGCCCTCATTGCCTTAACCTACCCCCGAACTTGGACTTAACCAACTCCACGTTAGCCTCATTGGCGTCTACGCAGTACAGCTCTGAGACGTACCTTAGGAGCGGTTCGCAGTAGAAGCCATCCCCACACCCAAGGTCCATCCCTCTGCCTAGGCTAAGCCCCTCAAGGAGCCTATCCACAACATTCAGGGGAATTCACCATACCCCTATGTAGGAACCTCCTCATTCCATAGCTCACTTAACAGCGTCAATTTAAATCTTCCCCCACCTCTCAGGGCTTTGGAGAACGTCCACAACTTGGGTTGGCTTATCAATGTACAAATGTTTATATATTGGTTGAGTCAGGGTGATGTTATATGGGTATTGTTACTGAGAAGCTTGAGGGTTCCGAGGAGATTACCGGTAAGGGTGGTGTTAAGTTCATTATTAGGGAGTTCGACATGGGTGACCTTGAGGATGTGGTTAGGATTAATAGGGCTGTCCTACCTGAGAACTACCCATCCTACTTCTTCGTGGAGCACCACTTGAACTTCCCCAAGGCATTCATAGTGGCTAAGGTTAATGGTGAGACCGCGGGCTACGTGATGAGTAGGGTTGAGTTCGGCTGGTCAAACATAAGGAGGGGTAGCATAGTTAGGAAGGGGCACATAGTGTCCATCGGTGTCCTACCCCAGTATAGGAGGATTGGCATAGGGTACAACCTAATGGTCAGGTCCATGAGGGCCCTTAAGCACTTCTACAGGGCCAGTGAGGTTTACCTTGAGGTTAGGGTCTCCAATAAACCAGCCATAAGCCTATACGAGAAGTTAGGCTACAGGGTGGTTGACGTGGTTAAGGGCTATTACCATGACGGCGAGGACGCCTACATAATGGCCACATCCCTGGATAACTACTAGCCCTATTAATTCATCAATTTTACTTAAACCCTGGGTTAACGAATTCCCGTGGCTCATGTATCTCGGCATACGTGAACACGCCGTTTAGGTATGTTGCAACGTAGACCTTACCAACACCGCACCCATTGTAGTTAACGGTGAACGGTATTATTAAAATGGCCCTATCCATCCCTCCCCTCCTCAACTCCTGTTCAATAGAATCAACCAGGGCCCTTAAGGCTGGGGCGTAGTTGACTTGGTTAAACTCAGCAACCTTACCCACCACGGCCACCCTATCGCCACTACCTGGGTGCACTAGGGCTACTTCACGCCCACTTATGACTGGTGTGTAGCCTGGGTTGGGTAGGTTTAGGTAATCCATGAGCTTGGCCATGGGTATCCTACTCAGTATGAAGTATGCGGCATAGCTGGTGCAGCATTGGCATAGTGGTGTTGTGCACTTACCGTTAAGGAACTCCCTCAGTGAATCAATGCAACCCAGTAAACCACCGCTTATCATGAAGTCGAGGAGTTGCATCGTGTAGTTGACCTCATCCCTCCTCCTAAGCCCAAGCTGCCTAAGTGAGTCTGGGTCACCCGGCCTATACTTGGATAATAGGCCCCTTAGGGCGCAGTTACCCTGGGCAAGCTTCATCATTAGGCTAGCGCATTCACTAAGCATCCCCATCCTATACAACTCCCCAATCCTGAGGGCATCATCGGTGAACTCACCGTTGTTGACTAGGTTAAGGGCCTGTAGCGTGGGTTCGATAACCCTCACGTTCGTCTCACTCAACCCCCTCTCCCTAAGGTAGTTAACCAGGGTCTCCTTAACACTCCTAGACTTAGCCGTGGAGGCGTAGGCTAATGTATCCAGGATCCTAACCAACGGAACCCTAATGTACCAGGAGTTCCTGATGCAGTCAACGTCAGTGGCTATCTTCCTAACGTAGGCCAGGGCATCATCAATACTCCTAAACGTCACCTTCTCGCCCTCAGCAACCACGGTAACCTCGCCATTGGCTACAAGCAGCTCAATCTTAATCACACTTGGTCAACGTTACTTAAGTTAAAATAGGTTTCAGACAAAATTACGCCCCCTAAATAAACCACTCCCTAAACCTTACCACGTTATCTGGATCGTAGGCTGGTATAACCACCTTACTCACACTCTTCAGGTATTCGTATGCGTTTAGGCATTCGTAAATGTCCTCGGCTATGCCTATGGGTATGTTCTCCTGCAGGTTCCTCATGGTGAAGGCTGCGTCTGTGAGGCTGATGACACCTTCTCTAGTGTGCATTATAATGGCCATTGAGCTCCTGTGGTGGCAACCAGTCCACTTCACATCCACCCCATCAACCACCTTATCCTCATCGTTAAGCAGGATTATCCTACCCCAAGCCTCCTCGAAGAGGTAATCCCTAACGTACCTGGGTAGGTAAACGTCCCTGTTGAGGAATGGTGATGGCCTTGGGTTAACCACATCCTCAAACCAGCCCCTCCTTGAGAAGTATATTTTGGCCCTCTTGAATAGGTCTAGGCCACCAACCGTGTAGTCTTGGACTGGCGTTATGACTACGTGGGCTACGTCATCTGGGGTTAGGTTAAGTCTCCTAAGCACGTTCTCAATCCTCTCACTATCCTGAACCGTGAACCTGCACCTATCACTACCCGCCCACTCCCTGAGGAACCTATTCCTCAGCGTTAAGTCCCTTACTAGGCCAGTGCCCACTAGGACATAGCCATCGTCGGTGTCTATTATCAGTGAGTAGAAGCTTAACCTAACCCACTTATCAAAGTCCCTCATCCAGTAAACCTCGGCGCCTGGGACTTCACCGTGATCCCCAACCTTAGCTAACCAAAACCTCCTAATCATGGTCAACCACCCTGAGGTGTTATGACGAACCTACCCAATACCCTACCCTCCCTCAACCTGTTCAACGCCTCATTAACCGCATCCTCATCAAGCGGTACCCTCTCTACGTACGACTTAATGCCATGGTCCCTAATGAAGCGGACCATCTCCTCCATTTCACTTATACTGCCGTAATTGCTCCCGATCACTGCGAATTGCCACGCAACAGTGTCGAAGACCGGTATTGGGTAGTCCCTACCCTCCATCCCAACCAGGATCACCGCGCCCCCAGGTTCAAGTAGTGGTATCGCCTTAGCTGAATCCCCGTTACCCACGAAGTCTAGGATCACCGAAGCCCCCTCTGGGCTAAGCTTCTTAACCATGTCCCCTAGTTCACCTGGGTGTACTGCGTAATGGGCTCCCAGTTCCTCGGCCCATTTAAGTTTCTCATCGCTCCTGGACACGGCTACTATGGTTACGTAGGGGGTCATGCGCCTTAGGTATTGTATGGTGTATGACGCTAAGCCACCAACCCCATACACCACTACTGTTGAACCCGGGTGTAGGTATGGCATGGCCTTCTTAACTGCTGAGTATGATGTCAACCCGGCATCGGCTAATGGCGCCGCCTCCACAGGATCAATATCTATCTTAACCAAGTACCTGTAGTCGGGTACGTAGAGGTATTCGGCGTACCCACCGTAGTAGTTGGACTGCCCGGGTATGCTTTGATCCCTGCACTGCATGCATTTGTCAATCCTGCAGTACCTGCACCCCCAGTTAGCCCAGATGGCGTAAACCAGTACCCTATCACCCGGCTTAAACCCCTTAACCTTACCCCCAACACTCTCAACCACGCCTGCATTCTCATGACCAAGCACGAAGGGTAGCCTAAACCCCTCCCTCGGTTCCGTACCGGCCCATAGCCTTAAGTCCGTCCTACACATGCCCGCGCCAACCACCTTAATAAGCACAGCCTCATCGTCACCAGGCTCCTTAACGTCAATGGTCTCCATCCTAAGGGGTTTACCGAACTCCCTGAGCACAAGGGCCCTAGCCTTCATTGAAGGCACCGGGTGTACTAGGATTATTCTAAATTTTAAAGTAATAAACCTAACAGGTTAGGTTAGCTCAATACCCATACCTCACGGGTGTACTTACCGGTGTTGGCATCCACCATGTATGAGTGGTATTCGCCATTCCTAAGCGGCGTGCAGTTGGGTAGGTTTACTGGCCTATAGTAGTCCACTATTGTTGAAGACGCGTACACGTTGATCCCATTGCCGCTGCACCAGTAAAGCCTGTAGTAATCATCACGGGCCTCATCCTTGCCATCATTGGCCTTAACGTAATAACTACCAACCACAAGTTGAACCTCACTTAACCGGCCATCCATGTACTTAACCATCAGTATCCCAAGGTTGGCCCCAGTTTTAACGTAACCAAGCAGCCATTTTAAATCCTCCACTGTAATACCATCACCCACCCTCCCAGCAAGAGCCAGGTTAGCTATGAATGTATCGTTGTAGCTGGCACCATAACCGGGCCCTAGGTTAAGGTACCTGGCTAGGTCATCCCTCCTGAAGGAGCCGTTGTGAACCATGAAGACTTCGTGGCCGGTGTTGGTTGTTGAATAGACAGGGTGGGTTGACGTTATGTTTTTCGGTGTTCCTGTGCTGGCAGCCCTGGCGTGAATCATCTCGATTAACGTACCCTGCCCCTCATGAGCGCCCATCAGTATCTTTGGGGATAGTGGGTCTAGGTATATTGGCTTAAGGCTCTTGAACATTAACAGTGAAGTCGGGTTACCGATGACCCCCTCCCCACCCTTGATGGGTGGGGTTTCCACCCTGGGGGTCTCGACAGTTACCCCGTCTACTGCGGGGTTACTGAATAACCCAGCAGGGCTTGGTTTTATAAACCTATCGCTGAAACTGCTCTTTGTCACTAGCGATACAAAGCCCCACCCATCACTGTGGCTTGACTCGCCGTAAAGCCTCTCACCATATGGGTCATTTGACGCAGCCTTAATGAGGCCATTAACGACCCCCTCACGTACATTAAGGATGCTGGGCATCCCACCCAGTATAATAGCCATCCTACACATAATACTTAGGCAAGCCCCATCAAGGCTCGGTATTAAAGATTTAGCCGTGGTTCACCTGCCCTTCAGGTAGTTGAGGAGCCCACCCTTAAGCAGTATCTCCAGCGCCACCCCTGTTACCGGCTTGGCCTTAATCACCCTTGAGTCGTTTACCGTTATTTCACCTGTATCCACAACCACACGCACCTTATCATTCTCATTAACCAGTCTACTAACCCCAGGCACCACCAGGACCGGTAGGCCATTGTTAATTGCGTTCCTGTAGAATATCCTGGCGAAGGACTCCGCTAACACAGCCTTAACCCCAGCAGCCTTTAACGCTATGGCAGCCTGCTCCCTGCTCGACCCCATCCCAAAGGCCCTCCCGGCAACTAATACTACACCATCCTTAGCCTTCTCGTAGAAGTTAGGGTCCAGGGGCTCCATGGCGTGCTTACCAAGTATAGCCGGGTCCGTGTAGACAAGGTACTTGGCTGGTATTATGACGTCCGTGTCTATGTTATCCCCAACCTTAATGACCCTGCCCTCCACCACCAATTGAGGCATAGTAACCCACAGCCACTAATGATTATTAAGTTTAACTTATTGATCAACCCTTATGATTAGGCAATTTGTAATTTAACCAAGGCACTCCTCCACCACGCCCCTATTCACCGGTAGTCCAAGCCTTGCGAGGTTTACCACACCCCGTTAACTTGAGCTTATGATGCTACGGCTATGTTTTTAATAACTCCAGTTACATCGAAATGAGTATGGAGCCCTTAGCGGACTCAAAAAGATCCTTTGGCTTCCAGATAGCAATGCCGTTCATCAGCTCCTCATCATTGACATTAAAGCCCTGCATTGCCACCTTACATGCAACAATCCTCACGCCAGCGTTCATGGCATCAGTAATCATTTTCCTAGTTGCCTCGCTTAGCTTCTCAAAAACAGACCTCTTGGCTAGCACCACTGAATACAGCACCAGGTAAACGATTACCTCATATCCCTGTGAGGATGCGATTAATGCGAGCCTTAATGCAGCTTGAACACGGTCCTCCTCAGATGGCGGCATTGTGACGAAGGGTATCACCCTGCCCTTACTCATCCCAGGCTGCATGTATTTGCTATATCAATATTAATTATTTACCCTTTATTGCGCATTTTATGTGCAATGCCTTAATGCACCGTTAACATCTAAATCCTCTTAATGACCTCATCTGCGAATTCAGCCGTTGTGGCGTTGCCGCCAAGGTCCGGTGTCAACTTGGCTCCACTGCTTAGTGTATCCAGCACTGCCTTCTCAATGGCGTTACCAGCGGTGGTGTATTTGCCATCACCCACCCTGCTGCCCCACCACTTAAGCATCCATGACGTGCACAGTATTGTTGCCGTTGGGTTGGCTATGCCCTTACCGGCTATGTCGAAGGCTGCGCCGTGGACTGGTTCAAACATTGCCTTTGAGTCACCCATGTTTGCCGATGGGGCTAACCCAATGCTGCCCGTCACGTATGCCGCTATATCGCTTAGTATATCGCCGTAGAGGTTTGTCGTTAATATTACGTCGAAGTCCTGCGGCCTCCTAACCATATCCATAACCGCCGAGTCTATGTACATCTCATCAACCTTTACGTTGGGGTATCTTGAAGCCACCTCCCTGGCAACGCTCCTGAATAGGCCGTCGGTCACGGTGAGTACGTTTGCCTTATGGACCACGGTCACCTTACCCCTCCTTGACTTAGCCAGTTCAAAGGCTACCCTAGCAATTCTTTCACTCGCCCTCCTTGAAATAACCCTAAGCGCCACAGCCACGTCGCTGGTGACCATGTACTCGGCCCTGACGTAGACATCCTCCGTGTTCTCCCTAACTATAACCAGGTCAACGCCTTCCCTAAGCGCCTTAACACCTGGGTAAACCCTAGCTGGCCTAATGTTGGCGTAGAGGTCTAAACCCCTCCTAAGCTTAACAACAACCTCACCGGCGCTTTCACCCACGGGGCCCTTCAGTATAGCGTCGGAAGCCTCAATGATGCCCCAGTACCTGCTCGGCATGGCTTCACCGTATCTGCTGAGTGCTGTGTCGCCGGCCTCAACCTCGGTGAATTCAATTGCTAGGCCGTACTTAGCTGCGGCGGCCTTAAGTATCCTCAGGGCTGAGTCTACAACCTCAGGTCCAATGCCATCGCCCTTAATTACGGCTATCCTCACTGACCTCACCTTTAATCTCCGTTAGGGCTATCCTCTTAAAGTCCTCCCAGGTAATGTTAACCCCGGAGTCCCCAAGCTCCTTTATCCTGCGCAGCACCCTGGAAACCACCTCATCATTGGGCTCTATACCCAGCATCTTAAGTGCATACTCCACTGAGTGCCTACCGCTATGCTTACCTAACACTATCCTGCGGTTCATGCCAACCATGGATGGGTCAATGGGTTCGTATGTTAATGGGTTGCTTAGGATGCCGTGCACGTGTATACCGGATTCGTGGGAGAAGGCGTTGGCGCCTACTATAGCCTTGTTAGGTGGTACAGGTATATTAAATAGTTTAGACACGGCCTCAGACACATCCTTAATCCTCTCAAACCTAATCCTGGTTCTGTAGCCGAGTAGGAATCTTACAGCTGAGGCCACCTCCTCGAGGGCCGCATTCCCAGCCCTCTCCCCAACCCCATTTATAGTGCCATGTACCTGATCAGCCCCAGCCTCAACAGCGGCCACGCTGTTGGCGACCGCCATGCCGAAGTCGTCGTGGCAGTGGACACTGAGCAGGTAATTGCCCTTCACCCTACCTTTAATTAATTTAATTAACTGGGCCATTCTGCTTGGCCACATTACACCAACCGTGTCAGCAATGTCTAGCCTATCTGCCCCAGCATCAACGACGCTCTGGAACACTTTTACCAGGAACTCCAAGTCGCTCCTGGTGGCATCCTCGGCGCTGAACTCCACGGTTAACCCATGGCTCTTAGCATACTCTACAGCTGATACAGCGCTTTCAATAACCTGCTCCCTGTTCATCCTCAACTTATATTTCATATGTATGTCGGATGTGGCTATGAATAGGTGGATGGCCTTAACGTCGGCGTCAATGGCCCTATCTATATCATGCCTAACAGACCTCGATAAAACTATGACCTCGGAGTCGGTCACCTCCCTACTTATCATCCTAACAGCCTTAAACTCACCCTCACTTACCGCAGGGTACCCGGCCTCTATTGAGTCCACGCCAAGGTCCTCAAGTTTCATTGCTATCAGTAACTTCTCCTCAGGCTTTAATGCAACGCCGGGCGTCTGCTCACCATCCCTTAGGGTGGTGTCCAGGAACCTAATGTACCTAACCCCCGTGCCGCCTGGGGTCACGGCTTGAGCAATCTAGACCACCCTAACAGCCCCGCCGGTCTAGGTATATAAGTTTTAAGCTTCGTGGAATTCAGTAAATAACTGTAGGTTGAATCAATAGAATTATTGGTATTCAACTGTTTAGCAGTGGTTATGCTGCATAGAATAGATAGCCTAAGGGTAATGCTTAAAAAGGGGTGTATAGGCTACTGCGGTTAATGAGGTGTCTTATTCTTTACGTACGATAAGGAGTGGGCCTCAGGGGCCCAATACTTAATCAAATGTAGAATAAGCAAAGAATCCGCGGGGGATGGGTATACAGACCCTATAAATAGGCTAAGGGGTGGTTATTGTGGTTAGGGCTGTTGATGCGCTATCCGATGAGATTGTTAAAATGGGTATCGATGAGATATTCGGCATACCTGGGGGTCAGATAATGCCGCTGTTCGACGCCTTTTACGGCAAGGGCATTAAGATATTCCTCTTTAGGCATGAGCAGGGTGCCATACATGCGGCGGACGCATATGGTAGGGTAACTAGGAAGCCAGGCGTTGTCCTAGTTACCTCAGGGCCTGGTGCAACAAACCTCGCCACGGGCTTGGCCAACGCAATGATGGATTCATCACCCCTGGTCGCACTAACAGGGCAAGTCCCAACCTCAGTGTTTGGTAGGGATGCCTTCCAGGAGACGGACATAATAGGCTTATCAATACCAATAGCCAAGCACACCTTCATGGTTAAGAAACCCGAGGACCTAGTGCCCATGTTTAAGGCTGCCTACAGGATAGCCACCGATGGTAGGCCAGGTCCGGTTGTGGTGGATTTACCTAGGGATGTTCAGCTATCTGAGGTTAAGGAGGTGCGTGGTGAGGATTACGTAAAGGTCTCCTACAAGGGTATCCCTGAACCTGACCTTGGGCTTGTGGCCTATGCCGTTAAACTGCTCATGGAGGCTGAAAGGCCGGTGATGCTTGTCGGTGGTGGTGTATGCTGGAGCAACGCCACCGAGGAGGTGTTGGCTGTGGCTGAAACGCTGTGGATGCCTATAGTCACCACCCTACCCGGCAAGAACTGTGTGCCCAACAACCATCCACTGTTCATGGGGCCAGCTGGGATGCATGGGAGGGTTGAGGCTGACGCCGCAATAATGAACTCGGACCTTGTGCTTGCGGTGGGTACTAGGTTTAGTGACAGGACTGTGGGTGACTTTAGGGAGTTCCAGAGGGGGAGGAGGATAATTCACATTGACATTGATAAGAGTGAGATTGGTAAGAACGTTAAACCGAGCGTGGGCATTATCGGCGATGCGAAGGTTACCTTAAGGATGATGCTTGAGCTGTTGCCTAAGGCCGCCGTTAAGAATGAGCAATTCGTCAACTGGTTAAGGTCGATTAAGGAGGCCTACGAGAAGTTCAGGGAAACCAGCGATATGCCAGGCTTCGCCCCCTGGAGGGTGCTTAAGGTCATTAGGGAGGTTACGCCACCCCAGGCCATAGTGGCGACGGGTGTTGGCAGCCACCAAATGTGGAGTGAACTGCATTGGGACGTCTACGTGCCTGGAACCTTCATAACCAGCGCCGGCCTGGGGACAATGGGGTTCGGCATACCGGCAGCCCTGGGCGCTAAGGTGGCTAGGCCCAATGTCCCAGTCCTGGATATTGATGGTGACGGCTCGTTCCAAATGACGATGCAGAATCTAGCCCTAGTCAGGGAGTATAACTTACCCATAATAGTGGTTATCTTCGATAACTCAGCCCTAATGCTTGTTAGGCATTGGCAAATGCTACTCTACGGTAGGAGGATAATAGCCGTTGACTTCCAGGCTAACCCAGACTTCATAAAGATAGGTGAGGCCTACGGCATAGATGGCGTCAGGCCAAGTAACTACGATGAATTGAGGAGTAGCGTGGCCAGGGCGATTAGGAATAATGAACCGTTGATAGTTGACGTAACCATTGATAGGGAGAGGGACCTGGTGCTGCCATGGGTTCAACCTGGGAAGTGGCTTAGTGAGGTGGTCCTACCTGAGGGGTTTAAGGTTAACCTAAGGTACGGTGATGCATGATGAACAGCTACAGGATAAACCTAACATTACTGAACATGGATGGTGGATTAGATCCACTGGTCAGGGCGCTCAACGTAGTGAGGAGGGGTAAGGTTAACGTTAAGGCCATAACAGTCTCGTTTAATAGGGATGCGGTAAATGTTGATATCTACGTCGAGGGCGTTGAGGATGAGGTTAACTGGGTTTGTAACAAGTTGAACAAGCTATATGACGTTGCTAATGTAAGCTACACGGCAAGTATAAGTATACCTAAGGCTCAGGCCCTGTTAATGGGTGAGAGGAATGGCTAAGATATACAGGGAGGGTGACGCAGACCTCTCAGAGTTAAGGGGTAAGGTAGTAGCCATCCTAGGCTACGGCATACAGGGTAGGTCATGGGCATTGAACATGAGGGATAGTGGGTTAAACGTAATAGTGGGGGTTAGGCCAGGCAAGAGCCTTGACCTGGCTAAGCAGGAGGGGTTTGAAACCCATGGCGTAGCCGAGGCCACGAGAATGGCTGATGTGGTTGCTGTTCTACTGCCGGATATGGTTCAACCTAAGGTTTGGGAGAGTGAAATAGGGCCTAACCTGAAGCCAGGTTCACTAGTTGTCTTCGCGCATGGCTTCAACATAAGGTTTAACCTGATTAAGCCACCGAGCAACGTTGACGTAACCCTGGTTGCCCCTAAGGCACCAGGTAGGGCGGTTAGGGATGAGTACCTTAGGGGTTGGGGGGTCCCTGCATTAGTTGCAGTTCACCAGGACTACACGGGCAGGGCTCTTAAGAGGGCGTTGGCCGTGGCTAAGGCTAATGGCTTCACCAGAGTTGGTGTTATTGAAACCACATTCGCCGAGGAGACCGAGACCGACTTAATAGGCGAGCAGACAGTCCTAGTTGGAGGCTTAATGGAGCTTATTAAGAAGGGTTTCGAAACAATGGTGGAGTTGGGTTACCAACCTGAGGTGGCATACTTCGAGGTCCTTAATGAGGCTAAGTTAATAATGGACCTAATATGGGAGAGGGGCATCTACGGGATGCTTAACGGGGTAAGTGAAACCGCAAGGTACGGTGGGTTAACCGTAGGCCCATACGTCCTTGATGATACGGTTAAGGAGAGGATGAGGAAGGCGGCAGAGAGGGTTAGGAATGGCGAATTCGCTAGAGAGTGGCTGAACGAGTATGAGGGTGGTATGAGGAATCTGAATAGGCTACTCAATGAGATTAAGAACCACAGGATTGAGGTTGTTGGCGAAGAGTTGAGGAGAATGATGAGGAGTGGTAGGTAGTGGCTATAGTTTTACATATAATTACTATTAAATTTACAAAAGTTAATTCTCAGTAGAATAATAATCTTGGTAAAATTAATAAACCCTCATTAGGCGGCTGTGTTAAAGTGGTGGCTAATGGGTCTCACATTAACGGAAAAGATACTAAGTAGGGCCGCTGGGAGGCAAGTATCGCCCGGCGACGTTGCTGAGATAGGTGTTGACCTGGCGGCGTTCCACGATTTAACAGGTCATCACGTTGTTGAGGTTATGGAGAACATAGGGGTGGTTAAGGTTTGGGACCTTGATAGATTCGTCATAGCCTTTGACCACTTGGCGCCGCCACCCAATGAGAGGGCTGCTGAGATTCAGGTTAAACTGAGGAGGTTCGCTAAGTCAATAAATGTGAGGAACTTCCACGATGTTGGCGATGGTATACTCCACCAGCTGCTACTTGAAAGGTATGCCTTACCTGGCCAGGTTGTTATGGCCGCCGACAGTCACACAACCACGGTTGGGGCTATAGGTGCCTTTGCCCAGGGAATGGGGGCCAGCGACATGGCAGCAATATTAATCACAGGTAAGACATGGCTAATGGTCCCTGAACCATTCCTAATAAGGCTGGTTAACGAACCATCGCCAGGTGTTTACGGTAAGGATGTTGCGTTGCATATACTCTCCGTTTTCAAGGCCGAAGGCCTTAACGGTAAGTCCGTTGAGTTCCAAGTGGAGAAACCCAAGGCATTCCCAATGGATTACAGGGCTACGGTGTCTAACATGGGTGTTGAGTTTGGGGCAGACGCAGCCATATTCATACCTGATGAGGAAACCTTGAATTACCTGAGGGGGAATAGGGGCATTGAGGCTAAGGCAATTGCCCCGGATCAGGATGCCAGGTATGTCGATAGCTACACCATTGAGCTTAATAAGCTTGAACCCCTGGTGGCGGCACCCCATAGCGTGGATAACGTTAAGTCCATTACCGAGGTTGAGGGCACTGAGGTCGATTACGTATTCATAGGTTCATGCACAAACGGTAGGTTAAGTGACTTGGAGGTGGCGGCGAGGATACTTAAGAATGGTAAGGTTAAGGCCAGGTGCATAGCCATACCGGCTTCAAGGGACCTTTTCACGAAGGCCCTTGATGCGGGTTACGTAGATGTATTGACTAAGGCTGGGTGTGTGGTTACCTACGGTACATGTGGGCCGTGCCTAGGGGGCCACTTTGGTGTCATTGGCCCAGGTGAGGTGGCTGTCTCAACGGGTAGTAGGAATTTTAAGGGTAGGATGGGTTCCCCTGAGGGTAAGGTTTACCTAGCCAATGCAGCCACCGCAGCCGCCACGGCGCTTGAGGGTAAGTTAACTGACCCAAGGAAGTACCTACACTGATGCGTTAAACGCCATTAACCCTAATTAAAAAATCAACGCACCTATTGATTACTGGCTTCACCGCCCCCATTACCCCCAGCATGGGTCTCGCCGAGCCCCTGGGATGCCTGTCTCTTAGCCTCACTTTTGATTAAATCCAGCAGCGTGGTGAAGCGCCATTTCCAAATCCTGAATGCCTCCTTAACAAGACTGGGCATGTCCATGTTTCCGTAGTTCTCGATCCAAAACACGTACTTATCTTCATCCCAATCCACGGCCAGTGACCCACTACACGCCTCCTCGCAGGTCTTCCAATTATCGAATGAGCATTGCAGTGGGTCAGTTATAACGTACCCATCATCCCCTTTACTAATGCCCTTACAGAATTCTTCACACGCTGCGCACCTGTCATCCTTGGCATTGAGTAGTTGGACCTTGGGGTAGTAGTAATATGATGCCAAGCATGCCTGCCACTTTGCATGATCCCTGGCCCTACCTAGCTTAGCGTACGCCTCAATAGATAGGACCTGCCCCTTACTCATCCTCAATATCAACGTGTCTGGGTACAGTGGCGCGAAGTCTGGGTCATCTGGGATCAGGTCCTTAGCGTACACGGACACAACCTGGTCACTGGCTTTAACACTTAACTGGTATCTAACCTGACATAGACTTGGGTCAACCAGCTCCTCTTCACACTCCTCAATCTTAGGTAACTTACTTAGGTTAGTCTTGAGGGGTATCATGGATAACCTATGAGCAAGCACCTCATCGTACATCACCGTGGTGTTGTCTAGGATAATCACCCTGTCTATGGCTAACACAGGTACATCGGATATGAGCACCCTTCTAAGCGAGTTAACTAAACTTGGCTTAACACCCTCCACCACGAATTTCAGGTAATCGTTACTGTACTGGAGAACCTTAACAGACACCACATAGCCCCCACTGGGCAAGTATTTTATAAACCTTAATTAGCCATGTGCAATCACTGGCGGTGCCCTGTAGAATTCATTCACAGCACCCCCATGGCATGGGGGTAGTAGCTGGTTTTGCTGAATTGGGGAAAAATAAAAATTAAGCAAAGGTTACGGGAGCTTTGTGAACCTGGTTGATAGGTTTGTTGAGAGTTTCCTGGCGATATATAGGGATTATAAGGGTAAGTGGGGTTTGATCGACATATACGCCTACAAAACCCTGGGCAGGTCTGTTAAGGCCTTTGCCTCACTCATAATGGGCATTAACGGCGAACCTAGGACCATTAACGCATACTTGCTCTCAAATGGTGAAGTTGCCATAATCTCTGACGTAACCCCAGTGTTCAGGGGGAGCTTTAAATGTGGGGGTCAGTTAGCCAAGCTTACCGTGGACATGTACCTACCCCAGGAGGAGTACACCCTATGCCTCGGTGCACGCATTAATGAGCTAGGCGACTTCTTCCTGGCCCTAACTGGTGATTACGGTGAGGAGAGGGTTGTGGTGTATGGTAAGGTTCCTAGAGAGCACGTTAACTACGGTTCGTTGGTTCAGGTGTTGGGTGGTGTTAGGGGGTTCTTGGTTAAGGTTTATTCGCCTGCTCATTAAAGACCGGTCTTATCAACTCAACCTCAACCTCATCCCCCTCATCATACCCCTCCCTGTTTTCAGGCACCACAAGTATCCCATTACCCTTAACCAGCGTGGTTAGGACGCCGCTACCTGTAAGGGCCAGCGGCTCAACGTACATTTTACCATCCTCACCCACGTAAACCCTCACCCTAACGAAGGATCTCGTATTTATGGGTGTGGCAACCCTCCTGGTCAGTGTACCCTTAATCCTAGGTCTGGGTTCATCAACAGCCCCCATCATGTGGAGTAGTATTGGCCTAACCAGAACCTCGAAGCCTGTTAATGATGCCACTGGGAAGCCGCTCAACATGAATATTGGCTTACCATCCTTCACAGCTATGCTATTGGGTTTACCCGGCCTAATGGCTAGCCCATGGTTTATGTAATCTGGGTTCAACTCCCTAACCGCCTTAATTGTGTAGTCAATCTTACCCACAGATGCCCCACCCGTGGTTATTACGGCGTCATGGCTGTTAAGCATCTTAATGACAACGTCCCTTATGGTTTGTTCATCATCGGGGAGCTTGAGGTAATCCACGGTACAGCCCATTTCCTTAAGCATCGATGTCAGTATAAACCTGGTGCTGTTTATCACCTTACCAGGTGGTAGGCCGTTCTTAGCGGCATCCTCAACCTCAACCAACTCGTTGCCGGTGACCAGTAAGGCCGCCCTTGGTTCATAAACCTTAACCTTAATGATACCCATGGACGCCAATACCCCTAAATCCCAAGGCTTAATCAATGTACCCCTCTTAAACACTAATTCACCAGCGGTAACATCCTCACCCACCCTAGACACGTTATCCATTGGGGCCACTGGCCTGTAAACCTCAACATAATCCCCCCTCCTACCCGTGTTCTCATACATCACCACAGCGTCGGCGCCGGGTGGTAGTGGAGCCCCTGTGGCTATCTCCACCGCCTCCCCCTGGCCAACTATGTACCTACCTGGGTCATCACCCACCTGTAGGTACCCCTTAACCCTCAGTATCGCTGGGTTGGTTGGCGATGACCCGAATGTGTCTATGCTCCTCACGGCGTAGCCATCAACGGCTGACCTATTGAATGGTGGTACATTGACGCTTGAATACACGTCCTCCGCTAAATACCTTCCAACCGCATTCTCGAGGTTAACCTCAACTACGTTGGGTTCATGCCTAATGAACCTTAAGGCCTCATTCAAAACCTGGTCAACACCCTTAACCTCCTTAAACCCCCTACCGGTAACGTCCTCCACGGTTCCGTCGGTTAGCTGTGATTTAAAAATCCTTGGCTATTGGTGAGGTGAACATTGGGCTTGAACCTAGTTAGGCTGCTGATCTTGGCCTCTGCCCTCACTCAATGTTGAAGTCCGCGTACTCGCCCTTATACTCACTCCACTTAATATCCACATTACTCACCTCGGCAACGTTGATATTGCTTAGGGATTCTATGAAGGCCTTCACATTACCCTCCTCCCCCTCTACTATTATCGACACGGACCCATCCTCATTGTTCCTAGCAACACCGGTTAATCCAAGTGACTTCGCATTCCTCCTTATCAGTGGCCTGAAGCCAACCCCCTGAACCTTACCGGTGATCCTTATCTCAGCCCTAATCAACCTTGAGGTTCGCCTAACCCTTGCAACACCTTGAAGTATGTTTGATGCGACTGTTAATTTGGCGAGGAGTGACTTATCCTTAATGTACCTGGTTACGTAGTCTGGGACTAGTAATGATCCACCACCCCTCCTAACCACCTCACCTATCACCATAGGCTTTAACCCAGGTATCTTACTGAGTTCATCCACCAACTCATCGATGACCTTACCTGAGGCCACTATTGCTATTGCCCCATTTGTGCCTGCCGTTGCGTCGGCCATTATGTAGTTTGAGGCCGCGAATTCAGCCACCTCTGGGCTTATCAGTGGTATGCTACTTAGTCTAATATCCACCCTGGCGGTCTCCGCAAGCTCCTTAAAGACGAATATCCCCGGTCCACTGATGTCTATGGTGGCGGCCACGTGCTCATCATCCTTGAAGCCGTGACCGAGTTCAGGTAAATGCCTGTATATCACCTTAGCCACATCAATGTTCGGCTTTGACATCCACCCAAGTACATCATCCTTAATGCGCTCAAGTTCATTAACACTCATGACCTCTTTCTCGAACTTATCATAAAGATCCTCATCAACGTGAAGCCCCACGTAGGTGCCTATTATGCTTAATTCACCGAAGGGCCTAGTCACAAGCACCTTAAACCCCTCCTTAATTGCGCTGTAGAACATGGGTGGTTCCTTATCCAACTCACCGGTTACGGTGGACCCTATTAGGAGGTAGCCCAATCCAGGCTGCTCTACATCATGGAACCTACCCCCAACCTCATTTATGTACCTCTTAACCTCGGCAAGCAGCCTATCACCGTATTCACCAGGTGCATCGTAGACTGGGTAAAATTCAAGGTTCTTGTAGGTTCCCTTAGAGAATAGGTCGTTGAGGGCGTTGCTAAGCGCCACTGACACTTGTCTATATGATGCGATGTCGTCGGTTGGGTCAATGACTTGAATAGTATCGTTATTAACGAGTGTGTAGGAGTCGTTCTTAACCCTGGTCTTCACGAAGTCGAGGACGTAGATGCTGGCGTTGGGTTTAGTGCTTACTATGCTATGCCCTTTACCTATGGTTATCTTAACACCGGCCTTAGACAACTCCTCGTAAAGCTTAACCATTAGGTTGGCTAGGGAATCTGGGTCACCTGCATCACCCTGGAAAACCTCAGCCAGGATAACCAAGGTCTCTGGGCTAAAGGCGTTCACATCACTAATGGGAATCCTCAGCGGCTCTACACTAGTTATAACCCTCATCATCTCTGGCCCACTGCCCTTAAGCACCGCCACGTCCTCACGGGGTGCAATATCAATGTTTAGGTTACTGATCCTCTTTCTCACAATGGCTAATGCGGGGTACAGGACGTTGTATAGGTCTACCTTAACGGAGCAGCCTAGGGCCAGTGACGTTAAGTTGACACCTATGGCTGCATATTTACCCACATGCTTCAGGAATCTGCCTATCCTCTCCTCCTTACTCATAGATGTATTACTCATGGCCACGGGCATGATTAACCCCTTAGGTAATTTAAACCAATGATTAGATGCATTTTATGCCCAATTGCATACATCTAAAAAGACGTTAAAATAGAGACTGAGGCTATGAGTAGTGCAGGTAATGTTGGCAATGCCTATGAAATTAATGTAAGTGGCATGAGTTGCCCAACCCCATTGAACATAGTGGCCAGGGAGTTAGTTAAGGTTCCAGTTGGTTCAAGAGTGATAATTAAGACTGATGACTACGTCTGCTACATGATGCTGCTTAGGTTCCTTAAGATATTGGGTGAATCCATTGAAAGGAATGAGGAGGGTGAAGGTAACACGTACATTATTGTTGCGGTTAGGGCCATCTAACGCATCACCTAAACCTTACTAAGAAGAACCTACTGTTCACCACTTCAGTACCCTTAATTGGTTCATTACTTATCAATGTGCCCATCACCGTAGGTTATGGATGAATCATTGGACCTTAGATACCTTGGTTTCACGCTAAATGAGCCTAGCTTCCTAATGAAGTCGATTAAGCTCCACCCTCAAGGTGGTTCTCATCGCCATAGTAAAGCATTGGAGTCCCAACCCAGGTGAATATAAAGTCCTCCAGCCACCAATAAACACAAACGCCATAAATAATCATGAAAACCAAAACAGCTCCACAGCCCAGAGACCCTGCTAATTGATGAGGATGAGCTGAGGGAGAAGCTGGAAAAGGTGTAAGGAGTTACCTAGGTACAGTGAGGAGGAGAGGACTAGGAGGAGGTAGTATGGTAGGAGAAGTAGGTTGGCGAAGAAGACATCATTACAGGTGAATAAGGTGAGGGGTAGGGTCCAGGTGAGACTCTACATATACAGCGAAGATATTAATAATTCAGGAGACACAGGCCAGCATTAAGCCCGGTGGTGAGGGCCATTAGTTAATGGGCTAAGTGCCAAGCCATGTGTCATGGACTTAAAGCACGTCAATGTTTATCCAACCTTCAGTGATGAAGCACCACTACGCCGTACCATAAGTCTTTTAAGTTCAGTGCCGTTAAGTTGTTTGAGTGAGGTGGGGGAGTACACCGTAACCTTACCGAAAAGGATTATTGAGGAGGCTAGGAGACGGAATATTGACATTGAGGAGCTTATACTGGATGCGGTATCAATGATTCTGAGTGATGACCCTGAGGCTGTGATTGAGGCTAGGCTTGAAGCCGCCGAGAGATACCTAAATGAGGCTAAGGATTACGTGAACAGGGGTGATGCGGTTCAAGCCAGTGAAAAAATGTATAAGGTTGTTGAGGAGTGCATAAAGGCCCTAGCCCAGGCATACAACATCGAGGAGTACGTTAAGGCGTCTGAAGAGGGTAGGTGGTGGGTTAGCCTAATCGGCAAGGCCGCCAGGAGACTGGCTGGCATCCTTAATGAGCCTAGGGTTGAGTTCACGTGGAGTGTAGCCTACGACTTACACGTCTGGGGTTTCCATGAAGCCAAGTACACAATTAATGACGTGAAGGGTGATTTAAACCATGTGCAATGGCTATTGGAATTCACGAGAAGTGTTATTTTACGTAAAAATAAGTAGCCTGCCTAAATACAACATACCACCGAGCGTTATTAGCCTTTCGATTCTCTAAGAACCACTAATATATACACTATATAGTTATGTATTTCAAAGTATTGACCTATTTCACATATGTCATGAAATAATTTTTATTAAAATGATATTTACAATAAAAATGGTGATCTAGGTGGTAAGTAGGCAAAAGAAGATGGCCGTGGCCGTATTCTCCGGTAGTATAGATAGGTTAACTGGCTTAGCTATGCTTGTAACTGGTGCGGTGACTATGGGGTTTGAGGTGGAGTTGTTCCTTCAGTTATGGGGTGCTTACGCTTTTAAGAAGGATGTACTGCAGAGGAACATGAACTTTAGTGAATTTCAAGACAAGGCGCCTGAAGTTGCTAAAAGATTACAAGAGTTAAAATTGCCTTCATGGTTTGAGTTGATTAGGGAGGCGAAGAAGTCAGGTAATTTAAAAATCTACGTATGCTCCACAGCTGCATCAATATGGGGTGCTAAGAGGGAGGATTTTGAGCTAGTTGATGACATAATAGGGGTTGGTGAGTGGGTTGAAAAGATGTCTGAGGCTGATATAACGCTCTTCGTTTAAGGTGATTAACAATGAGTGAAGCAAAGGGTGAATTGGGGCCGGAGGAACTCAGAAGATTAAAGCCGAATAAGGTAGTGGATGCTAGGGGTACATCATGCCCAGGGCCATTACTTGCGGCTAAACAGGCCATAACAGAGGTACCCATAGGTGGTATACTGGAGGTTTTATCATCAGATCCTGGTACAAAGAGGGATCTACCAATTTGGGCAAGGAAGATGGGGCATGTTTTCCTGGGTGTTATTGAGGAACCTGGCTACTGGAGAATCTTCGTGAAGAGGATGAAGTAATATGTAGAAAGGCGATGAAATGAACCCTCAAATACTCATTTTTGCAACTAACATTATTTCAGACCCTGGTATTTGCTCGGCAGGACTAATGCACCTTAAGTATCCATCACAAACGACAATTATTAAGGTACCTTGCTCATCAATGATAAGGCCTGAGTGGATAGTACTGGCGCTTGAGAATGGGTTTGATGGTGTGTTCGTCGCCGCCGATGGTACGGATTGCCCATACTTAAAGGACTGCACCGAGAGGACCGCCAGGAGGGTTGAGGAGGCGCAAAAACTACTGAGTAGCAGGGGTATAGAACCCGAGAGGGTTAAGATGGCTGCAGTATGTTCCGTGTGCGGTGAGGCATTTACCAGGTTAATTGAAGACTTCTACAATAGGCTTAGGGAATTAGGACCGGTAAAGGTGATGAAACAGTGAGTACAGGGGTATTTCAGAAAATCCTTGAGAAGGCTGAGGTGGCGCGTGAGCCGTTATACTACGATGCCGTGGTTATAGGCGGTGGTATAGCAGGTATGGAGACATCCCTAGACCTTGCTGATATGGGTTATAAGGTTCTATTAATTGAGAAGGAGCCTACAATTGGCGGTAAAATGTTCCTGCTTAGTAAGGTCTTCCCAACACTCGACTGCGCAAGCTGCATATCAACGCCTAAAATGGCCGCTGTAGCTCACCATCAAAACATAGACCTGTGGACATACTCGGAGGTGAGGAAAATTAATGTTAAGGGGAGGGGTGATTTTGAAGTTGAGGTTTTGAAAAAGCCCAGGTTCATTGATGAATCACTGTGCACAGGATGCGGAACATGCGAGGAGGTCTGCCCTGTAACGGTACCTAAGGAATTTGATTACGGTTTAAGGGGTAGGAGGGCTGCTTACATACCGTTTGATACCGCAGTCCCTAAAAAGGCAGTCATAGATATTGACTACTGCATATTTTGCGGGCAATGCGAGAGAAAATGCCCGGCTAATGCCATAGATTTCACGCAAAGACCCATGATTTATAGGGTTAAGACCCATGCAATAATAATAGCCACAGGCTGTAAATTGTTCCAAGCTGAACGTAAGGAGGCTTACGGCTATGGTAAAGTACCTAATGTAGTAACAGCAATGCAGATGGAGAGGTTACTATCTCCCACTAGGCCATTCAACTCAGTATTGAGACCATCTGATGGTAAGGAACCAAGTAGCATAGGGTACATTCTCTGCGTTGGATCTAGGGATAAGACAGTTGGAAATCCTAGGTGCTCCCAGGTCTGTTGCATGTACTCGATAAAGCAGGCCCAGCTAATACTTGGTGCTTTACCGTTAGCGGACGTAACAATATATTACATGGATATAAGGGCTTATGGTAAGGGTTTCGAGGAATTCTACCAAAGGGCTAAGGCAATGGGTGTTAGGTTTGTAAGAGGTAGGGTGGCTAAGGTTGAGGGTTTGCCCGATGGTAATGTTAAAGTTACTTATGAGGATATCGATGAGGGTAAGGTAAAGACTGCAGTGCACGACTTAGTGGTGCTTTCCGTAGGTCTATTACCCAACATTGACGTACTAATAACATTCGACGGTAAAGCCCCATCAACAGATGACGTGGGGTTCATAAGGGTTGATCCTACAGATCCCGTCAAAACAAATATAGAGGGAGTTTTCGCTGCAGGATGCGTTACAGGGCCTAAGGATATTCCTGACACAATACTCGAGGCTGCTGCAGCGGCCTCAAGGTGCGCAGCGTTTCTAGGTGAGGTGGTGGGTGATGGTGGGAGGTAGGAAGGTAAGAATAGGGGTTTATGTATGTCATTGCGGAGGTAATATATCTGACGTTGTTAATGTGAAGAGGGTTGTGGAGGAGGTGAGTAAGGAGAAGGATGTTGTGGTTGCTGTGGATTACCCATTCATGTGCTCTGAGGCTGGTCAGAAATTGATTGAGGATGATGTAAGGAGTGGAAGGGTTGATGCTGTTGTGGTTGCCTCATGTTCACCTAGGCTCCACGAAGCCACATTTAGGGCGGCTATAGCTAGGGCTGGCGGTAATCCTTACATGTATCACCATGTTGATATTAGGGAGGAGTGCTCGTGGGTTCACGAGGATGATAAGGATGGGGCTACGGAAAAAGCAATAAGGGAGGTCAGGATGGCCATAGCTTACCTAAGGCACGCAGAACCTCTCAGTAAGATAAAGGTTGAGAGCGAGAAATCGGTGCTAATAATTGGAGGCGGTATTGCTGGTTTAAGGGCGGCTGTTGACCTAGCCGAGATGGGGGTCAATGTCTACCTTATTGAGAAGTCACCATTCCTAGGCGGTAACGCCGCTAGACTCGGCAGATTAAAGGTTTTTCCATATGAAAAATCAATTATTGATATTGTGAAGGAATTAATAAGTAGGTTGATGAGAATGAGTAATGTCACCATATACACGAACGCAGAAGTTGAAAACGTATCAGGTTATGTTGGCAATTTTGAAGTAACCATTAGGGTTAATCCACGCTACTTCAAGGGAAGGTGTAATAAGAGTGACATCGCTAGTGTATGCCCGCGGAGAACAAAGGATGAGTTCTATTTCGGTGTTGGTGAAAGAGCAGCAATAATGATGCCGCCCTTCGAAGGAGTGTACCCTGACATTCCTGCAATAGACATGAACCTATGTGATAAATGCGGCTTATGTGCTAAGTACTGCCCTGAGATAGACCTCGAACAGCAGCCACAAACTATTCGCCTAAGAGTTGGCGCCATAATCATAGCTACTGGGTTTAAACCGTATACCCCGAAGAAGGGTGAGTATGGTTATGGATTACCAAGTGTCATTACATTACCTGAATTAATCGGCATCATTAATAGGTTTGGTAGGGTTAAGATTGGTAACAGTGAGCCGAGGAGCATAGCAATGATTTACTGCGTTGGGAGTAGACAGAGGAGGGAGGGTGAGGGTAAGGCAAACGAATACTGTTCAAGGTATTGCTGCATAGCCGCCATAGACACAGCGGTACTTATCCACTCAATCATGCCGAACACTAAGGTTTACCACCTGGTTAGGGATGTTAGGGCCTATGGTATAAACGAATTATTATTTGAAGAGGCGAGTAAACTTGGCCAAGTATTCATTAAGTACAGTGAAGACTCACCACCACAGGTTCTTCAGAATGGTGGTGAAATTGTTGTTAAGGTTAGGGATATCTTAACTGAGAACATGGAGATTGAGATACCCACCGATTTAGTGGTTCTTGTTACCGGTATGGAGCCGTCAGATGGCACCATTAACATTGCGGAAAAGTTGAAAGTATCAAGGGGGATGGATGGATTTCTACAGGAAATTCACCCAAAGCTTAGGCCCGTGGAGACAATGTTGGGTGGTGTATTTATCACTGGTACCGCTCAGGCACCCCGTGGTCTTATGGAAACCTTAGCCTCGGCATCTGCATCAGCAGCCAAGGTTGCATCACTAGTACTGAAGGGGTATACAGAGCTAGAGCCCTTCGTGGCCTTTGTCGACACTAATAGGTGCAATGCCAGTGGCCTTTGCGTGGCGGAATGCCCATACAATGCAGTGGAGTTGAGGGATTATCCCGGCCTCGGTAAGAGGGCTTGGGTTAATGAGGCTCTTTGTAAGGGGTGTGGTGCCTGCGTGGCAGTATGCCCAAGTGGTGCAATTCAATTGAGGGGTCTTAGAAATATGCAAATTGAGGATATGATAAGGTCGGCAATGGGTGGTAAACATGAGTAAGTCCCAAACCAAGAGGGAGTTAACGATAGATAGATTAAGGAAGGAGTTAAGTATCCAGGTACCTAAGGACCTTACCGATTACGTGAGGGAAACTACGACTATAAGGAGTAAAATCATTAATTGTCTAAGGGGTAAGGAATTGACAGTTAAGGAGATATCTAAGGAGACAGGTATTCCCGAAAACGTAGTTCTTTGGCATTTAATGACACTATTCAAATATGGCTTAATTGAAGCGACGGAGAAGACCGACGATGGATACTTCAAGTATAGATTGAGGGGTGATATCAATGGGTGATAAGGTTTATCCCAAGTTAATGGATGAACTAAAGGAGCTTGGTGCACTTAATGTGTCGGCATGCTACAGTTGTGGTGTTTGCACAGCAACATGCCCATTGTCAGAGGAGGGTCATGAATTCCCTAGAAGGATCATTAGGTATGCGGTACTTGGACTTAAGGATAGGCTACTATCAAGCACAGAGCCTTGGCTTTGCTATTACTGTGGTGAGTGTACTAAGACTTGCCCAAGGGGTGCTGACCCAGCTGGATTTATGATGGCTGTCAGGAGATACCTAACCACTCAGTATGATTTCACAGGTTTCTCGAAGCTTCTTTATAAATCAAAAACTATTGAGGTAATCTCAGCCATTATCCTCTTCTCATTAACGGTACTTGGAATTTACCTTATCCATGGACCTATAATCCTCACGGGGGTTGACCTAAACACCTTCCTATCACCGCACCTAGTTGAGACGGTGGATAAGACGATGATGGTGATCCTCTCGCTTCTTCTTCTGGTGAACATTTATAGAATGTATAGGTTCACGGTAAGGATTAATGATGGTGGAAAATTACCGTTCACCACGTACGTACTGGAGTTCATAAAGACCGTAGTAACGCACTTCCTAACCCAGAAGAGGATGTTAAAGTGTAGTGACAATGTATTAAATTGGGCAATGCATATACTGATTGTTTACGGTTATGCAACGGTGTTCATACTAGTCGTTATATTCCTTGACTTATTCCAAACCAACATCATGTATCCGGTGAATAACCCAATAAGGCTTGCAGGTTACATAGCTGCCGCAGCATTAATTGCAGGGAGCGGATACGGTATATATGGACGTATAAGGAAAAATACGATAATGAGGCAATACTCACATCATACTGATTGGATGTTTATAATATTGATTTTCTTACTAGCCGTTACTGGTGTATTGGTTGATGTCTTTAAATATTTAGGGCTTCCCATGGAGACTTATATCACCTACGCAATACACCTAAGCCTAGAACCACCATTTGTAATCCTAATGATACCATTCGGCAAATGGTCCCACCTAGCCTATAGGCCATTCGCAATATACTTCACAAGACTTAATGACTTAGCTAGAAAAAAGCCACTAGAAGTGGTAGGAAGTGATAGCATAAAAATTTAATTAAACATTTTTATTTCTGCCGGAAAATATATACATAATAATTTAAACTTACTCATTCAGTGAAATTAACTGTTAGATTACCGTCATTAGGTTGAGGTATTATTCTGTTTTAACCTTAGGAGCGGCATCAATAGCGCCTCTGTTGGTCTTAGCTTCTTCAATACTGGGTCTGGTGCTAAGCCTAGCTGCTCCATGGTTACACTACCCAATAAGCTAACTCCCTCGCTCCCAAAAACAACGGGTGTTGCTGATGCCCTATAACCCTCCACCTCTATGCCAGTCTCACCCAATGGTCTCTCAATAACACTATTATCAGCTAACCTAAGCCTAATGGTCCTAATTGGGTTAACACCCAATTGCCTTAACAACACAGCTGGTATAACAGTGTATGTCGCCCCCGTGTCAACTATCAATTCTAATTCTACCTTATTTCCTGGGTTTACGGGATTCCATATAGTTGCCCTCACCGTGAATGTACCCATACTCGATGATTTTGAAGCTAAGAGGTTGCTTAAAAACTATTGGTTAAAGCCTGCGGTTGATTGTTATGGTGACGGGCTAAGATTTTTACTGGTTTTCCCAATCCTATGCTGCTACAGTTAATATAGGAATTGAACAGTCTAATCATATTATGTTATACTTACGGTATTCTATTACTCTTCTAAGTTGAATTGACGCTAATATTGTAAATATTATTGTGAATATTATCAAGGTTACTACATCTATGGTTAGCCCATTTGTTATCCCAATTATTAGGGCTTTTCTTAACGCATCCATGGAGTACGTCAATGGATTTCCAAGTGCTATCTCCCTGAATATTAGTGGTATCATGCTTATTGGGTATATTGAAGTTGCTTGCGAAGAATAAAGATATTGTTAATGTCTGTCATATCCCTGAGAATCCTTCCCTTGTCTTCATAAATGTCGCTACACATATCGAGAATGTTGAGAATCCCACTACTGTTATTGTTATGATTATTATGGCGAGTACTATGTACAGTGAGTTTGGTGCTATCCTAACTCCCATTAATAGGGCTATTGATGTTATTAGGAATTGCATGAGTACCCTAGTGACTGATGCCGAGGATACACTAAGTATTATAGACCAAGTATTATAGCCATTCTAGGTGCCAGGTCTGCGAAAGACATGACATTCACCTCTCTTAATTACGCTTCTTAATACCCTTACCTCTTGTAATCTACCCTCTTCCGTTATCTTACCGCCAGCATACTTTAGAAGAACATCATCAAGTGTGGGTCTAGACATAGACACTTTAACGATTCTCGCACCTGCATCCTTCGGTGTTGTGATTAATTACCGGTAGGGTTTCTTCAGCGTCGTTCACAATTATCCTAATGACGTTTCTATCACTATCCACATTTACATCCTCAATTCTGGAGCTATTCATTTTAATTCTACGAACTGTCTTACTAACATTATCCACCGTGAGCTCCACTACCTTACCAACAATAGACCTCCTTAACTCACTAACGGTTCCCTGAACCACAACCTTACCCTTATTGAGTATCACTAAATCTGTTAGTATACATCTCTACCTCGTCCATGTAGTGGGAGTTAAAGATCACTGTTATGTCTAGTTCTTTGTTTAATGCCTTTAATTTATCCTAAACTATCTTCCTAGCTACTGGATCAAGCCCCTTGGTTCATCTAAGAGCAACACCTTGGGTTCTATTAAGAGCGCTGCCGCAATTCAAGCCATCTAATCATATCCCCAGAGTACATTCCAACAAGCCTTCTTGATGCGTTAAGTAGGTCCATGAACCTGAAAACCTCATTAATCCTTCCACGAATCTCATGCCTAAGCACACCGTAGATCTTTACGTATATCAACAAGTTCTCATAACCAGTTAAGTCGGTCCAGACACTGAATTCCTGCGGCACATAACCAATGACTTTCCTCACTTTATCACCCTCACTAACAACGTTATACCCCAGATGTAGGCTTCAACTGCGTAGTTAATATCCTCATTAATGTTGTCTTCCCTGCACCATTAGGACCTAGTACTGCAAAACTTCACCGCGATTAACGTTTATCGAGACATCATCGAGGGCCCTAACAGAACCGCCGTAAACCTTTACCAGGTTACGTGTACTTACAGCAATACCAGCCATGCATGGCAGATGAAAGTAACACTTATAAAGCTTTGTTTCACCATATGAAAGTAAATGTAGGCGTGTCTCCTGCAATTACGTGGCGATTCATATGAGGATCAGCGTCGTGGTTATGAGTAACACGGAGACCCGGGTGCACTTCCTTAAGCATGCCATTAAGTCTGTTGTCAATCAGTGTAGGAGACCTGACGAGGTTATCGTAGTCATGTCTTATAGGGACCGTGAAGTTGAGGAGTTAGTTAGCCCCCATGGATACGTCATTCACCGTGTCAGCAATAGGGTTGGTCCCATGTGGGCTACTGGTATTAAGGAGTCAACAGGTGATGTTATAGCTTTTCTCGACGATGATGATGAGTGGCTTGCAGGTAAACTGGGCGATGTTGAGAGAGTGTTTAGCACCGTTGATGACCTAGGCTTATATCATAATGCATTTCAATTTATTGACGAGTCAGGTAGGGCGTTAAGCTGCAGCGAGTTGCATCCATATTACTGCTCACTAGTACTCAAGGATAGGGTTATAGTTAAGGGTGGTGTAGATAGGTACCTGAGGTTAAGTTACCTGGATTGGTTAACAGCGGATTACTGGGCCTTGTACTACAATACATCAAGCCTATCCTCTCTTAGGGATCCTTTGATCAAGGACTTGGATGTTGTTGAAAGGACTAACCTGTACTCGGATGCAATGTTTTTCATCATTGCGCTTAGCCAAGGATATGTAATTCTTCATGACACTGTTGTCTTAACTAGGTACAGGATACATACTGGTCAGACATCAAGGCGCATATTAAGTAAGGAGTTCACGGATCTCGTTAATATGGACTATGAATTGTTTAGCTCAGTTATTAGAAGAACACTTGACCATTTTATTAATCCTTCCCACCCTGAGAAGTGAGACCAAAGAAGTGTCGTAAAATCAAGCGGCTCCATAAACCCGTAGGGAATTTAAGAGATATTATCATAGGTACCACGGCCATGAGCAATGATTCGAACTATTTTCGCCCAATTCTCATCAAATGGTTGAGACCATTAATATTAATATCCTTCAATATCACCACTCCATTAGAGGCTCTATTCTTAAAGCCCCCATAACTACATAGCGGTACATTTGTTAATCATTCTTTACATAATTTCTTGCTATTCTTTAGAATATGTAGGCTATTAAACCTGTGATTCACGTTATTACGAGACCAATCCCAACCCCCTCTAAAGTAGACATTTCCTGCCATGTACGGCATTACAGGAAATACCAGGCTTAAAGTCAATTCAAATACCATAGTACATTGCGATGCTAAGGTTCCCTTGCCATAACATGCTTTAATTAACCTCACCCCTTACTCATTACTAATACTGTTGATGATTTTCACAGTTAATTCGCAATATACTGTAACAAGGTGAACTTAGATTAGAAAGAAGAAATCGCTAGGTTTCATTGCTGGCGCCGGGGCCGGGATTTGAACCCGGGCCCCCTTGCGGGGACGGGATCTCCAGTCCCGCGCCTTAGACCAAGCTCGGCCACCCCGGCTACACCCTTCGCCTCAATTCTACTCATATAAAGTTTTCCTAACGTTACAGCTACGCCTGGCTTGGTTTAACAAGGCTTATTGCGCCCCTGCTGCATGCATTAACGCATAGGCCACAGCCGATGCACTCGCTTGGGTCTATTCTTGGGTAGCCCTGCTCATCAATCTTAATCGCCCTGCACTCCAAGGCTATGCAGTCGCCACATAGGTCACATAAACCCTTATCAACGTTAGCCCTTAACTCACTCCGGGATTCACTCAACTTAACCCACACCCTTCCCCCGCTTAACGCCTCATTAACCAATTGGCAAACCCTACTCAACTCACTACCAGTGCTAACCTCGGTCACATTGACCACCATTGGCGGTGGGCACTCCTCCATGGCGACTATTACGGCGTTGGGGCCTGCATCGTCAAGGGGATCGCATGAGGTGGTGATGGTGAGTCTACTGCCGTACTGGTAGTCGCCAATGCCCATTAAGACGCCGAGTGGGTTTACGTGAGTTGCATCAACGACGTCATTAATGTTCCTGGGCATGAAGTAGGTTGGGTCTGGGTTGTAGTCAGGGCGCATGGCGGTGCCGCTGGGCCTAATTAAGTATGGTGACGACACGATGATTGGTACGTTGCCTAGTTTACCATCCCTAATAAGCTTAAGTAGGCAGAACCTAACTGGGGCCGCTGGGTCAATTGGTCCATTGTCTATCAGCCTCCAAGCCTCCCTAACAACCTCCTCGTACCTGACCCTAGAGTCCCTAAACTCAACATTAGGGTTAACAGCCCTAATGAGGTTAACCATGAATGGCCTACCCTCCTCAACAACCCTCACCTTGGCTAATTCATCAACTGGTAGTGGGTTAACGTACAGGCTCCTGGCAGCTGAGTTGTCGGCTTGTAGGTAACCCTCAACGAGCACATCACCCCCCTTCACATGTTCCCTAGCCCTACTTAAGGCGAGCCTAACCCACTCATCACTGCTAACCCACTGTTCAGGTAGCCTCCACCTACCCCCCAACTCCCAATTCCTGTTAAACACGGGCCTCTCGCCAAGAGTCCTTACTCCGCCTACCGCATCGCATAGTTGTCTTGCCAAGACTGGGTTAAGCCTAACCACGTAGGGCTTCTCAATGACCGAGCTGTAGCTGAACGCCTCCCTCAACGCCTCGCCGAGACTATCCTCATCCCAGGGTTCAAGGCAGGGGACGCTGATTGCCCTGCAGATTGGCCTAATGTCCCACAGGTCAACCACGGCCACCACCATAGACCCCCTCACTGAGGATAGGGCCAACTCACCCAGCCAATTCACGAAGCCGTAGGTGTCCAGTATGGCCAGTGAGTCCTGGGCTGTCATTGAGGCACCCTGGGCCACGGCCACCGGGTCATGGGCCGTTGAACCACAGTTAACCAGCTTACTGACTACTGGCGACCTCTGCCTTATAATCCTCATTAAAGTTGATCAAGGCTTGGTTTTAATAAGGTTGACGCTGGTCGGCCCGCCGGGATTTGAACCCGGGACCCCCCGGTTTCCGACCACGGGGATTTTTGGTGTTTGTCCCCCGTGGGGCTGACTACAGCCGGGTGCTCTGCCGCTGAGCTACGGGCCGCCTACATCCTCCTCTAACTCATGAGTAATTTTTAAGCTTTTCTGGCGGTGGTGTTGAGACCGCACCCCTTAATGATACTGCTCAGTGATTTAAAGATATAAAGAACCTTTGGGTTTCACATTACGGCAACCCACTCTGGAGCTAGCTCATAGTTATATTGAGGCATTTCTCTTTTTAATAAAATGTGTTTTTAGTAAAATGTGTGAAACTTTTAAGTAAGCGATGCCTCGAATCCACATGCTACTTCAACTACCTAGGTTAAAGGATCCTAAAATAAGAATGAGGTATGTCTCAAGCACGCATGATGTTGATGCTAAGGAATTACTTGGGACTTTACCCAACTGGTACGTTAATCACCTCAGGGAAAAGGGTATACTGAAGAATGAATTCGGCAAGGCATGGCGGAACTACTACACCCTTAAACCTGGAGGCAAGTTAGAAATCTTTAAGGTAGATGAACCTGGAGTAGTAGCAAGTCTCTGGGTGACAATAGCCGCTAAAGATCACCGGTTCCTAAGAAACATTGTAATCAGGGCGTACTGGGATGGTGAAGGCGAACCCAGCGTTGAGTCGCCAATCGGTGACTTCTTTCTACAGGGTCACAGGGTCCATCAATTGGGGACCTTCACTTCAACTCATGGCGCCCCTAATTGGAATGCCTATTCGCTACTGTTAGGTGCTAGCAGTGGTGGCTTTTACAGTTTCTTACTCATGCCGTTTGAAAAAGCCAGGATAGAAATAGAGAACCTGGGTGTAGAGGAGGTTAGTAGTCTATATTATATAATTGGTTACTACACTGGGGTTAATGTTTCCGAAATGGGTAGACTTCACGCAGTTTGGCGGCGAGAGAGACAGGTAAAACCAGGTGAATTCTACATGATTTTGAAGGCTAAAGGGCGGGGTCATTACGTTGGTGTTTACCTGTATATGAGGGGACTTAGCCTTAAAAACCCACCAGCCGGTGGTTTGGGCTTCCTTGAGGGGAACGTGAGAATTGAGGCTGATGGTGAAGTTGCCTATCAGGCAACCGGCACTGAAGACTACTTCCTTTCTGGCTGGTACTTCTCCGGCGGCCCTTACACGGCGCCATTCCACGGTTTAATACATAAGAGTGATGAGAACCATGAAATCGCGGCCTACAGGTTCCATATATTGGATCCAATTCCCTTTAGGGAATCGCTAACTGTCACCACCCCACATGGTGAGTGGAATGAGGTTGAGGCTGACTACAGCAGTGTAGCGTATTGGTATGACCCCCTTCCCGCCTTAGGGAGGCGGGGTTTCCACTGTGGGGGTCTCGGACGTTACCCCCTCTTTGGGGGTTACTAAACACCCTAGTAAAGCTGGGTTTAAAAACCTAGCCCACGTAGTGGGGCGACCCCGCCATGAATGGCGAGGTTTGCCGTCAATTATCAATTGGAGTCTCACATAAGCTTCTATAGGCTTAGGGAAGGGGATCTTTACTAGCTAATTGTGGGGGAATTTAACTCAAGACCTTAAATGAGCCCTAATCACTTCAGCGATATCAATGACCTTAACCTTACCCTCAACACCCTTAACTCTGGCCGCGTCGTTAAGCATTGCATTGCAGAATGGGCACAGCGTTACTATTGCCTGGGCCCCCGTTTCCATGAGTTGCCCAAGCCTAATGTGGCTTATCCTCCTCTCCTCAGGGACGTCATACCAGTAGTTGGCTCCACCTGCACCGCAGCAGAACGTCTGAGCTCCATGGTATCTAGCTTCCCTCAACTTACCAACCCTGTTGATTAAAACCCTCTGCGGCTCAACAACACCATTGTACCTGGCTAGGTAGCAGGGATCATGGATCGTGAACACGATGTTGCCCATTGACACCTTGACAACACCCTTCTCCACTAACCCCCTTAGGAACTCCACGTGGTGGTAAACCTCCACACCCCTCATCCAGGGGTCAACCTTGGCGTAGTCGTTCTTGAAGGTGTTGTACCCATGGGGGCATATTGTTATTATCCTCCTCACCCCATACTTCCTGAACAGTTCTATGTTCCTCAAGGCAATCTCCTGGAACCTACCCTCCTCACCAAGCCTCCTAGCAGGGTCCCCGCAGCAGGTCTCCTCATCACCCAGGACGGCTACCTTATCCAGTAGCCCAGCCTCCCTCAGAACCTCGATGAGCGCCTTCACAATCTCCCTGGCCCTACTATCGAAGCTACCCATGCAGCCAACCCAAAGTAGGTACTGGAAGCCTGGGTTTTCCTCAACAGTCTTAACCCCAAGCCCCCTCAACCATTCATGCCTACCGTAGTTGGGTGTTCCCATTGTGTTCCCGTACTGCGATAGGTTAAGTAGTAGGTTTGTCTTCTTCTGGTCAAGCTTACCAAGCTCAATCAGCCTCCTCCTCAGGTCGATTATTATGTCTACGTGTCTAATCCCCACTGGGCAATTGTACGTGCATGCACCGCATGTGGTGCAGGCCCAAAGCTCATCATCACCAACAACGTCAAGTGGGTTTGAGCCAGGGCCCATGGTGCCCTTGAGCATGGCCAGCTTCCTAACAAGGACCCTAGGTGACAGTGGCCTACCAGCCACCGTGGCTGGGCACGACTCCTCACAGGCGCCTATCTCAACACATGCATCTAGGCTGAGCGTCTCATGCCTATCAAGCTCGCTTAACCTACTAACCCCCATGCTCACCTGGGATGCGTCAACCCTACCCTCAATAACATCCTTAATGTTGAAGGGCATTCTAATGTCATGGAGTGCCCTATCGAAGTCGGCGTACAGGTTAACCTCGGGTCTTACGTAGAATATTGCTACAAGCATGTAATCCACGGCGGCTACGGTCAACTTCACGTTCAGGTAAAGCAACCCAGGCAGTATGGAAGTGGCCAGGGTGGTTGCCGTCAACGCTATTACGCCCATTAACACACCCTGAAGCCTAATCGACCTACCCCTAAACTCACCGCTAACGTTAAGCTTCCCGTGAACCTTAAGGGACCTGGCCAGGACCTGAACCCTCCACGCAAAGGCGCCAATGAGACCCACTATTAATGGCGACGCTACCCCGAACATGACATAGTGGGCTAGTTGGCTCCGGTAAACCCAGGGGTATATTAACGTGTAGAGTATTGACAAAGATACTGCGCCTAGGATGGCTAGGTGCATAGCCCCAACGATGCTCTTCCTAATGCTCTTAACCTCATGCTCAATAAACGTAATGAACCTATTCACGCTTATTGGCGCACCACTACCTAAGGCCTCCTTAACTAGCCTAGTGATTATCAGCACTATTAAACCGACGTTGACTGCGTAGAGGACATATGCTAATAACAGCCCTTGGTTAATCACCCTTAAGCACCTCTGCAATTCACCTCTTCAAAATGTCCCTCAGCCTCCTGGTTAAGGCTGGGATGAAGCTGTAGAGGTCCTCCACAACACCATAGTCGCAGTTTCTGAAGAAGGGGGCATTTGGGTCGTTGTTAATGACCACCACGGTCCTGGATTCCATCATGCCTGCAAGGTGCTGAGGCTGTCCGCTTATGCCAATGGCTATGTATAACCTTGGCCTAACCCTACGTCCACTTAACCCAATCCAATGATCCTCACTAAGCCACTTAAGGTCAGCGGCTATGGGCCTTGAGCAACCCACCTCAGCTCCCAGGACCTCGGCGAGCTCGAAGGCTAGTTTCAAATCCTCCCGCCTCCTAAACCCCCTACCAACGGCCACTATGAGCTCAGCATCCTCAATCCTAACCCCACCCTTAGCCTTACCCTCCGTTGAAACAACTTTAACCACGTTAACCACCTTAGGCTGGAGTGGCTCAATTGATGCGTTGACAGGGTTCTCACTTGGCTTAAACCTGGCGGGTGGTGCCATTAGTAATACCCTACCGGTCACCTTAACCGTAACCTGCGCCCTATTACCAATACTGTTTAACACCGCCTCAAGTTCATTGTCAATTGGCTTAACATCTATCACGTCGGTTAGGAGGGGTGCCGATAACCTCTGCGCAGTCATGGGCGCAGCCGTCCTGTAAAACCTATTCACCGGCGTGATGATGATGGAGTAGCTCCCCCTATTGACTAGGTCTGTCAGGGTTTCGGAGAATGAATATTCATCGATGCCGGTGGTTAATTGGTAAACCCTGGATACGCCATACCTACCCAACTGCGCCGCATCACCCTGCCCAGTGAGTAGGTAATGCACATCCTGCCCCCTAAACCTCTGCGCCAGGCCCACTAGGCCAATGTCGCCTATGGAGCCAACCACGAGCACCCCCATGGCCATCACCTAGGTGTCAAAAGCCCCTCCTGGATTAAAGCCTGCACAAGCCTATCAGCCTTCTCGTCAACAGTCCCCTCCCTGATTACCACACCCCTCCTCTTAACCTGCATTGGCACCGCTGACTCAACCTTAATAGTAGGCTTCAATGTTAAGCCTAGGTCGGCTAGGGTTAGCTTACCTATGGGCTTCCTCACGGCTGCCCTAATCTGGAGTAGTGTCGGTATCCTGGGTGTGTTAATCTCCCTCGTAACCGTGACTAGGGCTGGTAGGGGGGCTTCCACAGTTTGCACAGCGTCCTCAAGGTCCCTCTTAGCCACAACCCTACCACCCTCAACCCTCAACTCCCTAACGTAGGTGACCACGGGTATGCCTAACTCAGCCGCAACCCTGGGGCCAACCTGCCCCGTGTAGCCATCCACGGTGGCCTCACCTGCAATGACAAGGTCATATTTGCCCAACCGCCTTATGACGGATGCTATCACCTTAGCTGTCACCAACTGGTCACTGCCGATTAAGGCTTCATCAGCCACTAGGTACGTGTCGTCAGCCCCCATTGCCAACACCTCCCTAAGGAGCCCCTCAGCCTCCTGCAGCCTCCTCTGAATGGGACCATACTTAAGGATCGAGACCACGTGAACCAAGCCACCAACCCTCTCCCTAACCCTAACAGCCTCCTCAACGGCATTCCTATCAATATCACTCACCTTAAGCGGCGTCGACTCAACGTCAACCTTACCCTCACTAACCCTCAACTGCCCAGTATCCAGAGCCAGCTTTACAAGAACCACCACATCCATACGGCGTGGCCATATTGCATATTTTTAAATATAACCTATTA
>Ga0080005_125850_pt1 | contig 41932 bp, 39 predicted proteins | sample JossMetagenome_2_FD_69208 | JGI IMG/M metagenome (GOLD analysis project Ga0080005, IMG submission 69208) | Hot spring sediment microbial communities from Joseph's Coat, Yellowstone National Park, USA - JC3_ASED (SPADES assembly) (version 2) | ecosystem: Environmental > Aquatic > Thermal springs >...
TATTGCAACCATGCCCAACATACAACGACATAAACACAAAGGAATGGTACGAGAAGAGGATAAGAAAACTAGAGGATGAAAAATGGGACCCAGTAGTAAAAGACCCAAAGGAAGCAGATGAAAAATTGGTTAAGGCTATTGAGAGGGCTAGGAAACCCATGGATGAGGAAATACCCATAGGCATATTCTACCAGAATGAATTTGTACCAACTTATGGGGAGAGGGTAGCATCGAGGATAAGCAATTACTTTGAGCTACCACCAGCTAAGCAGATCATTGAGCATGATGGGGAATCCCTAACACTCATAGATAAGATACTTGAGAAAAGGAGGGTAGTGTGATTAAGGTATTGCAGCGTTAAGGACCTTAAAGGAGACGTAAAAATTTCACGCTCGGCTTAAGTTAATTGGTGAAAGATGAATTACCTTCCGAATTTCCTCTCAACACTGGCGTAGTACCTTAAGGCTTCTTGGAAATCCTCCCTACTGAAGTCTGGCCAATACTTGTCAAGGAAGTACAGTTCAGCGTATATAGACTCCAGCGGGAAGAAGTTACTTAGTCTTCTTTCGCCACCTGTCCTAATGACCAAGTCTATGAAGGGTTTCGGTAGGAAACCAGTCGGTAATAGTTTGGCTAATTCCTCGTCCTTAATTAACTTACCCACCTTCATAATGGCCATGTTCACCATGTCCACGATTGATTGGTAGCCGCCATATACAACAGCTAGGTTGAGGAAGTGTGAGTTGTACGACTCAGTGGCTGTCATCGTTTTAATAGCCTCATCAACAACATAAGGTGGTAGGCTTCTCCAGCGGCCTATCAAGGTGACCTTAACCTTATTATCATGTATCCTGGGGTCCTCCCTAGCCTTCTTAAGCTTCCTAATGAGTAGCTCGTAAAGTATCTTCTTCTCAATCTCACTCCTATTAATGAAATTCTCGTAGGATAGTACATACACGGTGACTGTTTGGATATTGTTATCAAGGGCCCACTCTAAAACATCCTCAACCTTATCAGATCCGATTAGATATGCGGTGTATATGTCAACACCATGAGCCACGGCCCACCTCCTATTACCATCTGGTATTATCCCAATATGATTTGGTACACGCAATGCATCATAACCAGCCATATCTGTTGCCCGATATATAACTAGCTCAATTTATAAAAATTACTACGAGGCAGAGACCATTGAAAAATATTTACATATATGCTCATTTTCATTGTTGTTAGCTGCATTTAAATGAATTCATGCAAAATGACATAATAGATATTAGTACAGTTAGCTGCACGGCGATGCCGCTTCATATCCATGTAATGTCTAAGGGTGCATGTTATTAAATACTGGATTAAGTTTAATGGAATGGCTTTTTTAACTACCGAAGCGTTTATTAATAAGCTGTGATAACTTAGGTTATGAAGTTCTGTCCAAAGTGTGGAACCGCAATGGTTCCGGTGAAGAAGGGAGGTACAACGTACCTAAGGTGCCCTAGGTGTGGTTATGAGGAGAAGGTTGCTAAGAAGGATAGGAAGTCCTTCGTAGAGAAGAGCGTTGTTAATGAGGGTAAGCGCACCAAGGTACCTATAGTTGAGAATAAGGGTAATTCAGGGGAGGAGGTTGATGAGGATTACCGCAAGCAGCTACTGGATAACCTCCTTGAAATGGGGGATGAATTCGACTAGCATCTAACAGCCGGTTAACCCACCGCTAAATTAACGTATTGTCGGGTATTGGGTAGGAGCTTAAGCCATACTCAAGCCTAAGGTGCCTTGCCAACCTCTCACTATAGCCGTAGACAGTGTATATCCTCCTAGCCCTGGAATTAACGGCGAACTCCACCAAGCCATTAAAGTCACTGTGGTTACTCAACCTTATGTGCACCTTACTCCTCAACCACCCCCCAGGCGCTCCCCCAGTCACCATAGCCACCACCGAGTCGCCATTCAACTTAACCCTCGGTGGTAAATCAGCCACCATTACGTCGCCATCGTTACGGTTGCCCACGCCTAGGAGTATCCTGTTTAGCGAGTCAACGTTAGTGTCCATTGATACGTCGATCCCACTGTTCCTGAGTAATGCGTATAATTCTTGGCCCTTACCGAGGGCAAAGCCTGAGAGGACAAGCCTAAGCCCCTTACCCCTAACCCTATCCACCAGGTCCAGTATCTCGTTATACACTTCACCGCGTGGTTTGAATTGGAAGCTTGGGTCACCGTAGGTGCTTTCCATGACCAGTACATCCACGTCTGGGTAGGGTTCTGCCCCCTTAAGCAGAACACTATCCTCAACATTCATGTCGCCCGTCACCAGCACTGAACCATCCCTAAACTCCAGTAGGTACATTAGGCTACCCATGACATGACCCGCGTTAAGCGGTACCACACTGAAGTGGTCGAAGATTATTGGCCTATTGGGGTGGGCGACGGTTACATTAGCCCCAAGTCTCACCCCCCTGAACTCCCTGAGAATCCTCAAGGTTTCACCACTCATAATGACCCTCCTGGCCTTTGATATGTGGCTCGTGTAGTGGTCACTGTGGCCATGCGTAATGAGCACTGCATCATAGTTACCTGAGGGGAATCTACGGGTTGGGTCAACTAGAATATGGTGTCCGCAGCACGAGACCTCAATCCCACCAAACCTCTTAACTACACTAATCATTCAGTTAACCTTAACACCAACCGCATTTAATTACTTTACTTAGGTTTTCCTAATAAACCGCCAACCCTCGCCCTATAGTAGGGTTTCATGGGGGTTACTTTTAAACTTCAGTCTTGCTAAGGTGTTCAGTAAGCCCCTTAGTGCTGACTTGGGCCCCTATGACAAAACAAACGACAAGCCTCGCTCTTTAGGGTGGGGTTGCGCTATTCTGTAGGGTTCCACGGAGATGGGTTTATGAAAACCAGCCCCATTGGGTTATTCAATAACCCCGCAATAGGCGGGGTAACTGCCGAGACCCCCAGGGTGAAACCCCACTCATCAAGGCGAGGAGGGGGTCATACCTCTCTGCCTTAAGTAGTGAAGTTTCCTCAGGGCCTTAGAATTTACCCTTTAAGGAGCTACTAGGAATCTAAAATAAAACATAATGTATCACTCCGAACCCTACGCAGCGGGTAACCTCACCTCTAGAGGGGGCGAGTTTAACTTCAATATTACTGTTATTAGGACCTCTTTTAATTATTATATACGTGATATATGTCATTAAAATAACCATGAGCATGCTTTACTCTTGGGGTCTGTATTGTAAAAAGAGACTAAATATTACGGCCACTGACGTTGCTACTATCGAGTATAGGCACCTAAATAATACCCGAATTAAACGGAATTTGCTGAATACGCACAGTCTGTATTGCGGAAACCTATAAAAGTAGCTAACTTGGATTTATCCTTGGTATGTCAGATGGAATAAAGAAGAAGATATTAGACTACCTAACCCAGAATAGGGGTAAGGAATTGGCCGTTGAGGATATAGCTAAGGCAGTTGGTGAACAGAGACTTAACGTAGTTAAGGCTCAATTAACCAGACTAGCTAAGGAGGGTAGGGTCCAGAAGGTGGCTGAAGGTAAGTATAAGGCCGTTTAACGTGCATTAATTATAATGAATCAAATATGGTGTTTTTCAAAATAATATTTTTACCTTTACCGTTACTGAATTAAACCAAGCTTCCTGGCCCTCTCCACAGGGGTATAGACGCTCATCCTATGCCCCTTAGACACAAGTACCAACTCCCCCTTCTTAGCCAGGTCATTCAGAACCCTGGTGGCTGCACCCATCTTAAGTCCATACTTAGACGATATGATGTAGGTGGTTACGTAATCCATACCCTTAATATCCTTAGTTATCTGATCATAAAGTTCAGCCGGCACAGTGGCCACCACCTTCTTTACAGCTTCCTCAGCTGCCTTACCCTTCCCCTTACCCTTCTTTTCAACCTGCTCCTTCTCCTTAGCCTCCTTCTTGGCTAATTGGGATATGGTCGGCTTCTTCTTACCTCCCATATACCTAACTTAACTAAGTTGGGTTTTATAAGTGTTTACGGCTTGGCCACGGTCCATCAATGTAGGGGTGCTTGTTAGCCCTACTATGCCAATTCCCGTTAGTCCCCCTTATTAGGATGCTTACCTTGGGTAGGGTTACTGGTGTTTTAATGACCCCTCCCCTGCCCCTTCTAGGGGGTGGGGTTTCACCCTGGGGGATCTTGATAGTTACCCCTCTACAGTTTTTGAAAACCTCAGTGGAATATCTCCATGAAACTCCACGTAGTGAGGTAACCCCACCTTGAAGGGCGATGCTTGCCGTTCTTTAGTCATGAACATAGGTTAATTAAAGGGTACCTAACCTAGCTTTTAATGCTCTTAGCCGTTTCTTCACCATCCACAGAGGCGCATGTTGCCTCGGTAAGTAGGGTTGTATCAGCATTACTGGTTAAGGGTAGGTTTGAGAACGTGGCCATACCCATACCTAGGGAGTTGCTGGGCATAGTAGTTAAGTTAGCCTTATCGTCAGGTAAGGGTGCGGTGGTCGAGTTCCTGAGGGGTAGCCTAGGTAACGCGTGGCTGGTAACCCACTCCCCGTTAATAGACCTAATACTGACGCTTTACAGGGAGTACCCATGGGTTAACCTGGTTTCAAGCGGCCCAAGTCTTAATGACCAGAGGAGGATAAGCAAGATAGCGGTTGATATGGTTGCCTTAACCGCTAGGTCAGCTGTAACTGGTATTGAACTTGAGAGGTGGATTAAGCTTCATAGGCAGGCAGTTGAAACGCTGGATAAGCCCAGGGATTACCCAAGTGACTCAATAGTGGTTACTATAGGGTATGTTAACTACGTTAAACTAAGGGGCTTAGCTGATGGGGTAATCACCGTTGGTGAACTTAAACCAACACCAACTGAGCTATTCTACATTTATAGGGGTGACTACGACGCCACGTTTAGGAACATAGTTAAGTGGGTTGTGAGGTACCTAAGCGACATAGTCCCATCATCAAGGAACCTAACCGAGGCTTACTCATCAATAATACGCAATAGGGAGTACATGAGTTTCATAAACTCACTACCATACTCATCAATCTAAGGCACTCCCCAATGGCCTTTAACACCACCCCTTAGAGGTGTTCATCTTTCCCATTGTGTTATGCATGAATTAAGTGCCACTATATAGCTTACTTATCTGTATATTAGTTTTGGACCTGGGTAATGTTTAAAAATATAGTGGGGTGACCCCTCTATGGATAAGCTGGAATGGGTTGGGAATCCGGAATCCAACTTAAGGTACTGGTGACGGATAAGGTCGATGAAAAACTGTTGAATAGGCTCCGCAGCATGGGTATGGTTATTGACTACAAGCCCGGTATACAACGTGACGAACTCCTGAAGTTAATTGATGGTTACCACATACTTGTGGTTAGGAGTAGGACTAAGGTGGATAGGGAGGTTATTGATAGGGGTACTTCACTCAAGATAATAGCCAGGGCGGGGGTTGGCCTCGATAATATAGACGTTGAGTACGCCTTAAAGAGGGGTCTCGTGATTATCAATTCACCTAACGCAGCCACTTACTCGGCGGCTGAGTTAACACTAACTCTAATGCTCATGCTGGCTAGGAATGTGCACCTCCACATATTTGATGTTAAAAACGGTAAGTGGAGTAAGGGCGCCTACGAGGGGGTTGAGCTTAGGGGTAAGACGCTTGGTATAGTGGGCTTTGGCAGGATAGGTAGGGCTGTTGCGAGGTATGCGGAGGCGCTTGGCATGAGGGTGTTGGCCACCGACATTATTGATGTATCAAGGTACGCTAATGAACTTGGCGTTAAGCTGGTTAGCCTCAGTGAGCTCCTGGAGCTCAGCGATGTGATCACCCTCCACGTAGCCCTAACTAAGGACACGTACCACATGATTAATGATGATAGGCTCAGGTTGATTAAGGATGGTGCGATGATAGTGAACACGAGTAGGGGTGAGGTCATAGACACCAGGGCCCTGCTCAACCACCTGGATAGGCTATGGGGCGTAGGGCTTGATGTACTTGAGCATGAACCCCCCAGGGAGGATTGGGAGTTTAAGTTGATACAGCACCCAAAGGTCATAGTGACACCCCACATAGGGGCTGAGACCGTGGAGGCCCAGGGGAGGATTGTTGAGGAGTTGGTGGCTAATATTCAGGATGCGCTTGAGAGGGTGAGGAACCATGGTTAAGTACCTAACCCCAGGTCCAGTTCAATTGCCGAGGAGGGTTATTGATGCCTACGCCAAGCAGCCGATGTTCCACAGGGGTAGGGAGTTTAGCGAACTGTACAGTGATGTAGTTAACCAGTTGGGTAGGGTGTTCAGAGGGTATACGGTGAGCATACTGCCGGGCACTGGTACATTCGCCGTTGATGTCATGGTGTACAATTTCATTAAACCCGGCGATGAGGTACTGGTGCCGATTAACGGGGAATTCGGGGAGAGACTAGCCCAATCAGTGGAGTCAAGGGGTGCTGTTGTTAAGAGGGTTTACGTTGAGCCTGGTGAATCGCTGTGCGACCACATTGATGAGTTTAATGTTAAGGCTAGGGCCTTGGCCATGGTTCATAATGAAACCAGCATGGGGGTTGCTAATAGGTGCATTGATGAGGTGGCTAGGCTAATTCACGATAATGGGGGTTTAGTCCTCATCGACAGTGTATCAGGTGTACCGGCTGAACCAGTGGGTGAGGGGGCTGATGTAGTGGCCACGGCAACCCATAAGGCGCTACTGGCTCCACCCGGTGGTTCAATTGTGGCCTTCAAGGACCCTGGATTGATTATTAATTACCCGAAGCCACCATCAATGGACCTGGGCAATTACCTAAAGTACAGCGCCAGGCTTGAGACACCCTACACCCCACCTATCAATGTGCTTTACGCTCTGAGAGAGTCGCTAAGGTACATTCTCGATGAGGTTGGGCTTGAGAGGTATGTTAAGCTTCATGAGGAGAAGGTTAGGTTCCTCTACGGTGAGCTGGGTAAGCTGGGCTTCAAACCAGTGCCACTCAACCTAGGTTACGCCAGCAGGACAGTGACGGCCTTCTACAGTCCAATTAACCCCGGTAAGGTAGTGGATTACCTAAGGCAGAATGGCTACGTGATAAGTGGTGGCATGTGGCGCATTAGGGAGAGGAGCATAAGGATAGGGGTCATGGGTGACGTGACCCTTGACGACTTAAGGACTGTTGTCTCACTACTGAGCAATCTAGCTGGAGTCGGCTAGTACCAGTAGGTTGGGTAAAACTGATGCTCGTTGATGAAAACCCCCTTCTCGTATGCATTGCACACGCCTCTTAAGGGGCATGCTGAGCATTTTGGAGTATCCTGAATACACACAGACCTACCCAGCCTCCATAGGTAATCGTCAAGGGCGAAGGGGTTAACCCCAGCATTCACGGAGACCAACTTCCAAGCATCCCTAACCAAGCCCCTGAGGTTAACATCCTCACTGGGCGTGAATGGCACACCACCAGTAACCATGTCGTGGTACCTCTGCTCCAGTTCAACTAACCCAAGTCTGAGGGCTAACCTGGTTAGGTGGTTGTCAACCGCAACCTGGGCGTTATCAACATCAATGAACCTGATTAACCCCCTACCATGCAGGAACTTTGCCAGTAGGAAGGTCTTCTTCTCAACTGGGTCCGTGTAGGCCGTGAAAATCCTCATCATGTCCGTGAATCCCCCAGATCCAAGAAGTCTACCGCCTGTGGATTTCAGTAGGCTTAGTGCCGAGCCGTTGAAAAACGACAACACCTTACGGCCTAGGTCAGAGAGTAGGAATGCCCTTACACCGTAGTCCCACACGTCACCAAGCCAATCCTTAACGTCACTGGGCTTCAACCCAGCCAGCGACCTTGGGGTGAAGAAGGATGCATCGCTCCTAAGCTTCTCAACACCAAATCTCCAAAGGAGGTCTGAACCCACGTAAACCTTGCCATTGATCATCGACTTGAATTGGTGGCCGGGTACATTAAGCCTGTGGTCTATGGACACCATAGCCATGAAGTACATGACCTGGAGCTCAAGGTCAACATCCACGGGTGGGTAATAATCTAAGTCAGTGTAGTTATCTTGGCTAATACCCAAACTGCCGATTACCTTAGCTACCTCAAAGACCTTATCGTAAACCATCCACCCAACCTCATTACCAGCATACCCAATCTTCACTTACTACCTTCAGGCAGCCTAGTTTTTAAACCGACCTACGACTTATCGGTGGTTCCCCCATTGGCGAGGCATTGCTGCTTAACGCTGCATATTGACACACGGACAAGCCTTGCCCTTTAGGGCGGGGTTGTTCTGCTGTGTGGGTTTCATTGCGGTAGGTTTATAGGTCCCAGTTTTGCATGGGTGTTTGGTGCCTGGGGTGGTGCCTTTTTCTTCCTTGGATGAGCCGGTGGGGCGATACCCCACTATTTCCACCACCCCAAGAACGAAAACATTAACCCCGTAGAGGGAGTAACGGACGAGACCCCCACGATGAAACCCCACCCAAAAGGCGGGGAGGGGGTCATATCGGAGGCTCATGGACTATTAACCCCACCTATGGCTTAATACCGCATCCTCGCCCGTGGACAGGGATCTGCAAGTTCAAAGAATAAGGTAAACCCGGCAAGGGATGAATTGGATGGGGAAGGTGTGAAGTCATCCAAGGCTGGAGGTTTCACTGTAGGTAATTCACACATCTTTAGCTGCTAAATAATGTTTAATAGGGTTCGTTAATACTCCGCACTGTGTCTCGTGAAAGAAGGAATATTGAACTACCCTATAGGCTTATGGACCTGTCGCCATCGGCCAGGATAATAGTGAGTTACCTTCAGTTCGAGAGCATGATCAATGGGAGACCCTACGTGACCTTCAACGACATAGTTGAGAACACGGGCCTCAGCCAAAGGGCTGTTAGGGGTGCCTTAAGTGAACTTAAGGCTAAGGGTGTAGTTGAGACTATACTGGACGTCTCAAGGGGGAGGAGGTACCTGTACAGGTTGATACCAAGCAACATAAGCATAATTGAGGAGCAGGTTGAAAGCGGCGTCTACCTGGTTGACGTGGGTGTGGGTGTGCCAAGCATGATGAGCTTCAGGGTCTACAGGACCATTAGGGCATCTGCAATAGTCTACTACACAAGCCACGTACCTAGGTCATTCCTAGAGTACACCAAGTGCACATGCGCCTCACTACCACTTGAGGGTACTAGGCCTGACCAGGTGGTTTTCATAGCCAGTAAGGTTACTTCATCAGGTGGAAGTATATCCATAGTGTATGACCAGTTGTTGGATTGGGAACTGGTAGACCCGTACATTAATGCTATTAAGGAGTCTGGGATTAAGGCAATTAGGCCATTATCCTCAGTATCCCCCCTGATCCTGGGTATTCAACTGCTTATGAGTAAGTCTGATGAGACCCTCAGCTTCAGGAGGGGTAACCTAGGGATTAGGATCCTTAGGGTTAACCCGGGTGTTGAGCCAAGTAACCTAAATAGGGGGTTGCTGCTTAAGGTTTTCGAGATAAGGAGGATTAATGAGTTGGTTGAGATGAGGCAGCTGGGTGATTTCAGAAACCTAACCAGCGACTATGAGAAGGTCCTGGTAATATATGAATCAATACCCGAATACACGGCTTAAGCCTGTTCCCAGGCATTTCTTATGCGCCTAGCGTACTCCATCGGCGTCTCGGGTATTGGCTTAGCATTAAAGAAGACCTTAATGAAGCTCACGTCACCATTCCACCTAGGCACCACGTGAAATGCTGCATGTGGGTAGGTGACTAATCCAACGTTCAACCCATGTGGATTATAAACCCTCCTCAAAACCGCCTCAGCCCTCCTAACTAGTTTAAGCGCATGGTAGAGCTCACTGGTGCTTAACTCAGTGAGGGGTACATGCCTTTTTGGGACTATGACCAAGTGGCCGTTGTTGAACGGTTCATCGTAGGCGTATACTCTGAAACCGCCTTCCTCGGCTATGAGCAGTTCATTGCTTAGGTTGCAGTATTTACACAGTGTCCTGTACTCAACGCCGGGAATCTTCATTACCCGGTTACTTGATGGGTATCTTTATGTTTAACTCCTTAGCCAACTCCTTATACCTATTCCTAACCGTGACCTCTGTGACCTGGGCCGCCTGGGCAATCTCCTTCTGCGTCCTGACCTCACCCTTAAGCAGTGACGCTATGTAGACGGCGGCAGCGGCTAGGCCGGCCGGGTCCTTGCCTGCGGTTAACCCCTTATCCTTAGCCTCCTCAAGGACCCTAATAGCCTCCTTAGCTATGTCGCCAGGTAGCTTAAGCTGCTCAACTATCTTAGGCACGTACTGCCTTGGGTCACTTAAAGGTAGCTTAATTCTAAGCTCCCTGGCTATGAGCCTAAAACACCTAGCTATCTCCTTCCTAGGAGCCCTAGTGTACTGGGATATTTCATCAAGGCTCCTGGGCATGCCCTGCATCCTGCAGGCCATGTGTAGGCAGGCCGCTATAATAGCCTCAACGCTCCTACCCTTAACCAACCCGCTCTTAAGGACCTGCTTATACACGGCCAGGGCCTCATCTATGCATGACTTAGGCACACCGAGTTGGTGGGCAATCCTGTTGAGTTCATGGGTGGCCTGGACTAGGTTCCTCTCGTAGCTTGTCTGTACCCTAATCCTCTGCTGCCACTTCTTATACTTAAGAATCTCAAGCTTCTTCTTCAGGTCAGGTGATTTAAGCGTGGTTTCAATCCTAGTTACAAGCTCCTCACTAGTGGCTCTCTCAAGGGGTCCACCTGTCCTAGCCCTATCCTCCTTCTCCTCAGGTGTGAAGGCCCTCCACTCAGGCCCTGTATCCAAAATGTGCTCCATTAGCACGTAGCCGCATGAGGCGCAGACTATCTGGCCTCGCTCCGCATCCTCAATGAACACGGTGTTGCCGCATATTGGGCACCTTAACTTCTCACCACTGCTCTGGTCAATGAACTCTAGGTTATTACCCTCCCTCCTAAAGAGCCTAAACTTCTGGATTATCAACTCCCTTCTGTTTTCATCCTGCTGGTTAGAATCCCCCTGTGAAACGCCCATGGCAACCTCCTTTCCACCTAATTAAAACTTTACCCATTTATAAGCCTTTCGCTCAAGTATAAAATAAGCTACGTTAAGGTAAATCCACGTAATTGGCCGGGTAACCCCACCCCCTTCACTGGCCTGCCAACGCAGGTCTCTGGGGGGACTACCCTCAAGTAGCATTACCCCTACCCCCTTTAATACTTTTCCGTAAACTACGATGAAGAGGTGCGACTGGGTAATTGCTGCCTCTCTGCGGGTGGTGGTTTTATTCGCTTGCTTCTTGGCGGTTTCCTTAAGCTTACTCAAATCAGTACTCCCCACCCGTCACCTAGGGTTCTCAGCCACCATGGATCTCGGAAACTCGGGGTAACCAATTTAAGCTTAAGAAACGCAAACTCAATAAACCCATTGCTCAATCCATATGGGTAATTACAAAAACTAGGCTCATCCCCTGGTGAATTCCCTTAAATCATCTATCGATATCACTCTCACCCCTCCACTATTAATTATCAGTATTAGGGGTATTTTAACAATACCCTCCCTAACACCATACCTAATGAGCAGATCCTTAGCGTTATCTTCATTAATCATCATTAGCCTGCACCTAAAGCCCCGATTAATCAAAGCCCTGCAGTAATGCCTAACTAACCCAATACCCACCTCCCACTGGGCGGTAATGATCACGAACTCCACGGCTACGGGAACCGATCCGGACTGCTTATAGGGTTTGCCATATTCCATCCTTAAGATAATGCCACTGAGCCTTTAAATAAATTAATAAAGCATTTAACCGCTGTGGGTATAGGTGCTGAGGTTAAATAGGTACATCGGTGTTGGATTTGCGTTAGGCCTCTTGGCTGTTGCATTAGCCGTGATTCTAATGTTTAACCAGTACTCGTTAAGTCCAATTATCGTTGATAGAAACTGTGAGGGTAACTACAGCATTAATGCCAGGGGTGATGTTCTACTCATCCTCAACAATACCGGTAATGAAGCTGCTGCCCTGAACCTTCTAATCCACCAACATATACCTCAGACAAACATAACAATACCGCAGGAGTATAACATTAGCGTAACACCGTTAAACACAACCATATTAACCTACGGCCACGTGTTAGGCATTGCAATTGACTGCAGTTCACCAAGCCTATACGTAAGTGTATACCTATTAAGGAGACCTGTGTATTACCTACCGCTTTGGTTAATAATGACCATATCATTCATATTTTCAGTAGCATTAGTTATCATAGGCTACTTGATGTTGCTGGAATCAAGCATTAGCACTAGAGGTAAGAGGTAGTGGATAAAGATTAATGTGGTAAAATTTAAAAAGGATTCGCTCACTGATTAAGCTTATGGGATACAATCAAAACCTAGGGATATCTAGGGGTGTTTTGGCTGCTGTGGTTGTGGCTGTTGTGGTTGTTGCTGTGGCTGGTGGTTTGGTTGGTTACTATGTTACTCATCCGCCTACAAAAACTGTTACTGTTTCAACGGCGACAACAGTAACAGCAACCACCACCGCTGTCACAACCACTGCAACAACAGTGACAACATCAACAGCAACAACAGTAACCACAACAGCAGTAACAACAACCACCGCAACAACAACCGCAGTAACAACGACAGCAACAACTGTTACTACGACCTCAGTAGCAACTACTACGGTTACCCCAATACCCATGGCCCAGACTGTTCAGGTAATGGAGGTTCAGCCCAGTCTAGTACCCCAGTACCTTCAGACTGACCAGATTGACCTGTTCCTTAACCCATTTGCAATACCGTCAAACATATTCCAAACGCTAACCACCATACCAGGTGTTTCATTGGTTTCACCAGCCGTCACCGGTGCTGATGACCTGCTCTTCAACCCATACCCCAGCAACACCACGTTCAACCCATTCGCCTACTGGCAGTTCAGGTTCCTAATGAACTACCTGGTTGACCGTTCATATGCGGTTAGCCAGGTGTTCCACGGCTTCGCCACGCCCATGTTGGCTTGGCCTTACGTCTTCGGCATATACAGCTATCTACTTATACTTCCAAAGATAGTTAAATATAATATTCATTATGACCCAGCCTACGTCAATGCATCCATATTTGCCCTATTCCAGCAGATCAATGCAACAGACCCTGTCTGGAAGCATAGGATACTTTATATTAACCACCAGTGGTACTACATACCGCCAAACTCCACGACGCCCAAGCCCGTAACCATAGTGTTCTTCATTAGGAATGATGACCCATACAGGATGGCCATGGGTAATGCCTTTGCCAGCACCTTAGAGAGCTTGGGCTTCACTGTGCAGAGCGAGTATGGTCCAGGTAAGACGGCTATACCACTGGTCTACGCCTCAAACCCAGCCGACATGAAGTGGCAGATATACACTGAGGGTTGGGTCATCACCCCTGAGTCATGGGACACTGGTGCTGGTGCTGGCTTCTGCGCCTCATGGGCCACTAACATGCCTGGTTGGGGTGTTTCAGGTTACTGGCAATACGCAAACTCAACTATTGATTCTTTAACCTACCAGGTGGCCATAGGCAACTTCACGTCAATAACCCAGTTCGAGAACATTTCAAAGATCACGCTATTCGACTGCTTCCAGCAGGCTGTTAGGGTTTGGCAGGTGGCTAACTCATTCCCATACCCAGTGTTAAGCAGTGTGAATAATTACATGCCCAGTATCTTTGGCCTTGAATGGCCGCTTGGCACTAAGTTCGCCTACTCAACGCTTCACCCAGATACGCTGAAGGTCGGTATGCTTCACGTGACTGTTCAAGCCTGGAACACCTACAACTGGTACGTTCAGGTTTGGCTATACGATGTTGATTTACTGCAAGGCTGGGTTGGAGACCCATTCGCCGGTGCCAACCCATTCAGCGGTGAGCCAATGCCGCTTAGGGGTGGTTGGTACGTGGAGTTAAGCCCCAATGGTTCAGCAATATTCCCAGTGCCGCCTAATGCAGTCATTTGGAATGCTACATTGGGTAAGTGGGTTGATGTTGGGCCAGGTCATTACGCTAAGGCGGTGGTGTACTACTACTTCAACGGCACGTGGCTTGGCCAGTACTGGCAGGATGGGCAACCCATAACCATGGCTGACATCATATTCTACTACTACACGTGGTTCGACCTATACGCGACCACAACCGGAGCCTCCGTACCAGACCTTGGACCCCACGCCTCAGCGCTAAGTGATATAGGCTCCGCGCTATCATCCGTTGTACCTAGCATAGTGGGTATGCAGTTCTTCCCCAACGGCACCGTGGTGGTTTACAGCGATTACTGGTTCCCAGACCCCAACTTCGTTGCTGCGTCCTTTGCCCCAGGTTTCCCAACCCTCGCTAACCCATGGGTTATTCAGGCAGTTCAACTGTACGCCTTCGCCCAGGGTAAGTATGCATTCACTAGTGGTGAGTCTCAGTCACTTAACATCCCGCAGCTTGACCTAAGGAGTTCGGATGTTAACGCATACCTAGCAAGCGTCATTAAGAATTGGCTTAGTACCGGTTACGTCTGGGATGATGGCTCATGGGCTGTGGTAAATGGTTACAACTTCCTGAACAGCAGCATGGTTACCACTGCCTACAGGGATACGTTAAACTTCTACAACACCTACGGCAACCTATTCATCAGCAATGGACCATACATACTCAAGAACATTGTAACCGTGACCCCCCAGTCGGCGACCCTCGTGCGTTGGAGTGGTTACCCATACAACTACACCTACTGGTTCAACCAGATATACGGTAGGCTAGGCGTGACTACACTACCACCTGGAGGTAACCTAGTACCCAGGGTTACGTTACTGACGCCAACATCAATAACCATTGGCCAACCCGCGACGTTCAACATAACAGCGTATAACCCAGCAGGGATACCTGAGGTCCACGTCTACCTAATATCCCCAAGTGGTGGTGTCGTGTTTAGTGGCACCTACAATGGCACTGCGGTGGGCTTCAGTGGGTTCGTTAGCTTCACCATACCAGCATCAGTAACATCAACGTTAACACCAGGCACCTACACGCTCATAGTGCTCTACAGTACAAGCGTGGTGCCGATACCATCACAGTACACCGCCTCCATAACAGTCAGCAGTTAATGACTGAATTAATTCACTAAGAGGTTAAAATCTTCATTTTACTTTTTAATAATTATTGAAAAAACTTAAAAATTCATCCTTATCTAGGTGTCAGTATGAGTATGCTACGTGGAATAGCTTTAAGGATAATTAACCTAACTGTAATACTGCTAGTGGTTTTAATAGTGATAGCTGCCGTGTTATCAGGCCCGGCGTCGCAGGTCCTTAAGGATACTATTCAGAGGGAGACCAGTGAAATGGTGACTACAATGATGCTTCACCACCCCATGACACCCGCCCAGGCTGAGCAGTTGAAGCAGACTATAATTAAGCAACTTGAGAATGCCTATGGTTTAAATAAACCTGTCTACATCAGGGTCTTCTACGTGTTATTCAACATACTGTCGTTTAATTGGGGTTTCTCATACTACCCAGATGCCTATGGTGTCCCAAGTGGTAGCGTGGTTTCAATAATCATGTCTGCATTGCCTGGTACAATAATATTAGATACATTGGGCATACTGCTGAGTGCATTGATAGGTATTGAATTGGGGTTGAGAGCGGCCTTAAAGTATGGTTCACTGTACGATAGGGCTATAACTTACTACGGTGCTGTTGATAGCGGTATACCCCAATGGTGGGTTGGAATATTAATGATACTTGTCTTCGCCGTTTACCTGAGACTAATCCACTCACCCATAGTCTTCCCCTACGGCGGTATAGTTGACCCCCAGTACTACAACGTGTGGCTTTACGACACAGCTAAGGCTTTCATTAACCCTAAGATACTTGCCAGTCTCCTCTACCACATGATCCTCCCAATGTTAACGGTATTCATAGTTAACATTGGTGGGTGGGCCTACTTCGCTAGGTCGGTGGTGTTGAACATAATTAGGGAGGATTACGTAACCTTCGCCAGGGTTAAGGGTCTTCCTCAGGGTCAGGTTGTGAGTAGGTACATAATGAGGCCAGCGATGCCGGCCATATTAACCAGTATCTTCATATCCATACCCTTCATAATATTTGGTGGGTTCCTATTAACTGAGGCTGTGTTCCAATGGTGGGGTTTGGGTTACGTCCTCAACATAGCCATTGTGGGTGTGCCTACTCCTGACATGCCTGTGATACTCGCTGATACATACATGAGTACGCTGCTGTACATAGTGCTGGTGTTCATACTGGAGATACTTATATACTACATAGACCCCAGGATTAGGGAGAGCCAGGGGTGATGTGAATGGCTAAGGTATCTGAACTAAGAATAGCCGGGATGACCCTGGGCGAAATAACGAAGATATACGTATCCTCAACCCTAGGTAAGGTCTCCATAGCGTTGTTTGTAATATTAATTGGTGCATCAATATACGCCGCCGTAACACTACCACCTAACTTTGGCAGCTTGTGGAATAACCCACTTTACTGGCAGATTTACCCAAAGGATGCTCCTCCAGCCTGGGTTAACTATCTCTCGGGTAATGGGTATGCCCCCCAGGTCATGTTTGGGAGGGAGGTTTCAACGCAGGGTAGCACTGTTAGGTTTAGTTTCGAGGTGGATAACGAGTACTCCGTGCCTTGGAGGGACCTTTACATTGTTATTAAACCCATGTCTGGTTCATCAACATTTACAGCCTACTTAAGTATACGTAGGCCTGATGGTTACGTGATTACAATTGGCCCATTACTCATAAGCTCAATGTATACTGAGGTTGGTACAACGCAGCAGGTTGAGAGCCAGGTTATTCAATTCTACCTAGCTAAATACGGCTACATGCTCACGGTACCCCAAGGCTTATCCGCAGTGCCGTACATATTCTCAACAGTCTCCTCAGGTTCGTTAAAGCCCCTTAAAGGTATTTATGTTATCAACCTAACCCTAATCGCCAACAACCCATCTAAGGGTATTGGTAATAGGTTGATTTCACTGGTCCTTGAGGGCAATGTCTACGGTTTAATGGGTACTGACGCCGTTGGCCACGACCTATGGCTAGGTTTATTAGCCGGGTTCCCCTTAAGCCTTGAGGTTGGTGTGGTTTACGCCTTAATATCAACCGCAATAGCCATAGCCGTGGGCTTGGCAGCCGGTTTCATGGGTGGTGTGGTGGATGAGATTTTAACGAGGTTAACGGATTTCGTCATACTCATACCAGCCTTCGTTATACTTGTGGTTTTATCAGTCCTACTTAGGCTTAACATATGGCAGGCAATGCTTTACCTAGCCATATTATCATGGGGTGGTGCGGCTAGGATAATTAGGTCTATAACAATGCAGATTAGGACGGCCGCCTACATAGAGCTGGCTAAGGTTGGAGGAGCCAGTAACCTCTGGATCCTCAGAAACCACGCACTCCCCCAAATACTCCCATATGCGCTATATCTAATCGTCGTAGGTGTACCTGGGGCGATATTAACATTGGCTGGTTTAAACTTCCTCAACTTGGCTGGTGCGAACTACCCAACCTGGGGTAACATACTTTACTACGCGGAGCAGTATGGGGCACTTGAGTCTGGTATGTGGTGGTGGGTTGTGCCACCCGGCCTACTCATAGTCCTAGTTGCAGTTACATTCATAGTTACAGCGCTGGCAATAGAACCTATAGTTAACCCGAGGTTGAGGAGGTGATGGGTGTGCCGCTACTTGAGGTTAGAAACCTAAGCGTCAACTACACCACCATGAGGGGTGTGGTTAAGGCGCTTGATAGGGTTAGCTTCGACTTGGATGAGAATGAGACCATAGCTGTGGTTGGGGAAACGGGTAGTGGTAAGTCAACGATAGCTAAGGCCATTGTTAGGGTTCTTGAGGAGAACGCCAGGATAACAGGCGGAGAGGTCATATTCGAGGGTGTTGATGTGCTTAAGCTTAGTGAGGAGGAGTTTAGGAGGAGTTACAGGTGGGTTAAGGTGGCCATGGTCCCGCAGGGCTCAATGAACTCCCTTAACCCGGTCCTCAGGGTCGTGGACCAGATGATAGAGCCCCTAGTGCTCAGGGGCGTCCCTAAGGTCGACGCCATTAAGATAGCTGGGGAGGCCCTTGAGAGCGTTGGGTTACCTAAGGACACTTTGAACAGGTACCCGCATCAACTGTCAGGGGGTATGAAGCAGAGGGTAATAATAGCAATGGCCATTCAGGCAAGGCCGAAGTTAATAATCCTCGATGAACCGACCTCAGCCCTGGATGTAATGACCCAAGCCAACATAATGAACCTCCTTAAGAGGCTTAAGAGGGAGTTCAAGTTATCCTACATATTCATAACCCACGACTTAGCCCTAGCCAGTGAACTGGCCGATAAGGTCCTCGTACTTTACGCTGGTAGGGTGGCTGAACTGGGTTCAGCGGACCTCGTATACACGGATCCAAAGCACCCATATACCCAGGGCTTAATGACAAGTGTCCCGACGCTTAGGGAGGATAAGAAGCTATCCTTCATACCTGGGGAAGTGCCAAGCCTAATTAACCCACCTAGTGGCTGCAGGTTCCACCCAAGGTGCCCATACGTCATGGACATTTGCCGCAGGGAGGACCCACCGATGATTGATCTTAAGGATGGACGTAAGGTGGCGTGTTGGCTATACCATTAGCATGAAATCACTTCTTAAGCGTAGCCCTTAACCTATCCTTAATGCCTCTTATTGAGGGTAGGTAGGTGTGAGTGTATAGGGCCAGGGTGTTGTTAACCATGGCACCATCAAACCCGTTGGCAATACCCCTCCCCTTAACGTTCCTAAACACGTAACCTTCATTCGAGTATTCAGCATAGGATACGTGAAACTCATGCCCCCTAATCCTCACTCCACTCTGGGCAAGGAAACTGTCTTTAACCGCCTCAAGCTCCGTGTAACCTATGGTTAACCTGCCCTTGGCCACTATGCCAATGTCAAAGAGGCCAACCATCCTGTACTCCCCATCAGACCTAATGTACCTCGACAACGGACAAGCCTCGCCCTTTAGGGCTGGGTTGCCCCACTATGTGGGGATTTAGCGATACATTTATTAATCCAGACTTCGTTAGGGTTTTGTACTCGGGGCGGGGTGGTGCCCCCGAGAGGGGGGTTGCTTCCCTCCGTTAGATGAGCCGGTGGGGCGATACCCCACTGTTTCCACCACCCCAAGAACAAAACCATTAACCCCCAAAGAGGGGGTAACGCCCAAGACCCCAGCAGTGAAACCCCGCCCCTCAAAAGGGCGGGAAGGGGGTCATAGGTACATTAAGCCACCGCACTCAGCCAGTATTGGCGTACCTGAGTTGGACTTCCTCCTAATCCAGCTTGCCGTGTCTATTGAGTTCTCAAGCTCGGTTAAGTGTAGTTCTGGGTAACCACCACCGATGTATATGAAGTCGGCATCGTCAACGACCTCGTTGTTAATTGGGCTAAAGAACCTTAGGTTAAATAGACTTGATAACAGGTCCAGTGAGGCCCTATAGTAGAAGAGGAAGGCATTATCGTAGGCCACGGCAGCCACCCCGAGCTTACCTCCGCCATCATCTTCGCCGTCGCCTTCACTGCAGCTAACTGGGTTAGCCAATTCGTACACTAGGTCTAGGTTTATGTATTTCTCAGCTAGCTCAAGGCCATGTTTAATCAGTTCCTCAACCTCCTTATAATAATCCTCGACGGTCACTAAACCCAAGTGCCTCTCATTAACCACGAGTTCTTTATCCCTGGGTAGGTAACCCAGGTCGACAACGCCGCTTGGTAGTGATAACCTGCATGAGTTGTAATGGCCCTCAGAGGCTACGTTGTTGAAGATTACACCAACCACGTTTGATGGGCCGTAATCCACCATACCCTTCACTATTGCCCCAGCTGTGTAGGATATGTTAGAGCAGTCGATTACAAGTATTATTGGTGTTGAAAGTAGCTTGGCCACCTGGAAGGTGCTTGAGCCAACCTCAACGCCGTCGTAAAGCCCCATAACACCTTCAATGATTCCCAAGTCAACTCCCCTCATGTATCTGCAGAAGGTTTCCCTAACACCCACCTCACCCATTAGCCATAGGTCTAGGTTAATTGATGGTAGCCCCGTGGCCACCTTATGGTAGCCTGGGTCTATGTAATCCGGGCCAACCTTAAAGGCCCTAACCCTGAACCTTCTCGATAATGCCGCCGCCATCACCGAGGTAACTATGGTCTTACCTGAGCCGCTCCTATCCGATGCAACCAAGATAGCCCTAGCCATCCACTACTCCCCAGAGGACTTGGTGATACCCCTAATGAACTTAACCACCTCCTCCACGCCTGGTTCACTGAACCCCCCAATCCACAGTTTATCAGCCTCAATGGCCTGCCTAACCAACACCTCAATGCCATCGATGACCGTTAACCCCAGTTCCCTACCCCTCCTAACCAGTTCCGTGTCACTTGGCCCATAGGCCATGTCCAGTATCATTGAAACCTCAAGCTTCCCCAGGTTAAGCATCCAAGCCTCCTCACCACTGATGGGTGTTGCGTTCACGAGTAGGTGGGGCTTGCCGTAGTCACTACCTAATTCAGTGACACTGCAGTTAACGCCCAGGGTGTCGGCTAGTTTGCATAGGTCCACTGCCCTCTCCCTAGTCCTATTTAGGACCTTAATGGACCTGCACCCAAGCTTAGACAGGGCAAGCACCACAGCCCTGGCCGCACCCCCAGCGCCTATTATCAACGCCTCCTCACCCCCGTAACCCCTCGCCAACAGTGAGTCCTTAACAGCTAGGTAATCGGTGTTGTGGCCAATAAGCCTCCCCTCATTATTAACCACAGTGTTCACGCTACCTATAGCCCTGGTGTCATCGTCAAGTTCATCTATTAGCCTAGCCACCGCAACCTTATGGGGTATGGTTACGTTAAACCCGTTGAGGGAGTCCCTAGCAAACTCAATAAAGTGGGGTAGCCTCTTTGAGGTTACCCTGAGTGGCACGTAGTCGGCATCGATGTTTAGCCTCCTGAAGACATAGTTGTGTATCTGGGGTGATAGAGTGTACTCCAGTGGGTAGCCTATTAACCCAAATACCCGCATACCTCCCTCACCAGCCTAAGGTAATCACTAACCTTAACCTTAACCTTGACCCAATCACCCACGTCAGTGACCATGGGTATGTTTAAGTAATCCCCAGTCCTCTTCTTATCACCCGTAATGGCCCTTAGCAGGGAGTCTAGGTTAACCTTAATATCCTGCATGAGGTTCAGCTTGGTTAGGGATTCGGCTATTAGGCCTGGTACATCTGGTTTTGTGTAACCCAGCTTAACTCCTATTGAGGATTCGCAAACCATCCCAAGCCCCACTGCCCTACCGTGACTAATGCTGAAGCCTGATGCGGACTCCAGGGCATGACCCACCGTGTGGCCGTAGTTAAGCACTATCCTGACGCCAAGTTTATCAAACTCATCGGCCTCAACCACCTTAGCCTTATTAACTAGTGATGAGTATATTAAATCCTCAAGCAACGTCCCATCCCTAGCCATGACCCTGTCTACATTGTCGTTGAGCCTCCTGAACAGCCCCTTATCCATGGTTACGCCGTACTTGAGGACCTCGGCGAATCCGTCTAGGTAACTGGCTTGGGGTAGGGTCTTTACAAAGCCTAGATCAACCACTATTTCAACAGGCTGCTTGAAAACACCAATAACGTTCTTCAGATTAGCCGCGTTAACACCTGTCTTCCCACCCAGGGCGGCATCAACCATGGCCAGCGTCGTGGTTGGCACATTGACGTGGTCAATCCCCCTCATGTATATTGCCGCGGCGAAGCCCACCACGTCTAGGGTGCTGCCACCGCCTACACCAATCATAACCCCACCCCTATCCAGCGAGTGGTTCATTGAATCCTTAATCACCTCAAGAACCGTCTCAATGCTCTTCCCCTCCTCCCCATCCTTAATCATGATCCTTGGGCAGTACCCCTGCTTAACCAATCCACTTATTGATGATGGTGTAATCAACACGCACCCTGTGTACCTCTCAAGGAGCCTTCTAATCTCCTCATCAAGTGGTTGATTAACCAGGACCTTAACCTCCCCACTGCACTGGCTCCTGTAGGTGAAGCTCCTCATAGACCCCTACCCAATGCGTACGCCACCGCCTTGGCCTTGCTCATTAATTCACGGAACATGTCGAAGGTTAACTGCTGGTCCGCATCAGACAACGCCTCCCAGGGTTTGGGGTGAACCTCAACGATGAGCATGTCGGCACCGGCTGCTATGGCTGCTAGGGCGAGTGGTATGACGTACTCCCTCCTTCCGGCTGGGTGGGATGGGTCCACGCAGATGGGTAGGTGGGTTAGCCTCTTAGCAACCACCACGGCGCCTAGGTCCAGTGTGAACCTTGTGGAGTTCTCGAAGGTCCTTATGCCCCTCTCGCAAAGCACCACGTTGCCGTTGCCCTCAAGCATTATGTACTCAGCTGCCTCAAGCCACTCCTCCACGGTGTTGCCCATGCCCCTCTTAAGTAGGACTGGCTTACCGGCCCTACCCACCTCCCTGAGTAGGTCAAAGTTCTGGGCGTTCCTGGCGCCTATTTGAAGCATATCCACGTAGCTGGCCACGGTCTCAACCATCCTAGTATCCATGACCTCGGAGACCACCGGTAACCCAACCTCATCAGAAACCCTCCTAAGTATCTTCAAACCCTCAACCCCAAGCCCCTGGAAGCTGTATGGGCTTGTCCTAGGCTTAAAGGCACCACCCCTAAGCAACCTAGCCCCAGCCTCCTTAACAGCCTCGGCTGTTTCCCTCACCTGCTCATAGCCCTCCACGGCGCACGGCCCTGCGGCAACCACAACCTCATCGCCACCCACCCTAACCCCTGAAACATCAATGATACTCCTCTGCCTCCACTGCCTGCTGGCCAACTGGTACCTAGTCTTAACGTTAATGATCACGGCTCCTGGGTCTATTGACTTAACAAGCCTCTCGTCAACTATGGAGTCCGGCCACGTTACTATTAACTCCTCCCCAAGTACCTTAACCTCCCTGAACCTCACCTTAACCTTATCTAAGGCTGAGGCAACGTCACCCAGCCTCCCTGGGGTCACCCTTATTATCATGGCCTCACCCCTCGATTACCTTACTCAACTCACCCCTACTAACCGCTGAATTAACAATATCAATATACTTAATCAACTCACCCCTAGCCTCCCCCGCATATGGGTTCATTTCCTGTATCTCCTCAACCACATCAATCTGCTCCAGGACCCTCTCAATGGCCCTCATGGTGTATCTTAGGCTATGGGTGGCCACAGCCCCTATGTTGACGTTGCCCAGTTTACCAGCATCCCTAAGCATCATGTAGAGGGCCAGTAGTGTTAAGTGGTGGGCGGCCTGCACATAGGCCATCACCTTATCGTGCGTCTCAGGATCACTGATTATGACTGGCTTTAGGCCTGCCGCCTCAAAAAGCTGCATTGCCATTGGTAGTGAATCCCTACTCGTAACCGATGGTATTAGGATTACTGCTTCACCCCACGTATCCGCCACGTTGCCGAAGAGTGGGTGTATGCTAAGGTACCTGAAGCCTAACTCCCTAGACTCCTCCTCAATGACCTTAAACATCCTTGACTTAACGGAGAAGGCATCCATCAAAACCCTACCCTTCAGTTCATCACCGTGAACCCTAATGTAGTTAATGGTCTCCTCAGTGGGTCTCGTGGCCAGTATGACTACGTCTGAGTTTGGCAACTCATCCCTCATGCTGATCAGCGTTGTGGGTGTGACTGGGCTTAAAACCCCCTTAAGCACCTTGCCCAGTCTCCCTGAGCCAACCACGGTAACTCTTACGCTGTATAGGTTCCTCGTCTGCCTCCTGGTGGCTGCCCTCACCACTAGTTCAGCTATGCCCCTAGCCGAGGCTTCGTCAAACCCAGCCTCAACGAGTCCATTAACCCACCTACCAATGACCTCCTCCTCCCTCTCCCTATCCACAGGTGGTATGCCCAGCTTCCTCTTAACGTCACCTATGGCCTCGGCTATCGACAACCTCTTGGCAAGTAGCCGAATTATCTCATCGTCAACGGTATCAATCTCCTTCCTTAACTGCCACAGCACGCTACTCACCTTTAACCAGCCTAAGGGCCTCCTCAACAATCCTCCTGTGGGTTAGGTTCATGTACTCCATCAACTGCCTAGTTGACCTACCCGACCTACCGAAGCCGTTAACCCCAATCATCCTAATGGGTACTGGGTAACCCTGGGCAACAACCTCAGCCACAGCGGAGCCAACGCCGCCTGTTGTGGAATGCTCCTCAACGGTCAACAGCGCCCCGGTCTTCTTAGCCGCCTTAATTATGGTGTCAGTGTCTATTGGCTTCAGAGTGCTTAGGTTAATCACCATGGCCGACACACCAAGCTTCCCCAACTCCTCAGCCGCCATTAATGCATCCCACAGCACAGGCCCTGAACCCACTATGGCTACGTCATCCCCATCCCTCAACACGGTTGCCCTGCCAATCCTAAACTCCCCATCACCAGTGATCCTGGGTCCGTAATCCCTGCCAATCCTGACGTAGGCGGGTCCCTGATGCTCCATTAAGGCTAGGATAGCCTTACCCGCCTCGTTGGGGTCGGCTGGAACCACCACGGTCATGTTAGGCAGCGTCCTCATTAGCGATAGATCCTCTAAGACCTGGTGTGATGCGCCATCGGCGTAATCGCTTAAGCCAGCATGGGTCCCGATTATCTTGACGTTTAGGTTCATCCTAGCCACCGTGTTCCTGACCTGCTCCCAAGCCCTCATCACGAACATTGAGAAGGCTATTGCAACAGGCCTTAAGCCGGCTATGGCTAGGCCACTGGCCACCCCTATCATGTGCTGCTCAGCTATGCCAACGTCAATGTACCTATCGGGGTACTTCTCCTTAAACCAAATAGCCCTAGTTGAACCACCCACGTCGGCCGTGATTACGTAAAGGTCCCTGTACCTTTCACCAGCCTCAAGCAGTGCCTTCCCGACGGCATCCCTCATTGACCCAAAGCCTGGTTCACCTCCATCGTCAAGTATCCTCTGCCTGCTTGTACCCTCAATCTCGGAAACCCCCCTACCCCTAATCGTCCTTGCAATAATAGCCTTTGGGCCATTGACTCCATGGGCCTGGATTAAGGCATCTATCAACTCACCTGGGTCATGGCCATCGCACTCGATTACTGAGAATCCAAGGGCCTTAAGCATGTCGACGAGCGCTGCTTTAACACCCCTTACGGGTCCATCCAGTTGAACACCGTTGTAGTCTATTATTACGTAGAGGTTGCTTAACCTGGCCTCAGCCGCGTCCATTAACGCCTCCCAGGCCTGCCCCTCGTCAAGCTCCCCATCCCCAACCACCACGAAAACGTTACCCGATGCACCCTTAGCCAATAACCCCCTCGCCAAGCCCACTGCAGTGCTTAACCCCTGGGCTAAGCTACCCGTTGACACGGGCACCGTGGGTAGTTTAGTCTCTGGGTGGCCTTGAAGCGGACTCCACGGTTCATTGATCATCATCAACTCGCTTTTATTAACAACACCCAGTTCGGAGAGGATTGCGTATAGGGCTGGCGCGGCGTGCCCCTTTGACAATATTATGTAGTCCCTTTTCAACGGATCCTCATCAAAGGCGTTAACCATTAGGTATAGTGTCGCCAGTATGTCCAGGCTTGATAGTGATGAGCCTAGGTGAGTGTGTGGGTCTATTAGGCTAAGGCCTGTTAATATTGAACGGGCCCTATCACTTACCTCCTTGATCTTATTAACCAAGTTTGCCCTAGCCCCCTTTACCATTCCAGGTATTCCACGTGGGTCCCGAATTCCATACCAATCTAAGAATCCCCCTATACAGTCTATATTTTTAAGCATTACCCATAAGTTAACCATCACCCAACCTAGGGAGTCTCAGAATACTCTCCTATGGGCCATAGGCGCATCGGCATGTTTCATGAAGGTAAATGGCCCTGCAGGTCCTTCATTAGGTATGGCATAAAAGAGAAAAACCCTCAGCTATTACTGCTCTCCGTGGATAACATTATTGAAGTGGGGGTGTGGAGTCTCGCCCAATGCGGATTACTGCTTCACAGTCAACCAGCCCAATGGAAGATTCAACCAGTAACACCACTGAGGTTAATGCGTAACAGTCATGATGTTGGTGAAGCAATGAAGGACATGTGGGGTGGGTGGCGTGGGTAATAACGTCCTTGTAACCCACCATTACTGGGGGTCACCTGGAGGTGGGCAGTTGGTATGCGCCTCAGCGGCCCTAGCCCTGGAGCATCTTGGGTTTAACCCAGTGTTGACTGGGACCTTTAAATTCAACCCAAGTAAGTACGTGGATTGGTATGGCATAGACATATCAAAGTACCCCGTGGTCACCTTACCACTTGGTGGCATTAAGGCCTTTGGGCTTTGGACGAGGTTATTCGTGTGGTACCCGGCGGCTAAGGCTATTAACAGGTACCAGGCCGTGATCATGTTCACGGATGAGGAGACCTATAAGCCAATAGTGCAGTATAGGGACAGGGGCTTAAACATAATAGAGTACATACACTTCCCCTTCGAGGTCGTGGTTGACCCGAGGTTTAGGGGAACTGGGTTAGCCTACGGGGAGGACCCCTACGTTACGGAGAGGTACAGTAGATTCCCGATGAACATGTACTGGGGCGTGTTCACTAGGCTACTCCCACACTACATTAGGGAGAACCCGTTTAACGATGCAGACCTGGTTCTAACCAACTCAAGGTGGACCGCTGGGGTGGCTAAGATGGTTTACGGTGAGGAGCCCACAGTGCTTAACCCACCAATAGCCCCCAACACAGAGATAGTGAGCGAGCCAAGGCCCTTCGATGAGAGGGGCAACTGGGTTGTCATGCTCGGTAGGTTCAGCGAGGAGAAGAGGTATCATTGGGTTGTGGGTGAGTTAATGCCCAGGCTACTCAAGGAGGTGGGGCCAGTTAAACTCATTATATTCGGTGGTGCAACAACCAGGACCCAGTTAATGTACATGAACAGAGTCATTGACCTAGCCTCAAGGGCTGGTTTAAGGGTTTCAAGGGACCTAAACCAGGAGGCTGACGTCTACGTGATACCCAATGCACCCAGGCAGCTGATAAATAAGATGATGGATTCAGGGAGGGTGTTCCTCCACGCAACTATAAATGAGCATTGGGGTATAGCTGTAGCTGAGGCGATGGCGAGGGGCCTACCGGTGGTGGTCCATAAGAGTGGTGGTGCGTGGAGTGACCTGGTTGAGGAGGGCAACACCGGCCTAGGTTACGTTAACGTTGATGAGGCCGTTGACTCAATAGCAAGGCTACTCAAGGATGCTAAAGCCTGGGGCCACTACTCATCGGCATCGGTGGTGAAGGCGAGCAGCATAACCCTGCAAAACTTCATATCAAGGTTCAGTGATTTGCTTAAGAGCGAGGGCTTAGTGTAGGGCGCCTTAAGTTTAATCAACCCTTATTTCACCAATCTCCTTAAGCACATCCTCAGGCTTCACGTTAATGCTCCCCCTCCTAATCATAGCCCTCAACACCCAGTAGTGGGCTGGGATTTGGTATGCGTAATACCTGCCAATCCACGGTTCACCAGGTAAGTTGCTCAAACCCTCAGCGCCCACCAGGCTGATTAAGATATTCTCCTCAAGTAGTCGTCTAAATAGTGGAAATTCACCCCAGAATGTTTCAGAGTGGCCTGTTCCATCTGGTTGACCCACGTACTGCTCATTAATGCCGAGACTGCTTAACCTCCCCTTACCGTACTCCATCAACTTAGTTAACGTACTCACATTCCCTATTAAATTATTAACCTCATTCACTACGCCGCTAAGCCACCTTTCAACATTCCAATTGTGCCTAATCACGAGGTCCTCAAGCATCCTCACGTTCCCACCCAGCAGGTTCCATAGCAACTCGGCATTAATGTCACGCTTACCTGTTAACGCAGCTACCTCATTAATCACCTCTATGAAGGCTGATTTGGGCAGGTTCCAGAGGAGGAAAAGTGATGTAAGCCCCTTACTACCAAGCCTCCTTGCAACGTTTACCGCCGCTTGGTCGCTTAGTGCAAATACAGTAACCTTGGGTTTATCCGTGAAGTAGCTCCAAACCCCCTCGCCTGGGTGTTCGTGGGCCTCGGCGAAGAATTCAAGTAGGCTAGATAATGCCACGTATTCGCCATCCCCCCTCTCCTCCTTTAGGTACTTATCAAGGTTGTCGATTAGTATGAGTAGGCGCCTTGCCTCCATTACCTTAACTCTTGATATGGCGTATGTTATGCCCTCCTTTAAGGCCTCGGCAATCAGTATCCCCGCCTTTAAGGTATCCACGTTACCCAACAGTGAGCGGACTCTCTCCACAACCTCCCTACCATTGGGTAGGCTGGACTCCAGTATGCTTGATAGTGTCCTCCCCTCAAAGTTCATGTAAACAATGAATACCTCCCCACTCAGTGACTTAAGGGTGTTGTTAATCAGTGAGAGGAATGTGGTCTTCCCAGCACCATAGGGCCCATAGATGATGCGAATACCCACGTACCTCAACGCCTCACCAAGGAACACCCTAGCCTCATTCTCCCTATCCCTAAAGTGTATCCTGTACCCGCCGAAATCCACCATCGCATTACGCATTCGCTCAACTACTGCATCAGCTAAATGATACACGTGGAGTGTATATGTATAGGGGATTTATTTAAAGCTGCACCCAGATTAACCCCATGCTTCATCGCTTAACTGGGGCTGCCTCAGTTTCATGATTATTTGTAACGTTTACTGTTGTTACCCTCAAATAAACTTAATAAACTAGCCTTAACGTCCTTATTGGTTATCCTTGGGTTTCCGAGACCCGTAATGGCTGGGAACCCTAGGCGACTAATGGGGATGGCTACTGTTAGTAAGCTTAAGGAAACCGCCAAGAAGCAAGCGAATAAAACCACCACCCGCAGAGGAACTGTGTGGTTGCTCATGGGTGATTTTAGATGTCTTTAATGGGGAAACGCTTATTAATTTAAGTTAAGCCTTGGTTAATGAAGAACCCCAGCCCCTTCCTAAGGGCGGCCTTCCATGCGGGTGGTGCGGCGTTTTTCAAGAAACGCTTTTTAAATCCTCCACAACCAATACGGATTGAATCGCAATGAGAAGCGGTAGTAGCGGCAGCGGTGAGGAACCACTGGTGCTTTACCACGGTATGTGCCCGAACTGCGGTGGCCCAATCACCTCGGATAGGCTAGGCAACGGTCTACCATGCCACGTCTGCCTCCCTGAGGTGGGCAGGCTTAGGGCTGCGTCACTCAGGGAGGTGTTGAACATACTCAATGAGTCAGGTAGGTTGATTAGGCTTAGGGAAATGTCGAACCACCTGGCTAAGTACAATGAGTTCTGCGAATTATTCAAGAGGGCTACCGGCGCATCCATGTGGGGTGCCCAGAGGTTTTGGGCTAGGAGGCTGGTTAAGGGTAAGAGCTTCGCAATAGTTGCACCAACGGGTAGTGGTAAAACCACCTTCGGCATAGTTGCATCACTATACGTAGCCAGCAAGGGTGGTAAGGTCCTAATGGTGTTCCCAACGTCAACCTTAGCTTACCAGGTCTATAAGAAGGCCTTGTCCTACAGGGATGCCGTTAATAGCGGCGTCAGGGTGGTTACTTATAATGGCTTACTGAGTGATAAGGATAAGGAGGAGTCCCTCAAGGCTATTAAGTCCGGGGACTTTGACGTACTTATCATAACAAACGCCTTCCTACCCAAGGGCATGGAGTTGCTTGGTAGGTTCAGGCTTAACCTAATCTTCGTTGACGACGTGGACAGCGTTATGAAGGCCTCAAGTAGGAATATTGAGAGGCTCCTACTGCTGCTTGGGGTGCCGGGGGAAGCCATCGATAAGGCTCTTGAGGTTGCCAAGGCCAGGGATCAGAAGGAGAGGGAGGCTAAGTTGAGTGAGCTGAGGAGGATGCTCGAGGGTAGGGTAATAGGTTCACTGGTGGTTAGCGGTATGTTAACCAGGGTTAGGAGGACGGCCCGTGCTGCATTATTCAGGGAGATACTGGGCTTCGATGTTGGTGGTAGGGCTGAGGGGCTTAGAAACATAGTGGACCTCTACATTAAGCCTGGGGGTGACGTGAGGCGCATAATCCTTGAAGTGGTGAGGAGACTTGGTGATGGTGGCATAATCTACGTACCCACCGACATGGGTAGGGAATTCGCCGAGGAGTTGGCCAAGTACCTGGCTGATAATGGGGTTAACGTTGGGCTTTACCTGAAGCCTAAGAGGAAGCTCCTGGAGGGCTTTGAGGAGGGTTCAATACCGGTTCTAATAGGCCTGGCAACCTCAAGGTCAGCCCTGGTTAGGGGTATTGACCTACCGCATAGGATCAGGTACGTTGTGTTCGCCGGCGTGCCTAAGATGAGGTTCAGGCTTTCAATGGAGGAGTTTAACCCAGGGCGCTACATAATGCTCCTCTCCTCCCTCAGGGTCATAGCCCCCAACGAGTACAAGTTGAGGATTGATAAGGCAGTCGCCGGTCTCAGGAACATAATGACCATGAGCCAGGATAGGATTAACCAGTTGATTAAGGCCCTTGAGAGCGGTGAGCAGTTGCAGGGCTTTGATAAGTACGCATCTGAGGTGATTAGCAATGCCGTTAAGCTAGCCCAGGAGTTGCTTAACAGGGATGAAGTGAAGGAGGCCATGGGCAAGTCAATCGTGAACATACAGCGTGTGGGTAATGAAACCTACGTAATCCTACCAGACTCACCAGCCTACATTCAGGGCACCGGTAGGGCGTCGAGGATGTTCCTGGGGGGCATAACGCACGGACTATCGGTGCTTATAGTGGATAATGAGGCGGTCTTCAATAGCCTAAGCAGGGACTTGAAGTACAGGCTCGTGGATTTCCAGTTCATTAAGTACGAGGACTTTAACGTTGATGAACTCCTTAAGACCATTAATGAGGAGAGGGAGTTGATTAGGCAGATAATGAGTGGTAACGTACCACCCAGTATAAGGCAGATTGACCCACTTAAATCAACCCTCATAATAGTTGAGTCACCCACCAAGGCGAGGACTATAGCCAACTTCTTCGGTAAACCCAGCGTTAGGGTGCTCGGCAACCTGATGGTTTACGAGGTTACCTCAGGCAACCTACTCCTCAACATAGTGGCCACCAAGGGGCATGTCTTCGAGTTGGCCACTGAGCAGTTCACCCAATCAACGGGCAGGGACGTTGAATACGTGGCCAGGTACGTGTCGAGCAGCGTTAAGGACTACTACTCAGTGTTGAAGGTCGACGGCAACTTCATACCAATATACTCAACGATAAAGCGTTGCCCAACCTGCGGGAGGACCTTCACTGATGAAGTCACCACATGCCCATTCGACAACACACCACTGGTTAGCAGTGAGAGTATTGTTAACCTGCTAAGGGACCTGGCAACCGAGGTTGACCTAGTTCTAATAGGCACGGACCCAGACTCTGAGGGGGAGAAGATAGCTTGGGACGTTTACAACATGCTTAGGCCCTTCGTTCAGGACATAAGGAGGATTGAGTTTCACGAGGTCACCAAGAGGGCTATAATGAACGCCCTAGCTAACCCAAGGGGCGTCAGTGGCAGTATGGTTAAGGCGCAGCTGGTTAGGCGCATTGAGGATAGGTGGATTGGCTTCGGTCTCAGTTCATACCTCCAGAGGGCCTTCAACGACAGAAACATGTCGGCTGGTAGGGTCCAGACCCCCGTGCTAAAGTGGATAATAGACAGGTACATTGAGTACAGGAGGAATAGGGTGATTAGGCTTACCGTTAGGAAGAGACTCAGTGATGGCAGATTCATTGATGTTTCCTTTGACAGGGCCACTAATGGTGATGAAACGGCTAAGGTTAGGCATGACTTAAGGGATGTGGCTAAGAACAAGGGTGAGTTGAGGCTGGTTATCAATAAGCTTAGTGAGAGTGAAGAGGAGGTTAACCCACCCCCACCCTTCACCACGGACTCAATGCTAACTGAGGCCACCACTAGGCTTAAGGTTGGAACTGAGGAGGTTATGAGACTTGCCCAGGACCTGTTTGAAATGGGTTTAATAACGTACCACAGGACGGATAGCACCAGGGTTTCGGCGGTGGGCATTAACGTTGCTAAGGATTACATAACCAACAGGTTTGGTGAGGGTATGTTCACGGCTAGGGAGTGGGGTGCAGGTGAGGAGGGTGCCCATGAGTGTATCAGGCCTACGAGACCCATTGATGCCGAGGAGTTGAGGAGCCTAATAGACAGCGGCGTGCTTAAGCTTAAGTTAACTAATAGGCACATAATGCTCTACGACCTGATATTCAGGAGGTTCATAGCAAGCCAAATGCCCAGCGGCGTCGTTAGGAGGATTAAGGTTGAGGTTAGGTTAATGCGCAACGGCGATGTACTATCAACTAAGAGCGATGAATTCGTAACGGGCATAGTTAAGGAGGGCTTCCTAGCCATATACCCAACCATAAGGATCACCCAATTCCCAGGATCATCAATGGAACTACCCATAACCGATGAAGATGAGGTAACCGTCAAGACTGTCCACACGACATACCCATACAGGGAGGGTGACATTGTCGCCGAGATGAAGAGAAGGGGTATAGGCAGGCCATCAACCTACGCCAAGATAATAGAGACCCTTAAGAGGAGGGGTTACGTTAAGGCAGTTGGGGCAACCAAGGTCCTAATACCCACGAAGCGCGGTGTATTAACCTACGTATGCCTATCCAGCGATAGGGAATTGGCTAAGCTATACCTAAGCACGAGGCGTAATAAGGCCCAGGAGGACGCTGAGTTCAACAATTTAATTAATCAATGCGGCGTGAACTTCAAGTGCCTCATAAGCGAGGACAGGACCAGGATGGTTGAGGAGCGCATGGACAAAGTCGAGAATGGTGACGAGGACTACCTAACCGTACTCCATGAACTATTCAATGAGGCTATTAAATACGGCATAATGCCCCAAGGCCAATAAGATGAGGCGAAGGGCCTAGTATTTTTAATGCTCCTCTTTTACCGGGAATGATTTAGGTACCGCATGGTTTGATAATTAACAACAAACCTCGCCATTCATGGTGGGGTTGCCCCACTATGTGGGGATTCGGCAATGGGTTTATTAACCCCAGCGGAGCTAGAGCATTCAGTAGCCCCCATCAAAGGGGGTAACCTCCAAGACCCCAAGAAACCCCCACCCAAAAGGCGGGGAAGGGGTCAGACAATTACTAAACCTTTTCCATCATCGGGATAGCGCCTTAAGGCCTTACACCATGTACTCTTAAAAGTATTGGTCAAACAATGGACCATATGTTTAATTAAGCATAATATTGTCAAATATTTGGCTAAATATGTATTTTTTGGACTAGCTGGCTAACCTTTTTGAGGTGACTTAGGTGAAGTTGGAAACGGTCTACGAGAAGGATAGGATGGTGGTCTCAATAGCCAGCTGGGCTCTACTAGCCCTGGCTCTGGCTATGCTACTAGGCGGTATATACATGCAGGTTGTTCTTCATGAAACTAAGGCCCCACTATGGCTTGGTATATTTGCCGCTCTACCACTGGCCATACCGCTTGAGCTCTGGAACTTCTCAGATCCTGACACATTATTCAGAGTTATGGCGCTACAGGATAGGTTCCTGGTGGCATGCTTCGGATTTGCGATAGGCCTTGGCGCAATTTTACTATATGGGTTAAACTTATTCACATACCCCAACTTCGGCATTAAGGCGCTCTTCATCGGTGGCATAGTGCTTGGGGGCTTACTGTTCGGTGTTGGGGTTGGTTTAGCTGGTTACTTCCCGGGCACCATATGGATAGCCCTTGGGCAGGGTAGGAGGGATGCTGTTTACGCAGTGTTAGGTGGCCTACTTGGTGCCTTCACCTGGTCTATGATATTCGGCTGGGCTAGGGGTCCACTATGGGATGCGTTAAACTTCGGCACCATAACATGGCCCCAGTTGTTTGGAATACCCTTCAGTGATAAGGTTGGGATGTTTGAGGGGGCTATAGTGTTCGGCATAATAATGCTCCTGGTCTTCCTATTCCTACCCAGGTACCCCAAGCAGCCCATTAAGCACGCCTGCGGCCCACACTTGGCCGGTATTGGTAAGGAGACCACCATAAGGTTCACGGACATGATGAACGATGACTTGGCCAAGTACCCTAACCAGAACAGGTTCCTGGTTGAGTTGATAAATGAGAGTAGTGTTAGGAATGCGAGGTTCATACTGGTGTTGGGTGCGGCATTCACCATAGAGGCCGTCGCAGTGATAATACTTCACCAAATCTTCGGTGAGTCAACAACCTACTCCTGGATAGGTGCCCAGTTATCTTACTTAGTTAACCCGTATTGGGCTGCCTCTAACCCATATTTCCAGCTCTTTGGCGGTATGCACATAGTTAATGGTGTACCGGTTAATAAGCCCTTCAGTGAGATTGGCTGGGAGCCCATAACAGACTTAAGCACGTTCCTAGGCGGCTTAATATCATCTCTGTTCATATCAAGGAGGTTCATGGGCTTTAAGCCGCAGATACCGAGGGTTTGGGCCCACAGGTTCGGCTACTCAACATGGAAGAGGTTCCTCGGCTCCTTCTTTGGAGCCTACCTAGTGCTCTTCGGGGCTAGGATGGCTAATGGGTGCGCCAGTGGTCACATATTGAGTGGCGACGTACAAATGGCTGTTTCAAGTTTCCTATTCCTAATAATGGTCATGATAGGCAGCATGCTAACGCTGAGGTACGTGCTTAAGCTGAAGATAAACGACTGGGGCTACGCCCAGTAATAACCCGTAAGTGATATATTAAAATTCAAAACCATAATCTTTTCCCTTCACATCCAGGTAACGCTTATAAGTGGCGCATTTTGGTTGAGTTTCATGGGTTTCAGGGTTAACATACTGGTTAAGGTGTTTGAGAAGAGGAATTCAATTATAGCCTGGGTTAACAATAAACCCATCCTGATAGTTAAGTATGGGGATAGGTTCTACGGCATGGACGCGGTCTGCGCCCACATGGGTTGCGCCCTATTAACTGACGTTAATGGTTACGTGGCCACTTGCCCAGCCCACCTGGCTAAGTACGACGTGAGGACTGGTGAGATGATTGAGAAGCCCTCAGTTAGGCCTGACGCGCCGTGCGAGTACATGCAGGTTAAGGCTCCACTAAAGACCTACAGGGTCAACGTAACCCCTGAGGGGTTCCTTGATGTCGAGGATTAAAGCAACCAGCCTCCCTAGAGGCTGCACAAAGGATGTTAACCAGGTCGTTGAGACTTAACCTACCTGTGTTTGTGTTTCTCGGACTTGGGTGGTAGCTGGCGTATATCGTTAAACCATTCAGCCTAAGGATTTTGCCGTGTTTAAAGGGGGCCTTTAAACCAAGGGCCATTAGGACACCACTCCACGCCACGGCACCAAGGGTTACAATGACCCTAGGCCTAACTAATTCCATTTCCCTAACAAACCAGTTAGAGACACAGTTCCTTAACTCAATGGTTGTGGGTTTATTGCCAGGTGGTGCGCACTTAACTACAGAGGTTATGTAAACGCACTTAACAATGGTCCCATCAGCCCTATTAATGCTGTATGGGTTATTGGATAAACCGCATTGGTGAAGCGCCTTGAAGAGGAATTTGGCGCTTGAATCACCGGTAAACATTCTCCCAGTCCTATTACCGCCATGGGCTGCTGGAGCCAGGCCAACTATCATTAACCTTGAATTGCTTAAATCACCCCACGGTGGTACAGGCCTCCTCCAGTACTCCTCACCCATAAACCTAAGTGATGGTTTAACACTCTCCCTATACTTAACTAACCTATCGCACAACCTGCATTTGACCAGTGACTCCACGAGTTCTTGATATTTCACGTTGATGTTCATTAGCCTTAGGTAAATCCATGGCTGGTTTAAAAGGGAATCTGCCGTTACTTAAGCCACTCGTCAAGGCCCATGGACCTAGCCCCCTTAACCTTACCCTCAACCTTAACCTCCCTGCACTCACGGTATTCATCAGGTTCAATTATGTTCACAGCGCCGTTGCTGTAATCAATTATGAATGGTGAACCAGCCCCCTCGAAGGCTACGTTAACCACCGTTGATTCACCTAGCCTAACGCACCTGACCCTTGAACGGTGAGCATGGCCATGTATAGCCAAGACCCTAGCTGTTGATAATGCATCTTCAAGTCTCCTCGTCCCTAGGAATGGGTAATTGGCCTCATCCTCACCCTCAAGGGTCGCGTATGTTGGTGAATAGTGCGTTAAAAGTATGGCTCCTCTAAGCCCCCTAAGCCTACTAATTAACCAATCACCCCTCCTTCTATACACTTCCCCAATATTTTTAACATTCCTCTCCTGCCACTTGGTTGGCCTATCCAAGATACCCCTGGATCCGATTACCCTCACATTGTTAACCACCACCTCCTCATCATTAAGCAGTATCATACCGTTCAATCCCCTTAACCCTCTCAACTTCTCATCATACTCCTCGTTACCTGGTACAGCTATTATTGAGTCTGCCTTACCTTTAAGTAGATCCAGGATGACCCTGTAGTACTCAACCCTACCACCGTCAACCATGTCACCGGCTAATAGTGCAACATCAACGTGGTCAATACTTGCTAAACTATCCTTAAACTCACCCAGGTGGTGTGGTGAATGAACATCAGAGGTAGCCAGTATCCTCACGTTGATTAAGAGCTAAAAGCCACTTATTAACACTTCGCACAGGCCCCAGTTAAGCAGGTGGGTGGCTCATGGCGTCGGTTAAGTACCAGGGTAGGAATTTGGCTTTTAAACTAGTTAACCACATTCTAGTGCTATCAGACCCAGCCCCCGTGGTTAAGAGGTGCCTAAGGCAATTGGGTATTGGCTTAGTTGAAATTTGCGGTAGGAGGTTTAAGACTAGGCATGTGGCGGTGGTGGCTATTGGCAAGGCCGCCCCTAGGCTTATCTACGGTGCACTGGGTTCCATTGAGGCGACGAGGGCTTTAGCCGTGATACCCAGGGGTTGGGTTAAGCCTAGGGTTAGTGGTGTTGAGGTTATTGAATCCACGCACCCACTGCCAAGCGACCTAAGCATCAAGGCGGCTGAGGAGATCATTGAATTATCTAGGACGCTGGGCAGGGGTGACTTGGTCATCTTCCTAATCAGTGGCGGTGGTAGTGCCTTGGTGGAGTTGCCTAGGCCACCCTTAACAATCGAGGACTTGACGGAGTTGAATAGGCTAATGTTGAGTTCAGGCATGAGCATCAGTGAGATTAATACAGTGCGTAAGCACGTTTCAATGGTTAAGGGGGGTCAATTGGCCAGGTACTTCACAAGTAGGGGCATCAGCGTCGTTGGGTTGTACGTGAGTGACGTACCTGGTGATGATCCATCACTAATAGCCAGTGGACCAACGGTACCCGATAAGTCTAGTTTCGTAGACGCAGTCAATGTGCTTAAGGTTAGGGGGATCTGGGGTAGTGCGCCAGCGGTGGTTAAGAGCCTCCTTGAGGACGGTGTTAAGGGAGTGGTGCCTGAAACGCCGAAGAGACTGAGGGCGTTTAATAGGGTTATCTTAACCAACATGGACGTTTTAAGAGGTTTAAAGACCATGTTAAGTGAACTTGGGCTTAGGTCAGTTATACTGACGTCTAGGCTTGAGGGTGAGGCTAGGGAGGTTGGGAGGGCCTTGGCGTCAGTGGCCCTGGACTCGGCCAGGAGGGGTACGTTGCTGAGGAAGGGTGTTTTACTGGCTGGTGGTGAACCAACCGTGACGGTTAGGGGTGGTGGTAGGGGTGGTAGGACGATGGAGTTGGCCGCCTCCTTCGCCAAGTCCGTCAGTGGTCAAGGCAAGGTATCAATACTAACCCTAGCCACCGATGGCATTGACGGCAACACAGATGCCGCAGGTGCCTACGCCGACCACACCACGGAGTCTAGGGCGTTGGCTGCTGGTTTAAGCATTGACGAGTCCCTGTCCAATAACGACACATATACATTGTTCAATAGGCTAAACGACCTAGTCGTAACCGGCCCCACGGGTACTCAGGTTAACATGGTTTCGCTCATATTAATTAACATAACTGGTGAATGATCATTAACCGTAATGATACCTATTAAGGTAGTGTCTTACGGTCTCCATGATAATTAACGCCATTAATGAAACTAGTAATGTGGCCGTGGCATAGCCTAAAGCTGGCTCTAATCCGTATGTTTCGTAGTAATACCATACTAGCACTGGCATTGGGTAAACGTAGTTGAATAATGGTGGCGCAACCACGTAGTAGGCCACTAGGGCTATTGAGCCAAATTCACTTATAGCCCTAGCCCAGGTTAGTAGGTAGGATTCCACGGCTTCGCTAATGGTCATGGGTAGTATTAGCCTAGTGAAGACCCCCACCCTACTCATCCCAATGGCTAGCCCCACCTCCTCGTAAACAGGGTTAATTCTCTCAAAGACCTGGGTCAGGGAACCTATGGCTATCGGTGAGGACACTATGAAGTAGGCTAGTACTAAGCCGAGCATTGAGTTCATCAATGGTAGTTGCCTAGCTAGGGGTATTGGTGATAGGGGTGACGCCATTATGAGTATTGCGAGACCAACCACGGTGTGAGGTATTGTCATGGGTGAGGACAATAAGGCGGAGGTGACCTTACCAATCCACCCAGGCACCATACTCCTGGCTAATGCGTATGCAACTGGGGCGCCCAGGATTAAGGCAAGTGCGGCCGCAGCCACGGCTCCAGTGAAGGTTAAGGTTAGGCTTTGTATGAATTGACCATTTGTGAAGATTAACGCTAGGTTAATGGGGTCAGTTAAACCCGTGTATATGAGCGCAACCAGCGGGGTTACCAGTAGAATTATTAACAGGGTTGCTGAGGCGTAGAAGGGTAGGTAATCGTTATCCACCGTAAACCACCTCACTCGAATTAACCAATAGCCTTAACTGAGCGGGTACCTGTGTTAGGTTACCGTATATTATGGCCGGCTTAATCGGGACAATACCCAACCTCCGCATTAACTCATGGCCGCTGTGAGATATTAGAAACAGTATTAGCTTAACAGCCTCACCCTTATGCCTATACTGACTTGGTACAGTAACGGCCAGTTGAATGGGGGCTCCCTTAATAATGAGCGGCTTCCCATTAATGATTATTGTAACTGATGCCTCGGAGTAAAGGTTACTATAATTGGGGTCACCAAGGTTAATCATGGGTGGTAGTGGGAAGTAGGACAGGTTGGCCGCCTCAGCCGAGGACTTGTATATGGCTATGTCGAACAGAACCTTACCTAACTGTAGAGGACCCAATAACTCACTCCCCGCCAAAACCTCATACACTTCCCTAGTACTATTCAATTCATTAAGCAGGTTAACGTAATAATCCACCCCAATACCTGAGGCTATGCCGGCTAGTTGAAGAACCATTAAAGCCCTATACCCCTCAGGGTCAGTGTTGGGGTTTGAGGTTCCTATTACATAAGCCCCATACCTCCTGGCAAGGCTAATGGTGTAGTTTGAGAACATTAGGTTGAGGAACTTAACCGTTAGGTTAACCGCTAATTGGTAATTGCCGGTCTCTAGGGCCGCCGTCTCCTCTGCTGTTAGGTTCTTGACCTTACCCATTAGTGGCTCTGGGAGTTTGGGTGAGTAGGCTATAACCATTTCATCACCGGCTATGGCAATGTACCAGCTTGCATCATGATTAGGGTATAGTATCGACGTTAACACGTATGGGTCAATGGAGGCGTATATTCCGTAGTAACCTGGGTTAAGTAAAACCTGCCTAGCAGCCTCAACGGAACCCATTGCCGTTATTGCAACCGGGATATTAGCCTCTACGCTAGCATCCTTAAACAGTTCAGCATATAACGAGGCCGTTATAACAGGGACCTTAGGGCTAACGGTAACCTTGCTAGCAAATACGTAATACCCAATAAGTAATCCAATTACTAAGAGTGTCATGATGAATATTGCCGCCTTCATAAAATATATTGATAAATCACCGTAATTAAGGCTTGCTTTCATATTATTTAAAGATAAACAATGGTGTTACTGACCTCCTTCCCTGCCCTTAAAGGCGGGAGAGGTTGGAGCCGTATTAAATGCCACTTAGCAGCATTGGAAGTAGTTGTGTCTAATTTATGGGGGCGTCACGGATATTGAAATGTCCTCCCCAACCTTAATTAACCTGCCATCAACCATATTAAAAAGCATGACACCCTCCCTCCTAGCCGCGACGGTAACCCTACTACCCACTGTGGGGTTTAGGTTGGTTAACATTCTTAAATCATAGCCATTAACGTTGATTACGACTAGGTTGTGGTCCCCCTGGAACTCCACCGCCTTAACAACGCCTAAGCCAATCTTAATGTAACTTAGGTTGGGGTCGCCGTTGATTATCATTAAGTCCCCTGGTCTAACCCCAAGATAAACCTCCATAGTTCCCTGTAGACTAGGGCTTGTAACTTCAGCCTTTATCACGTTGAGTTCGCTCATCAAATTAGCCACGTCTAGTGAAGCCGGTTCTCTGTATAGGTTAATTGGCTTATCAACTTGGACAATCCTACCCTTAATGATTACCGCCGCTTCATCGGCTAGATTAATGATATCTAGTGGGTCATTACTAGCCATGATAACCGTCAACCTAAGCCTCCTCTGAATATCCTTAACCAACTCCCTGGCCGTGGACCTGTACTTAGGGTCAAGGTTACTAAATGGTTCATCCATCAGGAGTATGCGGGGATTGCTTATGAGGGCTCTGGCTATTGCCACCCTCTGCTGCTGTCCACTTGACAGTTGGATTGGATACCTACCCAGTAGATCATCAATTTCAAGCTCCTCGGCTATGCGCCTAACTGACTTATCCACTTCGCGCTTAGGTACATGCCTAACCCTAAGGGGTAGGGCTATGTTATCGTAGATGGTCATGTGTGGATAGAGGCCTGGACTCTGGAAAACAATGCCAATACCCCTCTTGGCAGGTGGTAGAAATACACCAGCCTCAGGTGATGCAGCCAATACCCCCTCAATCCAAACCTCACCACTTGTCGGCTTATCCAAACCTGCTATTATCCTAAGTAGCGTGGTCTTACCAGCACCATTAGGCCCCATTAACGCGAATAGTCTACCTCCGCTGACTGATAAGTCAACACCGCTTAACGCCACGGCTTCCTTCACTCCCCTATACACCTTCATTAGGCGTCTAACTTCAACGCTACCCATACCCAGTATTTCAAAGTTAATGCGAAGTTAAAATTTAAAACAATTGATGTCAAAGCTCCTATAGCATCAATGAATACTGCATGAACTGACCCCTACTTTGAAGGGCGAGGTTTACCGTTTAATTCATTAATTGAGAGCAATGGTAAGGGTTATGAGGAGCCAAGTTTTGCTTCCCCTTGGGCGAGAAAACTATCGTAATGCATCCTTAAATTAACAAACCCAGTAGGCCCAACTTAGCTGAGGATACTGCGACTAGGCATGTAGCCGTTATCAGTATTACTAGGACTGTGGTTACCTCGGCTAACTTAATGGATACTAGTAAGTCACCGTGGTCGGGTAATTTACCTTCCCCAATCTTATACTCGCCAGCCTTCTCCAAAGCCACGCCCAGTACTGATGATGCGGCAGCCATGGGATGACCGGCGTTTATGCTCCTAGTGACTGACCTGTACCTCAGATAAATGCTTAAATTAGGTCTCTTCCCCATTAACAAGCCTGCTAGTATTATTAACAGTGCAGTTAATCTAGCTGGTACATAGTTGAGTAGGGAATCTACCTTAGCCGAGAACCAGCCTACCCACCTATAGGGTTCGTCTATGTAGCCTAGTGCACTATCCATGGTGTTGGCCAGTCTCTGCAGCATAGCCC
>Ga0080005_121032_pt1 | contig 41732 bp, 45 predicted proteins | sample JossMetagenome_2_FD_69208 | JGI IMG/M metagenome (GOLD analysis project Ga0080005, IMG submission 69208) | Hot spring sediment microbial communities from Joseph's Coat, Yellowstone National Park, USA - JC3_ASED (SPADES assembly) (version 2) | ecosystem: Environmental > Aquatic > Thermal springs >...
GATTCCTGCTGCGCACGTAAGCCCCGTTCCCGAGGGGGCGGGGGTCCGCCATCGCGGCACGCACCCCGAAGGGGCCCAGCGCGCGGGCCAACCCGTGACAGATGAACCCGCCGCGAGGCGGGCGAGGAGGCTCCCGACTCAGGGAGAGCCCCCAGAAGGGGCGGGGATGCGGGTGCGCGCGCGGTGCCGCCCGCTACCTCAGGATGACGCTCTCCCCGCTGTAGACGCCGAGCCCGGCGGCTGCGAACACGAAGCTCATGGCGTACAAGGCGTTGGGCAGCGCCGGCGGCACGACCGCCCCTCCGAGGGGCACGAGCGCGACAGCGGAGAGGGAGGCCGCTGAGCCGGCTGTCATGAGCGTGAGACCCCACGAGTACCTCTTCCTCCTGACCGGCAGTAGGGCCGAGAGCGAGAGCCCTAGGTAGGTCGCGGAGGCCGCGATCTCGGCGAGCCGCGCGAGCGTTGCGCCGTACGCGACCGCGAGCGCCGCGAGCAGGACGGCGTAAGCCACCGGGACCGAGAGCGATACCAGCTTCTCCACCTCGGTCAGGCCGCCGGCGGCGACCCTCGCCGAGGTCGCGACCTCCCACAGGGCCAGGATGAGGATCAAGCCGGACGAGTACCAGAACGCCTTGCTCAAGGTGAGCGGGCCCACCGGCCAGTCGAGCGCAGCGGCGTCGAGGGCCCAACCGATTGCGGCGAGCGCGAAGCCCGCCACCGCGTAAAGCGCGCCCACGCCGAGGAGCGGGTCGTAGATCACCTTGCGAGCCCGCAGCACTTGGAAGCTGGAGAGAGCGGCGGCTGAAGCTGCGAGAGCCGTTACCGCGCTGAGCGCTCGAGCGGCCAGCGCTTGGTCCGGGTGGAGGAGGGAGACCAGTAGAGCAGCTGCCACGAGCAGGGACGCGACCACGAGAGCCACGGGCGTGCCCTCGCCGGAGCTCACAACGCCGAGGGGGCTTGGATAGAAATAAAATTAACTCTAACGTTTAAGCGCCCGCGCACCCCCCATGTGGGGAAACCCTGATTCGGGAGCCGACGCTCGTGGTGGTCTCCCGCTCTCGCTAAGACATGCCCTTCCCCACGATGCTCTTCAGCGCTTCCTCCAGCTCGCTCTCCCGCGGTGCCCCCTCGAATTCGAAGGTGTAGAGGTTGCTGAAACCGTAGCTCCTCAAGAGCTCGGCCAGCGCTTTGCCGACGGGACCCCAACCGTAGGAGGAGAGCAGGATGACCGGCATGCCCCGCCTGTGCGGCAGCTTCTCGCCGATGAGGCGGGCCACGTGGACCATCAGGGGGTGCGCGCTCGCCTCGTAGGCTGGGGCGCCGAGCACGAGCAGCTCCGCGTCGGAGGCCTCGGCCAGCACCTCGCTGACGGGCGGCCTCGCCTTGTCCGTGAAGCCGAAAACGCAAACCCTGAACCCCTTGCCCTCGAGCGCCCGCTTTGCGGCGTTGACCGCCTCCTCAACAGCCCCGTACATGGAGACGTACGCGATGACCGCTTTCCCCGGCTCCCACCGGCCCGAAGCCACCTTCAGGTACTCCTCGACCACCCACCCGGGCTCGCTCCGGTAAACGGGGCCGTGCCCGGGGGCTATCACGCGGGGGGTTATGCCGAGGCTCCTCAGCTTCTCGACCCCCTTCCCCACGTGGTCGATGTAGTGGCCGATGACCGTGACCGTGTACTTCCGGATGGCCTTGGAGAGCCGGCTGCGGTCGGCTCGGTCGTCGAAGAGCGGGGGGAGGGAGTAGCTGCCGAAAACGTCGCAGGAGAGCAGGACCCCATCCTCCTCCACGTACGTCACGATCGTGTCGGGCCAGTGGAGCCAGGGCGTGTAGACGAAGCGCAGGGTGCGGCCGCAGGCGCTGAGCCGCTCGCCGTCCCCGACGGGCTTGAACCGCTCGACGCGGAAGTGCGACCTCAGGATCCTGCCCGCCAGCGGGTGGCCGACAAACACCGCGCGCGGAGCCGCCTCCGCGACGGCTGGGACGGTGCCCGAGTGGTCGGGCTCGGCGTGGTGGACGACCACGGTCTTCAGGTTTCGCGGGTCGAGGACTTCCTCGAGAGCTTGCAGGAAGAGGTCGGAGTACTCGCGCTTCCACCCGTCGAAGAGCACGGGCTCGTCCCCCGCGAGGACGTACGCGTTGTACGTGATCCTTTCGGGCACCTCCCACATCGCCTCGAAGAACTCCACCCGCACGTCGTCAACCCTCAGCAAGTACAGGTCTCCCGCAACCTTCTCCACGTAAACCTTCGGCTCCATAGCCGAGCTTCGCATCGCACCCTATAAAAAGTTGACCGTTAAATGTTATATTCGAACATAGAGGGAAATGAAATACGTTAAGAGGTGCTGTATTCATCTGTCATAGCCCCCTATCGCGCCCCCAGCGAGAACCCACTTCCACAAAGGTACGAATGCTATCTTTCTGCCCTCGATTTCGAGGGTATCCTCGTAGCTCCACGTTACGACCTCGAGGTTCGGGGAGCCGAGCGAGCGGCTCGCCTTCGCCAGCGCCTCTAGCTCCCTTCTGCCGACCTCGTCTGGCCCGCTGGCGTACGTGACCTGTATCAGCTTCACCCTCCCGCCCTCTCTGACAACGAAATCCACCTCTTCTCCCCGCGCGCTCCTCCAGTAGAAGAGGTCGACGTTGGGCGTGTACCCCCTCTTGACCAGCTCGAGGAAGACAACGTTCTCCATGAGCCTGCCGAGGTTCTCCCCTTCGAAGTACGTGTAGATGCCGTTGTCGACCAGGTAGAACTTCGGGATGCTTGCCGCCGCTTTCCTCCGGCTAGGTTCGAGCTTCCTTAGGAAGAAGCCGAAGTTCACGTCTTCCACGATCTTCTGGAACGCGTAGAGTGTCTTCTTGCTGACGCGGAGACCCTGGGATCTCAGGGAGTTGTAGACCTTGTGGACCGAGAAAAGCGCGGCGTTGGAGGATATGCAGCTTTCGAGAAACATCTCGAGCGCCCGCCAGTTCCTTAACCCGAACCTTTCGATAATGTCTCTGTACACCACGAGGTCGATGAACTCCCTGAAAAACCTGTGCGGTTCGATGTTCCCTAGGACGATGTCGGGGAAGAAGCCGTTCCTCAAGCAGAGCGAAAGCAGGTGCCTCACCTGGGCTTCTCCGTACACGCTGTAGTGCTCGCTCTCAGCTACACCCCTCGCTCTCAGGGTTTCCCTGAAGGAGAAGGGGTATACGTAGACGGGGAAAGCCCTCCCCCTCAGCTGGGTGGCGATCTCCCTGCTCAGCAGTTTCGAGGAGGAGCCGGTCACGAAGATGTAGTACCTCTTCCTCTCGAAAAGCGCGTACACGTGCCTCTCCCACCCTTTGAAGGCTTGAACCTCGTCGAGGAAGATGTACGAGGGTTCCCTGCCGTAGATCTCCTGGTGCACTGCCAAAGCTTCGTCGAGCTCTTTCAAGGCGACCGGCTCCTCGAAGTTTATCAGGACAAAATCCTCGTCCTTCAACCCTCTTTTCCTTATCAAATGGTAGAGGAAGTACGTTTTACCTGCTCTTCGGGGACCTACGACGGAGACTATGAAGTTCCTGTTCTCCCTCACCTCGATTAAACGCTCCTTCACGTCCAAGCTCTTTAGAACCTCTTTCCTGGTTAGCATGTAGCTCCTCAAATCCATACCCCTACAGGGGGAAACAAGTTAAAATTCTTTCTCCCTGTAGGGGGAAATTCTAGCACAGCGGTAGGCTGCCTACCTGAGCTTTGCGGAGGCGGCGGCGAGCGCTGCCAGGATGGCCGAGCACGCGGCGATGAGGACTTTGAGACCGATAAAGTCGGCGGCGAAGCCTCCGAGCGCGGAGCCTACAGCCCAGCCGGCGGCGACGGCGGTGTTCCTCAAGCCTACGAAACGTCCCCTCGCCGCGGGGTCGGCTAGCAGGTTGGCGTAAGCGAGCGTTGAGGATTCGAAGAGGGCGAACGCGAGCGATCTCAGCAGTTGGGCGGCGAGGAGGAGGTCCCAGCGGGGGATCGCGGCGTACACCGCGAATGTTGCGGCCAGCGCGGCCGAGGAGACCGCAAAGGCCTCTTTGGCGCGCCCCCTGTCAGCCAGGTGCCCGCCGATCACCATGAAGGGTACTTCGCCGTAGGCGGCGACTGCCCAGAGCAAGTAGACATCGTCGCTGCTGTAGCCTATGCTGACCATGTAGTTCGGCCAAAGGTTCGTCACAGCCATGAAAGCGGCCGACCAAGCGGCGGAAGCCGCTAGGAGGCGGGCGTGCCCGGTGGTCCCCGGCGGAGGACTCAGCCGCTGCCCGCCTCTCCCCCTTACAGCGAGCGACAGCGGGATCGAAGCGAGGCAGAGCAGGAGGGCGAGCTGGAGGATCGATCTTGCGCTCTCGCCGCGTGATACGAGGGAAGCGGTGGCGAAGCTTGCCGACCCGAGCATCCTAGCGGCCCCCGTTGCTAGGCCGACTTTCACCCCCAGCGAAGACGCTGAGTCGCCTACCGCGGCCGCGGCGCTCGTGTACACGGCGGCTGAAGCCACGCCTTCAAGCGCTCTCAAACCCACAAACTGGAGGGCTGAGCTTGCGAGCTGAATGCCGTAGAGGAAGACGGCCAGGAGCGCGAAACCGAGAGCGGCGACAACCCCCCTGCCCACAGCGTCGGAGAGCGCTCCAAGCGCGTACTGCGAGGCTAGCTGCGCCAGGGTGGAGGCAGCTCCCGCCAGGCCGACGGGAGCGTAGGAGCCGGTTGAAGCCGCGATTATGAGGGGCAGGGTTGGGAGGTAGAAGCCCCTCACGGCGAACAGCGTAAGGGTTGCGGCGAAAGGGGGACCTAGCAGCGCTGCCATCCGGAAAGCGCGGCGCACACGGGTGGGCTGAGTGGGTGGATAAAACGTTTCGCTGTCAGGCCCTTCTGTACCAGCCGTGCTCGTAAGCGGCTTTGAACATCGCGACGATGTTCTCGGGCGGGACGTGGGGCTGTATGTTGTGGACTTGGACGAAGACGAAGCCGCCGCCCGGCTTGAACACCTCGACGTTCCTCTTCACGTGCTCCGCCACCTCGCTCGGCTTCGCGAAGGGCAGCACCCGCTGCGTGTCGCAGCCGCCGCCCCAGAAAGTGACCTGCTCGCCGAACTCCCTCTTCAGCCTCTCGGGCTCCATGTCCTTCGCCGATATCTGAACTGGGTTTAGAGCGTCGACTCCGGCGTCGATGAGGTCTGGGATGAGCGCGTATATGGAGCCGCAGGAGTGGAGGAAGACGAACATCTTCGAGTGCTTCTTGACGTACTGGAACAGCTCCTCGTGGTACGGCTTCAGCGTCTCCCTGTACACCTTCGGCGGGATCTGGGGGCCGATCTGGGTCCCCAGGTCGTCGCCGAACTCGATCACCTGCACGTACTCCTTCAGCGCCTCCACGTACTTCCTCACGTTGTGGAGGTGGACCTCGAGCATGCGGTCTAGGATCTTCGAGGCTAAGCTCCTCCTGAAGGTCAGGTCGACGAGCCACGTGCTCCAGCCGCGGAGGCCCTGCCCCCACTCGTGGAAGCTCGCGTAGGTGGAGAACATGAGGGCGTAGTCCGTGGTGCGGTAGAGGTGCTCCGCCTTCCTCCTCACCCACTCGACGTACGCGTCGCCCACCTTGTGCGCGTCCCAGTTGTAATCGTCGACCTCCTCGGGCGACTTGATGTTTGCTAGCGGGGGCTTCCCGTGCCAGCTGTCGACGCCCCCGAAGTAGTAGCCGCCGCTCGGCATCCTCGAGACCACCCTCCCGCTCGCGTCCCGCAAAACCCACCCGCCCTGCCCGTCCGGCTCCGGGTTGAACCACTCGGGCACCTCGCAGGGCGTGCCGTCGGGCAGCACCCAGGGCTTCCACCTCCTCCCGTCGGGGCCGCACGGCTCCAAGCTCCTCGTCACGTCGAGCACGTCGACGTGGAAGAGCTCCAGCACCTCCTTCTCCGGCTCCGCCAGCACCTGCCCCGTGTCGTAAACCCGAACAACGCCGCCCTTCAGGCCCAAGTACCTCTTCAGAGCCGCGTACGCGACAGCGTGGATGCCGGTGGACGCCATCGCCCCCAAGTCGATGGGCACCCGGTCCGGCTCCTCGTGCCTCAGCGCGGCTAGCACCCGCTCCCTCCGGCTCATCCACTCGCCCGAGCCCACGAGAGCTGGAGGAAAGGTGAGGAAAAAAGGTTGACGAGCTAGCGGAGGATCCTCCTCGCCACCACGTCTAGGGCGAGGGTCCAGAGGTCGTAGAGATCCCTCGGCACCTCGCCGCCCGCCCTCCTCTCGTCCACGATCTTCCAGTAGCTGCCGCAGACGTGGCAGATACCCAGCGCGAGGGGCTTGCCCTCGGCAACCTCGATGACGCTGACGAGGTCGGGGTTATCGTTCCCGCAGAACGGGCACTTGCCGCTGGGGTACTCCCACTCGGTCCCGCAGAACTGGCACTTCAGGTGGAAACCGCCGCCCCTATCGAAGTAGCCGAGGGCGGCGTAGCTGCCGCAGACCGGGCACCTCCCCGAGCCCCAGTCCCCGAGCTCGAGGGGGCTGATCGCCTGCGAGAGGGCGGCGAAAGCCGGCTGCAGGGCCCACGCCACGAGGGAGCTGAGCGCCGTGGGGTCAACCCCCGCCTCCTCCGCAGCGGCTTCCGCGCCCTCAAGGTCTCCGCGCAGCATCATCTCCGCGACGGGCTTGAGCTTCAGCCTGCCTCCGTCGACCGCCTCGAGGACCCCTTGCACGCGCTCGGCCTCGCCCGGCAGGCCGGCGATCAAGGGCTCAGCGATCTCCCTCACCCCCTGAGCGATCTCCTCCTCCGTGAGCCACACCCCCACGGCGGAGGCCGCCGGCCTCCCCGACGCGATCGCCGCTTTAGCCGCGCGAGCGTCCACGCGCTGCAGCGTTGAGGAGTACGAGCCCTTCAGCCGGTGCTGGACTTCGAGCAACTCGAGGAAGACGTTGAGCGTGGCGTCATCGACCGGTATATCGCCGCGCACAGCCCCGATTTTATCCCGAAAGCCCATTCAGACAACCTCTTGCGGTGGAGCTGCCGCTCCCAGCTAAATAAGCCTAGCGGAGCGCCTCGCCCTGCTCAGCGCCCTCAGGTCAACGCTCCTGAACTCCAGCCCCTCCCTCGCGAGCACGCCCCTCGCCCCCTTCGCGAGCCTTTCCGCCACGAGCACACCCCTCACCTCGACCCCCAGCTCCCTCTTCAGCGCCTCCACGTACCGCTTCAGCTGGAGCACAGCCTCAACCCCCGCGGTCCCCCGCTTCACCTCCACGACGACGAGCCTCCCCCGGCTGTCCATGAAGAGGGCGTCGACGAAGCCGGCCCGCGTCCTCCGCTCAACCTCCACCGGCTTCAAGCCCGGCTCGATGGCGCTCGGGTCCTCCACCAGCGCGTCCCGCAGCTCCTCCTCGCTCCCGTGCATCACCAGCTCCCCCTCGTCCACCAGCTTACCCCACGCGACGAGGTCGACCCGCGAAACCTCGATCACCAGCTCCTCGTGCGGCTTAACCCTCGCCACCCTGATGACCAGCTTGCCGCCCGCCAGCTCGGTCGAAGCGATGGAGCCGGGCGGCTGCCAGTTCGCGGGCTCGAAACCGAAGGGCCTGTGCACCAGGACGCTCCCGTCCTGCTTCAGCACCACCAGCCGCTGGCCCAGGCCGAGCTCGGAGCTCGCCCTACCCCTGTACCTGACCTCGCACTCGGCCACGAGCAGGCACGTGCAGCCGGCTTCGACCGCGCGCTTGACCGCCTCTCTCGCCTGCTCCAAGCTGGGCGAGAGGAGAGCGTCCACAAGCTCGGCGCGCGACCCCTTTTATCACCCAAACGCTTAATCGCTCACAGGAGGCCGAGGAGGCGCATCGAGCGGAGGGCGTAGTAGGTGAACTCGAGGCTGGAGGAGCCGAGCTCCCGCGAGCGCCTGAAGCCGCCGTTAGCGTTCTGGAGGCCGGTCACGTACTCCGCGTGGCTCAGCGGGTACCTGGGCTTGGAGCCGAGGATCTCGAGCGCGCGTAAACCGAAGTAGAGGTTTTCGACGTACGCTGTGCGGGAGTAGGGGTTCGCGCTGAAGCCGCCGTCCTCGTTCTCGCAGGCTAGAACCCACCTCTCAACCCTACCCGGCTCCGGCAGGGGGCCGAGCAGGGAGAGGGCTTCAAGAGCCCAGCACGTCACCTCGAGCGAGGGAGCGGGTACGCCGAAGACGCCCCCGTTCGCGCTGGCCGTCAGGATCGAGCGGGCGAGCTCCTCGGCCTCCCCGCTCAACCTTCCTAAAGCGTGCAGCGCGAGCACGGCCATCGCCGCCCTCACCGGCACGGGCGTGAAGTCGGCGGGTGTCAGCACGTACGTGGCGTCCTTCGACTTGAGAACCCCCTTCTCGTCGATCAGCTGCTCCTCCTCGAACGAGGGGAAGACGGCTGCCGCCGCCTCCGCGCTCGCCGCGAGGGAGCGCTCGAGGAACTCGGCGGCCCCGCTCGGGTCGCGCGGGGACGCGCCCAGCAGCCCCAGAGCCGCTATCGAGAAGTAGGCCACCTCCACGCTGCTGTAGCCCCCGTCCTCCCTCTGCAGGCGCCTGAGGAACTCCACGGTTTCAGCGGCGCGCGGGGGTTCGACGCCCAGCAGCCTCAGCGAGTAGAGCGCGTAGTATGTGTCCTCCGCCGACGACTCGAACATGTCCATGAACTGGTACGAGAGGTAGCCGCCGTCGCTGCCCCGCTTCGAGAGCACGTACCTGGCAGCGGCCTCCAGGTCGACCCTCGCCTTCAGCCTAGCCAGCATGCCCACCACCCAGCGCCTCGAGCAGGAGCTTCAGGTCCTCGTCGCCCATCACGTAGACGAAGCTGACCCGCCCGCGCAGCCGGTCCTCGCCCGCCAGCGCCCCGATGCTCGCGCCCCGTTTCACAAGCGCGTCGACCCCCACCTCCACGCCCAGGACCTCGCCCCTGTACACTTTACCGTAAACGGGGTGCCTCGCCGCAGCGCGCTCGCGCTTGAAGCTCCTGCCCAGAACGATCAGCAGAGCCCTCCCCGAGCCCAGGTCCACCCTCGAGAACCTGTAGGGGAAGAGGAGCACGTTCCCCGGCCTGTAGTAGAGGAGCTCGACGTAGTCCTCCACCGGGAGCACGCCGCGCGGCTGGTCCCCGAACTGCTCCTCGCTCACGAACTTGCGCCCTCGGAGCCTGAAGGGCTCCAGCTCCCTCTTATCGACAGTGGTCAGCGTGCTCGAGATCGCTCTACCGTACTCCTCGAACGCCTCGATCTCGCCGTCGCTCATGATCCCGTCGCAGCAGCCCACCAGCACCCCGTCGCCCGCCACCTGAACGCTGACCACGTGGGGCCTCGCCTCGATGAATTTCGCGACCTCCAGCTCGCGCCCACCCAGCATCAGCTTCCTCAGGTCCTCCACTACGTCTACCAGCATCGCGCTCTTCACGGCCTCCATGACCCTCGCCGTCAGCAAGCGCATCCGGCTGTAACGGCCGTTACACCGCCTACTTAAAGCTTTCGTGCGCAGCTGCGTCCGCGCACCGCTCAACGAGCGCGCTAAACGCTAGAGAGCTAGGCTGACGAACTCCTCAAGAGCCTTCTCGCACTTTTTCATCAGCTCCTCCACCTCTTTCCCCGCTTCGACCCCAAGCCAGTCCGTCCCGCGGACCCGCTCGTACCACTCCTTCAGCGAGTCGAACGCCTCGGACAGCTCCTCCGCCTCCTCCTGGCTCACGTTCCCCCCTCTGATGTTCGCCTCGATCTCCTCGAGGAACTCCCTGCACTCCTCCGCGATCTCCCTGTACTCGCGCTCCTTCGCAGCCCTCAAGACGCCGAGCGCCGCCGCCGAGTCCCGCTCGCCGAGGGGCTCCGCTTTGAGCGCGAAAGCCGCGCTCACCCCCCTCAGCTCGCCGAGAACCTCCTCCAGCTTCTCGCGGACCGCCGGCGTGTCGGGTAGGACGCAGATCGAGAGCTTCGGGTAGATGGCGCCCAGCTTCTTCAGCTTCCTCCACGCGCTCACCTTCAGCCGCGAGGGCTTCTCGGGCACATCGTACATTACGACTAGGAGCTTCACGAGCCTGCAGCGTAGTTCAGCCACAAATGCTTTGCTGGGCGGCTTCAGCGCACCACGCCGCTACCCTATGCAGGCTGCGGTGCCTCCCCGCCCTTGCCTTCCCCATCCTCTTCAACACAGCGGCTCCGCCGGCGTCAGCATGGAGCTGAGCGCCTCGAGCGCGTTGACTCGAAGCCGGCCGCGCAAAGCATATAACCATTCGTTACATAGTTACGCGGTGACGCCATTGAGCAAGTACACGACGATCCCCGTGCTGAGAGAGGTCAAAGAGCTCCTCGAGAGGGAGAAGGGCGGCAGGGATTGGAGCAGCTTCCTGCTGGAGCTGTACCGGGAGGCTAAGGCGAGCAGAGCGCGGGCAGCGTTCGAGAAGCTCAGGCAGCTCCTCACCGAGGAGGACCTCGATAGCGTGGAGAGAGCCAGCAGGGAGTTCAGAGAGGGGTTCGAGCTGAGATGAAGAAGCTGATCGACACCAGCGCCCTCGTAGAGAACCTCAGGAGGGGCGTGCTCGAGGAGGGAGCCCTCTCCGTGATCACGCTCATCGAAGTCCTGCGAGGCGTTTCGGAGGGCAAAAGGGAGAGCGTGAAATCCCTGCTCGAGGAGAGCTACGCGATCCTCGGCATCGACAACAGAGTGGTTTTAGCATACTGCGAGCTCTACTCCGAGCTGAGGAAGAGGGGCGAGCTCGTACCTGACGCCGACCTGCTCGTAGCAGCAACCGCCCTCGCGCACGGTCTGACGCTCGTGACGAAGGATCGCCATTTCGAGCGCTTGGAGAAGTACGGGCTGAAGCTGGAGCTGCGAAGCTGAAGGGGCTCGAGCACGCGCGGGGTCGCCGGCGAAAAGACTCTTCACCGCTCGAGAGACCGTCGCTCGCTCATCCCCCGGCTACGCCGCGCGGCGGCCGTAAAGGTTTTGCGGTAGAGCTCCCTCCCGCCTCGGCGCGGCAGGCTTAAATGATCCAGCGCGCGCCTCCCCCGTGGCTTCGGCAGCCCTGTACGTCGCCGCTTACTTCTTCCTAGCAGCCGCGCTGGCGGCGGCTGTGGCGCTCGGCGCGCTGGCGCCCCCGCAGGCCGCGGCTCTGCTGCTCCTCTCCGCCGCGGCCGGCCTCGCGGCCCGGAAGCTGACCGCGCGGGACCCGGTGGGGGTGTTCTGGGGCTGCTCCCTCGTCTCGGTGGCGGCGTTGCTCGCGGCTCTCAGCTTCGGCCTCCTGCCCAACGCGTACGCGGCCGCCGCGGTGCTCCTCGCCGGCTTCGGCGCCTCGGCTCTCGCCGCCCACTTCGCGTCCCGCTCGAGGGGCTCTTGAGGTGGGCGCGTGTCCGAAGCCAAAGCGTTCGTAGCTGAGACGACGGCTGACGGGAGGCTGGTCTACCTCTCCGCCGTGGCGAGGCCGGCCCAGCCGGGGCTCGAGCAGGCTTTGACCGAACTGTTGCACGAGCTCGCGCGCCGCAGCTACTCGGAGCTCCACGGCGACAGGGTGCGCTTCGACGCGCTCCGCGCGCTGAGGGGCATGGGCTTCGCCGTGGAGGACGTGGAGATCGCGGTCTCGTACAGGTGCCCCCAGTGCGGCGCGTCGATCCAGCTGAACCCGGAAGCCGTCGTCTACGTCTGCCCGTACTGCGGCTGGGCCGGCGACGTGCGCGGGGGGAGGGTGGCGGTGAGGGTTTGGCCCGCGGGCCATAGGGGGCTTGTGGAGGAGCTCGCGCGCAAGCTGGGCGGGGAGCCGGTGTCGGTCGAGCTGCTGTACGTCCCCTTCTGGGTCTTCGAGGCCAGCGTCGAAGCCGGCTACTCGGCCACCGTCGTTTACAGGAAGCCCAGGCCCGTTAGGGCCTACGGGAGGTCCCCCTACTACGAGACCCGCTACGTGAGAGAGAGGGTGAGGATTTCCGGTAGGGTTCGGTTCAGGGCCGTGAGGGCTGTCCCGGCGCGCCTGCACGCCGAGGTCTTCGGGGGCGAGGAGCTGCGGCTCTGGGTCGAGCGGAAGTGGAGCTTCCAGCAGCCGCCGATCCTGGAGGCGGAGGAAGCGAAGCCGATCGCGCCGAGCATGCTCGCGCCGGAGCTCGGCGCGGAGGAGGCGGCCGAGGCGGCCGTCGACGAGCTCGAGGACGCGGCGGCCGACGAGGCGAGGAGGGACGCGGGGAGGAGAGCGCCCGGCTACGCGGAGGAGGTTGAGCTGGAGAGGTTCTCGCCCAGCGTGTCGGTTGAGCGGAGGGAGCTAGTCTTCGCCCCCTACTGGTTCTTCACGTACCGGAAGGGGCTCGGCCTCTACTCGGGCGCGGCCGTTGGCTCGGAGGCGACGCCCCTCAGGGTGGAGCTCCCCCTCTCCACCGCCGAGCGCGCGGCGAGGCTCGCGGGCTCGTGGCTGGCGGCGGCCGCCAGCGGCCTAGCGGCTGAGCTCGCCCTGCGGTGGCAGGTTGAGCCTCTCGCGCTGCTGCTCGCAGCCGGGCTCGGCCTGCTGGCGGCCGCCAAGCTGGCCTCCTCCGCCTTCGCGCCGGCGAAGGTGGGATGATGGTCGCTTGCCCCTACTGCGGCGGCGAGGTTGAGCGGCAGCCGGGCGAGGTCGTGCTCACGTGCCCCTACTGCGGCACGGCCTTCACGGTGGGCGGCGGGGAGGTGGGCGAGCACCTGATGGGGAGGGTGAATTACGCGCCGCACCGGATCTTCGAGCTGTTCAAGATCTGGGCGCTCCGCTTCCCCGAGACCCCCAACGACTTCGGCTCCGAAGCCCGCTTGACCGGCTGCGACCTCACGTTCTACCCCTACTGGGTCTACGAGGTTGCGGGCTCCTTCCGGGCCGCCGGCGGCTTGGAGGTCGCCGCCGCGGAAGTCGCGGTCCCCGCTTGCAGCCGGGTGCGGGGGACCCCCCTCGAGAGGCTGAAGCTCAGCTTGGCCGGCAAGGTCTACTACAGCCACCGCTACGTGGTGCAGGCGGGCGGGAAGCTCGCGGCCGCGGACGTCGGGCCGGAGGAGGCGGACCGCGCCGCGGTCTCGCTGGCCGAGGCCGTGGTCGCCCGGCGCTTGAGCGGGCGGCTTGGGCGCAGCGTGGCGGTGCGCGCCGAGGGGTTGGAGAAGCTGGTCCGCAGGCTCGTGCACGTGCCCGTCTACTCGTGCGCGTACGAGTACGGCGGCCGCCCGTACCGCTTCCTAGCGGACGCGAGCGATTCGCGCGTCCTGTACGCGGAGATACCCGTCGAGGCGAGGTTCAGGGCCGCCGCGCTGGCTGGAGCCGGCTCCTCCTTCGCGCTCGCCGCCGCGTCGTTCGCGCTCGGCCTGGCCTACGGCCTCCCGGCGTTCGCGCTGGTAACCCCGCTCGCGCTGGCCGGCGTGGGCGCCTACTGCCTCTACAAGGCTTCGGCGCGCGAGGTCGTCGTCAAGGAGTTCTTCGCGGAAGGCTAGCGCTCGCTTTATTAGGAGGGGGCGCGGCGCTCGAGCGTGGCCCACGTTTACAGGGAGGTTAAGCGGAGGGCCGAGCTCCTCGAGAAGCTGGAGCTCGCGATCCCGGGGTACAGGGGCTACAAAGAGAGGGAGCTGAGGCGCGAGGCCGACCGCTTGATCAGGGAGCACCTGCTCAGGCTGCTGGAGCCGGCGTACCGCGACTTCAAGAGCCTCATGCCGCTCGTCGCCGAGAGAGCCGAGATGATCCAGCTCTACAGCCAGGTTCAGGCCCTCTTCGACCGCGTCATCGCGAAGCTGCGGACCGCCAGCTACGGGTACAGCGGCTTCTTCGACGCGGTGAAGATCAGGGAGGCGGAGCTCGACAAGCTGCTCGAGTACGACTGGAGCCTGGTCTCCTCGGTGGAGAAGCTGGCGAAGCTCGCTAGGGAGGCGGCCGCGAGCGAGCCCGCGAAGCTCGGGGAAGCGCTCTCCTCCCTGCGCGGCGAGCTGCTGGCGTTCGAGGACCTCCTGAGGAAGCGGGAGGAGATATTAAGGGGCGTCGCGGGTGGAAGTTGATGCCGCAGATCATCGAGTGGGTCAACCCCGGTCCCGAGGACATCGTTTGGCGCTACCCGAACGAGAACATCACCTGGGGCGCCCAGCTGATCGTCCACGAGTACGAGGTGGCCGTCTTCTTCAGGGACGGGAAAGCCTACGACGTGCTGGGCCCCGGCAGGCACACCCTCACCACCCAGAACCTGCCCCTCCTGACGCAGGTGCTCTCGCGGCTGGCCGGCTACCCGTCCACGCCCTTCAAGGCGACGGTGATCTTCGTCTCCACGAAGCAGTTCAGGGGGCTCTTCGGCGGCAGGACCCAGACGACCGACCTAGCCCCCTTGATGTTCCGCGGATCCTACTGGTTCCGCGTCACCGACCCCAGGGTCTTCGTGATGGAGGTCGTCGGGGGGCAGGGCAGGTACACTTCGAGCGAGGTGAGCGAGTTCATACGGGGCTTCATCAACGAGAGGATGATCAAGCACCTGGCAACCTACGACCTCGCCACCGTCTTCACGAAGGTGGACGAGGTCTCCTTCAAGGCGAAAGCCTACATCCTCGAGGAGCTGAGGAGGATCGGGCTGGAGCTCATCGACCTCAAGATCGAGGGAGTGGACACGACGCCCGAGTACCGCGAGCGCCTCTTCTGGCTGAAGCAAACCGGCGCCGCCACCTACGTCCTGCAGATGGACACCCTGAAGAGCGTCGCGAGGGAGCTGGGCAAGTCGCCGGGCGCGGCCGTCGGCGCGGGGGTCGTCATGATACCGCCGTTGGTTCAACCTCCGCCGCCAGCCCAGCAGCCGGCTCCAGCGCCGGCCCAGCCCGCCGCCAAAACCTGCCCCAACTGCGGTAGGCAGGTACCGGCGGACGCGGTGTTCTGCCCCTACTGCGGCTTCAGGCTCCAACCCGCCACGAAGAAGTGCCCCGGCTGCGGGAGGGACGTGCCGGCCGACGCGCTCTTCTGCCCGTACTGCGGGTACAAGTTCGGCTGAGCTAGTACAGCCAGAAACCCCCGTCCTCGAATACGACGCGCTCCAGCTTCAGCGCCACGAGGGGGCCCTTGAACCTCGCCATCGCTTTAACGCGGTTCGTCACCTCGTTGATGAGGAGGAGGGGGTTCCTCTCGAGCGCCCTCTTCACCTCCTCGCTGCTGCCCCTGCTCACCATGGAGTATATCGCGTTCTTCACGACGATCTCCGAGAGCAGGTCGGTGAAGCAGACCTCCCCGCTCTTGACCAGCGAGCCGAGCGCGAACCGCCTCGCCTCAGCGTAGAGCGGGAGCTCGACGAAGGGCTTCACAGCCGCCTCCAGCCTCTTCGCGTACTCCTCGTCGTAGTCGCCCTTCGCCGCGAGCTTCACCCTCTGCCTCCACTTGAGGGCCCACAGCGTGAACCACTCCTCGATCATCGAGGCGAGGGCCACGGGCTTCGCCTCCATCAGGTTCTCGATGTACGCTTCAGCCCGCTCGTCCGGAGCGTACTCCTCGTAGAGGAAGCCCCTGTCCACTTTGACAAAATTGACGAAGTCCCTCACGGAGACCCCGACCATGAACGATTCCTCGCTCTTGCTCATCCCGCCGAACTCCGCCGCGATCTTCCTCGCCAAGACCCCCCTCAAGGCGGCTGCCGCGCCGCGGCTCAGCATGAGACCGCGCCGTGGGATACTCCGCGTACCTCCTCTTAAGCTTTTGGCTCTCCCCCAGCCGCAACGGGGGCGCGGCGGAAGGGGGTAACAGTTAGCGCGCCGTTGCCCGCTCTCGGCGCGGAGCGCCGGCCTCCCTTTCCTACCATGTAGCTTTACCGGGCGTCAATGCGAGCAACGCTCGAAAACGCCCTTACGGTTCGGCGTGAACCGCGCGTGCCCGCGAGGCTTGGCGCGCGGTTGCGCGCAAAGGAAATAAGGAGCCCTCCCGCAGCTTTTAGGGGAGCATGGCGGGTAGCGGGCCGGTCGAGGAGGGCTACACGAGGGCGGAGCTGGTCGGCGTTTACGGTGTGGTTTACCGGTTCGGGGGTACGAGGTACTCCTACGGCGCGGTGATGCTGCTGAAGGGGGAGGATTGGGGGGAGCAGGTGCTGCCGATATTCATCGGCAGCGCTGAGGCCGAGGCCATCGCGAGGGCGGTGTACGGCATACCGGTTCAGCGGCCGATGACCCACGACCTGATCGTTTCCATGCTCGGAGCCTTGGGCGTCAGGGTGGAGAAGGTGACGATCGACGCGCTGATCTCGGACGTCTACACGGCCACCATAGTGCTCGCGCAAGAGATCAACGGGGAAGTGAAGCGCCACTACATCGACGCGAGACCCAGCGACTCGATCGCGATCGCCGTGAGAACCGGTGCGCCGATATACGTTAACAACCAGCTGAAGAGGTACGCCCGCAGCGAGAGCGAGCTCCTAAGAGACATAGAAGAGGCGGAAAAGGAGGGGAAAATCTGAGAGCACGCCGTTACCCCGCCCTTTGCGCAGCGCTACTGGGCTTCCCCACCGCCTCCTCCGCTCGACGATTCCGCTAGCGCGCGGGAGAATCCGACTGGGATTCGCCGAAACTTTCGGCTCCCAGCAGCACTCTCATAAGGGCGCGTAGCAAACCTTTACCGCCGCGCGGGAGAGAGCGCGGGGCTCCCGCACCTCCGGGTCGCCGGGCGGCGGCTCGGGACCCGGTAGCGCTGGGCGTGCCCGCTTGTGCGCTCTCCCCCGCGCGGCGGCCCTCCTCAGGGATGCTCGGGGTCGGTTGGGCAGGGGTTAAAGCGGGCTGCTACGGGGGAGCTTGATGGACCTGAGCAGGTACAGCAACAGGGAGCTGCTCGAGCTGTACTTAGCCCACCTCCTGGCTAGGAACAGGTCCCCGAGGACGGTGAAGACCTTCAGGAGCCTTCTCGCCAGGTTCCTGGAGTTCGTAGGCGAAAGGAGGATCAGCGAGGTGACGACGTGGGACGTTGACGCCTTCCTCGCCAAGCTCAGGGCTTCCGGGTACGAGGAGAGGAGCATCTACACGGCGGCCGTGGCCGTGAAGAGGTTCATGGAGTACCTGGGGCTGAGGGAGAACCTGAGGGGCTTCGAGCTGCCCAAGCGGCCCAGCGAGCTGCCCCGGTACCTCACGCCGGAGGAGGTGCAGGCGATGATCGACGCCGCCGGCAACCTCAGGGACAAGCTGGTCGTCTCCCTGCTCTACTGCACGGGGATGAGGGTCAGCGAGCTCGTCGGGATCCGCGTCTCGGACGTGGACCTCGAGGAGGGAAGCATAAGGGTTAGGGGGAAGGGCGGGAGGGAGAGGGTGGTCTTCTTCGACTCCCGCACCAGGCAGCTTCTGGCCGAGTACCTGCCCACGGTGAAAGGGTGCGAGTACCTGTTCCCCGCGAGAGGGGGCGAAGGCCACATGCACTACGTCACCGTGGAGAGGATCATACGGAAGCTGGCCAAGGCGGCCGGCCTTAAGAAGAGGGTGACCCCGCACGTGCTCAGGCACAGCTTCGCGACGATCTCGCTGGCGAGGGGGATGGACGTGAGGGAGATCCAGGAGCTGCTAGGCCACGCCAGCTTGAGGAGCACGCAGATCTACACGCACGTGGTCAAGCAGCGGCTGCTGAGCGACTACAGGCGCGTCTGGGGCTGAGCGCGGCCGGCCCCGCGAGCTCGCTACATGTACTGGGACGCGGGCGGGGCGCCCAGCTCCCTCTTGAGCCTCTCGATCAGCTGGTCGGAGGTCGTGAGCTCGGCTCCGAAGAACGCCCTCATGTACTCGAGACCCCTCTCGTGCCACTCCTTCGTTGCCGCCGCCACGCAGTCCACCGGCACCACCACCCTGTAGCCCCTGTAGAACGCCCCAGCCGCCGTCTGCTGCACGCAGATGTGCGTGTGGATGCCCGTGAGGATGACCGCGTCCACCTTCAGCTCCCTCAGCAGGAGGTCGAGGTCCGTCTCGAAGAACGCGTCGTACCTGCGCTTGTGGACGACGTAGTCGGTTTCGAGGGGCTTCAGCTCCTCCACCACCCTAGCCTCGGGGCTCCCCCGGATGGCGTGCGGGCCCCAGAGCTCGAGCTCCCTATCCACCTTGGGGTAGTGGCTGTCGACGGCGTAGACGACCGGTATGCCGTAGCTGCGGGCGAACGCTAGGAGGTTGGCGATCCTGGGGACTATCGCCTCGGCCGCCTCAGCCTTCAAGCGCCCCCTCACGAACTCTTCCAGCATGTCGATTACGAGAACCGCGTACCTCACGAGGATAACAGCCGCTACTTCTCCTATAAGCTTAGCGCCGTAGCCAGCTTCACGCCCGCTCCGGCGGCTCGCGCCTCGAGGCGAGCTTCGCGGTCAGCTCGGCGAACCCGAACGAGTACAGCTCGATGATGCGGGTGGCCGCGGCGAGCGCCTCCACCGCGGCGCGGAGCGCCCTCCTGTACTCCGCGAGCTCCTCAGCGAGCGAGTCGATGAGGTGGGCGGCGGCGATCAGCTCGTACCCGCGCTCGCCGGCGGCTACCCCCTCCCCGCGCTCGCTCAACCTCTCCACGATGCAGACGGAGCCGTCCGGGTGCCTGACGACCCTGTACCAGTACTCGCGCCCCTTGCTGCGCACCTTCTTGACGGCCGGCTTACCCTCCCTCCCGCACCTCGGGCACCTCAAGCTTCCGCCCCCGTCCCGGCGATGCCCCCCTATTTCAGCGCGCGCCCGCCTCCACCTCGAGCCCCACCACGACCTTCGACGCGGTCTCCGGCACGGCCGACCTCCACTCGCTCCCTATGGCTAGGAGCGTGAAGACCGCGGCGACCTCAGCCCCCTTCAGCGAAGCGAGCTCGGCCAGCGCCTTCAGCGTCCTCCCCGAGCATAGGAGGTCGTCGACGATGAGGACCCTCTCGCCCTCGTTGAGCGCGAAGGAGGGCAGGTAGAGGTGGGCGTACCTGGGCGGGTCGGGGGCGAAGTAGCGGACCTCGACGTAGCTGCCGGCGCTCGCGTCCAGCTCCTGCCTCGCCACGCAGAGGCCGGCGTCCAGCACGTGGGCCACGAGCGCGCCCAGCGGCACGCCGTTGACGGCGGCGGTCAGCACCTTGTCCACCTCCACCCCCTCCAGCTCGACGTAAGCTCTGGCGGCGGCGAGGTTCAGCAGCGCCATGTCGTGGGCGATCCTAGCGACGTTGACGACGCCCCGCTCGTCCACGACCAGCGCCCGCTCCAGCGCGAGCCCCAGCGCGTTGACCCTCGCGAGGAGCCGCAGGATCTCCAGCGAGCGCTTGGGGCTGGGCAGCACCGCGCCGTTGATGTACCGGCTGAGGTCCACCTGCGTGATCCTCAACCCCTCCCTCCCCAGCAGCTCGAGGACCTCCTTGCCGCTCATGAACCTCCTCAACCCCCTCAGCGCTTCGACGGCCAGCAGCTGCAGCTTCACAGCCTCCAGCTTCCTCATAGTCACAACCGTGTTAAGTTCTGGTTAAAATACTCTTTGCTTAAGCGAAAGCCCTTTAAAGCGTTAGCACGCCCTTCGCGCGACGGGAAATGGCGGGGGAAACGCAAGTTAAGGAGGAGGCCCCCAAGAGGAAGATTACGTGGATGCACATCGTGACCTTCGCCTTCGCGACCGCGATCTCCTACGTCCTGGCCGTCGTCTCCAGCCTGATCTTCCCGGTGCTCGGCGCGCCGGGCGTGTCGGCGCTCTACATAGCGGCCGCGATCTACGTGCCCCTAGGCATATGGATGGGGCTGTGGGGCTGTCTCGCCGGCTACATCAGCTGCTTCTTCCTCGGCCTCTACCCGAGCGGATACTCGCTCGTGCAATCGTTCGTATGGTCCTGGGCCGACTTCATCGAGGCTTTCGTGCCCGCGCTGATCTACAAGGGTCTCAAGGCCGAGCTCGACTTCACGGTTAAGAGGCCGCGCGCCGCCAAGCTGCTGCCCCTCTTCGTATCTACTGGGAGCGTCCTCCTGCTGCTCGGCGTCGTGATCCAGGTGCTGTGGGGCGCGACCTACGGCGAGCCGTTCACCACGGTGTACGTCGCTCTGGTGTACATCGGGACCGCGCTGGCCGCGGTCGGCATAATCCTAGGTCTCGTCGCGGGGAACCCGAGGACGTGGATAGCTCAAATCCTAAGCGTCATCGGCGCTGGTGTGTGCAGCGGGATCTGGGGCGCCGGTACGCTGACGATCTTCAACTTCCCGCCGCCGCTCCCAGCCGAGCTCTTCTGGCCGGTGTTCGTCGGCTGGGTGGTGGGCGACCTCATCGTGCTCTCCGTCATCTCGACGGCCCTGCTAGTGGCCCTCACGCCGGTCTTCAAGCGGACCGGACTGCTCGTTAAGGGCTGGTGGGCTTAGCCGATGCCAACGATACTCGGCGAGCTGGCGGGGGTAGAAGCTAGGTCGAAGAAGTACATGGAGCTCCACGTGCTGGCGAAGATAACCTTACCTCTTTTTATCTCGCTCTCCCTCCCGTTCGCGAGAGAACCCCTCCAGGCGCTCGCGCTCGTAGCGGTCTCCGCTGCCGCTTGCACCGCCGCCGGCGTGCCCCTCTCGGTGCTAAGGAAGTACCTCCTCGTGATCGTCAGCATGAGCGCGTTCATCGTGCTGGCCTTCTCGCTCTTCACGTACATCCCCGGCAGGGTGCTGTACGAGGTCACGCTGTGGAGGGTGCAGGCCGAGAAGGGGGTTTTCGAGTGGAAGATCGCTGTGACGGATGCGGGTTTGCGCTACTCGACCGCCTTCATACTCAGGATCTTCGCGATGGTGCTCTCCGCCACCCTCCTGCTCGCGAGCGTCACCGACAGGGACCTCGTGTGGGGCCTCCTCTCCCTCAGGATGCCCTTCGGCGCCTGCGTGGCCGCCTCGCTGTTCTTCCGGGGCATACACCTCTTCGTCTCCGACTTCCACACGGTGAGGGAGGCGATGATGGCTAGGGGCGTCGACTTCGAGCGCACCTCCCTAGCCAAGCGGTTCATGCTGTACGCGAACGCGCTCATCCCGCTCCTCTCGCTGATGATCACCCGGAGCTACGAGGTCTCGCTGGCGCTGGAGTCGAGGGGCATCACCCCCGGGAGCAGGTCCGCGTCCGGCTACCACGCGTACAGGATGAGGCGGAGCGACTACCTAGTCGTGCTGGCGGGGGTAGGTTTAATGCTGGCCTTTGCGGCGTGGGGGTGGTCGGCGTGAGCAGGGTCGCGGTCGCCGAGAACGTTTGGTGGAGGTACGAGGGGCGCAGCGATTACGCGCTCAGGGGGTTGAGCCTGGAGGTGAGGAAGGGCGAGGTTCTCGCCGTGATGGGGCATTCGGGGGCTGGGAAGACCACGCTGGCCCTAGCTTTGACCGGCATCATCCCGCAGCGCGTCCCCGGCGAGTTCAAGGGCCGCGTCGAGGTGATGGGGATGAGCACGTTGAGGGTCGACGTCGCGGAGATCGCGAAGCGCGCGGCCATCGTGTTCGAGGACCCCGAGATACAGTTCGTAATGAGCACCGTCGAGGACGAGATCGCGCTAGCGCTCGAGCCCCTCCGCCTCAGCAGAGAGGAGATGAGGGAGAGGATCAAGTGGAGCCTCGAGCTGGTAGGGTTGGACGAGAGCTTCCTGGGCAGGTCGCCGCTCCAGCTGTCCGGCGGCGAGAAGCAGCGGGTCGCGATCGCCGCTGCGGTCGCGAGGGAGCCCGAGCTCCTGATACTCGACGAGCCGACCTCGGACCTCGACCCCCTCGGGAAGGAGGAGGTGGTCGCGGCGCTCAAGCGCTTGAGGGACGAGCTCGACACGACGATAGTCCTCGTCGAGCACGAGCCCGAGTACGTTGCCGAGTTCGCCGATAGGGTCGCGGTCCTCCGGGAGGGGCGCGTGGCGCTGGAGGGCGAGCCTGGCGAGGTCTTCTCTAGGGTGGAGGAGCTGAAGGGCTGCGGCGTTTACCCGCCAGAGGTCTCCGAGCTCTCCGCGAGGCTCGGGCTAAAGCCGGTGTACCGCTTCGAGCAAGCCCTGGAGCTGCTGAAAGCCGTTGTTAAAGGTTTCAGGGGCGCCGACCTCGGCGACGGCAGCCGGCCTGGGGAGGTTCTGATCGAGTGCAGGGACGTCCACTACGAGTACCCGGGCGGCGTGCGCGCGCTCAGGGGCGCCTCGCTGGAGGTCCGCAGCGGCGAGCTGGTCGCGCTCGTGGGACCGAACGGCAGCGGTAAAACCACCCTCGCCAAGGTGATGTGCGGATTGCTCAAGCCGTCAGCCGGGGAAGTGCGGGTGCTCGGCAGGAGGGTGGACGAGTACGACAGGCTCGCGCTCTCCTCGCTCGTCGCCTACGTGTACCAGAACCCCGACCACCAGATCTTCAACAAGTCGGTTTACGAGGAGGTGGCGTTCGGGCTGAAGCTCAGGGGGCTGCCCGAGAGCGAAGTGAGGGAGAGGGTGGCGCGAGCCCTGGAGCTGTTCGGGCTGAGGGGATTAGAGAACGAGCACCCGTTCTTCCTGAGCAAGGGGGAGAAGAGGCGGTTGGCGCTGGCGTCGGTCTACGCGCTCGACCCGAAGGTGCTGGTCGTCGACGAGCCGACGACGGGCCAGGACATGAGGTTCAGCGAGGCGCTCTTCGCGATGCTGAAGAGGTTGACCGGCGAGGGCAGAGCCGTCGTGGTGATCACGCACTCGGTACCGATCGCCGCCCGCTACGCCGACAGGTTCGTCGTGGTGAAGGAGGGTAGGGTCATCGCGAGCGGTCCGCCGAGGCGGGTGCTGACGTCCCCGGCGGCTGACGAGGGCAAGCTCACGAAGCCGCAGGTTCTGAGGCTCGCGCTGGCGCTGGGCTTGGACTCCAACCTCGCACCGCTCAGTGTCGAGGAGTTCGAGAGGGTCGTGGAGGTGGTCGCCGCTAGCGGAAGCCGGGCGGCCTGATCCTCACGACCTCTTTGTTCACGAGCGTGGGCGGGACCTCGCCCTTGTAGAAGGCTATCAGGTTCCTCGCAACCAGCTCCGCCATCGCTGCTCTCGTTTCGTAGGTGGCGCTCCCGATGTGGGGGGCCAGCACCACGTTGTCCAGCTTCGTCAGCGGGTGGTCGGGCGGTAAGGGCTCCTGCTCGAACACGTCCAAGCCGGCGGCGGCGATCCAACCCTCCTTCAGCGCTTTTACGAGAGCTTCGGTGTCGACGACCGCGCCCCTCGCCGTGTTCACGAGCACGGCGGTCCTCTTCATCATCTTCAGCTCCCGCTCCCCGATCATGTGGTACGTCTCCCTCGTAAGGGGGACGTGGATCGTGACGAAGTCGCTCTCCCTCAGCAGCGTCTCCAGGTCCACGTACTGGGCGCCCAGCTCCCTCTCCAGCTCCTCCGGCAGCCTGTGGCGCTGGTAGTAGAGGATGCGCATGCCGAAGCCCTTAGCCCTGCGCGCCACCGCCTGGCCTATCCTCCCCATCCCGATGATCCCCAGCGTCTTGCCCGTCACGTGGTAGCCGAGCATCATCAGAGGGTGCCAGCCCGTCCCCGTCCTCCAGTACTCGCCGCTCCTCACGAACTTGTCGGCTTCGACGATCCTCCTAGCGGCTGCGAGGAGCAGAGCCCACGTCAGGTCGGCGGTAGCGTCGGTCAGCACGCCTGGGGTGTTGGTAACGTAAACGCCTTTAGCGGTCGCGTACTCCACGTCGATGTTGTCGTAGCCGACGGCGTACTGGGCGATGATCCTCAACCTCGGGGCGCTGTCCAGAACCTCCCTGTCGATTTTATCGGTGAGGAGCGTGACGAGCGCGTCCACCTCCCTGACCTTCTCGAGGAGGACCTCCCTCGGCGGGGGCGTGTAGCGGTCCCACACCTCAACCTCGTAGCACTCCTCGATCATCTTGAGACCGACTTCGGGTATCCGCCTCGTCACGAAAACCTTCGGCTTCATCGTTTCAGCGCCGGAGACACGCGCTAAAAATGGGTTGCGCGCCCCTTCCCCCAAGCTCTCGTTGCTTGAACCGCTTAGTGTTTGAGCAGGCAAATAAGTATCCTATGAATAAGTATCCTATGGCGATTTGCTCGAGGATTATCCTACTTATTTCGCGCGCCCTACGGGCTCCCACACGGCGAGCTTTACCTTAAACGCACGGTCTCTCAGTAAGGTCACCACTTTGCATGAAAAGGATGGATTAGCGTCGTCAGGCCTGGAGAATTCGCTTCCGCCTGTGCCTTATCGGCTTTCGCCATACAAGCAGCGCCGGCTATAAGCACGGCTCCAAAGGCCTCGGTATTCTAGTACCTAACTAAATTGTGAGATTTTACTTTTTTTATTATTTACTATCTTTTTACTATTTATTATACTTTCTGATAAGCATGGCTATATCTTCACAATCTTCTCGTGTGGCTAGTTCGGCGGGGGAAAAACCTTCTTTATCCTTCACGTTTGGATCAGCACCACTCTCTAATAGCAACTTAACCATGCCGCGATTACAGAGCTCCGCTGCTACGTGAAGTGGTGTCTGACCGCTGCTATCTCTTGTATTAATATCTGCACCGTGCTCAAGAAGCAGTCTCACGATGTCGACAGGAATGTCCTCGAGATCGCCGGGATGAAAAGCCAATAAATGAAGCGGAGTCCAGCCATTCTTGTCCTGAGCGTTCACATCCGCACCTCTTTCAATAAGAAACCTTATAACCTCAGCGATGTTCTTTTCGGTTTTGTCACGTAACGGGAACAGAAATGGGTACACAGGAAGGGAGCCACCTATCTCCGAATAGTCCTCTTCCACCAAGGCATCTAAAGCTAAATGCAATGGAGTGAAACCCTCATTGTCCCTAGCGTTTATGTCTGCGCCCTTCTCCACTAGCAACCTCACAACATTGATGTAACCATTCTCAGCCGCTATGTGAAGCGGAGTCCGACCCTCCTCATCTCTCGCGTTTACATCTGCGCCATACTCTATTAGTAACCTTGCGATGCCGACATCACCTTTTTCAGCTGCGATGTGTAGCGGGGTCTGACCTCGAGAGTTTCTCGCGTTTACATTTGCACCAGTTCTTAAGAACCTTTTAACTTTGTTTAGATCTCTGCCCTCAACTGCTTCAAAAAGTTTGCCGCTAAGCTTTGCCATACGTGCGCGTTTAGTATACTCGAGACCTCGTCGGAAAAAGCTTTCGCTTCTGCAAGCGCCCTACCGGAACCTTGCCGCCCACACTCATATAGAGCTCAGGGGGACAACTCATTAACCAGTACCAACACAATGCACCTACCTTCGAGCCTCAGAGCAGCACGGAGCCTTTGGCGAGTCTGAGCGCCTTCTTGATTTCCCGGAATGACTATTCAATCTTTGCTGGACAAACGCGCTCTCCACATCGATTAGCGATATGCTAAGTGATGATTTTAAGGTACGATTTTTAGGATACCGGGTTTGCTTATCAGAAGTCAGCATAATTGGCGCAACACATGAAAGTGCGTAGTAAAAAGTGGGTTACGTGCGCTTCGCCTCGATGCTTTCCAGCAGCTTCCGCAGCTCGGCGACCAGCTTCTCGTACTCGGCCTCGCCCAGCTCCGTCAAACCGATCTTGACCTCGAGAACGCGGGGGCCCGACCCCAGCCCCCTCCACAGCTTCACGTAACCCTTCTCCGCCAACCTCCTCACGTTGCTGTCCAAGTCGCCCCATGTGAGGCCCAGAGCCCTCCTCAGCTCCCTCAAGCTCATCGGCCCCAGAGCGTAGAGAAGCGTGACGATCATGAATCTCTTCGGGTTCAGCAGATCCCCGTCAACCTCCTTCAGAAGACCCGCGTAGTTCTCCACCCTCGCGTTCACCCCTTGTCTCAAAGGCGCGGGATGCGCCCTTTAGCGCCACGAAGGCAGCGACCGAGTAGCTCGCTAGCACCAGGGAGAGAGCGAGCAACCACCCCGCTACAAGGTTGCGCAGCGCAGCGAGAAAGACGGGGGGCGTTGTCGCCAGCGCGGAAAAACCGCAAACGAGGAAGGGGCGGGCGGCCATCTCGCCCCTCCTGTAGGCTTCGCGCTCGATGAACAAGTGGACTAATAGGTGGGCCACGGCCAGCGCCGGGTACCAAGCCACCGAAGCTAGAGCAGGGTTAAGCGCGCCAGCGGTGAGGAAGGCTAAAGCGAAAGTAAGCGCATAAATGAAGCCAGCGAGCCGCCCCTTCCGTCTCCAAGTTCTCGAGCCGGTTTTCGGCCTAGCCGCACCGCTTAGGAGACCGGCTAGTACGACCACGGGGATCGTAGCCGCCGTGGCTGAAATCCAATAAACAGGGTTATCCCCAGCTTCGGCGAGGAGGGAGATCGCGGCGACAGCGAGCCAGTAGGAGGCCATCACTGTTCCGTAAAAGAAGAACGAGTAAGCTGCAGCCACAGTTGCAAAGTATTTCCTCAGCCTAACGGCTAGGTCGGAGAGCGCCGCAGCCTCCAGGGCGCCTCGCCGCTCCTCCTCTCCAGCCATAACCATCGCCTCACGAGGGAATGAACTCCTCGAGCGGCACCCCTTTCACCCTGCGCGCGAGGGCGAGCGAGAGCGCCGCCAAAGCGGCCGCCCAAGCCGCTGTGGTCGCTAGGGCTAAGGGCGCGCTCAGGGTGTTGGGCGGCTTCGGCGTCACCCCCCGCGCTAGCGCCCCCCACAGCCACCCTCCCACCAGCCAGCCGCCGGTGGCCGGCTCGATGCCCGAGGCCGCGCTCACGATCAAGCTCAGCAGCGGGGCGAGGGGGAGCGCGTAAACCCTCTCGGCGAGATCCACCCACAAGGTCGCGTAGTTGAGGAAGGCGAGGATGAGGGAGACCATTTGAAGGAGGGGGAGCCTCGGCTTTCCGAGGGCGAGCATCGCGAGGGAGACAGCGCGGCTGAACCAGTAGAGGAGCACGCCGCAGAGGGAGAGGTACGCCACTAGGAGAGCCGGGTCCTCGGGGAGCGCTAGGACTCCGAAGCGGGCGTACATCGCGGCCACCACCATCGCCACGCACGCGAGCGCGAACGCAACCACGGCCGCAACCCCGGCGAGGAAGTCCTCGAGCAGGTACTTGGCTGGCGTCAGCCTGGTGAAGCGGGTCGCGAACGCCACCGCGCTCGAGGACGCGAAGGCGCTGATCGCGAGGCCGACCGCGACGGACCCCATCGAGAGGCCACCCAAGTAGGAGTAGGCTAGGGCGGCGTTCACCCTGAGCATCTTCTCGAGGATCTCGCGCGGCGGGAGCGGCTCCTCCACCCTTGTGAACACGTAAGCCCACATCAGGACCCAGAAGAGCGTGAAGGCCACGCCCCAGAAGAGCACGCTCCTGTCTGTTACGAGCCCCTTCAGCTTGTAGAGCAGGTACAGAGTCACTCCCACCCACCCCTTCCCAAGCTCGAGCTGGCTAAAAGCTCGTATACTCTATCCAGCGTCAGCAGCTCCGTGAGCGCCGCGCCCTCACCGCCCTCCACGAGACTGAAGCAGCCGGCTCGGGTCTCGATGACCGCGAGCGCTCCGCTGCTTTTTCCTTCCACGATCGCGGCGCCCGCCAGCTTCCCGGCGGGGATCGGGCCGTAGAGGCGCCCCTCGAAGGCCAAGTGGACTTCCCACTCGGGGAGGGCTTCGAGGACCCACGTTTCGTGCGTGTTCATCGTGATGACGCCGTTGTACCTCTTCAGCTCGCCGACTAGCTTCACCTTCTTCGCGGGGTCCAGCTGCTCGAACGGTTCGTCGAGCAGCACGTTCCTCGCACCGGAGGCGAGCGCCAAGGCCGTTGTGAACGCCTTCCTCGTTCCCGCCGACAGCTCCCAGAACCTCCTCTTCCCGAGCAGCCGCTCGCTCACCCCCAGTTCCTCCAAAAGCGCGAGCGCTCGAAGGGGATCCGCACCCGCGAGGTCGCTAAAGAGGTGGAGCAGCTCTAGGGCTTTCACGGGGGCTAGGTAGTAAACCTCCGCGAGGTTCGTGGCGAGAACCCCAGTAGCGCCCTTGATCTCCTCCAGCGGGCGGCCATCGACCTCGATGCGCCCCCCGTAGGGCACTAGGCCGGTGATCGCTCTGAAAAGCGTCGTCTTACCGCTCCCGTTCGGCCCCAATACGATGTGCTTCCCCGAGAAGACCGCGCTGACCCCCTTCAGCACTTCGTCGTCCCCCAGCTTCACCCGGAGCTCTTCGACAGTTATCATCGAGCTCCCCTCTACGCGCCGTTTTATAAAACCGAGAGAAGCTCTTAACTTGAGAGCCCCTGAGCAAGGAAAAGATTGTAGCGCTGCTGAGGGAGGGGAGCGGTGCCGGTCAGGTTAAAAGTGGAGATTAGGCGTGCGCAGTCGCGCGAGGCGATCGTGCTAATCGCTCTCGTGAATACGGGTTTCACAAGCGAGGAGCCAGACATTCCTCGCCCCCGCAAGCGTCGCTAGGGCGCTGGGCCTTTGGCCTCAACCAGACGGATCCCTGTCCATCATACTTGGCACAGCGGGTGGCGAGGTTGAGGGCCACATGGTGCCACGTTCAGCGCTGGTTAGGGTTTTGACGGATGATAGGGTTAGCGAGGCGGTTTTGACAAACGTGATCATCGATCCGCTAGCCGAGGAGGTTTTGATAAGCGACGCGCTCGCCGAAGAGCTGGGAATCCAGGTACTTTACCCGCGGAGGGGCGTTTGGAAGTTCGCGAACGAGGACAGGGTTAGGCACAGCGTGGAGGATCGATAGACTCCGTCTAATCAGAGCGGAGACTTACCGCTTGCGCCAGATGGTCATCGCTTACAACGGGATCGTCACTCGACCCTTTCGCATAACCCCCCGCGTGTGCTCTGCTCCCCACCGCAGGGGATATCTTGCGGCACTTTCTATTTTAAACTTCATAAACTTTTAGTACTATTACAATCCAAGCAGGCAACAGAGACTATCAACTCTGCACTAAAAGGTTCCTAAGCTTCTCGAAAGCCTCCTCGAGGGATCTGGCGAAGATGAGGCGCCCGCCCCCGGCCTCCGCCAGCGCTTTCGCGAAGCCGAGCCACTTGGTGGGGACGCACACGACGTTGAGCTCCCTGAAGAGGGGGGCGGCGAGCAGAGGGTTCTCGCCCGCGGTCCACTCGGCGTCGGTCACGAGCACGGCTCTCGGCTCGTAGCCGGCTGAGAGCAGCTCGCCCCTCGCGGCGAGGAGGGCTTTGTGGATGTCCGTGTAGCCCTCCGCCTCGAGCGCGAGGATCGCGTCGACCACGTCCTCCACGTCCCTGCGCTCCCCCAGCCTCTTGATCGCCTCCACCTCTGTGTTGAACGCGAGCACGCAGTAGTCGTCGACCCCCTCGCCAGCGTACGCGAGCATCGCCCCGACGAGGGAGCCCAGCACCAGCTTGAAGCCGGCCATCGACGAGCTCCTGTCGACGACGAGCGCGTAAGCCCTGCCCCTGCGCTTCATCGAGAAGAAAGCGGGCTCCACAGGCTTCGCGCAGCTCTCGAGGGCTCGCTCCACCGTCCCGTCCACGTCGACGTCCACCGCGTCCTCGGGCCCCCCGCCGCGCGCCAGCCTCCTCCTCCCGGCGTAGCCGCGAGCCAGCTCGACGACGAGCTCCCTCGCGTAGGCTCTCGCCCTCTCCCTCGCCCAGCTCGGCAGGTGGCCGTACACCCTCGCGATCGCGTCCAAGCCCTTCAAACCGGCCTTCGCCAGCCCCTCGAGGAGCGTCGGGTCGCTCGCGACAGCCAGCGCCGCCCTCCTGGGGGCCGTCTCGCTGAGCTCGATCACGCCGCGGGCCGGGCCCTCCGGATCGCCCTCGGCCCCCGCACCCTCCTCCGGGCTCTCCCCCTCGCTCCCCGCGTCGCCCGCCCACCGGTAAGCCCCTCTCTCCAGCAGCTCGCTGAGCACCTCCTCTACGACGTCCTCGGGCTTGCGCGACGCGTCCTTCAGCCAGATCTTGGGGGAGAGGGCCATGACCGCGGCCAGCTTCAGATCGTCGAGCGTGAGGGCTCCGTCGCCGGCGAGCTGCTCGGCGATCAGCACCATGTCGATGGCCCCCCGCACCGAGGCGCCCATCTTCACAGCCGGGTGGCGCCTCGTCGCCCTCGCCGCGTCCACCGCCAGCTCGACCAGCCACCTCCTCCGCGAGCCCGTGCGGCGGAGGACGATCTCGATCTCCTCCTCCCTGCTCTGGTAGTCCACCCTCAGCATCACGAAGCGGTCGAGCAGCGCCCTGCTCACCCTCGAGGTTCCAACGTCGTCGTACGGGTTCATCGCGCACACGATCCTGAAGCTCTCCCCCGCCTTGACCGTCCCCAGCCTCGGGATCGCGATCTCCCTATCCTCCGCCGCGCGGATCAGCGCGTTCATCGCCTCTTCCGGCATCCTGTTGAACTCCTCGATGTAGAGGAGGCCGCCCGACCGCATCGCCTGGACGAGCGGGCCCGGCTCGAAGAACTCGGGCTTGAAGCCCTCGGCGATGACCTTCGCCGGGTTGAAGGTGCCGATCAGCTTCTGGGGCGTGAGGTCGGCGCTCCCCTCGACCAGGAAGAAGGGGACGCCCGCCTCCTCAGCTATCGCGCGCAGCAGCGTCGACTTGGACGTGCCGGGCGGCCCCTGCAGCAGCACGTTCCTACCGGTCGCTAGCGCCGCCAGAACCGCCCTCGCCTCCCGCTCCCTACCCACGAGCCTCCTCAGCACCCTCTCGAGCAGCCGGGGGTCAGCGTACGGGTTGCTCGAGACCACGCGGGACCCTACCGCTCCACCGCGCTCGGAGATAAACGTTTGCTACGCCGCGCTCCCGGTAAACCGTTTTCAGGGAGAACAACATTCATAAGATCTTGTTCTCCCGGAAAACGGGATGCGCGAGGAGGACTTCCGAAGGGTCTTGGCGGAGTGGAAGGTTTGGAGCCCGCCGAAGCTGGTCGAGCGGGAGGTCAGGCTGCCGGCGAACCCCTCCTACGTGGTCGCGATCACGGGCCCCCGGCAGGCCGGCAAAACGTTCAGGCTCTACCAGCTCGTCCTCGAGCTGCTGGAGGCTGGGGTTCCGAGGAGCAACATCCTCTACGTGAACTTCGAGCACGAGAGGCTCCGCAGGCTCGACGCGAACGATCTCGAGGATCTGATGAAGGTGTACTACGAGATGTTCGAGCCGTCGAGCAGCCACCCCATCTACCTGCTCCTCGACGAGATCCAGCTGGTCAGGGATTGGGACAAGTGGGTGAGGAGGATCCACGATGCGGGGAAGTTCAGGGTCTACGTGACGGGCTCCACCTCCAAGCTGTCCAGCAGGGAGGTTGCGGACGCGCTGCGCGGCAGGAGCGTTGACTTCCCGGTCTTCCCCTTCAGCTTCCGGGAGTTCCTCAAGGCGAGGGGCTTCAGCGTGGGGGACGCCGAAACCCTCAGCTACTTGGACGAGAGGGGTAGGGTGCTGCGGCTGCTCGAGGAGTACCTCACCTTCGGGGGGTTCCCGAGGGTCGTCCTCGCGGAGAGCGCGGAGGAGAAGAGGGCGCTGCTGAGAGCCCACTACGAGGCGATATTCTACAGGGACCTCGTCGACCGCTGCAAGCTGGACCCCGAGCTGCTCGACCTCGTGCTCTCCACGCTCGTGTCGAGCGCCGCCGGCCAGTTCAGCGCCTCCAAGCTCCTCAACGTGGCCAAGTCGCTCGGCTTCAGGTGCAGCAAGGCCACGCTGATCAAGTACGTGGAGTGCGCCAGGCAAGCTTACCTGCTGCTCCTCTCCGAGATCCACTCGCCCTCGATCAGGAACAGGAGGCAGTACCCCAGGAAGGTGTACGTGGTGGACAACGGCATCGTCACGGCCGTCAGCCCGGAGGCCGCGGGGAGCCTGGGGAGGTTGATGGAGAACGCGGTCGCTATCGAGCTCGCCAGGAGGGGCTACGCCCTGCGCTACTGGAGGGAGTACGGAAAGCGCGAGGGGGGCGAGGTGGACTTCGTGATCCCGGACGGCGCGAAAGCCAAGCTGCTCATCCAGGTCACCTACGCTCGGGGGAAGCCGGACGTGAGGGCGAGGGAGCTCAAAGCGCTCGCCAAAGCGTCCGAGGAGCTGGGTGCCCGCGAGGCGCTGGTCATCACATGGGACTTCCGGGGCGAGGACGCGCTGGGCGGCCTCAGGGTGAGGTACGTGCCGCTCTGGCTGTGGCTCCTCGAGCCGGAGAAGCACCTCCCCCCGAGCTAGAGGGCCCGCTGGCCGGCCGCTTGAGCCGCTATCGCGGCGATACCCTCGAGCGCTTCGGCCAGCGCGTCGACCTCCTCCTTCACGTTGTACAGGTAGAAGCTGGCGCGGACCGTCCCCTCCGTCAGCCCCAGGTACTCGTGAAGGGGTTGGGCGCAGTGGAAGCCGCTCCTCACCGCGATCCCGCGCTGGTCGAGCAGGGCCGCGACCGCGTGGGGGTCGAGCCCCTCGACGTTGAAGGGGACGATCCCGCACCGGAGCTCGGGCGGGGGCCCGTACAGCTCAACCCCCTCCAGCTCCGAGAGCCTCTTGAGCGCGTACCTGACGAGCCCCTCCTCGTGCCTCCTGACCTCCTCCATCCCGACGCGCTGCAGGTACCTCACGGCCTCCGCCAGCCCGACCCCGCCGGCGATGTTCGGGGTCCCCGCCTCGAACTTCCAGGGCAGCTCGTTCCACGACGCCTCGATCGCCCCTCCCCTGTACCTCACCTCGCGGATCATGTCGCCCCCGTAGAGGAACGGCTCCATACCCTCCAGCAGCTCCTCCCTACCCCAGAGCACCCCGATCCCCGTTGGCCCCAGCATCTTGTGCCCGCTGAACGCGAGGAAGTCGCACTCCAGCGCCCTCACGTCGACGGGCATGTGGGGGACGCTCTGGGCCCCATCCACGAGGCAGATCGCGCCAACCTCGTGCGCCAGCCTAGCCACCCTACGGGCGTCCACGATCGTCCCGAGCACGTTCGAAGCCTGCGTGACGGCGACGATCCTCGTCCTCTCGCTCAGCGCCCGCTCCAGCTCCTCGTAATCCAGCGTGTAGTCGCGCTTCAAGCCGACGACCTTGACGCGCGCCCCCCTCATCCTGGCGACCGCCACCCACGGCAGCATGTTGCTGTGGTGCTCCATCACCGTGATCACCACCTCGTCGCCCTCCCGCAGGTTGCGGAGGGCCCACGAGTAGGCGACCAGGTTTATCGCCTCGGTCGCGTTCCTCACGAACACGACCTCGCGCCAGCTGCGCGCGTTGATGAACCGCGCAACCACCTCGTGCGCCTCCTCGTACGCCTCGGTCGCCTCCCTGCTCAACCTGTGGATCCCCCTGTGGATGTTCGCGTTCACGCTCTCGTAGAAGCGCGCGACCGCCTCGATCACCTGCCTCGGCTTCTGGGAGGTCGCCGCGTTGTCCAGGTAGATGACGCCGGTGCTCAGTATGGGGAAATCCTTCCGGATCTCGTAGGGGTCGAGCATGACAGCGAAATACCCGGTAGGGGATTGAAAAAGGTTTGCGCCGCGAAAGCGATAAGAGCTTGAGCCCAGCACCCCAGAGCAATGCCGGAGGAGGAGAAGCTCAGGCGCGAGATCGAGCGGAGGAGGGCTGAAAGGAGGAGGCAGAGCTCCCAGCTGATGAAGTGGGTGATCGTGATCCTGATCGCCCTAATGCTGTCCTCCAGCGTGCTCGCCCTGCTGTTCAGGTTCTGAGCGGCGGAGCCTGAAGACCACAGCCACCCCCTTAACGCCTTGGAAGCTCGTGCCGAGAAACACGCTGGCGGTGACGAAGCCGACGTTCGGAACCACGGCGATCACCTCGCCGAACCGCTCCTCAACCTCGTCGAGAACCCTGCCGAGCCTCGGCAGGCTGTCGTAGAAGGGGTCCGTCTCGACGTAGACGATCCCCACCCTCTCCCCCTTGTAGACGAGCTTCGCCCCCTCCAGCGCCGGCGGTGCGGCAGCCCTCCTCTCCGCTATAACCCGGTAGTCCCCGATCTTCTCCTCGAAAAGCTTCTTGATCGCCTCCTCCCTGGTGAACCCCTTCTCAACGAGCTTCGCGATGTCGCTCTCGAGCTTAGCCCTAGGGTCCCCCCAGATGGTGGAGCCCCTGTAGTACCTGAGCAGCGCGTTGTACAACTCGTCGACGCCGACCTGCTCGCCCACGAGCAATTACCGCGCAACCCCCCTTTTAAACTTCGTGAGGAGCGCGTGGGGGTTCTCCCGGTACCTGCCGAGCGCGCGCCGCGCCTCTGCACAACGCTAATAAAAGGCCGTTCGCCGAGCGCTGGATAAGCTTGGTAGCGGTAAAGACCGGAAGGGGGTTCGCGTACCCGGAGTACGAGCCCTTCTGGCCGCCCGAACCCGGGTACGAGCTGCTCGAGGTGAGAGCCGAGGTCGAGGTCGACCTCGAGGCGCGCTCGCTCGCCGGGACCGCCGTGAACGTTCTCAGGTGCACCGACCGCTGCGAGAAGATCCTCCTCCACGCGGTAGGCATGAAGATCGAGGAGGTGCTAGTGAACGGCTCGAAAGCCCGCTACACGTACACCGGCAGGGAGCTGGAAGTGTACCCCGAAAGAGCCTCTAGAGGCGACGTCCTCGAGGTCCTGGTCAGGTACCGCGCCGTCGAGCCGAAAGCCGGCGTGTGGTTCGTCCCAACCGACGGGGGGAAACCCTACATCGCTTACACGCAGGGGCAGCCCGAGGATACGAGGTTCTGGCTGCCCACCTACGACTACCCCAACAGGAAAGCGGTCGTCGAGCTCGCGGTGAAAGCGCCCAGGGGGCTCAAGGTGGTAAGCAACGGGAAGCTCCTGCAGCACACCGTGGAGGGGGGTTCCGAGAAGTGGGTTTACAGGCTCGACTCGAGGATACCGACGTACCTGATAGCCTTCGCGGTCGGCGACTTCTACGTTAGAGAGGAGGAGCACGACGGGCTGCTGCTCCAGTACGTCGTCCCCAAAGGCAGGGAGGAAGACGTCGAGAGGAGCTTCGCGAAGACGAAGGAGATGATCAAGTTCTTCGAGGAGTACACCGGGGTCAAGTACCCCTACCCGAAGTACAGCCAAGTCTGCGTCGACGAGTTCGTCGCGGGAGGCATGGAGAACGCCTCCGTGACGATACTGACCAGCGCAACCCTCCACGACGAGAAAGCACACCTGGATTTCAGGAGCGAGCCCCTAGTCTCCCACGAGCTAGCCCACCAGTGGTTCGGCGACCTCGTAACCTGCAAGGACTGGAGCCACCTGTGGCTTAACGAGGGGTTCGCCACGCTCATGGAAGCGCTCTGGAGGAGGCGCGAGCTGGGGGTGGACGAGTTCGTCTACGACCTGGTGGGGATGATGGACTCCTACCTAGCCGAGTACGGCAGGTACGCGAGGCCGATCGTAACCCGCCTCTACAAGTACCCCGACGAGGTTTTCGACTCCCACAGCTACCCGAAGGCAGCCCTCGTCCTCTGGACCCTAGCGAACCTGGTGGGGGAGGAGAGGTTCAGGGAGGGCGTGAGAAGGTACTTGGAGGCGAAGAGGGAGCAGAACGCCGACACGGAGGACCTCCGAAAGATCATGGAGGAGGTTTCAGGGCTCAAGCTCGATTGGTTCTTCGAGCAGTACGTCTACAACGCAGGCCACCCCTCCCTGAAGGTCTCCTACAGGTGGGATGAGAGGGAGAAGATCCTAGAGCTGAGGATCGCGCAAACGCAAGGCGACGACTCCCTACCCAAGTACAGGGTCCCGCTGGAGGTGGTCGTCGTAGGCCCCGACTACCGCGAGGAGAGGAAGCTCTGGGTAGAGGATAGGCAGCACACTTTCACCTTCAACCTACCCTCGAAGCCGAAAGCCGTCTGCGTAGACCCCGAGTTCAAAGCCTTCAAAGCCCTCGCGCTCGACCTGCCCCCGGACGAGCTCCTCGGGATCGCTACCGGCTGCCCGCACCTGTACCCGAGGGTACTGGCTGTTAGGGAGCTGGCGAAGAAGGCTTCCCCGGTCCACGTGGACGAGCTAGCTAAGATGCTCTTCTCCGAGGAGGAGTTCTGGGGGCTTAGGAGCGAGGTCGCCCAGGCTATAGCGTCGATAGGGGGGCAGAAAGCCCGGGAAACCCTCCTGCAGGCGCTAGACCGTGTGCAGCACCCGAAGGTTAGGAGGGCGGTGGTCAGGGCTCTCGCCGGCTTCAAGGAGAGGGATGTGGCGGAAAGGCTCGCGAAGGTGCTGCTCGACGAGGGCGAGAGCTACTACGTGCGAGCCGAGGCGGCGTCCTCCCTCGGCAAGCTCGGGTTCAAGGAGTACTCTGAGGCGCTCGCGAAAGCCCTGGAGACCAAATCCCACAACCACGTGATCGCGGCGAGCGCCCTCGAGAGCTTAGCCCTGCTCCTGGGGGACGAGGCGCTGAGCATCCTGGAAAGGTACCTTGCACCGCTGACGCCCATGCCGCTGCGGCGCGCCGCAGTAGCGTCGCTAGGGTACCTCACTCCCACGCAGAAGGTCCTATCCCTCCTGGAGCAGGCGTCGAGGAGCAGGCACCCGCACGTCAAACTGGCTGTGGTGTCGGCGTGCACGAGATCGCTTTCGCCGAAGGTGATACCGATCCTCGAGAGGCTGCAATCGGACGTTTCTGGGAGGGTCGCGAGGAGCGCCAGGGACGCTCTAGAGCAGATACGCAGGCACTTGGAGAAGGGCGAAGAGTACAGGAAGCTTAGAGAAGAGATCGAGAAGCTCAGAGAGGAGGAAAGGAGGCTCAGCGAGCGGATCGAAAAGCTCGAAAAGAGATAGCTCCGCACCACTTAATATTTCCCCGCTCCCGTTTGCTGGCTAACACCACGCGTTCTAAGCCATTTCTTACGAACACTTGAGCGAGAGCTCAGAAAGGAGTTTGAGGATAACGTTAGATGTGTACTCCGCCATCTTGAGAGCCTCTTCGGCGTCTTCCCTGAAGTACAGCTCGTCCGGGGGAGTACCCGTTTCCTCATCGCCGTAAAGGGATGGCTCCCGCTCGCGCCTGAGCTTCCTAGAGAAGCGGGCAAGGGCCGGAATCTCCCCGCGGAACCACTCGGGGAATCTCTCCGCGTTCGCTCTCAGCACGGGACCCACGTCGTGCCACTTCGGGGGCTCAACCCCCACCGCCCTCAGCGCGGCCTTCAGGAGCAGCTCTACGGCCTCCTGGCGCTGCCTTACGACATAGGGGTAGTTTCCGCTTTCGAGAGCTTCGCGGGCGTGGCGCAGCCCGCCCGCGCCTGCCGCTCGTAGGACTTCGCCATCTCCAGGTTGTTCACAGCTCTATCACCTCCCCCCACCTGTAGTCCTTCTTCAGAACCCAGTACCACCGCTTTCCGAGCCTCACCCGCTGAGCGCCCAGCTCCTCGAGCCTCGCCCTCAACCTCGCGAGGACTTTTGCGAAGAAGCCGTCCCTATCGTAGAGGATGACCGCGTCCTCGACCATGTCCAGGTAGAGCGGCCTCACCCTCGTTGCCTCTTCGGGCGTCAAGAGGATGGGTGAAAAATCGATGCGGTAGCCCTCCCCTTCGAGCCTCTTGACCTCCTCCTCGAGCTTCTCCTCGACCTCGATGAAGAGGTCCTGCCGCGCGAACCTGCTCCTCGGCAAGTTCTTCGCCACGATCAGCAGGTCCACGTCGCTGTCCCTCCTAGCCTCGCCCCTGGCCACAGACCCGTAAACAACCACTGAGACCAGATCCTCTCCGAACATTTCATGAAGAGCTCCGACCAGCTTCTCGAGCAGGGTCCTGTACGGCTCCACCAACCCCTTTCCGCTCAACTTAACCCGGAAAAATGGCCCGCGCTCCGCTTTAAGTTTTTGACTTTCTGAGTCTCGGGCTCGTTCGCGCTGGACACTTAAGCCGAGGAGCGGAGGGGGTGCAATGAAGCTGCACGCGCAACGGCACCCAGCCATCCTGGCGCTAGCTTACCTGCAGGTTTGCTCAGGCCTACTGGAGGTGGGAGCTACACTGTTCGGCGCCTTCATGCGCTCTCTGGGCGCCAGCTCTGAGGTGCTGGGTTTCGTGCTCGGGCTCGGGTACGCCGCAGCGGTGCTCGGCTCGCTTGCCGGCGGGCGCTTAACCGACAGGTTGGGCGCTCGCGCTGCGCTCCTCGGCGGCGTAGCGCTCACAACCCTCGGGCTCGCGGTGGAAGGCTTGTCTGCGTCGTGGCCTACCGCGGCGCTGGGCTACCTCCTCATCCAATGGGCGCAGATGGTCTCCCGCCCAGCCGCTCTACGGCTCATCGCGGAGGCTGTTCCGGATCGCGTTGGGGACGCGCTTGGTTTCCTAAACACCGCCTACTCGGTGGTAGCTATCGGCGGCGCACTGCTAGCCGGCTGGCTCGCTCAAGAAGCCGGGTGGTCGACAGTCTTCCTAGCCAAGACCGGGCTCAACCTCTCGGCTCTCCTCGCCATGGCGCTCGCCATCCCCCCTCCACGCGGCCGGCCAACGCCCACCCCGCGAAGCCAGCCCGAAGGGTGGGGCTGGCTGCTCCTCCGCCGCGCACCGCTACGCTACATTTACGCAGCGGTCATCGTAGGGACGGTTTTAGGGTACGCTCCCTCCTTCCTAGCTTACGACCCGCGCTTGGCCGGGAACCCTCTAGCACTCGCGTGGCTCCCCTCCATATACAACGCCGTGTGGCTCCTCAGCAACTGGCCGATCGGCCTGCTGAGCGACCGCGTAGGTCGCTGGAAAGTCGTGGCGGGCGGTTACGCGCTAGCGAGCCTAGCGTGGTTCCTGTTCCCCTGGCCGCGTGAGGCGGCGCACCTTTACCTCCTCTACGCCCTGTACGGCCTAGGAGACTCCGCCACCTCCTACGCCGAGCTTTTAGCGATGGAGAAAGCGCCGAAGGAGAAGCAGGGGCAAGCGCTAGGGCTTTTCAACGCGCTCAGGTTCGTCGGTTCAGGTGTAGGCGAGAGCTGCGGGGGCCTGTTGTGGAGCAGGATCGGCGCTGGAGCATCGTACATCCTAGCCGCGCTAGGCGCGAGTACAGCCTGCCTCCTCGTGCTCCACCAGGCTTCGCGGGGTTCAAAACCCGGTAGCAGGGGCGCTCAAAGCTAGCGGGAACCAGGCCGCATTAGCTTTTCAACCGCAGCGGGCAGCTCCTCTATCGATTCGATCCACGCGTCGGCAAGCTGGCTTTTCTCCCTAGCGTACTTGAGCACCTGGATCGCGCGCAGCCCGGCGGCCTTAGCCCCCGCGATGTCTAGCTGCGCGTCGCCGCCCACGTAAACCGCTTCGGCCGGCTTGACGCCGAGCAGGTAGCAGGCGGTCTCGAAGACCTTGCGAGAGGGCTTCCGCCACGGGAACGCTCGCGAAGCGACAACAACGTCGAAGAGGTCGAGGAGCCCCTCCCTCTCATACCTTAGCTTGACTAGATCGTAGCTGCCGACGTTCGTGAGGAGCCCCAGCTTGAACCCCCATTTCCCTCAGCGCCCGCAGAACGGAGGGGGGCCGAGCGCTCGAGCTCGAACCCCTCCAGGTAAGCTTCGAGGACCGCCGCGTACACTAGTTCGCTGAGCCTCACGGTGGGCGTTAGCCCCAAACCCCGAAGCAGAAACATAACTCTAGCTAGGTCCCAAAGCTCGACGTCCTCGCGCTGCCACTCGGAGCACTCCCGCAACTTTTCTATCTGGTCGGGAGAGGCCACCAACCCTGCAAGCACTTTCAACGCCGCGGAAATCTTCTCGCACATTACTCGCGAGGAAACCCTATCGTGCACGAGGGTGCCACCGCTGTCGAATATGACCGCTTTAATCCTCGCTCCCCGCTCGCTCATCGCGCTACCTTCGAACCCCGCCAAAACTTGCTGGTGCGCTTCGAGAGCAGCTCGCGCGCTGCAGCGTCAGGATACCTCGAGCCTCTCCCCGGCTTTGAAGAACCTCTTGCCCGAGTAGTGGAGGAGGGGCTCGAACTCCGCCCTCTCGACGTGCTCCGCCACGACCCTGCCGACGACGAGCCAGTGGTCGCCGAACTCGCCCATCCACTCGACCGCGCACTCGAGCTGGACGGGGCACTCCCTGATGCGGGGAGGCTTGACCCTCACGCTCGGCACCGGTGTTAGGCCGGCGAGCCTGAACTTGTCCGCCTCCCTGCCCGAAACGCTGCCGCACACCCACACTTTACCCAGCATCTCGGCCGTCGGCACGTTGACCACGAACTCCCCCACCTCGCGCAAGTTCGAGAACGTGAGCCGCTGGGGGGCTACGGCGAAGGCCACGTACTTCGGTTCGAAGCTGACAGGCGTGAAGAACGAGAAAGCGGCCACGTCGGGCCTGCCGCTCCGGTCGCAAGTCGTGATGAGGACGGTCAGCCGGGGGTAGAGGAGCTGGCTGATCCTGTACGCCACGAGGCCTCTTAACGCGGGCTAGAAAAATGGTTTTTGGCTACCGGACGAGCTTCAGCAGCTTCTCGACAACCTCCACCGCGTCGGTCGCCAGCACGCGGATCATCGCCTCCTTGCCCACGTCGCCCCTGTCGTATATCACGTCGGGCGTTCCGCCAACGGCCTTGAACGCTTCGCGCGCGATCCACCCCATCGACGCCCCTTCAACCCGCTTAACGCTCTCGGGCTCCAGCGCGCGGTCGACGAAAGCCACTTTGAACCCGACCTTCTCAGCTCTCTCCACGAGCTCGGGCCTGTAGGCGACGTTCACGGCCGCCCGCGCGCGGGGGTCGAGCTTCATCGCCTCGAGGACTAGGCGGGCTAGGTGCGAGGAGGCGCCGAAGGCGACGGGGCCGACAGCCTTCAACCCATCGCCGAACTTGACGATCCTTCCCCGGACGCCGGCCACGTCGCTCGCGCTCTCCGCGTACGGCGGCGGTAGCGCCATCACGACGTTGATGCCGACTTCCGGCGCGTAGGGCAGGATCTCGCGCGCGTGCGCTAGGAGCAGCTCGACGGCCTCCTCCACCCTCTTGAGGACCGCGTACCTCTGAGCGTTCACCTCGAGCCAGGCGGTCGGGTTGACCGGGCAGTGCCCCCTGCCCACTCTAAGCCCGTACTTGATCGCGCGCGTCACGAACTCCTTCGCCACCCTCACCGCTTCGGGGATGCTCGCGCCCTTCGCCAGCTCCGCCGCGATCGCGGCCGAGAACGCGCAGCCGGTCCCGTGCGTGCAGCCCTCTGCGCGGGGCGCCTCGAAGACCCGGTACTCCCCCTTCCAGTACAGGACGTCCAACGAGGTCGCGCCGCCCAGGTGGCCCCCCTTGACCACCGCCGCCTCGCAGCCGAGCTCCTCCACCAGCTTCTTGGCAGCGAGCTTCGCGGTCTCCACGTCTACCACCTTGACCCCGGTCAGGCGCTCTGCTTCGGGGGCGTTGGGGGTGACGACCTTCGCCAGCGGCACCAGCTCCCTGGCGAGCGCCTCCACCGCGTCCTCCCGGAGCAGCGGTGCGCCGCTTTTCGCCACCATCACGGGGTCCACGACGAGCGGGAAGCCGAAGTCGCGCACCGCCTTGGCCACCGCCGCGATGATCCCGGCGTTGCTCAGCATCCCGGTCTTCCCCGCGTCGATCCCCATGTCCTCCGCCACGACCCTCACCTGCTCGTACACCATTTCCGGCGGGAGGTCGTGGACCATTGTCACCTGGTACGTGTTCTGGGCTGTGACGCTGGTCAGCGCGACAGTCCCGTGGACGCCGAGCGCCGCGAAAGTTTTCAGGTCGGCCTGTATCCCGGCGCCGCCGCCCGAGTCGCTACCGGCTATCGTGATGGCGACCGGCACGGGGCGGGAGCGCACAGGAGCTGCGTGGCGGCAACCCCTAAAAGCATTTCACCGCGCGACAGGGTGATAAGCCGGCGCCGCTCGAGCAGCCCGATGAGCCTGGAATCCCGGATCACGAGAGCCGTGTGGAGGGCCGCCTCCGAAGACTGGGAGCGGTTCGCCGAGGTCGACGTTGCGATCGTCGGGGCGGGGCCCGCTGGCCTCACCGCGGCGAAGTACGCGGCTCAAGGCGGCTTGCGCGTTCTGGTCCTTGAGAGGAGGTTGAGCTTCGGCGGCGGCATCGGAGGCGGCGGGATGCTGCTCCACAAGGTGGTCCT
>Ga0080005_132136_pt1 | contig 41566 bp, 48 predicted proteins | sample JossMetagenome_2_FD_69208 | JGI IMG/M metagenome (GOLD analysis project Ga0080005, IMG submission 69208) | Hot spring sediment microbial communities from Joseph's Coat, Yellowstone National Park, USA - JC3_ASED (SPADES assembly) (version 2) | ecosystem: Environmental > Aquatic > Thermal springs >...
TACCATCAAGCAAAACGTAGTAGCCCAAATGCACACAGTCTGCGGGAGTTCCACCTATAACCGTCCAAAAGTCCTCATCTACCCTTCTGATCCTCAAGGGCATGCTGAAGGTCAAAGAGTGCCCCACACCGCTGAGATTTCTATCTGGGGCAACCGTTATAACCCTCCCAAGACTTTTTAGCTCTTCCCTTAGAGCCCTTATGCCCTCAGAAAAGTATCCATCGTCGTTAGTTAGCAAAAATACTGGCATATCTACCCTTGAGGCTGATCCTTAGCATGGAGATAACAAAGATGACGCCACCGATGACTGCAAACACAGTACCCACCATCATCAAACCCAGGGACAAAAGCACAAAGGAGTCATCGGTAAAGCCTGTGCCGTAGGTCTTCCTTGGGGCACCCTTAAAGCCCGCAAAGTAAAGTCCCAGAATAAAAAGCACCATACCAAACCCATACATGAAAAGCTGAAACCTTGCGGTCTTTGGAAAGTCCCTTATCCAGCCATACTCCTTTACCAAGTGGTAGGAGATGCCCATTAGGGCTAAGGTCAGGCTAGTTACCGCGCCGTGGTAGTGGGCGGGAACCCTAAGGTCTGACTTTAGTCCTGCGTAGGCGATAAGGATCCCAAGAAAGTAAAGGAGCATAGAAAGCCAGAGGGTAATGGAATAAACAGAGTAGTTAAAGACAGGTCTTCTTAGGATGTTAAAGGCGTGTAAAAAGATAGGAATGCCAAGTCCTATGGCGTAGGATATCTCAGTGAAAACCTTTGCAGACCTTGAGACGGGGTCCTCAAAGATCACAGGCACAAGCACCAAAAGTACTGAAAAGAAAAGAAAGGAAAGGTTCGCATATCTCAAGAGTTTTAGCTCGTGCTCAACTCCCGAGAGTTTGGCTAAGAAGTACCACGAAAATAGCAAAACTGCACCGTTCAAAAACTGATGGATGTGCCCAGGTGCCCAATAGAGCCTCTCGTAGAAGAGGTAAAGCTCCGAATGACTGCCCGTTTTAGGTATTGAAGTCAAGGTTGCCAAAAGCATCATAATGGCTAAGACTACGCTTGTGCTCAAACTGTTCATCGTCGGGTCCTTTGAGAATAAGTTCTTTACAGCTAAATCAAGTCTAACAAGGCTTGCAAGCCAAAAGCCAGAAAAGAAAAGTATAGCACCTGCAAAAAAGAGGGGATGGTCTATAGTGGGAAGGTAGTTGTTGGAGACCGCGGTGCCCTTGCCGGAGAAGGAAATAAGGGCTATACCCAAGAAGCCCAAAAGGACAAGATAGAAGCTAATAGGGTCCCTCTTTGGCATAAACCTGTTCCAAAGGAGCATGGTAAAGGTGAGCAAAAAGACCACAATAGCTAAGTCTACATGTCCCACCAAGGCATGGTAAAAGTATCCGGGAGGAAAGAGTTGATAAAGAATTGGCGTGCGCGCCAGCGCCACCAAAAAAGCCAGAAGGCCACCAAGGCCCAAAGAGACGATAGAAAGTAAAAAGAGCGGTCTTTCCATTACTACCTCCTCATATCAAAGACCATAACGGTAAATAGAAGGGCTAAGTATATGATTGAATAGAAAAACAAAAAGCCACCCTTTGGCTCCTTTGAAAAAACAAACCTCAAGGTTAGGGCTAAATAAACCAAGCTTAGCAGGGATGCGGACAAAAAGTATACTTCACCAGCCATTCCGTAAAAGTAAGGCAGAAGGCTTACGGGTAAAAGCCCAGCGGTGTACAGAAGGGTTCTGACCTTTGTATGCTCTATACCTCTTACAACAGGCATGGTGGGAATGCCAGCAGTTTTGTAATCTTGGGCGTACTTTATAGCTAAAACCCAAAAGTGAGGCGGTTGCCATATGAACATGATAAGAAAGAGGATGAGAGGTTCAAGGCTCAGTCTTTCAGTAACCGCAGTATAGCCTATAACCGGGGGCATTGCACCGGAGACACCCCCTATTTCCGTAGCCAAGGGGCTTTTTCTTTTAAGGCTAAGGGTGTATACAGAAACATAAAAAAAAGACGCCAAGGCGGTAAAGAAGGTGGCTATGGGGTTTGTAAAGAAGAACATGATCAGGAAGGAGAGGGAAAGCAGAGATACTCCAAACCAAAAGGCGTGGGATGGAGCCACACTGCCAAGGGGAAGGGGTCTTGATTTGGTACGTTCCATCAAGGCGTCAATGTCTCTATCAAAGTATTGGTTCAGAACTGCAGAGCCTGCAGAAGCCAAACCGGTGCCAAGCAACGTCCAAAAAACAAGATCCACTGGAGGCATACCCCTCTGGGCAAAATACATACCCGTTAGGGTAGTTATTAGCACCAACAGGACAATACCCGGCTTCGTAAGGAGTATGTAATCCTTCAGAGAAGCCATTTTAACTAAAGTTTTTACTACCATGCGGTTCTCAGGCTCGGTTGTGGTTCTCCTAACTTTAGGTGATAGGTTAGCCAAGCAAAGAGGAAAAAGCCGGAGGCGGTGTCAAGAAAAACCAGAGGAAGGAAGAAACCGCTCAAAACCATGGAGATGGCAAAGACAAACTGAAGGTTTATCAAAGCAAAGGTGTAGAGGGCAAGCGGACTCCTTGAAACTACTAAGTAAAGCAAGAAAGCCAACCAGGTTAAGTAAGCAAGGTTCCTATGAATAAATTGCAGGGCGGTTTGCCATTTGGAAAGGTCTGGGATCAGGGCACCTGCGCATGTGGGCCACTCGTGACCGCAAGCCTCACCAGAGCCCGTATATCTGACCAACACACCCGTGATCATTGTTGCAAGGGCAAAGGCATAAGCCCAAAGGGGAATGCCATCACCGGTAGGCTTGTCTTTTTGAATGAACCTGTAAGTTAGCACAAGGAAGCCCAGGATGAGCATGGACTCGTATATGTGAAAGGATTCCAAGAGCATATGACTAACATACTTAAGGTTGGGAGCCTCCGATTTTATCATCTTCATGCCCGTAAGGGCAGCGCTTACAGTAAAAAGTAAAGCCAGAGCGGAGGTAAGCCTAGGCAATCCTTTAAAACGTTTCCAAACATAGATGAAGGTCAAGAGCACAAAAAGCCCCGCAAGGCTACTTACCGTTCTGTGTCCCATTTCCAACTTGGCTGAAATATCTTTGGGTAGGCTAAAATCTCCGTAGCAAAGGGGCCAACTGGGGCACGCAAGACCCGAGTCCGTGCTCCTTACCACCCCTCCCCAAATCATTACTATATAGGTAAAAAGTATGGCAAAGCCTAAGATTATCCGCATAACTTTAAAATTATACCTCAAAGTATTCTGCGCCACAGTCCTCTGTTTCCCAAACCACCACCTTTTGGACATTTGGGTATCTTTCTTTAACCCTTTCGTAGAGCCATTTTGCCACATTCTCCGCACTGGGAGAAAAGTCAAACACCTCGTTCAACAGCTTGTAGTCTGGAAGTATTTCATCAAGAAACTTAGAGATCTCCACAAAGTCCTCACCCATACCACCCTCGTCCAAAGTATGGACTTTTAAAAAGACCTCCACCGCCCAGGTATGACCATGTAGAGGCTCTGGCTTTCCGTGGTAATTGGTCAAAAAGTGCGCTGCGTTAAACCTCTTTTTAACTCTCAACAGCCAAGGCATGCCTTTTATTTTATATCCTAAACAAATCTGAGTAAAATCATAATGGAAATCCACTCTTAAAATACATTTAACTTAAATTTTTTAGGAAAGGAGGTGCAATATGGCACAAGTTTCTACAGAGAAGGTTATATACAACAGGGCAGGTCAAAGGGTGGTCTCACCCGACTATTTGCTTTTTGAAGCCCCGAGGACCAAGCACTTTATGACCGGTTCCGAGGCGGTCAAAGAGGCGGTCAAAAGGTCCTCTGTGGATGCATCTGTTTCTTATCCCATAACTCCTCAGTCTGAGGCGGCGCACCTGATTGGTGAACTGTGGGTAGAGGGATATGTGGGTGTCTATTTCAGGGGTGAGTCCGAGTTTGGCGTTATGTCTGAGCTGGCAGGATGTGCTATGGCTGGGGCAAGGTGTATAACTACCACCTCTGGACCAGGAACCCTCAGGGCAATGGAAAACTTCCCCATGTGGGCTGGTACCAGGATTCCTGTCCAGTTGGTTTTGATGGCAAGGGGTATAAACTCTCCACTTTCTATACAGCCTGACAACTTGGAGGTCTCTTTCCTTCTGGATACAGGATGCATGATCTGGTATGCGGAAAACGCCCAAGACCTCTTTGATATGATCATAGCGGGCTTTGTTGTAGCAGAAAAGCCTGACGTCCATGTACCACTTATTACCGTGGTGGATGGCTTTTTTGTCTCCCACACCAGAGAAGCAGTGATGTTGCCTCCAGATGATATAGCTTTGCCTCCTTATGATCCATACAAGGCTCCAATGCCGGTCATAGACGCAGAAGTTCCTCCCGGAAGGTTCCTCAGGGACCCCTTTGTTATGAAATCCAACTATATCTCTTACGCCACCCATGCCAGCTGGCAGTTTGAAGTAAGGGCTGCCATAGAAAGGTCCAGACCTTACGCAAGGCACTACCTCAGAGGTCTCATAGAAGAGTTTGGAGACCCAGAGGCAGAAATCGTGTTTGTTGCCTGTGGAACCGCCGCAGCCCAGTCCAAGGAGGCGGTAAGGCTTCTTGAGGATGAAGGAATAAAGGCAAAGGTGGTAAAGCTAAAAACCATAAGACCTTTCCCTGTTGAGGAGTTGATAAACGCCACAAAGAACGCCAAGACAATCTTTGTGCCCGAGTTCAACGTGGTTGGATGGCTTGAGAGGGAGGTCAGAAGGTATCTTTACAAACGTTCCGACGCGGATATAATTGGAACCCCAAGGGTGGCAGGTGGTATGACAATGCCTCCTGAAGTAATAGTTAAAGAAGTCCTAAAAATACTTGGAAAGGAGGTAAAGCATGTCATATAAGATCTACCAAGTAAACGAAGCACTTAGAGAGTTTGTTCCAAGGGAAATCATAGACCTTGAGGAGAAGGCAACCTGGGGCAACCCCAAAAGGGGTGTTATGGACCTGCCCTACGCCAAGGAACTGATAGAGGAGCACTCCCTGTGTGCAGGCTGTCCCGAGTCAATGGCTTTTAGGTATATCCTTGCATCCCTTCCCAACCCCGAGGACACTATAATCGTCAATTCCACCGGTTGCACCTCCTTGGTGTTCCCACACATAGCCCTTCATACTGTTCATTCTCTCTTCGGGAACCAAAACGCAGTGGCAAGCGGTATAAAGAGGGTCCTTGAGTGGAGATTTCCAGACAAGGTAAAGGATGTGGTCGTTTTGGCTGGCGACGGTGCTATTGTAGACATAGGTCTTGACTGCACACTGCATTCCTTCTTCAGACAAGAAAAGATCACCACCATATGCTTTGACAATGAGGTTTATGCAAACACAGGAGGTCAGGAGAGCGGTTCTACCGTCAAAGGGCACGTCTTTAAGATGGCACCCAAGGGCAAGCAGTATGAGAAGGTTCCAATGTGGCAGTTGGCAATAGACTCTGGTTGCCACTATGTGGCAAGGCTAACTGTATCTTCTCCTAAGAGGGTAGAGCAGGTAGTCAAAAAGGCTATATATGTGGCAAGGGAAGTGGGACCCACTTACATACACCTTTATACTCCTTGCATACTTGAGATAGGTTTGAACTCCGACGATGGCTTAGAGGAAGCAAGGGCAAGGGACAAGGAAAGGTTCGCCTTCTTTGAGTATGCAACCCCAGAAGCCCAAGAGGTTATAAACCGCAAAAAAGAGGAGGGACTACTATGACAAGAAGAAGATTAAGCATACGGATGCCTGCTTTGGGCGGTCAGGGTGCGGTTACCGCCGCCCATATAATAGCCACCGCAGCAGACTATGAAGGATACTATGCGGTCTCAAATCCCTTCTTTGGTGCAGAAAAGAGGATGGCACCCGCCGAGAGCTACGCCCGTATTGGCATAGAGCCCATCTTTGATAGAGGAGAGGTAGTCTATCCAGACATTATCATGGTCTTTCACCCGCAGGTGATCACCATGGGTAAATCCTACACCATGCCCTTCTACTCTGGTATAAAAAGGAACGGTTTGATCATCATAAACTCAGAAGAAGACCTCCTCACCGAAGAGGACAAGGAGTACCTGGAGAGCTTGGAGGTAAAGGTTTTGAACTTCAACGCCACCAAGTTTGCCATAGACATAGCGGGTACTGAACTTTCCACCAACATGGCTATGCTTGGAGCCCTCTTTGGTGCCATAGGTGTGGTGAGTGTGGAAGCCATAGAGGAAGGTATAAAATCCAGGTTCCTCAAGAAGTTTGTGGCATCGGGTGGAACTGCATCCTTGGACTCTGCCTTGGAAAGGAAGTTCAAAAAGAAATTAGAGCTCATACAGAAGAATTTGGACACCGCAAAGGCAGCATATGAGATGGCTCAAAGATGGGCTCAGGAGCAGGGACTTGAACCATTCCTGCCACCACCTCCAAAGAAGGCTTTAGTATAATAGGTTTATGCCCATAGAGGAGAGCTACAGAGAGCAGGCCCTTGAGAAGGTCCAAAGGTTAGGAAAGGTTCTCGAGGAGGAACTGCAGAATCTTTTAAAGGAAGTGGAAGAGGAAGACCTTGACTTTGGCGTAAGCGCTAGCCTCTCCGGTGGCCTGCTCTCTTCCCTTTGGAAAGAGTGCGTAGAAGACAATAACTACATGGAAGTTGCCTTTGTGGAAGTTATGGAGCACCACGATGGTGCCTATCTGAAGGCAACCTTTAGAAATTCAACGCAGAATTACACCGCGGAGCGTTACGTTAGCGTCAGAAGTTCTGGGAGGGTGGAGATAAGCTACGCCTTTTTTGTGGAGAGGGACGGTGTGGTGGGCAGAGTGGAAAGGGAACCAGATGGCAGTTTTAAGGTCTTTTTAAAGGCTAAATGAAAGTTTTTGTTTCTGTAGTGGAGAGGTCTGCCAGCAACTACCTGCAGGCTATATTCAAAGACTTTGACTCAGTGGAATTTTTTGGTTTAACTGATGAAAACCTAGAAGCCCTTGGTTTTAAAAGCATTGCAAGGTACGAAGACATCTCCGTAGTGGGCATATGGGAAGCCATTCCAAAAATTCCAAAGGTTTTAAGGCTTTACTCCAAGATAGAAAGCCTTACGAGGGATATGGATGCCTTTATCCTCTGCGATGCACCCGCCTTTAACATTCCTCTCCTGAAAAGAATAAGGGACAAAGTAAAGAAGGTCATATACTTTATATCCCCCCAAGTTTGGGCTTGGAAGGAGAGTAGGGCGGAGGTGATCTCAAAGCTAACAGACTACCTTGTGGTTATCCTACCCTTTGAGGTGGAGTTTTACAAAAAGTACGGAAAGGAAGCTCTGTTTGTGGGACATCCCCTCACTGATTTAGCCAAACCCACACTGCCAGAGGAAAAGGTAAAGGGTTTGGTGGAGTGGGAAGATTATTTGGTGATACTGCCCGGTAGTCGTTGGAGTGAGATAAAAAATCACGGCGAATACATCAAAAGGGCTTACAAAGCCCTGTATGAAAAAACCAAACTGCCCGCAGTCATTCCCACCTTTGAACCCTTCAGAAGAAAGTTGGAACAGCTTTTTAAAGGTCTGCCCGTGAAGGTTTTTACCCCCTTAGACTTAGAAAGGCCAAACTACAACCTTTCCTTTTATGCCAAGTTTGGGCTTGTAGCAAGCGGGACTGCAGAGCTGGAGCTTAGCCTTTTGGAAGTTCCCCACGTGGTCTTCTATCGGGTTAATCCCATTACCTACTGGGTGGGTAAAAGATTGGCAAAGGTTCCCTACATAACCCTAACCAACTTAATACTAAAGGAGGGTGTGATCCCGGAGCTGGTTCAAAGACCGTGGCAAGAGCTTGTGTCGGTAGCCCTCAACGTAGACGCTCAAAGGCAAAAGGAAGCTTTTGCAAGGTTAAAGACTGAACTAGGTGGAGAGGGTAGTATAAACCGCCTCAGGGCACTCTTTAAGAAGCTCTTAAGTAGTTGAGCACTTTACTGAAAGGCTCCACATCCTCCACCTCAAACTCAAGCCATTTATTATCCGCTGGATGGAAAAAGCCAAGTTTGTAGCTCAAAAGCATATGGCAGTTTCCCATCAACTCAAGGATTTCCTTTGAGACGCTCGCCGGCTTAAAACCGTAAGTTCTGTCTCCCAGTATGGGATGCCCAAGGGCAGAAACATGCACCCTGATTTGGTGAGTTCTTCCCGTGTGGAGTCTTACCTCAAGAAGCGTGGCATTGTGTTTGGGAAACCTTTCCTTTACGAAAAACTCACTCTTGGCATACTTTCCGCCCTCCACTATCGCAAATTTTTTCCTGTCTATAGGATGCCTTCCTATGCTACTTTCCACCACCTTGTGTTCCCAGCTTACTATCCCTTGGACTATTGCCCTGTAAAGCTTAAAAACTTTTCTCTCTTTGAACTGCTCCGCCAAACTTCTGTGCACTTGGTCGCTCTTTGCTACCACCATGAGCCCCATGGTATCCTTGTCCAACCTGTGGACTATCCCCGGTCTTTCCACACCACCGATGGAGGAAAGGTCTTTTACATGATAGAGAAGGGCATTCACAAGGGTTCCAGTAGTATAACCGGGCGAAGGGTGCACCACCATACCACAGGGCTTGACGATTACCAAAAGATGGGCATCCTCATAGACTACCCTTATGGGAATGTTTTCGGGAAGGATCTCCAAGGGCTCGGGCTCTGGCACCAAGAGTAAAACTTTTTCCCCCGGCTTTAGCCTCTTTGAGGGTTTTGTGATAACCTGGTTCTCCACCAAAACGTACCCCTCCTCTATTAGCCTCTGCAGATAGCTCCTTGAAAAGTCCGGATAAGACCTCGCCAAAAACCTGTCCAAACGCTCTTCTTCTTCCACAAGAAATTCAAGGATTTCTTGGATACTTTTTTTCTTCAAATCGGCTATCACTACGTTTTTTCTTCTTCCACCTCAAGTTTTAAAACCACTTCCTTTGGCTCCTCCTCCAGTTTGAGGCTTTTCAAAAAGCCAAGGACCACGTTGTAAAGGGCCCTCTTGGGAAAGTCCTTAAGCTTTACCTCCTTTCCATTAACCAATATTTGCACCTTCATAACTCTCTTCTTCCAACCAGAGGTACTTATCCTTTTCTGGGCTTGTGGATAGCATGACCACCGGCACGCCCACGTACTCTTGGATAAAGTTTATGTAATCCCATGCCTTTTTTGGGATTTCCCTTCTATCCACCGCACCGTATGTGCTCTCTTTCCAGCCTTCAAAGCTTTTATAAACGGGTTTGACCTTTTCCAAAAGTGTAAGGCTGGCAGGGAAGCTTTCTATTATTCTATCCTCCAGCTGGTACGCAACGCAGACCTTTATCTCGTCAAAGGTATCCAAAACGTCCAGCTTTGTAAGGATTATGCCATCCAAGCCGTTTAGCCTGACCGCATGCTTTAGGGCTACCAAGTCCAACCAACCACACCTTCTTGGTCTTCCGGTGGTGGAACCATACTCGCCACCCCTTTCCCTCAACAGCTCCCCTGTGGAGTCCTTCAGCTCGGTGGGAAAGGGACCCTCTCCTACCCTTGTGGTGTAAGCCTTAGAAACTCCGTAAAATTTGGCGTTGGAGAAAAACTTTGGCGGTAGTCCCGTTCCTGCAGATAGTCCCAAAGCGGAGGAGTTGGAGGAGGTCACGTAAGGGTACGTTCCAATATCCACATCCAAAAGGGTTCCCTGGGCACCTTCAAAGAGAATACCCTCTCGCTTTTCAAGGAGATACTGGGATGTGTCTATTACGCAGTCTTTGACCTCCTCAAAGTTTTCAAGGCTACGATCTATTACCTCTTCTATCTTTAGTTCAAAGTTCTCGCAGTAGACCTTCTTACAGAGCTCTTCCACAAACTCCAAGTTGTCCTTTACCAAAGAGTAAAAGCGGTCTTTGTCCCAAAGGTCGCAGACCCTTATGCCCTTCCTTGCGTACTTTAGCATGTAGGCGGGACCTATGCCCCTTAGAGTGGTGCCTATTTTCCCCTTTCTCTCCAAGAGGGAATCCAGAACCTTGTGGTAGGGAAGCACCAGGTGTGCCCTGTCGCTTATAAAGAGCCTATCTCTTACCCTTAGCCCCTTACTCTCTATATCTTTGATCTCCTTCACCAATAGCTCCAAATCAACCACCATACCTTGGGCTATGACGCCCACCGTGTGAGGGTGCAGTATGCCCGTGGGAAGGAGATGCAGGATAAACTTTTCTCCGTTTATGACTACCGTGTGCCCTGCGTTGCTACCCCCTTGGTAGCGGACCACCACCTCGTAATTTTCCGAAAGCAAAGCAACCACCTTTCCCTTTCCTTCATCACCCCACTGGGCACCTAAAATCACCAAGTTCATAGGCTCGCTCCCGCCAGTTCTTCCACCTTTTCCCTTATGGCCTTTAAAAGTTCTCCAAGCCCCCATCCAAGCTTGCTGGAGACCACCACAGACCTACCCTCCAAAAAGGCAGGCTCCGTCAAAAGCTTTATGTCCTCCTCCTTGCTTACCACTTTGTCCGCCTTGTTAAAGACGTATATAGTTGGCTTGTCCTCCGCAGAGAGCTCCCTAAGAATGCCCTGCACCACTTTTACCTTTTCCAACCACTTTGGGTCCGAGATGTCTATCACATGCAAAAGTATGTCCGCCTCTTGAACCTCCTCCAAGGTTGCCTTAAAGGATTCTATAAGCTCTGGAGGTAGCTTTCTTATGAACCCTACCGTGTCTGTAATGAGTATTTTGATGTCTGGGAAAAGGAATTTGGCGGAGGTTTTTGTGTCTAAGGTGGCAAAGGGCATGTCTTGTATGTAGGTCTCCCTTCCCGTCAAAGCCTGCATTAAGCTGGATTTTCCTACGTTGGTGTAGCCCACCAGGGCAACCTTAACCACCTTTGTATCTCCGAGTGGTCTTTCTCTGCGTTTCCTTTGCTCCCTTCTCTGTCTTTTTACTTCTTCAAGCTCTTGTTTTATCTGCTCTATTTTTCTCTTTATTGCCCTTCTTCTGATCTCCACCTCCTGCTCACCGGGACCCCTTGTACCCACTTTACCACCCAGACGGGAGAGTTCCTTTCCCCTTCCGTAAAGCCTTGGAAGTTCGTGGGTGAGCCTTGCCAGTTCCACCTGAAGCTTGGCAGTTTTGCTCCTTACCCTTCTTGAGAAGATCTCAAGCACCAAGTCCGCCCTGTCAAAGACCTTTACCTTTAGAAGTTCCTCCAAGTTTGCCACCTGAGAGGGAGACAGGAAGCTGTCAAAGACCACGCAGTCCGCACCGGTTCCGCTGATAATTTCCTTTAGCTCCTGAGCCTTTCCTGCACCTATGTAATACCTTGGGTCCGGAGCGTGCCTTCTTTGATAGATGTAACCCAAAACTTTACCACCTACAGCCCTTACCAGTTCCTCTAGTTCCTCTAAGTATTCCCTAAACTCTTCTTTTGTTTCTGAGGAAAGAAGAAATACCAGTATTGCTTTCATTCACCCACCGACTACTATGGTGCTTATGGCGTGTTTGTAAATCAGGTTTGGCTCTCCTTCCACTTCCAAAAGCACCGTGTATTTGTCATGGTTGATGATCTTGCCAGTTATTCTGTTTCCTCTTGTTAAATAAACCGTCACGGTGGCGTTCTTTCTCTTTAGTTCTTCAATAAACTCGTCCTGCACGTTGCCGTTTTTTTCGGTCGGAATCATCATCACCTCCTGCTTAATATAAAATATAATACAAAATAGAGCGGGTGTGGCGGAATTGGCAGACGCGCGGGACTCAGGATCCCGTGGGCTTACGCCCGTGAGGGTTCAACTCCCTCCACCCGCATTATAATAGCCTTCATGAAATTCTTGATCGTAGGAGACATAATAGGGAAACCCGGAAGAAAAGCCCTCAAGTACTACGCCATATCCAACCCAGGCACCTTTGATGTGCTGGTGGTTAATGTGGAGAACTCCGCAGGAGGCTTTGGCATAAACAGAAAGGTCTATGAGGAGCTAAAAGCCATCGGTGTGGATGTGATGACCTCCGGCAATCACATATGGGACAAAAAGGAAGCTTTGGAGTTTATAGACGCACCCGACCTTTTGAGACCTGCAAACTACCCAGAGGGAGCACCGGGAAGGGGTTATGGCATCTACGAAAAGAAGGGTGTAAAGTTTGCGGTGATAAATCTTATGGGAAGGGTCTTTATGGACCCAAACTTAGAAAATCCCTTTTCAACCTTTGACAGGATATACGAGGAAATAAGAGAACAAACGCCTATTATTCTGGTGGATTTTCACGCGGAGGCAACCTCCGAGAAGACCGCCTTTGGCATATACGTAGACGGAAGGGCAAGCTTGGTTTATGGAACCCACACCCATGTGCCCACCGCAGACCAAGTCATACTAAAGAAGGGCACAGGTTATGTTAGCGACGTGGGCATGTCTGGATGCTGGTATTCTGCCATAGGCATGAAGTCGGAGGATGTGATAAGGAAATTCCTTACGGGACTGCCTCAGAGGTTTGAGGTGGAAGAGAAAGAAGATGTGGTCTTTAACGGCATTTTAGCGGAGATAGATGAAATCTCGGGCAAATGCTTGCGCATAGAAAGGGTTCAAAAATACATCACCCGGGAGGAGCTCAAGGAATTATAATTTTTTCATGCTTTGCATAGACCTATCGGACAAAAAAGCCCTCATTACCGGCTCCACCCGAGGCATAGGAAGGGCCATAGCGGAGTATTTGGCTAAGGCGGGTGCCTTTGTGGTGATTACCGGCAGGGATGAGGAGAGGGCTCAGCAGGTTGCCAAATCTATCTCAGATAAAGCCATTGGTGTTGCCATGGACCTTTCGGACCCCGATTCTATAAGATCTGCTTACGAGAGGATTGAAAAGGAAGTGGGTCCTGTGGATATTCTCGTCAACAACGCAGGCATTACAAAGGACAAGCTCTTTATAAGGATGTCCTTGGAAGACTGGGAGGAGGTTATGAGGGTAAATCTGACGGGGACTTTTTTGCTAACCTCCCTGGTGGTAAAGGGCATGCTGAAAAAACGCTGGGGACGGATCATAAACATCTCCTCCGTGGTGGGCTTTATGGGTAATGTGGGTCAGGTCAATTATTCTGCTACCAAGTCTGCTCTTGTGGGCTTTACCAAGAGCTTGGCAAAAGAGCTGGCAAGCAGAAACATAACGGTCAACGCCATCGCACCCGGGTTCATAGAAACGGATATGACCGCAGTGCTCTCGGAGGATATAAAAAAAGAGTATCTTAAAAACATACCCTTGCAGAGGTTTGGAAAGCCTGATGATGTGGCGGGTGTGGTAGCCTTCTTGTGCTCTCCTATGGCAGATTACATAACGGGGGAGGTCATACACGTAAACGGCGGAATGTTCTGATGTTTAAGTTTGAGGTTTTAAAGGCGGACGGAAAGGCAAGGAGGGGAAGGCTTTATACACCCCATGGAGTTATAGAAACGCCCGTGTTTATGCCCGTGGGTACTCAGGGAACCGTGAAGGCTATGATCCACAAGCTTTTGGAAGATATTGGCACCCAGATAATCTTGGGAAACACCTACCACCTTTACCTCCGCCCCGGACTTGAAGTGATAGAGAGCGCGGGAGGATTACACAACTTCATAGGCTGGAAAAAACCCATCCTTACAGACAGTGGAGGCTTTCAGGTTTTTTCCCTCGCTAGGGATCGGCTAAAGGACGGGAGGTCCAAGGTGAAGGTGGAAGAGGACGGCGTATACTTTAAAGACCATCTGGCAGGGGACACCCACTTTTTTACGCCCGAGTTTGTGATAAAGGCTCAGGAAGTATTTGGCTCGGACATAATCATGCCTTTAGATGAGTGTGTGGAGTATCCTACCACCTACGCCTACGCCAAGTCTGCCTTAGAGAGGACGCTGAGGTGGCTTGACAGGTCCATAAAGGCAAAGAAGAGAGAGGATCAGGTGCTCTTTGGTATAGTTCAGGGCGCTTTCTTTGAGGACCTGAGGAGAGAGTCCGCATTGAGGACTATGGAGAGGGACCTTTTTGGGTATGCCATAGGTGGTCTGTCGGTAGGAGAGCCAAAAGAAATTATGATAGAGATGGCACAGCTGGTTTGCGAGGAACTTCCTTGGGAAAAGCCCCGTTATTTAATGGGGGTAGGCATGCCCGAGGACCTCTTGATGGCAATAGGGGTGGGCGTTGATATGTTTGACTGCGTGGCACCCACCCGTATGGCGCGTACGGGAACATTATTTACCTCCCAAGGAAAGCTGAACATAAGAAAGGAAATTTACAAAAAGGACTTTTCTCCACCAGACCCAGAGTGCGACTGTTATACCTGCCAGAACTTCTCCCGGGCTTACCTGAGACACCTTTTCCACGCAGAAGAGATCTCCGCCTACATTTTAAACACTATCCACAATCTCCACTTCTACCACAGGCTTATGGAGGGTGCAAGAAGGGCAATAGAGGAGGGGAACTTTGACAGCTACAGAAAGGGCTGGCTGGAAAGGTTATCGGTGGCTGTGGGCTAAACTGCTACTGGTCATTTTTAGCCTCATGCTTTCCTTTTCCCAAGAGAAGCTTTCCGAAAACACCGCCTTAGCCCAAAGAGAGTTTTACAGTGGCTCCATAAACTTGGAAAATCGCAACTATGAAGATGCAATAAGGGATCTAACAAGCGCCTTTAACTTGGATAGAAACGGTTATTATGGAGAGCTTGCCTATCTTTGGCTCGGAAGGGCATACGCCCTTCTTGCCTACTCAAAGGCTGACAAAAGGGGTCTTCTCTCCGCCATAGCCTTTTTGAACATGTATCCCTATTACTTTAAAAGACCTAACTATATGGACCTTCAAAGAGAATTTCTGGGAGACATATATCTACTTTTGGAAGAGTACTCCAAAGCCAAGGAGGTCTACCTTAGTCTATACAAAAACAGCAATCAGAAGAAGTATTTGGTGAAGTTTTTGTATGCGGACGCTTTGGAAGGAGGCACAAAAAACATAGAGCTTTTAGAGAACCTTAAGGCATCAGAAGAGGGTGTGGACCCCTCCATGCTTTCCCTCATAAGGGGGTATTACTTTTACAACCAGGGTAAGTTTAAGGAAGCCCTCCATGAGCTGACACAGGCAAGGGCCCAGAACAGAAACTTGGAAGAATACCCTCATTTCTTATACAGGTTAGCCTTGTCCTATTACATGCTTCAAGACTGGAGAAATAGCCTCTTTTACTTTGAGCTATTGCGAAGGAAGGACTTATACAGGAGGTATGCAGACAAAAGTAACTATTTCTTGCTCTTTATAAACCTGGACAACAAAAACTACTCGGAGGCTATGGAGAGATTGCAAGAGCTTATGAAGGATAGGGACCCCTTAACTGACCTTACCCTAAGACTTGCACTATCACAGCTCTGGCTTTATGAGGACTTCATTGATAAGTATAAACTCAGTTGGTACAAACCGTTACTCTTGAAAATAGCCTGGATTGATTACGCCAAAAGCTACGGATTACCTTCTGTACTGGGTGTCTATTATTACTCTTTAAAGGACAAAAAAACTATGGACGTGGAGCTTTTGAAAAGGGCAAAGGTCTTAAGGGAGGGCTATCTAACGGTGGAGGACATAAAAATAAACATGGAACCTTTTTATAAAAGCTTGGAGGCTCAATACAAGAGGCTAAACCCTTATGAAGATAAGGATTTTGAGTTTATTGAAGCCCTATACAAGGTCAATGAAAGGAACTTTCTCACACTCTTTGACGCTTCCGCACTGCTGAGGGGGTCCCTTTACAGGGGCAAGCTGGATTATGTGGGGCTTTTGGATGCGGTTGGAGAACCCACAAGGAGCTTTCTTAGGGCGCAAGAATTTTTGCTAACGGGCAAGGAAAAGGAAGGAGTGGAGCTCTTGAGTAAGGTCAAAGACCAGCTTACTGGGGATGATCACACTGAGGCACTCTTTCTCCTGGGCTTTTTCTCCGATAACAAAAAGCTTCTTGAGACGGCCCTACAGACTAAAGACTTAGAAAAATCCCAAAGACTGAAGGGATACATACCCATCGCCCTTCTTGAGCTTGGAGATTATTACTACTCGCTAGGGAACTTCACAAAGGCTAAGGAATTTTACAAAGGCTATTTGGAGAGGTCGGATGAAGAAGATGATCTATATTGGTTTACCGCCCTCAGGCTGGCAAGGCTGAGCGGTTTAACCCAGGATGAGGAAACCCTCCAGTGGGTTGTCAAAAAAGCTGAAAAAACAGATAATATATTAGGTAGGCTCGTAGTTAGCCTCTGGGGAGGATGATATGGATATTTTTGGGAGCATTGACAAGGTCCTGCCATACCTAAATTTTGCATGGAAAAGGCATAAAGTTATCCTGAGCAACATAGCCAACGCGGACACACCCAATTACAGGGTAAAGGATGTGGTTATGGAGGAAGAAAGCGCGGGCAAGCTAAAGACCACGAGGGAAAGGCATATAAGCCCTAAAAGTGGAGAGGGCTTTAGGGTAATAGAAGTTCAAAGAAGGCTCGTAGGTAACGATTTCAACAACGTTAGCCTTGAGGAGGAGATGGCAAAGCTCACCCAAAATAGGCTCGCTTACGAAGCATACATGAGAATGATAAGGGGCAGTGTGGATGAGCTAAACAACATAATAAAGGAGGGTAGGTAATGAACGACCTTTTCCGGGCCTTTAGCATATCCGCCAGTGGTATGTATGCCCAGAGGGTGAGGATGAACGTGATAGCTTCCAACTTGGCAAACTACGAATCTTACAGGGCAAACGGCGAACCCTTCAGAAAGTTGGAGGTTGTTTTTCAAGCCCTTGAGGACCCCAAAAATCTATCCAAGGGAGAGGTGCCCGTAAGGGTGGTGGAAATCCGACAATCCAACGAGCCTTTTAGATTGGTCTACGACCCCACAAACCCAAGGGCAAACCAGGAAGGCTATGTACAAAAGCCCAACGTGGAGCTTGTAAAGGAAATGGTGGACATGATAACTGCAGTTAGAAGTTATGAGGCAAATCTAAACGCCTTTTCCGCCACAAAGGAAATAGCCCAGAGGACCTTAGAGCTATGGAAATAAGGCCTATAAACCTTACTATTAGCTCAGAAAGAGAAAGGGCAAAGGCAAGCTCCCCCAGCTTTCTGGACGAACTTTCCAAATTCATTCACTGGGTCAATCAGGAACAGCAGAAGGCTGAAGCCATAAAGGATGCGGTGCTAAAAGGTGCGGACATACCACTGCATCAGATGGTGGTTGAGTTTGAAAAGGCGAGCATTGCCCTGAACCTACTCATCCAGGTCAGGAACAAGCTGGTGGAAGCTTTCCAAGAGTTAAACAGGATGCAGGTTTAAGCTATGGCTTGGCAAGACACCTTGAACCAGTTGAAGGAAAAGTTCCTCTCCCTTAGCACTTCCCAAAAGGCTCTTGTTATTGGCGTGCCCCTTGCGGTTTTAACCCTACTCTCTTTACTCCTTTTCTACGCGGGAAGGCCCAACTATGTGGTCCTCTACGGAGGATTAAGCAGTGAGGATCTAAACGCAGTTCTTTCTGAGCTGGATAAAGAGGGCATTAAATACAAGCTGAGCCCAGATGGTTCCACCATTTTTGTGCCAGAAGACAAGGCAAGAGACCTGAGGTTAAAACTCGCTGCCAAAGGAATTCCAAGCAAAGGCATAGTAGGCTATGAAGTCTTTGATAAGGAACGTTTTGGTGTCTCGGACTTTCAAAATCAGGTAAATTTCAAGCGGGCGGTGGAGGGAGAGTTGGCAAAAACCATAATGAGAATTGAAGGGGTTGATTACGCAAAGGTAAACATTGGCATGCCAGAAAAGTCTATATTCTTAAGGGAGGAGGACGAGCCCACCGCCAGCGTTTTAATAAGGTTAAAACCTGGATATGATCTATCGCCCGAGCAAGTAAAGGCAATAAGGAACTTGGTTGCCCTGAGTGTCCCAAGACTGAGCCCCAAAAATGTAGTTGTGGTAGATGACAAAGGGCGAGACCTTACCGCATTGATTGAAGAGGACGAGATTTTAAAGGATAAAGAGCTTAAGCTAAAGACGGAGTTTGAGAAGAACCTTGAGAGGAAGATCCAAAAGACCTTAGAGGAAGCCTTAGGCGTGGGCACTGTTAAGGTAAAGGTTTCCGCAGACATAGACTTTACCAAGAGGGAACAAAAAGAAGAGATCTACAACCCGGACATGACTGCCATAGTCAGTCAGCAGAAGAAAAAGGAAAGAACCTTTGGGGCAGCTGTTGGAGGAGTGCCGGGTACGGGCGCCAACGTTCCACCAGGTACGGGTGCAGTGCAGGGTGCCGGTGGGCCGTTAACTTCAGAAAAGAGCGAAACAATAACCAACTACGAAGTTAGCAAGAAAGAGGTATATACCCAAGATCCTCTGATAAAGGTCAGAAGGTTGAACGTAGGTGTAATGATAGACAGCAACCTTAAAGGTGTAGACTTGGAAAAGGTAAAACAGATGGTTCAGGCATCCGCAGGCATAGACCCAAACAGGGGGGATGTACTGAGTGTGGTTTCTGTCCCCTTCAGGAAACCCGAAGTGGAAAAGCCGCCCATTTCTTACGCAGAGTATATAAAGTGGGTTGCATTGCTTGTGTTTAGTCTGGTATCCTTTATAGCCCTTTTCATTGCCTTGAAGAGACTAAAGAAAAAGCCCGTCCCCTCCCCTTACATGCCACCTGCTCCTACATCAGTTCCTTCTGGGCTTGAGGAATTGGCAGGAGTTGAAGAGATAAGGATAAAAGCAAAAGAAGTGGCAAGTATAGAAGCCATCTCCAAGTTGGCAAAGGAAGAACCCCAGAAGGTAGCCAAGATCATAAAAGCTTGGTTAAAGAGTAAAGGCTAATCATGGATGAACAACTTTTGTCCCAAGAAGAGATAAACCTACTGCTAGAGACCCTCGGAAAGGAGGAGAAAAAAGGGGTAAGAACTGACAAAGATGTTCAACCCTTTGATTTATCAGCTTTAGAGCATATATACGCAGGAAGATTGCCAAGCTTGGAGCTTGTTTTTGAAAGATGGACGAGTGGTTTAAAGAGGGGGTTGGTTTCAGTAATAGCGGGTGTGCCAACGATAATAAAGGAGAGCGTAAGTTCCGTGAGGTTCAGTGAGCTTATTTCAAAGCTCTCCTTCCCCTCAGTGGTGGGTTATTTTAACCTCCATCCCTTCAAAGGCCATTTTATGATCATCCTTGACCCAAAGCTAATATACATGGTCGTAAGCAACGTCTTTGGTGGTTCTGTCAAACCGTACAAGATTGAGGGGAAGGAATTCACAAAGGTGGAGATGAGAATAATAGAAAGAATGCTTAGGGTTATGTATGCGGAGTTGGAAGAAGCTTGGAGAACTATTATGAACGTGCAATTAGTCCCAATAGGCATAGAAACAAACCCAGCCATACTTGTGTTTGCAAGACCGAGGGAAAAATACATAGTTTTAAGGCTTACGGTTAGTCTGGAAGGGGGAGACGGCTACATATCGCTTGCCATACCTCAGGAAGGAATAAAACCCTATAAGGAAATGCTAAAGGGTATTCTTGAAAGGAGTCCCGAGGATTATGAAAAGCTACTAAAGGTTATACTTGGAGTGCCTTTGCAGATAAGCGTAAAACTTGGCTACGCCAAAATTACCTTAGAAGAACTGTACAACCTTAAAGTAGGGGATACGATAATTTTGGACAAGCCCACAAGGGAACCGGTGGAGGTCTATGTGGAGGGGATAAAAAAGTTCTTGGGCGTGTTAGGTCATTCAAAGAACAAAAAGGCTTTTAAGATAATACAAGATGTCCAAGAATAAAGAGATCGCAGAAATATTCTCTAAGATGGCAGACATTATGGAATTCTTAGGGGAAAATCCTTACAGGATAAACGCTTACAGGAGGGTGGCGGAGGTCCTCTCTGAGTTAGGGGTGGATGTGGAGGAGTTGGTTAAAACTGGCAAGATATACCAAATACCCGGAATAGGAGAGTCTTCTGTAAGCAAAATATTGGAGTATCTAAGAACTGGGAAAATATCTAAATACGAGGAATTGAAAAAGCAGGTGCCGGAGGATCTGCTTGAACTCCTTGATGTGCCCGGCATTGGTCCAAAAACCCTAAGGTTAGCCTACGAAAAGCTACATGTCAGAACTAAGGATGACTTTTTGAGGGCTGTTAGAAGTGGTATGCTTGCTACCTTGCCCGGTATAAGGGAGAAAAAATTACAGAACATAATGAGAGGGCTTGAACTGTATGAAAAGAGTAAAGAGCGTATGTCCCTTATAGAAGCTTATCAATTGGGCGAGAGACTTTTGGAACATATGAAAAAAGTTGGGGAGCTTTACCAAAACATAGAACTGGCAGGAAGCCTAAGAAGGAGAAAGGAAACCGTTGGAGATATAGACCTTTTGGTTTCTGCGGATAAAAGGTTTTGGCCCGCACTGCATGAGCACTTCACTAAATTTGATGAAGTTCAGGATGTTCTACTTAAGGGAGAAACAAAGTCCAGCGTGATTTTAAAAAACGGAAAACAGGCGGATTTTAGGACCGTTGAACCCCATCAATGGGGCTCTGCCCTCCAATACTTTACGGGTTCAAAGGAGCACAATGTTAGGATAAGGGATATAGCAAAAGCTAAGGGATTAAAGTTGAGCGAATACGGCGTCTTTAGAGCGGATACGGAAGAGTGGTTGGGTGGAAGAACGGAAGAAGAAGTCTATGAACTTCTTGGTATGGATTGTCCCCCGCCCGAGCTAAGGGAAAATGTGGGAGAGGTGGAGCTTGCCCTGGAGAGGAAGCTACCGAGACTTGTGGAATGGGAAGACATAAAGGGTGATTTTCATATGCACACCAACTGGAGCGATGGACTTGGTAGTATTGAGGAAATGGCGGAGACCGCCTACAGTCTAGGATTGCAGTACATCGTCATAGGAGACCATTCCCCCTCCGCAAGGGTAGCGAAGGGCTTAGATATACAAAGATACAGGGAACAGTGGAAGGTAATAGAGAGGTTAAACAGCTACTATAACAAGAAGGGCTTTTACATACTTAGGGGGTGCGAGGTGGATATACTTCCCGATGGCAGTTTGGACCTTCCCAATGAATTTTTAGAGGAGTTTGACTTTGTGGTGGCTTCCATACATACACGCTTTGGACAGGATAACACCTATAGAATTTTACGAGCAATAGAAAATCCCTATGTGAATTTAATAGGACATCCTACTGGAAAGGCTTACGGAAGCAGAGAGGGTTACCCTCTCAACATGGAACAGATAATAAACTTGGCAAAGGAGACAGGAACCGCGTTGGAGCTAAACACATTCAGGGCAGACCTATCCCCAGAAATGGTCAGAAAGTGTGTTGAAAAGGGCGCGCTCGTTGCTATTGTGACCGACGCCCATGCACCGAGTCACCTAAGGTATTTAAAGATTGGTTTAGGTTTGGCAAGAAGGGGATGGGCAAAGAAAGAGGACATTTTAAACACGAGAACTGTGGAGGAGATAAAAGAGTTTGTGAGGAGAAAAAGGTATAATAGATAAATATGCCACGCCATCAAAACACCAGAGAAAAAATTTTAGAATCCGCCCTCAAGCTGTTTTCGGAAAAGGGTATAAGGGAAACCACCATAAAGGATATTGCTAAAGATGTGGGCATAACAGAAGGTGCCATATACAGACACTTTGTTAGTAAAGATCAGATCGTTAGCACCCTCTTCTCCACATACGCCGAAAGGCTGTACGAAGAGCTGATCTCGGTAGTTGAAGAAAATACACCAATAAAAAACAGGTTTTTTAAGCTTGTAAAAACATTCTTGAGCTTCTGTTTTGAGAATCCACAAGCTTTTAAGTTCATAAACTTGTTCCACTATCTGAGGGCTGAGGAAGTAAAGAACTTTCAAAAACTCCCCAAAGACGCTCTGATGAAATTCATTGATGAAGGTTTCAAGAAAGGAATTATCAAGGTCAAAAGGGAGTTGGCTTTAGCGGTGGTGGTGGGCACTTTGGAAAGGACGTTCCTTTTAGTGGAAGGTGGAATAATAGAAAGGGAGGCGGGCTTGGAGGAGGAGTTGGCAAAAGTCCTCTGGAGGGCAATTACTTACCAATAACGAGGATAGCACCTGGCCGTTTTATCCTTGGTGCCAAAATCTCCATTACCCTGAATTCATGAACCATGTTGGTGGTCTCCACATAGGCAAGGGACATATCAAGGGCTACCACTATGTCCATGTTCTGAGGACCGGCGGAGACCAGTATAGCCTTTCCCTCTGGCACTATGGGAGAGGTGTGAACTTCACTGACTATTTTCTTTATCTGCTCTATTTCAAGTAACCCTGTGTTGTGATAGACGCGGTTTAGCTTGAAGTAATCCTTTGGGTTCAAAAGAAGATGGTATGGACCAAAAAATCCGCTTTCGGTGAGCTTTGCCACACCCAAAGACACATCGTTAAAGGCATTTCCCATCACATCCCAGTCGCTCATTGAGATGCTTTGCCTTCCTTCCACCGTCAAAAGCCCTTCTATGCCTAGCTTTTTGTTGCCATGTATTATAAGGGTGTCTTCTGCCACTGCGGTGGCAAAGGCTGCGGCAGATGCGGTGGATGTATCTATGGGTAGGTTAAACTGCCTCCAGTATTCAAGGTCCCTCCAGCTTATGGAGAAGGGTTTGTAGATGGTGGGAAGAATTAGGTGTATTCTTTTACCTACCCTAACTGGCTCGCAGGTTTGGGCTTCCTCTCCGGGTCTCACCTCACAGCTACCGGGCTCCACACCAAGAAATACATCGTAAGATATAACCTGATGCCCTGCACCTATAGGACCAACCACAGGCATAAACCTTCTGCAAACTAATGTACTCTTTGCTACTCTTATAACCGCTTCCTCTAAGGTATCCCACTCTTCCTGCGTAAGAGGTGATTGATCTTTACCAAGAAAGTCCATAGTGCACCTCCTTTTCGTTAAATTTTAACACTACCCTTCTTCCCTCCCCATCAAACAAAAACTCAAGGATACAATCGCAAAGCTCTAAGTTTCTTGCCCACTCCACCACTACTATTCCTTCTCCCACAAACTGTTCCACGTCAAAGTCCTCCACCCTGTACAGGTCTATGTGTATTAGCCTTCCCCTTTGGGTGGGATACTCATTGACGATGGTAAAGGTGGGACTTCTAACCTGATAGCCCTCCCTTATTCCTAAACCCTCTGCCAAACCTTTTACGAAGGTGGTTTTGCCCGACCCTAAGTCTCCAAGTAGACATATTACTTCATCCCCCTTTAGCCTTTTGGCAAACTCTTTTCCAAAGTTTATAGTCTCTTGTTCGTCCTTCAAAAAAATCTCATCCATCCTTAAACTCTCTTATGGATTTGACTATTTGGGAGAGGGCTATGTATGGGTTTTTCTCCTCTGTCTCCCACACAAATATACCCGCCCTGCTCAAGTTAAGCCTGGCGGTTTGGTCTTCGGGATGCCACCCGCATACTACAATGTTCACTCCATTTTCTGCCAATATTTGGGATATCTCCCTCTCACCGCCGGAGATCTCCTTTAAAAGCTCCCTCTTCCCGTCGGAGAATATGGCCAAGTATTTGGTGTTTTCAAAGTGGGAAGAAACCTTTTGCTCCTCGTCCAAAAGCACGCCCACTTTTGGCTTCATTCCTCCCATCGGCTCGTAATGGATAAAGACCATCTCCAGCTCAGGGATTTCTCTCTTTAGCCTTTCTTCCAAAGCATCCACCGTTTGATGGATGTGGTGGAAGTTCCAACCCTCTACCGCCACCGTAATATCCGCAAAGAGCCTTCCGCCGGAGGACCTAACATAAAGATGTTTTATTTCCTTTATGTTTTCAAAAGCCAGTATGATCTGCCTTATTCTCTCTAAGGTCTTTTCGTCGGCAGAAACATCCAAAAGTACCGCAAACTCCCTTTTGAGTATGCTTATGGCAGTCCAAAGGATCAAAAGGCTCACAGCCATCGCAAAGTATCTGTCCAACTGGTATCCAAGCTTAGCGCTTACAAAACTCAAAAGTACTAAAGAGGAGCCAAAGGCATCCGTTAGGGTATGATAGGAGTCCGCTATGAGGGCTGGAGAGTTGTACCTTTTGCCCGCCCACCTTTCCAGCATAGAAAGGCTAAGGGAACTAAAAAGAGAAAAGACCACAATCCCTGCACCAACGCCCCAAAACTCTTCCTTTATCTCCACACTTTCGGAAAAAGCCCTCTTTATTATCTCGTAGCTTGCCAAGAATAAAAATAAGGAGATCACCACAGAGGCTAAGTTTTCCAGCTTGTAAAGCCCGTAAGGAAATCTCTCGTTCCTTTTGTTAGAGAACTTTATGGAGATGTATGTGATCACGGAGGCAAAGGAGTCCGAGAGGGAATGAAACGATTCCCCGATCAGGGCCAAACTACCGGATAAAACACCGCCTATAAACTTGGCAAGAGACAGCAGTAGATTAACCAAAAGTGCGATCAAAGCCCAGTGTTCCTTGCTCATCGGTTGAAGGGAGACTTACAGCCCTGATAGCTACCTCTACTTTCCATTTCCCTTTGGATAGCCTGAAGGACCTCCGATTTTTTCCTGTAGGTGCAGTAATCTGGAGCAATTAGCCTATCTTCCTCCACCTCTCCCGTTAGCCTGTGGATCACCACGTTGGGAGGTAGGATCTCTATTAGGTCCACTGCCCTTTTTGCATACTCTTGAAGGCTCAAAACCTCAAACTCTCCGTTCAAATACTGCTGTGCCATCTTGGTTCCCTTTATAACATGGAGTGGGTGTATTTTAACACCGTCTATGGGTAGGGCGCATAGGAGCTTTCCAGTTTCTAACATATCCTCCTCATCCTCTCCAGGAAGTCCCAGTATTACATGGGCACAAACTTTTAGGTTTCTCCTTTTGGTCCTCAAGACCGCATCCACAAAGTCCGAAACTCCGTGCGCCCTGTTGATCCTTCTGAGGGTGGTAAAGTTGGCGGACTGAAGTCCATACTCCACCCACACCTCTAAACCTTTTTGGGTGTAGCTTTCCAAAAGGTCCAACACCCACTCGGGTGCACAATCGGGTCTTGTTCCCACGTCAATCCCTACCACCTCGTCAAACTCTAAGGCGGTGTCGTAAACGCTCTTTAGGTAATCCCTCTCTCCGTAGGTATTAGAGTAGGACTGATAGTAAACAAAAAAGAGTATGTTTTTGCCGTACTTTTCTTTTGCCCGTAGAATGCCCTCCTCTATCTGTTTTTTCAGTGGCACGCTGGGGCTGAGGTGGGCTGGCCTTGTGCCAGAAAAACAGTAGGTGCAACCTCCCACTGCCTTCGTGCCATCTATGTTAGGACAGGTGAAGGGTAAAGCTACGGTTATCTTCTGAACTCTTTTGCCGTACTTTTCCTTTAAATAGTCCTTTAAGGAGTAGTAAGTGCTCTTTTCTTTGAGCATAAAGAATAAATTTATGCCTTTGAGTTAAGCAGGCTCCATATAAGAAAGGCCACGGGTTCAGGAACTATTATGGTTTTTTTGTTGGCGGTTTGACTTAGGATATCGTATAGCTCTGTCTTAACTATTGCATCCCCTGTCAAGTCAAAGAGGACGTCTATGGCATCCTCAAGGGACCTCAGCATGTCTCTGGCATCCCTGTAATAGGCTATTCCCCTCTCCTTTGCTTTTTTAACACTTTCTAGGTCTTCCCTTGGCTCTGCCACCGCTATAACTTTTACTGTGTCTGTGTTAACGCTGAGGAGAGCATCAAGGAATTGGCTCCCCACTCTACCTAAGCCTGCAATAGCTACGTTTATACGACGCATAAAAACCTCCCTTTGTAAAGTGGCCCAGGGCGGACTCGAACCGCCGACACCCCGGTTTTCAGCCGGGTGCTCTACCAACTGAGCTACCGGGCCTCTTTGGTATTAAAATTATACCACATGATAAGAATTGAAACGCCCTTAACAGATGAAATCGTAGAACGTCTCAGGGCGGGGGACAGGGTGCTCATAAGCGGTGTTCTGTATACTGCCCGGGATGCGGCGCACAAGAGGATGGTAGAAGCCCTGCAGAGGGGAGAGCCACCACCCTTTGACCTAAAGGGACAGGTCATATACTATGTAGGGCCTACTCCACCAAAGCCCGGACAGGTAATAGGCTCCGCTGGACCCACCACCGCCATAAGGATGGACAAGTACGTGGAACCTCTTCTAAAACTGGGTCTAAAGGGCATGATAGGTAAAGGTTATAGAAGTCCTCAGGTGAAGGAGCTTTTGGTCAAATATAAGGCGGTTTATTTTGCGGCGGTGGGTGGAGTGGCAGTCCTTTTGGCAAAGGCAATAAAATCCTCCGAGGTAATAGCCTACGAGGACCTTGGCACGGAAGCCATAAGAAGGCTTATTGTGGAAGATTTTCCTGTAATAGTTGCCAACGACATCTACGGCGGGGATATCTTTGAAGAGGGCAGAAGGAGGTTCGCAAGGATAGACCTATGAAGCAACTGGTCATAATAGGGGGAGGTCCTGCGGGCATTTCTGCTTCAATATATGCAGCAAGGAAAAAGATGGATTTCGTGCTGATCACCAAGGAGGTGGGAGGGCAGGTGATAAAGGCGGGTAGCATTGAAAACTACTTGGGCTATGTCATGGTAGATGGCATCATCCTTGTGGAAAAGATGATGGAGCACATGAGAAAGTTGGGAGTGGAACCTATATTGGACGAGGTGGTGGATGTGGAAAGGCTATCCGAGGGCTTTGAAGTGAGAACATCCTCCGGACAATCTTTCAAGGCAAAAACCGTACTCTTTTGCACGGGTGCAGAGCACAGAAGGCTAAACGTGCCCGGAGAGAAGGAATACACCGGTAGGGGTATATCCTACTGCTACACCTGTGATGCACCCTTCTTCAAGGACAAAAAGGTGGCTGTGGTAGGTGGAGGAAACTCGGGCTTTGAGGCGGCAGAGCAGTTGTTAAATTATGCGAGCACCATCTACCTTTTGGAGATCTCCGATCAATTCAGGGCGGATGAGGTGCTGAGGGAAAAGGTGTTAGGAAACGAGAAGGTCATTCCTCTCCTCAGGCACAGGGTTGTGTCTGCGGAAGGGGACGGTGTGTTTCTCAAGGGTATTGTGGTGGAAGACTTGGAGAAGGGCAAAACTTACCAGTTGGATGTGGAGGGACTCTTTGTGGAAATAGGGCTGGAGCCAAACACCAAGCTGGCTCAAAAGCTGGGATTATTACTTAACAATAGGGGCGAGATCATAATAGACTGCAACAACAGAACCTCCGAGAGGGGTGTCTATGCGGCGGGAGATTGCACCAACATATTTGCGAAACAGATCATTACCGCCGCAGGGGAGGGGGCAAAGGCTCTACTCTCTATATACCACGACCTTATCTACGGCGTGAGCTCATGGATATAGCCAAGTTCATAGACCACTCCATACTCAAACCTCAAACCACCGAAAAGGATTTAGAAGAACAAATCAAAAGATGCATAGGGCTGAAGGTTTATGCGGTCTGTGTCCATCCTTACTGGGTAAAAAGGGCGGTAGAATTGGCGGGAGGGGAGTTGGTGGTGTGTGCGGTAGTTAGCTTTCCCTTTGGAATGGATACCAAAGAGCAAAGGCTGTCCCAGTGTTTGGAAAGCTTGGAAAGGGGTGCAAAGGAGCTGGACATTGTTATGAACTTCTCCGCCCTAAAAAGTGGTCGTCTTTCCTATGTTAGGGAAGAGCTCCTTGCCATCGGTAGAAACACGGAGGGTTTTGTAAGGAAAGTAATAATTGAGGCGGGCTACCTTACCCAAGAGGAAAAAAAGCTTGCGGTGGAGCTTATAGCAGAAAGTGGCATGGAATTTGTGAAGACTTCCACAGGATTTTCTTTCCCAGGTGCCACGGAAGAGGATGTTAAACTGCTCTACTCTGCCTCAGGGGGTAGGCTAAAGGTCAAGGCGTCCGGTGGTATAAGAACCAAGGAACAGGTGCTTAGGTTCCTGTCCCTTGGTGCGGAACGCATAGGCACCAGTGCTACCTTTGATATTCTTAGTTAAGGGCACTTGCTGGCGTCGTAAGAAGGTTTACCCAAGGCGGTTAGAAAGGCTTCAAAGGGTCCCATGTTCTTCATGGCAACACCCTTGGGACCTTCAAACTTGAGCCTTCCGAACATCATCGCCTTCATGGGTCCATATGCCCCCTTCCCCATCTCTTCCCATCTTTTGGTTTCTGCATACATCAAAAAGTCATCTTTGCCCCTCTTATCCTTGGCAGGTCCTCCGTAAACGCATACAGCCTTATTGCCTTCGTTCTTAATAGTAAGTTGAATTTGCTTATCGGGCGAACAGTCTTCCCTATACAGGAATATCTTTCTCTCCGGCACCGCGATCCAGCTTTCGCTCTTCCCAAGCTCCTCCGTTAGCTTAGGCGTCTTGTTCCAAACCTCGCACAGTTCCTTTGCATACTCGGGACCCATAAAAACATTGGCAGACAGGGCACTACCAACTAAGGCTAAAGAAAGGAGAATTGCCTTTTTCATTTTTTCACCTCCCAGAGTTTTTTCAGTAAAAAGATAACGCAAGCCCAAGGGAAAGGATTTAAAAACTTTTTATATGCCTATAAAGCATGCAAATATTCGCATTTCCTAAATAGCGGTTTATGGATTATATTTATTCCTTATGCTATTGGTTGAGTCCAAAGAAAAGCTAAAAGAGCTAAGGGAGAGGTTTGAGGATGTCAAGCTTAGCCTGGATCCTTCTGCCCTTGAAAGGGAGCTGGAGGAGATAGACAAAAAAATGGCAGAAAGCGACTTTTGGAGTGATGGAGAAAAGGCAAAGAGCTTAACCCAAAGGAGAAAAGTGCTTGAGGAAAACATAAAAGCCCTAAAAAGCGTGGAGAGGTCCCTACGGGATGTGGAGGAGCTCTTGGAGATCACCTCAGAAGAGGACCTTGAGAGCCTTCAGATGATAGAAGAGGAGCTAAAAACCGTAGAGAAGCTAATAGAAGAGCTTGAGATAAAAGTCTTTCTCTCCGGTGAAATGGACCAAAAGAACGCCTATCTTACCGTCCAAGCGGGGGCAGGAGGGACAGAAGCTTGCGACTGGGCAGAAATGCTCTTTAGGATGTATAGAAGATGGGCTGAAAAGAAGGGTTACGAGGTGGAGATAATAGACTATCAACCCGACGATGTGGCGGGTATAAAAAGCGCCACCATGCTAATAAAGGGACCTTACGCTTACGGCTATCTGAAAGGTGAAAGCGGTGTGCACAGGCTTGTTAGAATATCTCCCTTCGATGCCAACGCAAGGCGTCATACATCCTTTGCATCGGTTTCTGTGATGCCTCAGATAGATGAAACGATAAAAATAGAGATCAGGGAAGAGGACCTTGAGATGGAGACTTTCCGTGCCAGCGGTGCGGGTGGGCAGTATGTGAATAAAACGGACACCGCAGTTAGAATAAGACACAAGCCCACGGGCATTGTGGTCACATGTCAGCAGGAAAGGTCCCAATACCAAAACAGGATGAAGGCTTTGGAACTGTTAAAAGCAAAGCTCTACCAGCTGGAACTTCAGAAGTTGGAGGAGAAGAAGAAGGCTTTGGAAGGAGAAAAGACGGAAATAGGATGGGGGCACCAGATAAGGTCCTATGTGTTCCAGCCCTACCAGATGGTCAAGGACCTCCGCACAGGCTTGGAGGTAGGTGATGTGGAAAGGGTCATGGACGGAGACATAGACCCCTTCATAGAGGAATACCTCAAGTGGAAGGCAAAGCAATCTCTAAAGGCTTAATCCTCGGATTGGTTCTTTTCCAAACTGCCATAGGCAGAGAGGTATGTATCAGTGAATTGAAAAATCCCTACCCTGACGACTATTTGGACTATGCCTTGAGAAGGACTGTGGAGAGGGCTTTCCTTCAGGCGGGAGAAAGGCTAAGGTGTGGAGAGGGTTCAGAAAAGGTAACCGTGGAGGTTCTTGAATACAAAGACATTCCCACGGGGCTTTCGCCCTTTCAGAGGGTAAACAGCTACAATCTGTTTTTAAGCTTTGAGCTAAAAACACAAGGTAAAAGTTATAAATACAGCGTAGCGGTTCCCTACTTTTTGCCCTCCGGGGGACAGGGAGATTTGCCAAAGCGTTCTGCCTTGGAGGACGCCCTCGGTATAGTATATAATAAATTAATAGAAGACTTAATAAGGAGGTGAAGCCATGCTTATGAATTTTGAGACCCAAAAGAGTGTTCAAGAGGTAAGGGCCGCTTTGGAAGAAAAAGCCAAAGCTAAGGGCTTTGGCGTGATGGCTGTGCATGAGGTCTCTAACATTCTCAAAAACAAAGGGGTGCCTATTGATTACGAATGCGTCGTAGTGGAGGTTTGTTCTCCAAGGCACGCCAGTCAAGTGCTCTCTAAAAACGCCTTCATATCCACCGCCATACCATGCAGGATAGCTATATTCCAAAAGGATGGTAAGACGGTTGTTAGCACCATGGCACCTACCGTTATGCTTGAAATGTTTCAAGAGCCTCAGCTCAAGGACGTGGCGGAGGAAGTGGAAAAGTTGATGAAGGAGATTATCCAAGAGTCTCTTTGATGGATGATCAACACTTTATGGAGCTGGCCCTAAGGCTGGCTCAGGAGAGAAAGGGGCTTACCCACCCTAATCCTACTGTAGGTTGTGTAATAGTCAAAGAGGGAAAGGTTATAGCCCAGGCTAACCACGAAAGGGCAGGACTGCCACACGCGGAGGCAAAGGCGCTCTCCATTGCCGGTGAATCCGCCAAGGGCTCTACCCTTTATGTTACCCTTGAGCCCTGCACCCACTTTGGAAGAACTCCTCCCTGCGTGGATGCCATAATAAAAGCGGGCGTAAAGAGGGTAGTCATTGCCACCTTGGACCCAAACCCTTTGGTCTCCGGAAAGGGGGTTCAAAGGCTAAAGGAAGCGGGCATAGAGGTAAAGGTGGGAGTTTTGGAAGAGGAGGCAAAGAGGCTAAACGAAGATTTTTTCACGTACATAACCAAGGGGAGACCGTACATAACTCTTAAGTTTGCCCAGAGCCTTGACGGTTCTCTGGCAACAAAGGATTATCATAGCAAATGGATCAGTTCTGAAGAAAGTAGGAAATATGCCCACAGGCTAAGGGCTGAGGCGTCGGCGGTGTTGGTGGGAATAAACACCGTCCTCAGAGACAACCCAAGTCTGACGGTTCGAGCTTTTGAGTGGGAAAGAAATCCCACAAGGATAGTTTTGGACCCAAGGCTAAGAATACCGATGGATTGTAACCTTGTAAAGGACAAAAAGGCTAAAACTATTGTGATAACAGCGGTGGAGGACAAAGACAAGATAAACGCACTGCAGGAGGAGGGTGTAGAGGTCCTCTTGGCTGAATACAGGGATGGACTTTTGAACCTTCAGGAAGTTCTCCGAGAGTTGTACTTTAAAGAGGTCATGCATCTTTTGGTGGAAGGGGGAGCCCGCACGCTCACCAGCTTTATCCGGGAGGGTCTTTACGATAGGGTTTGCATCTTTTTGGCGCCCATTTTTATCGGGGAGGGAGTAAGGCTTGGAGACCTAGGAATAAAAAGGGTGGAGGATGCTATAAGGTTAAAAAGAAGGGAGCTTAAGTTCTTTGATGGTGATATCTATCTGGAGATGGTTAGAGAATGAAAATTGTCTTTATGGGCACTCCCTCCTTTGCACTTCCATCCTTGGAGGAACTTTTAAAACACTTTGAAGTGGTGGGCGTAATCACCCAGCAAGACAAGCCTGCGGGTAGGGGGCAAAAGCTCACACCTCCACCGGTAAAGGAATATGCCCTTATGAAGGGGCTAAGGTGCTTCCAGCCAGAAAGTAAAGGAGAGATATACGCCATAGTAAAAGAGCTAAAGCCTCAGTGCGTGGTAGTGGTAGCCTACGGCAGGATACTTCCCAAAGAGGTCCTTGAGCTTCCAGACTTTGGCTGTATAAACCTGCACGCATCCTTGCTTCCCAAATATAGAGGTGCATCTCCTATACAGAGGAGCCTTTTGGCGGGAGACCTTTTAACAGGCAACTCGGTCATGCTCATGGACGAAGACATGGACACGGGTCCTGTGCTCCTCCGACAGGTGATAAAAGTCCAAGAGGAGGATAACTATCAGACCCTGTCTGAAAAACTTGCCACAGAGGGGGCAAAACTTCTAATTCAAGCACTAAAAGGTTGGTTTAGAGGAGAGATCAAACCAAAGCCTCAAGAGGGTCCTGCCACCTACGCACCACCCGTCAGCAAAGAAGAACTTAGGATATGCTGGAAGGCATCCGCCCAAAGTGTGATAAACCGCATAAGAGCCTTTTATCCCAACGCTTACTGCTTTAATGTCAAAGGAGAGAGGCTAAAGATTTTGAAAGCTAGGAAGGTGGAAGGATTGGAAGGGGAGGAAGGGCAGATACTGGATAACAAAAGGCTTGTGGTAGCTTGCGGAGAGGGTGCGGTGGAAATTTTGGAGCTTGTAAATCAAAAGGGTAAAAGGGTCTCCGGAGAAGAGTTTTTGAAAGGCTACAGAGAGGATTTTCTTTTATAATTTTTTGCTGTGATAAACATAATAGAACCTAGGTTTTTTGAAGAGGAAGAAGAGGCTATCCTCAGCATCTTAAAAAGCCGTAAGATCACTAGGGGTGAATGGACAAAAGCCTTTGAGGAAGCCTTTGCCAGATACTTGGGGGTGAAGCATGTCTTTACGGTGTGTTCGGGTACCGTTGCCCTCTTCATAGCCCTAAAAGCCCTTGGAGTGGAAGGGCAGAAGGTAGTTGTTCCTGCCATGAGCTTTATGGCTACTATAGACGCAGTTTATTTGGCGGGTGGTGTGCCGGTGGTGGTGGACGTGGATGAATACTACACCATGGACCCAAACCAGTTGGAGGATGCGGTAAAGAAATACAACCCAAAGGTGGTAATCCCCGTCCATCTTTATGGCCAGCCCGCAGACATGGATGCAATAATGGGGCTATCTGAAAAGTACGGCTTTTTTGTGCTTGAGGATGCCGCCCAAGCCCACGGTGCAGAGTTCAAGGGAAAAAAGGTAGGTAGCTTGGGACATCTATCTGCCTTCAGCTTTTACGCCTCAAAAAATGTGCCCATGGGAGAAGGGGGAGTTATAGCCACAGATGACGACAAGCTTGCCAAAGAGGTAAAAAAGTGGATAGACTTTGGGGAACATCCCGCCTTTAATGTTAGGATAACTGAGTTTCAAGCTGCCCTAGGTTACATCCAGCTTAAATACTTGGACCAAAGGAACAAAAGAAGAAGGGAAATAGCCCAGAAATATAAAGAGCACATAAACTCTTCCTTTGTCCATCCCGCAGAAAGGGAAGGTGCCTACCACGTTTATCATCTTTACACCCTAAGGCACAAGGAAAGGGACCGCATTATAAAGTTTCTAAAGGAAAGAGGCATAGATGCTCGCGTTTACTATAGTTATCTTTTGAACGAGCTGAGGAATGCGGAACATCTACCGGTGGATAGGGCAAAGGTATTTAAAGAAGAGGTCTTCTCTATACCCGTCCATCCCTACCTTACTGAAGAGGAAGTGGATGTTATAATAGAAACCCTCAAGGCTGTTGAGGTTCCTGTTTAGTGAGCTCTGAGCCCTTTATGTTGAGTATTACGATCTCTACCCTCCTGTTCTGAGCTCTGCCCTCTGGCGTGGCGTTAGAAGCTATTGGTTTAGTGTCTGCGTATCCGGACGCCTTCAATCTTTCAGGGTTAATACCCTTGGCTATAAAGTATCTAACTATGGAAGAGGCCCTTGCGGTTGAAAGCTCCCAATTGGAAGGAAACTTTTCGGTGGATATGGGTATGCTGTCTGTATGACCCTCCACCTCCACTGGGTTTGGTAAATCCTTCAATATTTCATAGAGTTTGTCTAATATAGGATAGGTCTCCGGTTTTATCTCTGCACTGCCGGGCGAGAAAAGGATCTTATCCTGCAATATCAACCTAATACCTATAACTTCGTATGAGACTTTAAACTCACCCTCCAAACCCATTCGCTTTAACATCTCCTCAAGTTCCCTAATTTGTCTTTGGATCTTTTTTCCCTTCTCTGTAGGCTCGCTCTTTGGCACTACAGGTTGTGGCAATATCTGCTTTGGTAAGCTCTCCTGAAAGGGGACAAGTCGCATACCAAAGGCTTTGGCAAAGGCTTGAGCATACTCTAACGCCGCTTGCTTTCCCGCTTGAGCCATTGCAAAGAGAGCTATAAAAAGACAAAGCAGTAGTGTCAAAAAGTCCGCGTAGGGAATTGCCCACTTTTCGGAGACTTCTTCGGGGCACTTTTTCTTTTTTGCCACTACTTAACCTCCACAAAGGAGTTGAGACGTTCTTCTATGAGCCTTGGGTTTTCGCCCCTCACCATCATCCTGCATGCGTCAACGATCATATACATCCTGGCAATCTCCTCTTTTGATTTGATCTTTATCTTTTTTGCTATAGGACCGAATATAAGGTAGGAAAAGGTTATTCCATAGACTGTTGCCACAAAGGCTGAGGATATACCATAGGCTAATTCCTGGGCGTTGTCCAAACTTTTCAGGGCTTTCATAAGACCAAAGACTGCCCCCACAAGTCCAAAGGTGGGTGCGCTCTCTGCGGAGTTCTTCCAATATTCAACCGCTATTTCAAAGTCTTCCTCTTTTTTGGCGATTTCCGCCTCCAAGCTTTCAGCTAAAACGTGCTCTTCAACCCCCAACACCATAAGATCAATAGCTCTCTTCAAAAATGGGTCTTTTATTTCTTCTGCTTTGGTTTCCAAGGCTAACACGCCCTCCTTTCTTACAAGATTGGCAAGTTCCACCAACTGATTTTTTGTCTCCAAAAGCTCATTGCCACCACCAGAAAAAGCCATCTTCAAACCTTGGATTATCAGAGAAAATTTAGACAAAGGAACTGTTATCAGGCTGGCAAAGAGCGTTGTAGGAACCACTATAACAAAGGCAGCGGGCTGTATCAAAAACAGAATGCTTGCACCCTTTAATACAGCACCTATTAATAGTGCAATAAGTCCCCCTACTAAACCAACTATAGTAAGTATGTCCATGGTTAATTAGTATATCGTAAGAAGGTTTAAATTTTTTAGCCTTTAGAATTATAAAGCCATAATACAGTTCCTCAAGCTTCACTTTTTCTTTGTGGTGCTCGTTGTAAGGGTTTCTTTTTTCTCACCACCCCGAAGGGCTTTACAGAGGGATTGCTCTATCCTTTGCATACCGTTAATCAAAGATCCAGTTAATGTGATGGGAGCAGTTTTTAGAATCCTGGTCAAATTTTTCCTTTTCTGACCGATTTAAAGATAATTGGTTTATAATTTTCTTTAAGGAGGTTGTTATGAAAAGACTCGTTCTCTTGTCCACAATACTAAGCACCCTATCTTTTGCCCAGCAGAAGTTCGCCTGCATAGACACAAACAGGATACTTCAGGAATCTGAGACTGCCAAAAAGGCTCAAAGTGAGCTAAGGGAAAAAGTCCAATCTTACCAAAAGAGTCTTGATGAAAAAGCCAAGAAGCTTGAAGAGTTGAAAAAGCAAATAGAAAGTAAGTCTGTAAACCAAAAGACAAGGGAAGAAAAGATAAAGGAGTATCAAAAGATAGAGTCGGAAGCCTTTGAGCTTCAGCAAAAGGCACAGAAGGAGTTGGCAGAGATGAGGGCAAAGCTTGAAGATGAGCTCACGAAGAAAGTAAAGGACATAGCGCAGGACATATCAAAGAACAACGGCTTTACCGGTGTTTTAGATTGTTCGGTTTTTGTATACAATGCTCCGGAGATAGATATAACCGCAGAAGTTATAAAGAGGCTTGACGGGAAGTGAGCATTAGCAAGGAGCTTTTGGAAATTTTGGCTTGTCCTCTGTGTAAGGGTGATTTAAAGTGGGAGGAAAGTCTCCGCGTCTTAATCTGTGAAAGGTGTGGAGTCTTTTACCAAGTAGTGGACGATATTCCTATACTTCTTCCTGATTCTGCAAAGCCTCTTTCAGAGCTTGGAAAAGTTCCTCCTCCGAGCGAACAACCTTAACAGAGGGTGGAAGAACGCGATCACCAAAGTGTATGTAATCCACCCTTTTTGTGTACTGTTTTTTAAAACCTTCCACCATCTGATAGTCCGCCAAGCTATCTCCCACATAAACTGCGTAGTCTATGTTCATTCTTTCCACACAAAAGTTCAAAGCGTAAGGATTGGGCTTTCTGAGGCTTGGCTGTTCTATGGTGTCATCATCCACCACCACATCAAAAAACTCCCAAAGTTCAAACCTATCAAAGGCATCCTTTAGGTCCTGTCTTGGTCTTCCCGTTAAAATTCCAAGTGGAACCTTTAAATCCCTCAACTTTTTGAAAAAATCCCTACTGAGAATGAGCCTCTCCATTTCTTTTAGCTTTTCATACTCTTGGTTGAAGACCTCGACAACCTCTTCCAAGCTTGCGGACCCACCAAAGGTCTTTATGACTTCCAAAGTAGCCAAATAGTCGTTGTTAATACCCTTTTTGAACTTTATTTCTCTAACCAAGTCTATGTCCAGATCCTTGCTTAAAAATCTTTCCGCAGTATTTTTTATAGCGTAATGGTAAGAATGGCTAACGTCTATTATCACACCATCCACATCAAAGATTAACCCTTTCCTCATCCTTTATTATGTTCTCCTGTGTTTTGGACAGCAAGAACTTGGCAAAGCTATTTGCTAAGAAGGTCGTCTTACTGTCATCTGGGAATACTATGTAGTACCACCTTCTTGCGTTAAAACCTCTTATTTTTACCTCTACTATGTTACCCTCCCGCAGGTCCTTTTCCAAAAGACCCTTTGACAAGAAGCTACAGCCATAGCCACATTTCACCATGCTGAGTATGGACCTTCCGCAGTTGATCTCAATCTTTATGTTTAATTTTTCAAAGATCACTCCTAACCTCTCCAGCTCATCCTTGACCACCTTTCTTGTGCCAGAACTAACCTCTCTGAAAATAAGCTCTGTGGAGTATAGGTCCTCGGGTTCTATTTCTCCCTCCTTGGCAAAAGGGTGGGATGGATGGGTAAAGAAGATGATCTCGTCGTAGAACCAACGAATAGCACGGAATTTTTCCGATGGCTCCCTCTCTATTATTCCAATGTTTAAAACGCCAGAAGATAGCCCTTCCTCTATTTGTTGGGAGTTTTCCACAAAAGCCCTTATGGAAATGCCAGGCATTTTAGAATGGAACTCCACCAAAAGTTCTGGGACTTTATACTCGCTTAGAGTAGTGCTTATACCCACAAAGAGGCTATCTTTGAAGTCCTTTTTGATCTTTGCCATTTCCTCTACCAAGTTCTCGTAGTCCTTTAGAAGTGCCTTGGCAAGTTCGTAAATCCTCTTTCCCTCTTCCGTTAGCACCATACGCCCACCCTGCCTCTGAAAGAGCTTGGCACCCACCATCCTTTCAAGGGACTTTATCTGTTGGGTGACTGCGGGTTGTGTGATGTAAAGCATCTCGGATGCCTTTGAGAAGCTCCCAAGGTCCGCAACCGCCACAAAGGTCTTCAATTTTGTTATGTCAATCATCGGATTAAAATATAACGCAAAATTATACCGAGTTTAAGCAGAACTTATTTTGAGGAATTCCTTTATAGACTTCTCTATGCTGTCTCTAAGATCTCTCAACGCCCTCAGGTCTGTTAAGTCCTTTACCTCTTCCAAAACCCAGTGTTCCCTCCTTTTGTGGTTTATATGATAAGGGCACTGATCCCTTGCCTCGGAGGATAGGGTAATGAGTATGTCTAGTTTTTCGTAGGGTACAAGGGAACAATCAAGGGGTTCAAGGTCTTGGGTGGGGTAGCCTTTTTCAGAGAGTACCTCAAGGACTGCCTGGGGAACTTCCCTTTCTGTCTGCACACCCGCAGAATAGACCTCTATGTTCAAAAGGGCAATGCGCGAAAGTTTTGTAAATATGGACTTTGCCATTGCAGCCCTTACATTACCTCTGGTAGATACGAAGCACAGTTTCATAGGCTTGGTTATAATTTTACCATTATGTTGGAGCTTTTGACCGAGAAGTTTAGTAAAGCCTTTGCTAAAGTAGAAAACAGCCGAAAGCTAACGGAAAAGCAGATAAACGACTTCTTAAGGGAGATAAGGTCTGCCCTTTTGGAAAGCGATGCGGATTACGATGTGGTAAAGGATTTTCTGAAGAGGGTGAGGGAAAAGGCACTACAGGAGGACCTTACCAAGAAGATCTCGCCTTTCGAATACCTGCTTTTAACTGTTTATGAGGAGTTGGTTAAGGTTTTAGGAGGGACGGTATCCGAGTTAAAAAAGGGGACCGTTCTCTTTGTGGGTCTTCAGGGAACGGGAAAGACAACCACTATAGGAAAGCTGGCAAAGTATCTAAAAGACAAGGGCTTTAAGGTGGCGGTATCCTCCACTGACGTTAGGCGTCCCGCTGCCATGCTCCAGCTCCAGAGGTTAGCGGAGAAGGTAGGAGTGCCGTACTACCATTTTGGTGAAGGACTCTCTGCCCTTGAAATAGCCAAAAAGGCTCAAGCAAAGGCAAAGGAAGATGGTGTGGATTACCTTCTTTTGGACACTGCGGGAAGGTTACACATAGATGAGGAGCTAATGGAAGAGCTCAGTAGCATAAAGTCTGCAGTGTCTCCTTCGGAAGTGCTTTATGTGGCGGACGCTATGCAAGGACAAGAAGCCCTTAGAACTGCCAAGGTTTTCCACGAAAAAGTTGGACTTACGGGTGCGGTGCTTACCAAGATGGACGGAGACGCAAGGGGAGGTGTTGCCTTCTCTTTGAGGTCTGCCCTTGGCATACCCATAAAGTTCGTAGGTGTAGGAGAAAAGTTAGAGGACATAGAGCCCTTCTATCCGGACAGGATAGCTCAAAGGATTATGGGACTTGGAGACATCCAAAGCCTTATAGAAAAGGCCCAGCAGGTTATACCGGAGGATGAGGCACAGGTGCTTGCCACCAAAGTTCTAACGGGCGACTTTAACTTGGAAGACCTTTTAAAACAGCTTGAGTTTATGGAAAAAATGGGACCCCTTGATAAACTCCTTGGAATGATACCCGGTCTTTCTGCCCAGCTTAAAAACTTAAAAATAGACGAAAAAATCATAAAAAAGAAAAAGGCTATAATCCAGTCTATGACAAAGGAAGAAAGGAGAAATCCACTCATAATAAACATGAGCAGGAAGCAGAGAATAGCCAAAGGCAGTGGGACCACCATTTCTGATGTGAATAAACTCCTCAAAGAGTATGAAGAAATGAAAAAACTTATGAAAAAGCTAAAGAATGCCAAGGGACCGATGGGCATTCCAAGGCTACCTTTTAGGATATGAGAATATGCTGATTTCTCTGATTTCCGGGAGTTCCGTCATATGAGTTTATGGCGATTTTTGAACCCTTTCAAAAACAAAGTAGAAATAAACACCAAAATCCCAAAGAGGGCTTGCAAAAAGACCAAACTAAAGCCGGTGGGAAGGTCTAAATAAAAGGACAAAACTATGCCCGCAGTGTTTATAACAGCGCCATAAACCCATGCAAACAAAAGTCCCTTTTTTAAAAGCAAGGAAACCAAGGCTGGTGCTACGAGGATTGAAAAAACAATCAAAACACCCACCAAGCTAACAGAGCTGGTTAAAGTCAAAGAAAAAAGCACAAAGAACGCCAACTCAGACCAAAAACCCTTTAAAAACTTCTCCCTCAAGTAAAGAAGAAGTCCAAAAACCGCGTAAAGGATGCCCGTTTTTATAACCTCCTCCCTTGGGACAAAGAGAATATCCTTAGCACTTAGCTTTAAAAACTCCTCCATGCCATGAGGAGACTTAGAGAGCACCAAAACCACCAAAGAAAAGCCAAGGGCATACAAAAGCCCTATAAAGGCTTCCGCATAATCCCTTAACCTTTGGGAAAGTAGAATAAGCACAGCGGCGAACAAAGAGCACAGAAGGGAAAGAAAGTAAGAAGGCTTATCAAAGAGGAAAAGGGAGAGGGCAAGCCCAACCGCAGATGCCTGAGCTATGGCAATGTCTGTGAAGATGATCCCTCTTTTTACTACTTCCATTCCAAAGTATGCATGAATGCCTAAAAGCACAAAAGAGAGCAATAGGGCGTTGAGCAAAACGTCCATCATTGGCTGAGCCTCCTTAGGATCTCGTCAAACAGAGAGAAAAGGTCTTTGGCTTCTGGCACCGCACCCACATCGTGGGGCAAAATAACCACCTTGGCGTTTAGCCTTTGGGCTACAAATTGGGCAGTTCTTTTCTCATGATAGACATCCTGAAGGATAAACTTTACTCCTTGGGCTTGGGAGATAAGAGCTTCTATGTGCTTCCCAGTGGGAGGAATGCCCGGAAGGGGCTCCAAAGTTCCCACCAACACCATTCCGTATCTTTGCAAGAGATAGTCATAGAGCTTGTGGTATTGGATAACCTTTATGCCTTTGAGCTTTGCAAACTCTCTGTCCCACTCTGTTAGCCTTGCGTTCCATCTCTTTAAAAAGTCCTCAAGGTTTCCTCTGTAATAAGCACAGTTTGGACTGTCCAACTGACAGAGCCTTTCCGCTATTGCCCTTGCCAATGGGGGAATGTTGTGGGGGTCAAGCGGATAGTGGGGGTTTCCCTCCGGATGGACATCTCCCATAGCCCTTGAAATATTCACCGGCTTTTCTATGAGCTCAACAAACTGTGAAAGGTCTAAAAAGCCTTGCCTTCCGGGTTGGATTTTGGGATTGCTGGATTGTTGTAAAAGAGGGGGCAAAAAACCCACCTCAAGGCTTGCTCCTTGAGCTATAAGAAGGTCCGCATCTCTCATTTTGGCTATGTGGGAGGGCTTTGGCACCACAAAGTGGGGGTCTTCCGTTCCTCTGGCGATCACATAAAGGCTTACCCGGTCTTTGCCAATTTCCTTCACAAGCTCTCCAATCCAAGGATAAGTGGCAACCACCTTTAGCTGGGCAAGGCTGATGCTAAAAAGTAGTAAAAGTACGGCTAACGCTCTCATGGCTACACCTCCTTAAAAGGGATGTGCTCCGTGAGCACCTATGGCAAAGTTGAACTGCAGGATGAATTCATTGACGGTCTTACGGCTTCCATCTTGGAAGAATGCCCTGTTTTGTCCCACCTGGAACCTTATGCGGGAGAACTCGGTGGGGTTGTATTCCAGCATAGCGTAGTAGGCAGGTAGGTTGTCTGGCAGGTTCTTCTTTACTCCATTCTCCTTCACATCGTTTTTGTTTATAAGGTTGTATTGAAAACCAACCCTCCACCTTTGGGCAAACCTCCAGACCACCTGAGAGTAAAAACCTCCTTGCTTCTTTTTGAGCTCAGCTGTTTCTAAGTCTCCCGCACTGTCATATTCGTACTTGGTTCCCTTTTGGTCCCTGTAGAGATACTCTCCTTGGAAGGAGATATACCTGTAAGAGTCTATCATATACTTGGCGGTGAGGTCAAAGCCGTAAAGCTTGGTCTTTCCTGCAAAGGCGTGAGGATCGTCTCCTTCAAGGTGGTTAACTCTGCTGTGCCCTGTTGCAAAGGAAAGTCCCGTCAGGACAGATAGATTACCCACATCAAAGGAGGTCTTCACAAAGCCCACATAAAGGTTCGGCTTTTTGGTGTCTACTACGGTGATATAAGTCCCTGAGCCATCCTTTTTAGTATTCACCT